>Ga0247735_1000142_pt1 | contig 32775 bp, 27 predicted proteins | sample UWRJL178409R2_FD_180934 | JGI IMG/M metagenome (GOLD analysis project Ga0247735, IMG submission 180934) | Plant litter microbial communities from Arlington Agricultural Research Station in Wisconsin, United States - UWRJ-L178-409R-2 | ecosystem: Environmental > Terrestrial > Plant litter >... | reverse complement strand
TGGCGGGTAACGGTGGGTAACGCGCGCGGTCGTTCGCTGCGCGGTCGTTCCCTGCGTGGTCGATCCGTTCGCGCCCGCATCACCCTCGTTGCAACCCTGGTCGTCGGCGTCACCCTGATTGTGGGTGCGGTGGCCTTTGTTGGTGTACTACGCGGGTCGCTGCTCGATGCCCTCGCCACCTCGATCGAGGCCGACGCGTCGGAGATAGCCGCCCGTGCCGAATCCGGGCTCGACGTGGTGGGCGATACCGACGACGACGATCAATTTTTTCAGGTGACGGATGCTTCGGGCCGCACCCTCGCCTCGAGCGACAGCCTCGATGGGGCTATTGTGTCGCTCCCCTCCTCCGACGACGCCCAGGTGATCACCCTTCCGGGTGACGACACCGAGTACCTCGCGCTGGTCGACGAGGACGACGGGTTGACGGTCATCGCGGCACGCAGCACCGAGGATGTAGCCGAGACCGTGGGCACCATCATTCGGCTGCTCGCCGTGGCGGTTCCCCTTGTGGTGCTGTTGCTGGGGGTGACGATCTGGATTGTGGTGGGTCGCGCCCTGCGTCCCGTTGAGCGGATGCGCCGGGAGGTCGACGCGGTCAGCGCCACCAACCTTGACCGCCGTCTCGACGAGAGTGGGTCCGGTGACGAGATCGATCGCCTCGCGCACACCATGAACCGGATGCTCGACCGGCTCGACGAGTCGCAGCGCGCCCAGGGCCGGTTTATCTCCGACGCCTCCCACGAACTCAAATCACCCCTGGCATCCCTCCGGCAGTTCGCCGAGGTCGCCCGCGACTACCCCGACCGTGTCAGCGCTGCCGACCTGTCGGACGCGATCCTCGATGAGGGCGCCCGGCTGGAGAGACTGGTGCAGAACATGCTGGTTCTCGCCCACACCGACGAGTCGTCGACCCCCGTGCCACGCCGACCCATTGACCTCGACGATCTGCTGCTGGCCGAGGCCGCGCGACTGCGGGCGTCTGGGACGGTGGTGGTCGACACATCGCACGTGGGTGCGGGCCGAGTTCTCGGGGATGCCGCATTGCTCGCCCAGGTGGTGCGCAACCTGGTGGACAACGCCGCCCGTCACGCCCGCGGCCAGATCACCCTCGGGCTCACTGACTCGAGCTCTCAGGTGACGCTGACCGTGGACGACGACGGCCCCGGTGTGCCCGTCGGCGAGCGCGAGCGCGTCTTCGACCGGTTTGTGCGGCTCGACGAGGCCCGCGCCCGCGACTCCGGAGGTAGCGGGCTAGGGCTCGCGATTGTGCGCGCCACGGTGGTCGCCCACGGCGGCACCGTGCGGATGCTCGACACCGAGTTGGGTGGGGCACGGATCGAAGTGCTGTTGCCCACGGCATCCGACCCGCTCACCTAACGGCGACAGCCGGCACGTGGCGCAGCGAGCCCCCATTTGGCGGAAGGCGCCGGCTTCCTGAAGACGCCTTCAGCGGGCTTCAGGATCACTTCAGCGCCACCCGGGCACAGTGGTCTTACGCACCCCCCCAAGGAGAGAATCACCATGAAGAAAAAGACCATCTGGATCAGCGCCGCCGCCGCCGTAGTTGTACTCGGAGCAGCGGGCATCACCGTCGCCGTCGCCGACCCCTTCGACGGGGACGACCGCCTCAGCGGACAGACACTGGAACAGGCCAGCGACGCGGCACTCGCCGAGGTGGGCGAAGGAACCGTGTCGGACGCCTCCACCAGTGACGACCTCGACCACGCCTACAGTGTCGAGGTTCGCCTCACGGACGGCAGCGAAGTTGATGTCGCACTCGACGAGAACTTCGACGTGGTCTGGACTGACCGCGACAACCGCGACAACGATCGCGACGACAACTCAAACGGCGCAACGAACGGCAGCGGTAGCGGAACCACCTCGAACGCCACCACCGCACCCCAGGGTTCGGTTGACTCCGACGATGTGCCCCTCACGGACGCCGAGCGCACCGGTGCTGAGCAGGCCGCACTGGCCGAGGTGGGCGACGGTACCGTCACCGACCTCGACCGCAGCGACGACGCCGACCACGCCTTCGAGGTTGAGGTCACCTTCGCCGACGGACGCGACGTGGACGTCGAGCTGACCGCGGACTTCCAGGTGGTGCGTGTGGATGACGACTCGCAGCCCGCAACGAACTAAGCGCAGCAGGTCGGATCTGCGCAGCGCAGACCTGAACGCAGCAGACCTCAACGTCGCAGCGAGATATCGCGGCGTAGGTGCGGAAAAGCCCCGGGATCCTCTGGATCACCGGGGCTTTTCCGCGTTCTGGATGCGCCGTGAACAAGCGACTTCGACGTGTCACTTCCGCCAGCGACCCCTACGCGTCACCTCGATCAGCAACGCCGTCAGAGTTACTCGAAACCGCGCTGGCCGAAACGGTTGTCGGGGTCGAGACGGCCGAGCAGCTTCGCCATCACTCGGTCGAGGTCAGCGATGTCGGTGTCGTCCAGCGCATCAACCACATTCTCGCGCACCGTGGCGACGTGTCCGGGAGCCGTCGCGACAACCTTCTTCCACCCCTCCTCAGTGAGGGACGCGTTGGTCGCCCGTCGGTCTTCGGGGCAGGGTGTGCGCTCGAGAAAGCCGCGTGTTTCGAGACGGGATGCCACGTGGGACAGTCGCGGCAATGTTGAATTCGTCGCCGCTGCCAGCTGGGTCATCCGCAGGGTGCGATTCGGGGCCTCCGACAGCATGGCGAGGGTGAAGTACTCGAAGTGGGTCAGACCGGCATCCCGTTGCAGCTGTCCATCGAGCGCGCCGGGGAGCAGCTCGACGACAGCGACGAACTTGACCCAGGCCTGCAATTGCTCAGCGCTCAACCAGCGCACGTCATTCATACTCACCATTCTACAGATACTTGACGCTACAACTAAAGAGGTCTATACATAGTTGTACCAACAACTAAATCCAGGAGGCCATCATGGCAAACATCACCATCATCGGAGCAGGCAACATGGGCGGCGCCATTTCCGCCATCGCTACCGCCGGCGGCAACAGCGTTCAGCTGCTCGCCCGCGACGCCGAGAAGATCGCCGCGGTCAACCCCGCTGCCACCACCGGTGTTGTCGGAGACCCGATCACGGGCGACATCGTTGTGCTCGCCCTCCCCTACGGTGTTGTCGCCGAGGTCCTTTCGACCTACTCCGGCCAGCTCGCCGGCAAGGTCATCGTTGACCTCACCAACCCCGTCGACTTCTCCACGTTTGACTCACTGGTTGTCCCCGCCGACGGTTCTGCCGCCCAGGAGATCGCCAAGCTTGTCCCCGAGGCAGCTGTGCTCAAGGCGTTCAACACCAACTTCGCCACCACTCTCGCCACCGGCACCGTCGGTGCAGAGAAGACCACCGTTCTCATCGCCGGCGACGACGCCGATGCCAAGGCAGCGCTGTCCGCAGTGCTTTCCGCCGGCAACGTCAAGATCGTCGACGCCGGTGCGCTGAAGCGTGCGCGTGAGCTCGAAGCACTCGGTTTCCTGCAGCTCACCCTCGCTGCCGGCGAGAAGACCTCCTGGACCAGTGGATTCGCGCTCGCTGACTAACGCTCGCTAACTGACGGATTCGGAGCAAAAGTCTCCGACCACCACTCGCCGGCGCACTCCTCGGGGAGCTCCGTCCTACCTGTCCGCTGTGTGTACCGGTCCGCCGTGTGTATATGCCACAGCGGACCGGAACGGACTCGGCCGGGCGGTGCGAAGGGTAACGGGCGGGACGACCTGGCCCGGGCGGGACGGACTGGCCCGAGCGGGACGACCTCGTCCAGCCGGGACAGAGCCGCCTAGAGTACGACGCAGACTGTATCGAAATCCAGCCCTTGTCGCCGAAGGGGCAACGTCGTTCCCTGTAAGGACGACATTCGCCGTCGCGGAGGCACCACGCCGCCATCGACGCGGTGTGGGGAGGCAGATCTATGTCCAAGGTCACTACATCGCCCGTCGTTCGAATGGCGGGCGCCGCACGACCCGTGCACCTCACGATTGTGTCGACATCTCCTCCCCAGCGCTGCGGGATCGCGTCGTACACGACCGACATCGTTCACGCGCTGGCCGAGGTCGCTCCGACATGGAAAGTTGATGTCTGCGCCCTCGACAGCGATGGCGTCCACTACAGCGATCCGGTCTCGGTGGTGGTGACGGAGGATGACCGCAGCGACTACGCACGCGCCGCCGACGAGCTCACGGCCCGGGGCACCGAACTGGTGCTGGTGCAGCACGAGTACGGGATCTTCGGCGGTGACGACGGCGAGTACCTCGTTGACTTCACCGATCGGCTGACACAGCGCGGGCTGCCGTATGTGATCACCCTGCACACCGTTCTCAGCCATCCCAGTGTCAACCAGACCAGGGTGCTCCGCGCGCTGTGTGCCAACGCCGCACTCGTGACGGTATTCACCGAGACCGCCCGCCGGGTCATCATCGATGAAGACATCGTTGATCCCGAGCACATTGTGGTGGCAGAACACGGTGCACCCGCGGTGCTCCGTGCCCACGTCGATCAGCTGACCGTCGGCGCATCCGTCGCCGACACCCTCGCACAGCTGCGGGACTCCACAGTGCTCTGCACCTTCGGCCTCCTGGGACCGAGTAAGGGGCTTGAAGTCGCCATCACCGCGCTGCCCGCCGTGGTGGAGCATCATCCTGACGTGGTTTACCTCATCGCCGGGGCCACCCACCCGGGTGTCACCAAACACGAGGGCGAGCACTACCGCGAGTCCCTCGTCGCCCTCGCCGAGACGTTGGGCGTTTCGGCGCACGTGCGGTTTCTCGACGCCTTTTTCACCGATGACGAGGTCGCCGCGATCCTCGCGGCCAGCACCGTATACCTGACGCCCTATCTGGGCACCGAACAGTCCAGCTCGGGCACCCTGACCTTCGCCCTGACCGCGGGCATCCCCGTGGTCTCCTCCCGGTATCGGTATGCGGTTGACCTGCTGGCGGCGCAACCCGGTGGGGTGCCCAGCGGAATTCTTGTGGAGCCGGGGCATCCCGCCGAGCTTGCCGACGCAATCGGGCACCTACTCGACGATCCGCAGGAGTACAGGGCCACCAGAGACGCCGCCGACGCCCGTGGCGCCACCTTGACCTGGCCCGCGGTGGCGGGAACGCTCGTGCAGACGCTGCTGCCGATCGCCCGGTCGCGCCGTGCTGTGCGAGCCCGTGCATCCCGGCTCAACCTCGACCACCTCGCCCGTCTGGTGGAGCAGAACGGCATCACCCAGTTTGCCCGGCTCGGTGAGCCCGCGCGGCACTCCGGGTACTGTGTCGATGATGTCGCTCGGCTCGGCATTGTGGCGGCATCGGTGTGCCGGCGCGGAGGTAGGGACGGCATCCTCGCCCGCGACTGGCTTGTGCTGACGGAGCGGTTCCTCACCGAGTCGCGCGACCCGAATGCACCGACGGACGGGCTCCGCAACATGCGCGACCGACGGGGCCACTGGCTCGACGAACCCCACCAGGGGGACCACGTGGGTCGATCGATTTGGGCGCTGGGCGCGATGAGTGCCGCGCACGTGCCCGCCCCGCTCCGCAGCCGAGCGCAAAATATGCTGCACAACTTCCTGCCGCTCGCGAACGACTCCCGCGATCTGCGATCAGCGTCGTTTGCGATCCTGGGACTCTCACGCACAGTCTCCCCGGAGGCACGGCACACACTCGCCCACCTCGCGGAGCGTCTCGATGGTGCGCTGCAGAATGGCACCCCAGAGTGGCCATGGTTCGAAGACACCCTGACCTACGACAACGCGCGCCTGCCGCATGCGCTCCTGACGGCGGGCATCGCCCTCGACGATCCGGCGATGGTCGACCGTGCCTTGCGCAGCCTCGACTGGTACCTGGGCGAGGTGGGTCTGGCTGGCGAGCATCCGCAGCTTCGCCTTGTTGGTAACAACTGGCTCTCCGCTGTGGGCACAAAGCCAAGCATCGGCACAAGCGCAGGCGACGGCATCGGCACCGCCTCAGGCACCGGAGATGAACAACCCCTCGACGCCGCCGCCGTTGTGGAGGCCCTTGTGGCCGCCTGGCGGCACACCAAAAGTCCGCGTTATGCGGCGCTGGCCCGCCGCGCATTCGGCTGGTTCACCGGGGACAATCGCGCGGGCGTGCCGCTCTATGATCCGCATACCGGTGGATGCCGCGATGGGCTCCACACCTCGCGCGCCAACGCCAACATGGGCGCCGAATCCACACTCGCCTACTACCAGGCGCTGTTCGCCCTCGTCGAAGCTGGGCTCCTCGCGCTGCCCGAAGCGCCGGGCCAGCACGTCCACCACCGCGCCCGAGCGCAGTCGGCGCGCCCGCACCGGGTGACGGGAACGTGAGGCTAGCCCTCCTCGGGCCGATTGCCTGGCGCACTCCCCCGCACGCCTACGGACCCTGGGAGCAGGTCGTCGCCCTCCTCGCCGACGGGCTGGTGGCGCGCGGTGTTGATGTCACCCTATTCGCGACCCTCGACTCAGACACCGCCGCCACCCTCGACGGGGTGTGTCCGCGTCCGTATAACGAAGACCCGTCCCTGGACGGCCGCATCTGGGAGGCCCTCCATGTGGGGCACTGCCTCAGCCGCAGCGGGGAGTTCGACCTCGTACACAATCACCTCGACTGGTTGCCGCTCGCGCTCGCCGCATCCTGGTCGGCACCGCTGCTCACCACCGTCCACGGCTTTTCCGGCGCGCGCATCCTCCCCGCCTACCAGCACGCGGCCCGGCAGGGTGCCCGGTTCGTCTCCATCTCCGACGCCGACCGCAATGCCGCCCTGCCCTATGTCGCGACCGTGCACCACGGCATCGAAGTCGACTGCTTTCCCTACCGCGACTCCCCCGACGACTACCTGCTCGCGTTCGGACGCATCCATCCCGACAAGGGCACCGCCGATGCCATCGAGATTGCCCGCGAGGCCGGACTGCGGCTCATCATCTGCGGACCCGTGCACGACGTCGACTATTACGAGCAGGTGGTTGCGCCGCGCGTCGACGGGCATTCCGTGCAGTACCTCGGCAATGTGGGCCCCGCCGACCGCGCCGCCCTGCTCGGAGGTGCCGTTGCGCTTGTGCATCCCATCGGCTTCGCCGAACCGTTTGGCCTGGCCGTTGTCGAGGCGATGATGTGTGGCACTCCGGTCGTGGCCTACCCGCGCGGTGCCCTGCCTGAGATTGTGAATGTGGGGGTCACCGGGTATTTGGCTGAGGGGGTGGATGCCGCGGTGCGAGCAGTTCCCCGCGCGGCCAACCTCAATCGGCGCCACGTTGCCGCCGTGGCAGCGTCTCGGTTCTCAGCGGACCGGATGGTGGACGCCTACCTCGATGTCTACACCCGGGTGTTGGAGCGCGCGAGTGCGGTGACGGGGTGAGTGCGTCTTCCGAGCATCCCGACGCAGCACCGTCGTCTGTTACAGCGTGAAGCTCGGCACGGCGACAAACACCATCTGCAACCCGGCCCACCAGAGCCCACCCGACACCACAATCGCGAGTGTCGGAATCCACCAGGCGCGGCGCCGCCGAACCAGTCGCACCACGGTCACCGCGATGGTGATGGCGACGATGAGCGGTGGGGCGAGGAGCGCGAGCAGCCATCCGGCGGTGAACAGGTCGTAGTTGCAGAGGTTCTCCGCACAGCTGTCGCTGGCCACCACCAAAAACAGCGCGACGTAACAGAGTGATGCGGCGAGCGCGATGCTCATCACCAGAAGGACGATGGATGCCAGAGCATCCACCACCGACCGCCGGGGCGCAGGCGCGGCTGAATCCGGGACAGATGATGGGGTGATGGGAGCTCCTCGTAACGACTGACGCCAGCGTAGGGCGCGCGTCTTGGAACGAGCTGGCGGCGCGCCTCAGGTCGCGAAGACGTCGAGAATGTCGCGACCGCTCCACCCCTCACCCACCATGGCGCCTTCCCGCCAGGTGGCCTCTCCCGTTTCGAAGCCCGTGTGCCGCCACTCCCAGAGCTCCCCCGCGGTGTGAGAGCCCGGGCCGCGGCGTCCGTAGATGTATCCGGAGCCCGTGGCAAGGAGGCGATCGAATCCACCCCAGCCGGTGCCGATTTTGCGGGGCCCGAGCCAGATGGGGAACCCGTGGTCGAACCCCAGATGGCGGTACCAGAACAGGGCGCCGTCGGCCCGCACCCCGTAGAGGGTGCCATCGGGTCCGCCCGCGATCCGCACAAAACCGTCCCAGCCGCCACCGAGGGCGACCGGACCCTCCCAGTCGTTGCTGCCGTCGCGGTGACCGTGGTGCCGGTGCCAGTGGAGGGTGCCGTCGGATTTCAGCCCGTAAAGCACCCCGCCGTCGCCAGCGACGATGTCGATGTAGTCACTCCAGCCGGTGCCCACCGGGTGTGGGCCGGTCCAGTCGAAGTTGCCCTGGCTGCGCCCCCGGTGCAGGAACCACTGGAGGCTGCCGTCGTGACCCAGCGTGTAGATCACGCCGTCGCGGCCGCCGATCACCCGGGCGAAGGTGTTCCAGCCGGTGCCGACCTTCCGGGGTTCTTCCCAGACGAAGTTGAGGGCGTCACGTCCGGTGTGCTGGTGCCAGACGAGGCTGCCGTCCGTGCGGATGAGGTACAGGCACGCCGCCAGCCTCCCCGAGACGGGCCAGAGTTGGCGGTCCCACTCGGTGGTTCCCGCCAGTACCGCCCGCTCCCGGGTGTGGACGAGCAGGTCGAACCGCTGGTCGGGGTTGTCCGAGCCGAACTGCACGTGGGCTTCCACCCGGTGTGAGTCTGTCTCGGGGTCGATCCAGGCGGTGCGGAGAATCCCGTCATCGGCCTGCCGGTACCAGGAGTCCGGACCGATGCGCAGGCTGCCCCGCCAGCCGTCGTGGTTGGTCTCCCAGGTGCCCGATGCGGCACCGCGGTCGGAGATCCCGGTGCCGGAACCGGTGACCACGCCGCGGGAGAGGACAACACCGAGGGGCGTGCCGTTCCACCAGCAGCGACCAGAGGCGAAGTAGGGATCACTGCCGTGGAGAAAAAGCTCGAACTTCTGGTCGCCGATGAAGCAGACGAGCCCGCGCCCTCCATCCACAAACCAGCCGACCACGGGCAGGCGGTGGCCATCGTCGCTGTACCAGGTGCCGAGGCCGATGGGCGTCTCCGGGGTGGGGAGGCAGCCGTCGCCGGTGACGTCGATAAAGGTGCGCACAACGAGGCGTCCCCGCCAGCCATCGTGGTCGATCGCCCAGCGACCTACCCATGCGGCCGCGAGTTGTGGGGCCACCGGTCGCACGGAGCGGATGTAGTACGACTCGCCCTCGCGCAGACGAAACGTCGGGTCGTCGGTGTAGCGCATGGTGCCGAATCCGGGCAGGGACTGGGATGACTTGATGAGGAACGTTTGCGTGGCGTCGTTGTACCCGTAGATGAGCACCACGTGGCCGCCGGCATTCACCAGGTCCTCCACGTCGACGACCACCTCGTACCCGCGCTCGAGCACACGTTTGATGTTGTCGACGGAGGTTTCTACGCTGCCGTAGGCGGCGACCCGGTAACTGGCAGACCAGCATCCGGCCAGCGGAATATGACGAAGGTCGAATTCAAACCAATCGGCTTGCTCGATGGTGCCGCTGCCGGGGTTCGCAGTGAGTTCACCTCCGGTCTGCGGGATGCTCGCGGCGAGCTCTTCGAGAGGCACCTGATCCACGTAGGGCACATAGCGTGACTCGGGCACGGAGAAGTATGCGAGGTGGTGCACCACGTCGGCGGTTCCCGGCACTCCCACCAGGGAGTGGACCCCGCCGCCACGGCGTTGGCTCGACCATGCCGTGCTGAGGTGGAACAGGTACTGCTCCGACAGTTTCACCCGTACGTCGGTGCGGGCATACGCGGCTTCGAGTGCCGCGATGCCTGCGAACGCCCACGACGAGGCGCGGGCACCCTGTGAGGTGGAGAAGTCGCTCTGCCACCGGCGCCGGTCGACGTGTCCGGTGATGGGGGTGTGCGACAGGTCGGCGTACTCGGCGAACGCCCCGCCCCGGGGGGAAGCGGGGGGTTCACCGAGGTCCGAGACCGTGGGGTGCACGGCATCCACCACCGTCCGATCGATCCCCGGATGGGAGAACAGGGGCAGACCGGGATGGACCTCCGCATCCAGAGGGAGCAGTGGGCGAAGCATTGTGTCGGCCATGATGGCTCCCTCGGGATCGAACGGGTAGGTGGGTTCCAGAACGGTAGGGGGCGGGCGCCCGCGGCGACCATACGTAGTCCCGCAGCCGGTGTGCGGGTGCTGCGTAGTCCCGCACTAAAACACCAGCGTTGACAGAACGGTTGTTCCGGGTGACCATCGTTGTCACCGGTGCAGTCGCCTGCGCCCACATCTGTTCCCTGCGTACACCGAGGACGGAGGTGTTCCATGACGACGTTGCCGCATCCACCGCTCATCGGACGTTCGACGCTGCTCGATGACCTCTTGGGCAACCTCCTCGGCACTCCGTCGCCGACGCACACCCCGCCGACGCACACCCGTCCGACGGACACCCCGCCGACTCGGCCCACCCCTCGCATCCTCCGCGGTGTGCTCGGCGTGGGCAAAACGCGGCTGCTCACCGAAGTGTGCACTGTCGCCGCTGACGAGGGAATCCCCACACTCACTCTTGTCGCGAGCACCGCGATGGCAAGTGTTCCGCTGGGGGTGTTCCACACCGTGCTGCCGGCCACTGCGCTCTCGGGCGGTGCGCTGCGGCGGGTGATGGACTCCCCCGCCCCGTTGGTGGTGACCGCGAGCCTGATCCGCATGGAGATTCTGCACCAAGGCATCCGACTGCTCACGGTCGACGACGCCCACCTGCTCGATGCCGCATCCGCCGGGCTGCTCAGCCAGCTCAGCCGGGACGGGGTGGTGGTGTATCTCGCGGTGCGCTCCGGGGAACGGCTGCACGACGCCATCGAGGGGCTCGGCACCGATGTGCTGGGTGTGGATTCGGCGGGGAGGCCCGACTCCTCGGTGTGGGTTGACCTTCGGCCACTCAGCCCTCCCCACACGGTCGAGTTGCTGGCGTGGGTGCTGGGCGGTGCGGTGGACCGACGTCTTGGTGCTGCGGTGTATGACCGCACGGCGGGGAACGCCCGCCACACCATCGAGGTCGCGCGGGCCGCGGTGCGCAGCGGGGCGATCATCTCCCGCAACGGTATGTGGGTGCTGGTGCGTTCCCTTCCTCTGGCGGCGGGGATGCGGGGTGCGCTGCGTGCCCGAATCCGGAGTCTCGCCTCATCCGTACGGTCGGCGGCGGAGTTGGTTGCGCTCGCTGAGCCCCTGGATGTTGAGGTTCTCACTCGCATCCTGTCGGCCGCGGAGGTCGACGAAGCGGAGAGCGCCGGCGTGGTGACGCTGGATACCACCACGGGTGCGGTGCGGCTTGTGCATCCGCTGCAGGCCGACGCGGTACTTGGCAGTCTCACCGAGGGGCGCAGACGGGAGCGCTCACGGCAGCTCGCCGGGGCGCTCGCCGCGAAGCTCGAGACCACGGGGACGCCCCCGGACGATGACCGCCTCCTGCTGGCTCGCTTACGGCTCGCGATCGACGACGCAGTGGACGCGGATGAGTTGCTCCACGTCGCCGAGCTCGCCCACTCCTCGCATCCGGCGCTCTGCGACCAGTTCCTCCGTGCGGCGTTGCGGGAAGATGGCTCGGTACACACGCGGGTGCGTATTGCGACGCTCCTGGCTCACCAGCAGCGACTGCACGGAGCCGAGCGCGTGCTCGATTCCATCGATACGGATCAGCTCGCCGCATCCGAGAGAATCCGGGTGGCCTCCGTTCGGGCGTCCCTCTGTGCGTTGCCCGCGAACCGTCCCGCCGAGGGGTTGCAGGTGGTGGATGATGCGATCGCCACGTTTGGTCCTGCGCCAGCGCTCCTGGCCGCACGGTCAACAGCGCTGTACCGGATGGGTCGGGTGGCGGCTGCCCTGGTGGCCAGTGCCGCTGTCGCGAGAGACCCTCAGGCGCCGGCCGATGCGGTGGTTGAGGCCGAACTGGCGGCGGGGGCCGCGCACTTTCATGCGGCCAATGCCGACGGCTTTGACGCCGAGCGGCGTGCCACTGAACCGCTGTTCACCGCGGTCGCCCACTCTGTACCCGAGGCGGAAGAAGCCGTCGCGCTCGCCGACGACAACGTCAGGCTGCTGGTGCGCGACGACCTGGCCGCAGCCCGCAGTCGAGGCCAGCGAGGGTACACCGACGCACTCCACCGCGGAGACGACGGGGTGCGCGCACAACACGCACTCCAGCTGGGGTGGAACGCGGTGCTTGCCGGCGACATCGCCGAAGGGGTGTCGTACCTGACGGAGGTGCTTGCTGCCCGAGGGATCTGGCATGCCTCGACTCTTCCCCTCGCCCGGGCACGGATGGTCGAGACGCTGGTGCTCTCCGGGGACACGGACGCCGCCCGGGAGCTGCTGCACACCCTGCGACGCAGTGACTACGCTCCGATCTATGACGGGGATGTCGCGCTCGCCGACGCAGCGGTGCGTGCCGCCGACGGGGACCTTCCTGGTGCCGCGGTCGTCGCTACCCGCGCGGCATCCCGTGCCTATACCCTCGGCCAATATCTGCCCGCCGCCACCGGATGGTACGCCGCGACCCGGTATGGCGGCCTCGAATCGGCGGCACGTCTGATCGAACGGTCGCCGGCGGGCTCGAGGGGGCAGGAAGCACGCCATGCCCACGCCTCGGCGCTGCTCCGGTCAGACGGTGTAGCGGCCGAGCGGGCCTCGCTCAAGCTCGAAGCCCGCGGACTTGTCTGGTTCGCTGTTGACGCCCAGGCGCAGGCCGTCACCCTGCATCGCGCGGCAGGGGCAACGTATCGGGCGACGTCGGCTGCCCTGCGCCTGGCGAATCTGAGCGCAGCGAGACCGACCTTGCGCAGTTCGGTGGTGACGGCGCTGCCCGGCGCGGCAGAGCTGACACCGCGCGAACTCGAAGCGGCGAGCCTAGCCGCCTCGGGAATGCGCGACCTCGAAATCTCGCAGGAGCTCGGTATCTCGGTGCGCACCGTGCAGACACACCTGGCGCGCGTCTACAACAAGCTTGGTGCGCGCAGCCGGAGTGAGCTGCTCGCGTGGGTGCCGCCGCGGTCGGTGTCCGAGGGTGGCTACCACGCACCCGAGGGTGGCCACCGCGCACCCGAGCGCTGATGCCGGTTGTCGAGTGCCCTGCACCGATCTCGTTGAGCGACTACCGACGCCGACGAACTACCGCGCGCTGTAGACCGCCAGGGTTGCGGAGGCCGCCGTCAGCAGCGGAACGGGCACCTCGAGTCGATGGGCCCGGTCAACAAGGTCGCCGAGGATGTGATCGGCTTCCACACTGAACCCCTGCAGCATGTCGCGATACATCGAGGTGGTGAACGCTGATCCCTGTTGGGTCAGCATGGTCTCCGTGCGGACGACCGCCTTCTCCCGCGGTTCGAAGCCGGCAGCGGTGGCGACGGCCTTTGTCTCCGCGATGATGGCCCGCACGGTCTCCTCGCCGCCCGGCACAGTAACGATCTCGCCGATGGTGCCGCGCATCAGGCAGTTCGCGGCACCGGCGGAGGCCAGCAGTAGCCACTTCTCCCACATGTCCAGCTCGACGGCGTCGGACAGCCGAGTCGCAAACCCGGCACCGCTGAGGGCAGCATCGATGTCCGCGAGATGCTCGGCGTCGGCGGTGTCCTCCACCAGCCCGCCATACGTCACGCTGGCCTCGCCATACAGTCGACGGATACTGCCGTCATCCTCTTGCTGTGCTGCAACCACGCAGCATCCCCCCAGCACCCGATCGGAACCGAAACGCTCACGCAACACATCAAGGTGCCGCATCCCGTTCAGCAGCGGCAACACACTCGTGTGAGGGCCGACCGTCGGCGCGAAGTCGTCAATCGCGGCATCCAACCCAAACGCCTTGACCGTCACAACCACAAGGTCATAGCTCCCATGCAATTCATCGCGCGTGATCACCGTCGGCGTCACCGTAAAATCGCCCTCCGGAGCGTGGATTCTCAGCCCGTCCCGAAGCAGCACGGCGGCGCGGGCATCGCGCACCAAAAAGGTAACGTCACGGCCGGCGGCGACGAGCTGTGCTCCAAAATATCCGCCGACGGCTCCAGCGCCGACCATCAGAATGCGCAGAGAGGTCATGTGGTCCGCCTTTGGCTGGGTGGTGGATGCTCCGGCTCGAGCGTGTCGACTGCGAGCCCTCTCCAAGGCTACCCACCGGCACACCGGGCCTTGCCGTTGACTCTCGTACGCGGTGGAATGGAGACGTGGTTTGGATCTGACAAAACGGCGCGCGAGGAGGCAACCGTGAGTAGACGCATTGTTGTCGGTGTCAGTGGCCGCCCGTCCACACTTGTGGCAGTCGATTGGGCGATCGATTACGCGACGGCCCACGACGGTCTCGGCATCGAACTGGTGCACGTGGTGGAAGATAGCTGGGGATTTATCCCCATGGATGTGCGCGACGAAGTGCTCGCCCAGGCGCAAACCCAGCTCGACGACCACATCGCCCGTACCCGCCTTCGAGCCCCGGGGGTCACCGTCAACGGAATCATCGTCGAGGGGCCATCGATCGGACGGCTCGTTGAGCAAGCGGAAGACGCCGAACTGCTGGTGGTCGCGACCCATCCCCTCCGCCGATTCGGCAACCAAGTGTTCAGCACGGGTGCGGCCCAGATCGCCGCACGGGCGCGGTGCCCGGTCGCTGTGATCCCCGACGTGAGGGTGCCACGCGGGCGCAAACCGGTGCCGGAGCCCGCGGTGAGAGATCCGGATAAACCGTCCCGCGCCGCCGTGGTGGTTGGTGTGGATGGATCATCGACCTCAGACCTTGCGGTGCAGTTCGCGGCCGCTGAAGCCGTTCGACGCAATCTGTCGCTGATCGCGGTTTACTCGTGGCGGGTGCCGCCCTCGCTCGTCGCTGCGGACATGGAGACGGGCTGGCTTCACGAACCCACTCCCGCCGACGGTCGTGTGTTGGCGGCGGCCGTTGCGGGGCTGGCCGAGCAGTATCCCGAGCTGGAGATTGTGTCGGAGATGACGGCGTCCTCGCCGATCGATGCGTTGCGGGATGCCGCGAGCGGCGCCCACCTCTTGGTCGTTGGCACCCACGGGCGCCAGGGAATATCGCGGTTTTGGCTCGGGTCGGTCAGTCACCAGATCCTGCTGGCGATGCCGTGTCCGGTGGTGGTGGTTCGGCCGCCGGTGTTAGTGCCCGAGAACTAACCAAGGACGCCGCTGCTAACCGGCCGACGTGTGCGCGCCCAGTGACGCGAGGAGGCGAAGCTTCTCTGCGGCGTCACTCTTTTCGTCCGGGTAGTAGACGACGAGGATGAGGTCGCCGACGGGCAACTTCTCGCGGTGCAGGCTCAGTGGCCCCACAATCGGATGATTGACCGTTGCGCTTCCCCCGTCGAGTGTCCGCACATCGTGACGGGCCCACAGTGTTCGGAAGCGTGCGCTGGCGATTGACAACTCGCCGACCAGCTCGACCGCGCGGGGATCGTTCACATCGCTGCCGAGAGTTTGCCGTGCCGCGGCGACGAACGACACGACCGCGTCTTCCCAGTCCGTGTGGAACGAGCGTTCTTCCGCGTCCAGCAGTAACGACCGCAACCGGTTCTGACCGGGAACGAGACGGGGCGAGAAGGCGACCGCGAGAGTGTTCGATGCGAGTACGTCGAAATATCGACCCTCGATGAACGCGGGCAAGTCGAGTGCAGCGAGGAGATGGGACAGGCGAGCCGGAACTCGCTCCGTGCGCCGGAGTCGTGGGGTACGCGGCCGTGGAGCGGTGAGGCTCACGAGGTACGCCGCTTCGACGTTGTCCAGCTGGAGAACACGGGCAAGGGCTTCGAGAACCTGCACGGAGGGGTTGCTGTCACGACCTCGTTCCAGCCTCAGGTAGTAGTCGGCGCTGATCCCGGCGAGGAGCGCGACTTCCTCCCGCCGCAGACCCGGCACACGCCGGTTCGCACCGGACGGAAGGCCGAGCTGCTCCGGCGAGATCAGCCCTCGTCTGGCGCGGAGGTAGTCACCGAGCGCATGGGGCCGATCGTCGTTTTCCATGTGCTCGACACTATCGACCCGGTGACGACGGAGAGGGGGTCCTGTCACTCCCTGGACCAGCAGGGAACTACCTGGCGTGCTCACGCGCAGCGAGCATTGCAGGGCACCAGAAAATCGATAGGAAAGTAGACAACCATGGACCTCAGTAATCGCACCGTTCTCATCGTCGGAGGCACTTCGGGTATTGGGCTTGGATTAGCACAACGCCTCGTCGCAGGAGGGAACACCGTCATTGTTGGCGGACGCGACACCAGCAAGGTAGACGACATCGAGAGTGTCGAGATCGACGTCACCGACCCGGATTCGGTCCGTCGCGCCCGCGACGCCGTGCTTGCCGCCCACCCCACCCTCGACGTGCTAGTCACCATGTCTGGTGTGATGGCGATGGAAGACCTCCGCGACCCCGGACATTTCGTCGCCGCAGAGACAACCATTGCTGTCAATCTCGTGGGAACAATCCGCACCATCGATGCATTCACGCCACACCTTCTCGACCGTGGCACAGCAGACATCGTTACCGTCTCCTCCGGGATCGCGTTTCTGCCGTTTCCCCTGATGCCGACATACGGCGCGTCGAAGGCTGGTATCCACGCCTACACGGAAGCGCTCCGTGCGCAGCTCGCTGGCACTGGCGTTGCAGTCACCGAACTCGTACCCCCAGCGGTCGCGACCGCGGGCCAGGAGAAGGTCAATCCCGCCGCATTGCCCCTTGAGAATTTCCTCGACGAAGTCATCGACCTCCTCGCCCAGACGCCGACGCCGAACGAGATTGTTGTCCAAGCTGCCCAGCGTCTGCGATGGGCCGAACGCGACGGAACGTATTCGAGCCTTCTTAAGGACCGATCTCAGTCCCTCAACACGCTTCATCAGCACTGAAGTGGATTGCCCAGCGAGCGCACCCGCGTCCGCCCTGGGGCTAACTGGCGTCCAATCCGGAAGTTAACCCGCGTCTATCCCGCGAGCTAACCGGCATCCAGACCGCGAGCCGCGGGAACCTCCCGGTTCTCGCCTAAGTCAGAACCTTCGCGAACGCCCGCACGGTAAACGTTCCGGTGCCCTCGAACTTCGGCGGCACCGCCGTAAACAGTGCGCCACTAGGCGGTAACTCGCCCAGGTTGGTCAGGTGCTCAACAACGTGGACGCCATGGGCGAGAAACCCGGTGTGCGCCGGACGAGTGCCCTTGGCATCCGCTGAGGTGTCGTCGATGTTGAGTGAATCGATTCCGACCAACAACACTCCCTGACTCAGCAGGTAGTCGACTCCGTCGGCGGCGAGGAAGGGTGCGTGCTCTCCATATGCCGGGGTGCCGAAGTGGCGGTCCCACCCGGTGTGGAGCAGCACCGCCTTGCCCCGAACGTCGCGGTCGTAGAACACACTCGCGGGGATCCCCCGGGTGAGGGCGTCGGTGAGGTGGAAGACCTCGGTCGGCAGATCGACGAGCGTCGCGAGGTCGAGGGCGGCGAGGTCCGCGCCACCCTCGTAGCGGTGCCAGGCGGTGTCGAGGTAGGTTCCCGTGTTTCCGGGGATGGTGACGATGTCCATTACAAAGCTCGTCCCCGGAGCGTATGTCCCTTCGCCTCGGCGAACGTGTGGTGCCAGCGACGGGGCGGGCACACCCGGGTAGGTCACGAGACCTTCGCGCACGGTGTGGCTGAGGTCAACGAACCGTACTGGTGTCTTGGGCGTTGAAGCTGGCCCTGGTGCCCCGGGAGCCGCCGCCTCAGCCACTGCCATGTCGGCCGCTGCCACCTCGGACGCTCCGACGCCGCGACTACCCTTGTGCTGCTCCTCGACGATCTCGAACCGGTCGAATACAACGTCGCCCACGAGCGCGAGTCCAAGGTGCTGCACAAGCAGGCGCGCGACCTCGCTCTCAGAGATGTCGCGCTCCGGCACATCCAGCCGAAAACCTTCTGCGGTGAGGCCGCCACCGTTGATAAATGAGATGCGAACGTCGAAAACAGCACGAAACTGAGACATTTTCCCAGAGTAGTCATGGCTGCCTTACGCTGGGCGCATGATCGATGACCCGGTTCTGGTTTTTTCGGTGGATGTGGCGATGGCGGATGCTCCGCGGGAGGCCCAGCGCCTCACCGAGTGGCTCGTTGCGAGCGGGTGGGTGACCGCGTCACTCGCGCCAGGACCGCGGGCGTTCGCCTCGGGGATTGTCACCGAGACGCAGGGTGGCAGCGTCGAGGTCATCGCGGAGCCGACTCTCAATATGGAGGGTGCGGACATGGAGTCCCCGCTCTGCCCGTATTGCGAGACACAGGTGGATATTTTCGCGTTGACCGATGAGATTAGCGACGACACTCCGTATCCCGTGGTTCGCTGTGACGGCTGTGATCGGGGCGTCGCCTACCTGGACTGGCCCGGCACGAGTCACCCGATTATGTCGAATCTCACCCTTGCTCTCGATGCCTGGATGATCCCCTCCGACGACACCACGCCGTCATCCCTGGTTTCGGAGATCCGTGCCGAAATGGGTGGCCGCTGGCTGCAGATGTGGACCCACTTCTAGGGGGCGCAGCTGGCGACGACCTGCCTGGTGCGTCGGTAGCTAAGAACCTCTAGGGATCCGCGAGATATCCGGTTGCGGGATCGATTCCCGCGAGAAAGTCACGGATACGATCGAGGTGCCGCTCGCGACTGAGCGGTTGAGCGCCGCCGGACGTGCTGAAGCCATAGCCGGAGTTGGGTCCCGAGACCCAGTCGTAGTGAGTCGAACCGTCGTCGTCGCTCCTGCGCACGGAGAACATCTCTGCATCGACCGTGAAGGTCCCGAGATCGACATAGGTGCGCGCGTCCGGCGGTGCAGGTGCATAGGCCCCGGTGTCGTCGGTGGAACTGCGATCGTTCTCCATGGATTCCACCCTAGCGATCGGCCCGAGTCTCGCGCGCGAAGGCGGCACAATACTCCTCACTCCCCCACTGGTGCCAGAGAATTCTTCGAAATCGGTCACCCCTCGCTCACCCGGTGGACGAAGCGTAATGTGCTCGCGTGCGCGACGGCGCGCACACAGCGCCCAGGCGCGCGAGGTGAGGAGAGAGCTGATGTCTACCACTGCTAAATCCGTCGATAACCACCCGGTTTCCACTCTCGTTCCGGCCAGGATGGACCGATTGCCCTGGACACGATTCCACTGGTCGATCGTGGTGGGCCTCGGGTTCTCGTGGGTTCTTGACGGACTCGAAATCCAGATCGTCGCCTCCGCCGGTTTCGCGGACGAGTTCAACCTCACCGCACAGGAAGTGGGACTGCTCGGCACCGTCTACCTGTTCGGCCAGATCGCCGGGGCGCTCATTTTCGGTCGGCTCGCCGACAAACTCGGCCGACGCAAACTGTTTATCCTTACCCTGATCATCTACCTTGCCGCGAGCGGGCTGGCGGGGCTGTCGTGGAACCTCGGCTCTCTCCTGGTCCTGCGCTTTGTCGCCGGAATGGGTATCGGTGGGGAGTACGCGGCCATCAATTCCGCCATCGACGAGCTCATCCCCTCCAAGTACCGCGGGCGCGTGGACATCGCCATCAACGGCACCTACTGGGGTGGCGCCGCACTCGGCTCTGCCGCCAACCTGTTCCTGCTCGACCGCGACATCTTCGCCGAGAACGTTGGCTGGCGTATCGGATTTTTCATCGGCCCGATCCTGGGACTCGCCATCATCTATCTCCGGCGGCACATCCCCGAGTCGCCCCGGTGGTTGATGACCCACGGCCGCGTCGAGGAGGCCGAATCCACGGTTGATGAGATTGAGCGCCGCGTTATGGCGGAGGGCCGCGAACTCGAACCCGTCGACAAAGACCAGGCCATTACCGTGACCGCGAGCGAGAGTCTGCCGTTCCGCGTGATCGCCGGGGTGCTGTTCCGTGAGTATCCGAAGCGCACCCTGGTGGGCGCGACAATGATGATCACGCAGTCGTTTCTCTACAACGCAATCTTCTTTACCTACGCGCTTGTGCTCCAGAACTTCTACGGCACGGACCCGAGCTCAACGCAGTACTTCTTTTTCCCGTTTGCGATCGGCAACCTGCTCGGTCCGTTGCTGCTGGGGCATCTGTTCGACGTGTGGGGTCGACGCAAGATGATTCTGCTCACCTACGGGGTGGCCGGGGTGGTTCTCGCCCTCTCCGCCGTGCTGTTCAGTGCGGACGTCCTGACGGCGACAACACAAACGATCCTCTGGTGCGTTGCCTTCTTCTTTGCCTCGGCGGGAGCCTCGAGCGCCTACCTGACCGTGAGCGAGATCTTCCCTCTCGAACTGCGTGGCCAGGCGATCTCCTACTTCTTTACGGTCGGCCAGATCGCCGGGTCCATCGCGCCCGTGCTCTACGGCACCCTCATCGGTGACGGTACCGACCGCGGTCCGCTGACCATCGGCTACTTCGTTGGTGCGGGCATCATGATCATCGGCGGGGTTATTGCATTTATATTCGGGGTGGATGCCGAGAGGCGGTCACTCGAATCCATCACTAGCCCACTCTCGACGGTCAATCCGACAGAGTGGAACACCCTGGATGATCCGGACCCGCAGACACGACGGGAACGCCGCCCGAGAAAGTGAGCGAGCCGGTGGCTGTCAGTCACCTGCGACCGGTGACCAGTGTCCGTCAGACGGAATGATTCGCGGGAGTCCAGCCAATCGCGGGCGCAACGTACTTGGCAATCGTTTCCAGCAACTGCGCGTTGTAGTCCACACCCAGCTGGTTGGGCACCGTCAGAAGGAGGCTGTCAGCCTCCTGCACAGCGACATCGTTGGCAAGCTGCTCCGCGATGACGTCGGGTTCACCGATGTAGCTTTTGCCGAACCGCGCGAGACCACCATCGAGGTGCCCGACCTGGTCTTTGCCATCGACCTGCGCACGCAGCCCGAAGTAGTGCCGGTCGAGGTCGGTGGCGATCGGGAGGACGCTACGGCTCACTGACACCCGTGGAGTGTGTGTCCACCCGGCATCCGCCCAGGCCTGACGGAAAATGGCGATCTGTTCGGCCTGCAGCTCATCGAAGGGCACACCGGTGTCTTCGGTGAGCAGTGTTGAGCTCATGAGGTTCATCCCCTGCTCCCCCGCCCACTGTGCGGTGGCCCGGGTGCCGGATCCCCACCAGATTCGTTCGTCGAGTCCGGGCGACTGGGGTTCGATGGCCAGCAAGCCGCTGTGGCCGGTCATCTGCGGGTTGGCGCGGGCAACACCCGCACCCGTGATTGCCGCGCGGAAGATCTCCGTGCGAAGCCGTGCGTCATCGGCGTCGGTCGAGCCCTCGGCGGGGACGTACCCAAACGACTCCGATCCCCGCAGTGCGGTTTCGGGTGATCCCCGACTGATGCCGAGCTGCAGTCGACCATTGCTGATCAGGTCGGTGATGGCCGCTTCTTCGGCCATGTAGAGACTGTTTTCATATCGCATGTCAATGACTGCGGTACCGAGCTCGATGTGTTTGGTGCGGGCGGCCATGGCCGCGAGCAGCGGGAAGGGTGAGGCCAGCTGCGGGGCGAAGTGGTGCACACGAACGTACGCACCGTTGATGCCGATCTCCTCCGCCGCGATGGCCAGCTCGACTGTCTGCAGGAGCGCATCCTGGGCAGTGCGCACCAGTGACCCCTCGACTGCTTGGTAGTGGCCAAACGAGAGGAAACCAATGCTTTTCATACCGGGTGAAGCGTTGAGAACGGTCGCGGTATTCCCTCAAGAGAAGCTTGCGTCGTTGATAGCCGTCGTGTCTCCGTGATGCTGGTGGACGTCGTGAGGCGCGTCACCGGGGCCGATGACCACCTAAACCGATTAGCGCGACGGACGGCAGCTCAACGAAATCGACTAGGGCGGAATCTCCCGTATCCGCCGTGACTCTTTTTGCGCTCGGTTCAATTCCCGTCGCGCGTTCAGGATGGTGGCCCGGATCGTGGCGAGCGGCATTTCTACGCCGGCTCGATCGAGTCCGACTTGGTCACGAACAAATTCGACCAGTCGTTGTACCACCGTGAGCTGAACGCGCTGCATCAGCGGATCGGGATGGAGCCACGGAGGAGACAGGAAGCCGGGAAGCGCGAAGATCAGGTCGTCGGCGTGCATGGTGCGGACAAAGGCGCCTTTGCCAGTGAACTGTCGTTCGGCTGCCAGCATCACGGAGTCGTCGGGGGTGAGAATGAGTTCGCCCTCGGCTTCGAGAAACCGGTCGATTGCGGTCATCACCCGGATCATTCGGTCGCGGAGCACACCGTGGCTCTCCGCGAACAAGGGTGGGAAAAAGGCATCCAGAATGTTGTCGATGGTCGGGCGAAATGCTGTCATGCGGACATCGTCGGTGATGCCACCGACATTCTGGGACGGCCGGTGGAATGACGAGTGCGCGGGATCGCTGCGGGGAGTGCGCAAGTTGCTCAGCCCGCAGCGAGACCGATCAGATCACTCACTCCACAGCGTCGGCGTTCCAACCCATCCACTTGCCGATCTCTCCGCGCACACTCACCCGAGGGCTGGTGCGGTTGCCGTAGGGCGCTCCGGTGTAGTGCATCGAGAGAGTGTCTATATCGAGAAGGTCGACGTCGTCGGTGATCTCCACAATGTCCAGCTGCAGCGCGACGTGGGTGTACCAGTCGTTGCCGTCGAGCACGTCGAGGGCAAATCGGGTGTCCCGGCGCAGGTGCTGAAGGCGCACACGCTCCGCGTCGAGGTTGATCAGAATTCGGCCATCGGATTCGAAAAAGTACCAGGTCGCGGCGGTGACGGGGCGACCATCCTTGGCCGTGGTGGCCATCACTGACGGGTTCGCGTGGGCCAGGAATCGCTGGAGGTTATCGGGCAGTTCGGTGGTCATGAAGTCCAGTCTCGTCGGTGATTGTTATTCGACGGTAGCGACTTCTTCCGCGGGACGGAACCACGGCGGGTACACCGCGACCTTGGTGCGCACCGACAGCGGCTGCAGGATGGCCTTGACGGCATCGCGGGCACGGTCGTTGGCGACGCCGATGAGGGTGACGGCCTCGATCGGGAACGATCCGTGGACGAGCAGTTCCGCCTCGAGGATCTTCTGGTTGTCGGGATCGGCTCGCAGCGTGCGCAGGAGTGCTTCGGCGCTGGGTGCCGTGGTGCCAAAACGCGTGAGGGCGTCAGCAGCGTCGCCGTCGGTGACCGCAAAAGCAGGATCGTCGAGCTCGTCATCGGCGTTCGCAGCGTCAACCACGTGTTTGACGGTGCTGACGAGCATGACGTAGTCGGAGGGCGACCAGTTGCGAGCCTGGGCAGAGACGCGGTCGTCGTCGGTGCCGGTAATGAGGGCTTCCCAGACGCCGGACTTCGGGGCCAGCGCGAACGGCACGTAGTCGGCCACGGTCGCGCTGCCCTCACCGTCGATCGGGATCGACCGGCGGGTCTCGCGTGTGTCAGCAGCCGAGAGGTCAACCTCGGGTCGAGTGGTCCAGGCTTCGCTCGCGTCGGCAAGCAGTGCTCCCGTGCCGAAGATGTCGGCCAGGTTGTTCACGTGGGTGACGTGGTAGATCCGCTGCACCGACACATCGTCGATCGGTCCGGTCAGCGAGCGCAACGGCGCGGCGCGGCGGGTGGGGGTGCGGGGCACCGTCTGGGCGCGAACCGCACGGGCTCGGGGTGCGGTGGCGACTGGAGCGGCCACAACAGGCTTGGGTCGAGGGCTGCAGAGGTCGCAGCGCGCCCTGTCCAATCCGTGAATGCATTCCTCGGGCACGGTGAAACCTTTCTTCGAATGGCACCGAGTCTCAAAAATCCCCACGCTCGAATGCCCCAGTCAACGTTACGGTGCTTCGGCGCGGGTCGGTTACCGAGGTGCACCCCGATGATGCTGAATTTTGGGTGAATGCTGCGCATGAGTGCGGGGATGGATGCCTCGGCAGCAGTTTTCGGGTCGGCGCGCCGCCGGGCGATACCCTCGAGATATGAGCACCGAGTTCCTTTCCACACCCATCGACAACGAGTCGGCCGAGCGCCTGGCGCAGAAGAACCTCCGGTTGGACCTGGTTGATACCGCCGACACGGCAGCGTTCACCGCCTGGATCGAGTCGGAGTCCCGTGGCTTCCACGCGGCGCGACCCAACAAAAAGTCCCTCGAGATCCAGTTGCGCCTCACCGACCGTCGCACCACAGGCGTCTGGGATGCCACGGCCGCCGACCCGGAATCCCCCATCGCCACGGTGTCGTCTTGGCCGACCGCGCTGACCCTTCCCGGCAGCGCGAGTGTGCCCGCCTGGGCGATCAGCGCCGTCACCGTCGCGCCCACCCACCGCCGCCAGGGTGTCGCCCGCGCGCTGCTCGAGGCAGAGCTCCGCACCGCATCCGCCCTTGGTGTTCCCGTCGCCATGCTGACGGTCTCCGAGGCCACGATTTACTCGCGCTACGGCTTCTCTCCGGCAGCCATGATGGCCGACTGGACCATCAATTCGAGCCGCGCGAAATGGACTGGCCCCGAAGCATCCGGACGCGTCCATTTTGTCTCGAGAGAAACCCTCCGCGCCGAGGGCCTCGCCATTGTGAACCGAGTGCGTCTCGATACCCCCGGCCAGATGGAGTTCTCCGGGCACCTCTGGGAGCGCCTGACCGGTGTTGTTGGCGACACGGAGAAGGCCAGCGCGCTGCGGACGGTCATCTACAACGACGCCGCCGGAGTGGCGCAGGGATTCGCGATCTACACGGTGAGCGAAACCGAGTCGAACTTCGATGCGCACACCCTCGACCTCAACTATCTTGTCGCCGCGACCGACGATGCCTACGCGGGCCTCTGGCGCTACCTGCTCGAGATCGATTTGGTGGGCAAGATTCGTGCGCCCCTGCGGTCGGTGAGCGAGCCCATTGCGTGGCAGATCTCCGACTTCCGTGCGGCGCGCAAAACCCGCGATCGCGACCACCTCTGGACCCGCATCATCAACGTCAAGGCCGCCCTCGAGGCCCGTCGGTATGTGGTGCCCGGCGCGTTTGTGCTCAATGTCTCCGACCCGCTGGGCTTCGCCGAGGGGCGTTGGCTGCTCGAGATCAACTCCGACGGTCGCGCCCGTGTGACGCCGCTGGCTGGGTCAGCGGGTGAGCCCGTTCGTCGCACCGACGCGGGTGCCGAGGGTGGGATTGCGGATGCTGCGGCCGAGGTGTCCCTCAGCGTCAACGAACTGAGCTCCCTTTACCTCGGTGGGGTGTCCGCTGTCACGCTGGCGCATGCCGGGCGCATCACAGCCCACACACCGGGCGCAGTGATCATGCTGGATGCGTCGTTCCGCTCCCCCGTTGCTCCCTGGCTGAGTATCTGGTTTTAAGCCCGAGTCTGGGCCGGGTTCACATTCGTCTCTGTCGAGTGGCGTCCCGGCCCAGCTCTATTTGAGCCCGTCCACATCCACCAACCCGTCGTGACGGCGCCCATCGAAGATGATGGTGGGCACCTTCACGGTGTGGATCTCGTCCTCGACGAGTTCCTTATTGGACGCGATGATGTCTGCCACCTCGTCCGAGGCTGCAACGGACTTGATGGTGGCGACCTCATCGGCGTCGAGCCCGAACTCGGTGAGCCACCCGTCGAGGAGTGCGGTTGCGGCATCCGTGTCCAGCCCGTTGATGCGGCTCTGGAACGGCACGCCGTTGTCGGTCTCTCCGGTGAAGATGCGTTCGAGCACCTGCCAGTCGACGGGTGTGCCCGCACCATCATCCACCGGGCTCACCCGCAGCGCCTCGAGGTACTGCGTCACGAGGAGTGAGTTCGGAAACTTGTAGCCGTCCTCTCCTTCGATCGGATACGGCACGTAGGTGAGGTTGTACTCGTTCTCGAACCCGGCCTCTTCGATGTTGGCGAACAGCTGGCGACAGAACTGGCATCCCGGGTCGATGACCTCGAGCGCGGTCGGCTTGGCCTCGTCGAAGGTGGTTAGGTACGTCTCGTTGGCGGGGAGGTACTCGGTGGCGTCCCAGTTCTGCATTCGCGTCGGGATCTGCGAGATGGTTTCGCCGAGACTGCTGAACTCGTTGCCAAAAGCGCCGATCACGTCGAACTCGGCGATCGAGCCCCAGAACGTGGGTGTCTGGTCGGGAATCGCGCACGCCTCGGCCCCCAGGGTGCAGGATTCCGCGTTTTCCTTGTTGCAAGTTCCGTAGACGTAGAGGTTGAGGCCGCTTTTCACGACCGTGTACCCGCTCCACACCGTGGTGAGGATCACGAGCCACGCGACAACTTCGAGTCCTACGCTGGCAGGTTTGACCAAGCGCGGGGTGCGCACCGCGATGGGCGCGAGCAGGTGATCTTTGAGGTCTTGTTTGAAGGTGGTGTCACACGGTCGAAAGGTCACTCGTCGCACAGCGCATCCCCACGCGATCCGCGCGAAGCGGCGATACTTCGCCGATACCGCCCCCATAACCAGCAGAACGATAAATGCGGCGATACAGAACATTTAGGAGAGGCCTTTCAGCAGCCGCGCGAGTGCCGCGGAGGTTCGATCGATGTCCGACTCGGTGGTGTGTAACCCGAGGGAGAGGCGCAGCAGCGGCGGCAACGCGAGGTGGTCTTTGAGGTAGTGGTGGGCGCAGAAGTAGCCGCTGCGCGCCATGATCCCCGACTGGGAGAGGAAGACCGCGAGCCGGTGGGAGTCCTGCCCCGGTGCGTACATGCTGATGACGGGGGCCGCGGTGGTGTTGACGAGGGTGAGCCCGGGAATCGCTGCCAGCCCATCGAACAGTCGCTCCGACATCTGGGTCACATGCGCGGTGGGTGACTGCCCGCCCGGACGAACGGTGCCCATCCAACTGACGGCCGCACCGAGCGCGATGATCTCGCCCCACGCTTGCAGGCCGGGTTCAAGCAGGGACCCCGGGTCGCCGGTCACCAGGTCAAAACTGGTCTCCCGCACATCGCTGACCATTCCGCCGCCGATAAAGCTGATGTCGAGACTGGCCAGCAGGTCGAGGGTCGATACCACCACCCCGAGGCTCGCCCCGTACATCTTGTGCGCGGAGAAACAGATTGCGTCCGCACCGGTTGCGCGCAGCAGAGCGGACCCGTGGGCCATCGCCTGCGCCGCGTCCAGAATGACGGTTCCGCCGCGCTGGTGGGCATCGGCGACGAGTTCGGTGAGGTTGGTGAGCTGGCGCCCGTCGATGTTGGATGCTGCGCTGACCACCACCAGGGCCCCGTCGAGCATCGTCGGGCTGTACTCCAGGGCACCGTCTGGCGCGCGGTCGAGTACCACCCGGTCGATCCCGAGTCGGCGTGCGGCGGTGATGGTGGGAAGGAATACCGAGTTGTGTTCGATGCGACTGGTGATGATGCGGCTGTACCGGCCCTGCGGCAGTTGCTGCAGCAGCAGGTTGATTCCGTAGGTGGTATTGAGCGTGAACGAGACGGCGTGGGTGCGGGCGCTGAGCCCGAGAAGCGAGAGCACCGCACGACGGGTGGCGGCGACCTGCTCATCGACTTTTTTGCCCCAGGCGTACTTCACCCGGCCGCCGCACGCGTTATAGGTCTCGTAGTAGTCGGTGACCGCTCGGATCACCGGCGCCGGCCGCAGACTCTGGCACGCCGCGTCGAGGTAGATCTCGGTGTCGGCGAGGTAGGCGAAGTCGGCCAGGCGATCAGTTGCGATGTCCCCGGCACGGGCGGCTCTGCCGTGGGGTGCTGTGCGGGATGCCCGGGCAGACGCCGCGCGTTCGGGCGTGCGGGGTGCGCTGTTGTGCCGTCCGAACATTCCTCAACGATGCGCGTTGGGATGTGGGGCTCACTAGGGCCCTTGTGCCCGCCGCGCGGTGTTGCGGCTGGCAAAGCGCTGAGTGCACGCCGGTACTCGTCAGTGTCTTCTCATCAGCGTCTACTCATTTAGTGTTTGACGGATCGCGCGTGCTCGTACGCGAGCTCGACGTAGTGAGCCCAGCGGTGAGGATCCTCGATGTCGAACGGCACGAGCAGCCAGGGCGTGGAGACGTGCGCGGGACTCGGCCGATATTCGGTACCAATCCCCTGGCGGGTGGCTACCGCCGTGGCATCCTGACCGACCCGCACAACCACGCCTTCATCGGTATACAGCGCGAAGATACTGCCGTGGAACGCGAGGCCGGGACTCTGCACAGACCGCCGCAGGTCGACACCCTCACGCGCGAGGTACTGCGCCTCGAGCGAGGAGTAATAGACGTTCGGCTCTTCGTGATTCGTCATCGAATTCGACCTTTCGTGCCTGCGATCGTAACAGCGGCGGGCGCTCACGCCGAGGGTCGACAATCCGGATGGCGGGTGTTAGCCGGGCCGAATGTGTGGGCCGGTCGAGTGTGTGAGCCCGTGTCGAGCGCGCAGCAGGCCGGAAGCCGTTAACGGGAAAGCGCCGCCGTCTCCAGGGGGGTAGAGACGGCGGCGCGTAGCGGATCGCGGTAATCGGTGAATCAGGCCGAGCGATCCGAATCCGAGTGCTACCCGATAGTGAGCAACCCGGAATATCCACTGACATTCGCAACCCAACCCATTCGCCCGGGTTCAGTGCGGGATGTCATGTAGAAAAGAATGCGCCACGAAGCTGGCCGAATACCCTCATCGGGATGCACGCCAGCCGGGAGTCAGCTATGAGGACGCCGTGAGCGGCGCATCTGTGGGTCACGATCGTCGCGATCGGGCTGTCGAGATCACTCGGGCCGACAGATCCTTCGGGGTCACTCGAGCCGACGGATCGTTGCGCGACCTCCCGACCGGTCCAGACGTCTGCTGATCCCGAGATGTCCAGTGCCTGACGTACTCGATCGCCCCCGTCTTGTACCCAGACTTCCCCAAGCAGGTTCATTGGAGCCAGCAAGTCGGCACACGGAGACTCGGGACTCCCAACGAAAGGGCACCCCATGACGCTTCGCACCGCGACTACCACTCTCCGGAACGGCATCACCACCTCTGTGGCTGTGCTGGGCATCATCGTTGCCTCAACGATCGGCCTGCACGAATGGGCGGATGCTGAGGCGGTGCAATCACTCCCCGTGCAGACTGCGGATACGCCCACTGAATTGACGTCCGCCGAAACTGGGCTTGCTGATGCGAGGTCCGCCAAAACTGTGCTCGCCGAAGTGACGCCTGCTGAAGCGACGCCTGCTGAAGCGTCGCCCACCGAATCGGTGTGATCTCGGAACCTGCGGTGAGCCAGGATCTGCCCGACAACTGAGATTGCCGGTACAGTGGCGCTGATATGTCGTTCACCCGTCGCAGCTTCCTTGTTGGTGCAGGTTCTGGCCTGTCCCTGTTACTCCTGACGGCATGCACCACCTCAGAGCCCGTGCCCACACCGAGCGCAAGCCCCGTACCCACCACCGCCGTGCCCGCGCCCAGCGCCTTCCGGCGCAGCAACTGGTCGACTGACCCGTTCGCCCGGGGCTCCCACAGCTTCGCGACCGTGGGGACCGGACCGGAGACACGCGAGACCCTCGCCACTCCCCTACTCGACCGGGTGTTCTTCGCCGGCGAAGCCACCTCCCTGGAGCATCCCGGAACCGTCATCGGCGCCCGTGAATCGGGAGTCCGCGCGGCAAACGAGGTCTCCGTTGCTTCCGAGGATGGCGAGAAGATCGCTGTCATCGGAGCGGGAGCCGCGGGCGCTGAAGCGGCACGCCTGCTCGCGCTCTACGGCTACGACGTGGTGATGATCGACGCCCGCGAACGCACGGGTGGACGGATTCACTCCATTGCCTCAGACGATTGGACGACGACCGTCGAGCTCGGTGCGTGGCGCTTTGCGCAATCCGCCGATTCCGACATCCTCACGACACTCGACGAACTCGGGGTCTCCACCGCTCTCGTGGGGCAGCCGACTCTGGTGTCGGCCACTGCGACAGCACCCGCGGACTCGACCGAGGGCGACTCGGCTGGCTCCGACCCGAACGATGCTGACTCGCTTGTTCCCGACAACACCGTGGGCACCACGGCGCTCGCGTCCGCTCTCTCCTGGGCGGCGACGCAGGCCAGTGATGTGTCGCTGCAGGACGCCCTCGACGAGTCCGGCGCGACCGAGGGAGCCAGTGGTTCGTCCATCGGCGAGCTGGCTGGCGCCGACCTCCTTGGCCAGCAACTGGCTTCCGTCGCAGCGAGCTACGGAGCCGCCGCATCCGACCTCTCCAGTTGGTACGGCTTCACCCCACCCGCCGTTGGCCTCCCGGTGATCAGCCAGGACGGCACGGTCGAGGCCGCGGAACCGCAGTATGCCGTGACGGGCGGACTGAGCGCCCTCATCGACGATTCCCTCGATGGCGTGGAGACGTTCCTCTCCACCACCGTGGTGGGTGTCGCCTACAGCGACGACGGCGTGAGCCTTCGCCTGGGTACCGGCGAGTCCCTCAGCGTCGACCGGGTTGTGGTCACCGTGCCCATCGGTGTTCTGCAGAGCAATGACCTTGCCTTCGACCCACTGCTGCCCTTCGCCCACCGCACGGCGATCGCTGATGTGGGAGTGGGCACTGTCGACACCATCTGGTTGCAGTTCGACGAGCCGTTCTGGACGTCGGATGCTGCGGTGTGGAACATTGTCGGCGGCGCGGGTGACATCGTCACCTGGTACAACCTCATGCCGATTATGGGCGAACCGATTCTGGTGGGGGTCTACGGAGGGGCAGCCGCACTTCGGCTAGCGGAACTCAGCGACGACGAGCTGGTTGAGACGGCCCTGGCGAACCTCGAACCTTTCCTCGCCGCGTAACCACTTCTTCCCGGCGACGGGTTGATGCTGCCTCGAGCCGACGCGCCAGCGCGGCGCGAACCTTCTCCCGTTCGGTGAAGGGTTGAGCGCGGCTCACCGCGAGCACCGAGGTGGTCACCAGCGTGAACAGGGTCACGGCAAGCGCACAGAAGAACGCAAACTCGCCCAGGCCATTGACCTGCGCAGGGTCGAGGAAGAAATACGGGTACCAGCCCACAAACGAGCCACGAACCAGGGTGAACCCGCCCCACACCACGAGGTAGCCGAGAACAAGCACGAGGGCCCGCCGAAGGCCGGGACCGCGGCCGGGAGCGGCGATCCAGCCGAGGAGGGCAAACGCCGGCAACCAGAAGTGCAGGATCTGGTCGGACCACGGCACGTCGATCCGGAAGTTGCGGGCACCCGCCTGCTGGATCAGCACCGCGAACACGATTCCGGCCGAGAGAGTACAGCTCAGCACCGCGGCCCGAAGGGTGGTGAGCCAGCGCGGATCAATCGGTTGGCGCAGGGCGCAGAGTCCGCCGAGCACCGACACCACCACAAACGCGATATTGCTCTGGATGGTCAGATAAGCGAAGAAGTTTGACGCAGTAAAGGTCGCGGATCCGAGTCCCCAAATGAACCGGAAGACCAGTGCCACCGAGCAGATGAGAGCGCCGGAGAGTCGGAGAAAGCCGAAGGCCGTGCGGATACTCACGTTGCACTCCACCTCCGGCACGGCACGTGGTCGAGAAAATCGTGCTCCGCACCAGGAAGTCTACGAACCGTTCACGGCGCGAACGTTAGGAAGAGTAGCGCTCGTTGCTATGAAAGTCACATTGCTGAATACGGGTCAGGTTTGGCTGGATTACCCTGAGCCCATGGCACTTGTACCCCCGACCGCAGCACAGCGGCCTTTCACCCGCGAACACCACGGCGATACCGTCATCGACAACTACGAGTGGATGCGGGAGAAAGAATCCCCCGAACTCATCGCTCACCTCGAAGCGGAGAACGCGTACACCGACCAGGAGACCGCGGCGCTCCAACCCCTCCGCGAGGCACTGTTCGCGGAGATCAAGGGCCACACGCAGGAGACTGACCTCAGCGTCCCAGTGCGTGAAGGTGACTGGTGGTACTACTCCCGCACGGTCGAGGGCCAGCAGTACGGCATCCACTGCCGGGCTCCCATCTCGGGCCCCGACGACTGGACTCCCCCGGTGATTGTCGCCGAGTCCGGATCTCCCGCGCCCGGCCTCCCCGGCGAGCAGATCATCCTCGACGACAACCTCGAAGCCGAGGGCCAGGAGTTCTACTCGCTCGGCAGCCTCGATATCTCCGGCGACGGAACAACACTGCTCTGGGCCGTCGACAACGAGGGCGACGAGCGATACACACTCAGGCTGCGGGATCTGACGGATGGGACTGACCTCGGAGACAGCATCCCGAACACCGCCGCCGGCGCCATTTTCGACCCCACCGGCCGCCACATTTTCTACACTACGATGGACGACTCGTGGCGCCCCGATACGGTCTGGCGTCACTCCATCGGCACACCCGCGGCCGACGACGTTCCCGTACATCACGAGTCAGACGACCGCTTCTGGGTCGGGGTCGGCCTCACCCGCAGTCGCCGCTATGTGGTGATCGAGGCCGGATCGAGTGTGACCAGCGAGGCGCACATCCTCGACGCTCATGACCCGCTCGGCGCGTTCCGCTTGGTGTGGCCCCGCAAGGAGGGCGTCGAGTATTCCGTCGAGCACGCGCGGATCAACAACGACGACCGATTGCTCATCGTCCACAACGACGTCGCCGCCGACTTTATGATCGTCGACGTGCCGGCCAATGACCCGCAGGCGCGTCCGAAGGTTGTTGTCCCGCACACTCCCGGCACCCGCATCGAAAGCATCGACGCGTTCGCCTCCCATTTGGTGCTGGAATTTCGTCGGGATGCTCTCGCGCAAGTCGCTGTGATCACGCTAGACACCTTCACGGGCCATTCCGGCGCCGAGCAGGGCGGCAGCGATTGGCTCGACGCCTGGCACGTCATCGGGTTCGACGAGGAACTGTTCTCGGTTGGTGCTGCAGGAAACCCCGAGAAGGCACAGCCGC
>Ga0247735_1000141_pt1 | contig 32792 bp, 32 predicted proteins | sample UWRJL178409R2_FD_180934 | JGI IMG/M metagenome (GOLD analysis project Ga0247735, IMG submission 180934) | Plant litter microbial communities from Arlington Agricultural Research Station in Wisconsin, United States - UWRJ-L178-409R-2 | ecosystem: Environmental > Terrestrial > Plant litter >... | reverse complement strand
TGTGGTGCTCATCCCGATCGCGCACCGGCTGGACGCTTTCGCCCTCGGGCTTGATATCGCCAAGTCGGTCGGGATCCCCATTGGTCGGATCGGTATTGCGTTTGTCGCCATCTCCGTGCTGCTCACCGCGGTGTCCGCGGCCGCCGTCGGCCCACTCGGTTTTGTCGCGCTGGTCGCGCCGCACCTTGCGCGGATCGCCTCGGGAGCCACTCGCGCCCCGCTTATCGGCTCGGCCGCCATTGGCGCCCTGGTGGTCGCCGCCAGCGACCTGTTTGCCCGCACGCTGCTTGCGCCCATCCAACTTCCGGCCGGCGCCGTCATCGCGGTCATCGGCGGGCCGTTCCTGATCTGGCTACTCATTTCGCAACGACGAAGGACAACAGCGTGACCACGAGCAGTGCGACCACAAACACCCCCGGTGCCCTCCCTCTCGCACCGGCGATGTCGCTCGAGGGCATCAGTGTCGACTTCGGCGGTGCGGCACCGGCCGTCAACGAGGTCAGCCTGACCATCAGCACCGGCGGGGTGACCGCGATCGTCGGGCCGAACGGGTCAGGAAAATCGACCCTTCTTCGCACCATGGGCCGCCTGTCCGCTCCCGATTCCGGCAGCGTTCTGCTCGATGGCCAGGACATCTTCCGCCGCTCCAGCCGTCAGCTGGCCCGGGAGCTCGGCATCCTGCCGCAGTCTCCCCTCGCTCCGCCCGGGCTGACGGTCGTCGACCTCGTCTCCCGCGGTCGAGACCCGCACCGCCGCTGGTTCGACCAGTGGTCGAAGGCCGACGAAGTTGTGGTGTGGGAGGCGCTCGAGCAAACCGGGATGCTCTCGTTCGCCAAAGCCCATGTCGACGACCTGTCCGGTGGCCAGCGCCAGCGGGCCTGGATCGCCATGGCCCTGGCCCAGCGCACCCGGATGCTGCTGCTCGACGAGCCGACCACCTACCTCGACATCGCACACCAACTCGATGTACTCGAGCTTGTGCGCGGGATGCACGAGGCCGACGGCACCGCGATCGTAATGGTGCTGCACGACCTCAGCATGGCCGCCCGGTTCGCCGACCGCATCATTGCGCTGCGCGACGGGAGAATTGTCGCAGACGGGGACCCCGGCGACGTCATTACCCCGGCGCTGCTGCGGGACGTTTTCGACCTCGAGGCAACCGTGGTCACCGACCCGCACACCGGGCGCCCGCATGTGATGCCGATCCGTCGTGTCGACGGTGCCGGCAGCGGTTCCCCGCACGGTAAATAGCGGCGACGCAGTACTGGCAAGACATTGACCTGATTGGGGGATGCTGCCAGCGTCGGTTGCATGACAAACCGGGTGAGACGTCGCGCGCTGGTGCGCCGTCGCGTCGCGCGGATGGCCGACCTGCTGCGGTCCTGGATCATGCGGCACCCGCGCGCGGGGGATACCCAGCCTTGGTATCCAGACCGGTTCCGCTTTATCGTGCGGCGGCTGCGACCCGCCGAGTACCGCATCGTCGCCGGCATGCTCACTGCCGCCGGCCGGCTCGAGCAGTTCCAGGAGCGCCTCGATGCCGCCTGGGTCTACGAGGTGAACGATGGTGGGATGGGTGGGCTGCGGTTTGTCCGCCCCGACGGCTCCCCGGGACTCGGCGACTACGTCGGGCCCGGTAGCTTCACCGACTGCGACGGGGTACAGGTCTTCCTCTGGCTGAACTTCGACAAACACGGCAACCTGTTCGAACTCGACGTGTGGAAGGTCGACGAGGCGCCCCTGATTGCCTACCCGGAGAAGTTCCCGTAGGGAGCCGCTATGTTGGCGCGCTGCATCCGGTCTAAAACAGGGTGTGCGCACCGCCGGGGGCGGTCTCGACCGTGAACGCCGTCTCCTCGAGTACCTCGCGAAAAGCAAGGACCGCCGGGTGGTGCGCCCCGGAGTTGCGTGCCGAGGTGAAAATGGTGCGGCGCGGGGAACCGGGAAGGTCGACCAATTCGCAGGTCGTCTCCTTCTGGGTCCAGAGCAGGTCGGGCAGCAGCGCGACCGCGTTACCGGATTCGACCAGTTTGATTTGCGCCTGCAGGTCGGCGGTTTCGTACCTGACGTCCGGCTCGAACCCGGCCTGGCGGCAAAGCTGTTCTGCCCAGTGCCGGGATGCCGCACCCTCCGGTTCCATCACCCAGGGCAGGTCGTGCGCATCGGCGACGGAGGTGACCCGGTGCTGCTGCAGCTTCCGCGGCGGGCAGGCCAGGCGGATTGCGTCGGTGGTGAGTTCCTTTTTATCCAGGTCCGGGTAGCGCGGGGCGGCGTGGTTCGGGTACTGCTCGGCCACCACAACGTCGAAGTCCCTCGTCCACGTTTCCTGCAGGGCGGCTCCGGGCTCGCGCTGCACCATCTCGATGCGCACCTCGGGATAGCGCGAGCGCATGGTGCTCAGGGCTGTGGGCATAAGGGCAAGGGCTGCCGACTGGAAAACGGCAACCCGCACGGTGCCGTTGACGGTGGTCATCGAGGCGCTGAGCTCGGCTTCGGCCCGCTCCATGATTTCCAGCAGTTCCGCCGTGCGCGCCACGAGGATCTCCGCCTGCGGGGTCAACTGCACCCGCCGTCCCGACTTGCGCAGCAGCTCGACACCGGTTTCGGTCTCCAACAGCGACAGGTGCTGCGAGATCGACGAGGGACTGAAATTGGTCGCGGCGGCCACCTCAGCCAGGGTGCCCCGGATCTTCAACTCGCGAAGAAACTGCAAACGACGAACATCAAGCATGGAAACTCCGAATCATTGGTTCAACTAACCATTATCCATTAGGATGCTTCGCTTTATCTAACGAGAGTTGCGCAACATACTAAGAGAAATCGACGGGGGATTTCGGCACCGTCGCACACCCCGGATCCTCACGAGAGCTGGCCGCCATGACTGACCTCACCACTCGAACCGCTGTTACCACGGTTGCCGACACCCAGGCACTGGATGCTGACCTCGCTGCCGAGAGCATCGCGCTGGTGCGCCACTGGCTCACCGAAGCATCCAACATCCCTATCGATTCCTCCGCCAAACAGCTCGCCGGTGTGCTGAAGGATCCCCACGGACTCGACTTCACGGTCGGCTTTGTTGACCGGGTCGTGCGTCCGGAAGACCTCTCCGTTGCGGCAGCGAACCTCGCCGGCCTCGCCTCGAAGGTGCCGGCATTTTTGCCGTGGTACATGCGCAGCGCCGTGCGCATCGGAGGGATCATCGCCCCGATCGCGCCCTGGCTGGTCATCCCGATCAGCCGCCGCGTGCTGCGCGGCATGGTCGGCCACCTCATCGTCGACGCCACAGACGCGAAGCTGGGAAAAGCGATCGCGAAAATTCGTGCCCACGATGTCCGCCTGAACGTGAACCTGCTGGGTGAGGCAGTGCTCGGCGACAAGGAAGCGGCCCGTCGTCTGGAGGGAACACACCGCCTGCTCGCCAGGAGCGACGTGGACTACGTGTCCATCAAGGTGTCCTCCACCGTCGCCCCGCACAATTCCTGGGCTTTCGAGGAGGCCGTCGACCACGTGGTGCAGTCACTGACCCCGCTGTTCCGCCGCGCGGCAGCCTCCCCGACGGCAAAATTCATCAACCTCGACATGGAGGAGTACAAAGACCTCGATCTGACCATCGCCGTCTTCACCCGCATCCTCGACGACCCCGAGTTCCTCGGGCTGGAGGCGGGAATCGTGTTGCAGGCCTACCTGCCCGACGCGCTGTCGGCGATGATCCGCCTACAGGAGTGGTCAGCGGCCCGCCGCTCACGCGGGGGAGCAGCCATCAAGGTGCGGGTGGTGAAGGGCGCGAACCTGCCGATGGAACAGGTCGAGGCCTCCCTGCACGACTGGCCGCTGGCGACCTGGCACAGCAAGCAGGACTCGGACACAAACTACAAGCGAGTGATCAACTACTCGCTGCACCCCGACAGGATCCGCAACGTGCGGATCGGCGTCGCCGGGCATAACCTTTTCGACATCGCTTTCGCCTGGCTGATCGCACAGCGCCGCGGGGTGACGGCCGGCATCGAATTCGAAATGCTGCTCGGTATGGCGCAGGGCCAGGCCGAGGCGGTCAAGCGTGACGTCGGAGAGCTGCTGCTCTACACCCCGGTGGTGCACCCCGGCGAGTTCGACGTGGCGATCGCCTACCTGATCCGGCGCCTCGAAGAGGGTGCAAGCCAGGACAACTTTATGTCCGCCGTGTTCGAGCTCAGCTCGAACGAGGTGCTGTTCGAGCGGGAGAAGCAGCGCTTCCTCGCCTCCCTCGCCGACCTTGACGACGCGGTACCACCCTCGCACCGGGTGCAGGACCGTACCGCACCCGCCGCACCCATCCGGGGCGGACGCCACTTCGAAAACACGCCAGACACCGACCCGGCACTACTCGCCAACCGGGGCTGGGGCGGGGAGATCCGCTCCCGCATCGTCGGATCGCAACTCGGCGTCGCCAGCCTCGCTGCCGCTGCCGTCGCCACGGAGGAGCAATTGCAGGCGGTGCTCGCCACCGCCGTCGCAGGTGCAGACGGCTGGGCAGCCAGGACAGGGCAGCAGCGCGCGGCCATACTGCACCGCGCCGGCGAGATCCTCGAGGACCGGCGGGCCGACCTCCTCGAGGTGATGGCGTCCGAAACAGGAAAGACCCTCGACCAGGCCGACCCGGAGGTATCCGAGGCGATCGACTTCGCCCACTATTACGCGGCGCGGGCGATCGAACTTGATTCCCTCGATGGCGCAACCTTTGTGCCGGCGAAGCTCACCGTGGTCACCCCGCCGTGGAACTTCCCGGTGGCCATTCCCGCCGGCTCCACCCTGGCCGCGCTCGCCGCGGGGTCAACCGTGGTGATCAAACCTGCCGAGCAGGCCGGCCGCTGCGGTGCCGTGATGGTCGAGGCACTGTGGGCTGCGGGAATCCCGCGGGACGCGCTGCAGCTTGTGCAGCTCGATGAGGCAACCTTCGGCGAAAAACTCATCGCGAGTCCCCTCGTTGACCGCGTCATCCTTACCGGCGGCTACGAGACGGCCGAGCTGTTCCGCAGTTTCCGCACCGACCTGCCGCTGCTGGCCGAGACCAGCGGGAAAAACGCGATCATCGTGACGCCGAGTGCCGACATCGACCTGGCCGTGAAAGATGTTGTGTCCTCCGCCTTCGGGCACGCCGGCCAAAAATGCTCCGCGGCGTCCCTGGTGATCCTGGTCGGGTCTGTCGCGAAGTCGCGTCGGTTCGCCAGCCAGCTCCGCGACGCGGTCGGTTCCCTCAAAGTCGGCTACCCGGCGGACGCGACCACCCAGATGGGACCGGTCATCGAACCGGCCGCAGGCAAGTTGCTTGACGGACTCACCGTGCTCGGCCGCGGTGAGAAATGGTTGCTCAAGCCCACCAGGCTTGATGGCACCGGACGGCTGTGGAGTCCGGGCATCCGCACCGGGGTCGCCCGCGGTTCGCACTTCCACCTCACCGAGTTCTTCGGTCCGATCCTCGGGATCATGACGGCCGCAACCCTGGAGGACGCCATCGCCCTGCAAAACCAGATCGACTACGGTCTCACCTCCGGGCTTCACTCGTTGAACCCCGCCGAGATCGCGACCTGGCTGGAGGGGGTCCAGGCCGGCAACCTCTACATCAACCGCGGCATCACCGGTGCCATCGTGCAGCGCCAGCCGTTTGGCGGCTGGAAAAAGTCGGCCGTGGGCCCCGGTACCAAAGCCGGCGGTCCGAACTACCTGCTTGGTTTCGGCAGTTTCGCCCGCCAGCACAGTTCGGCGCAGGCACCGGCAACGCACCCGGGCGTCATCGCGTTGGTCAATGCCGCCCGGATCGAACTGGCCCCCACCGATGCCGCCGCGGTGGAGCGGTCGGCCCGGAGCGATGCCGAGGCCTGGGCAAGCGAGTTCGGGCTCGCCCGTGATGCCAGCGGACTCAGCGCGGAACGCAACGTTTTCCGTTACCTGCCGCGTTCGGTCACCGTCCGTCTATCGTCGGCCGCACCGGTGTGGGAACTCATCCGGGTCGTTATTGCCGGGCAACGTGCGGGCAGTGGGGAAAACATCGTGGTCTCCACTGCCGCAGCCCTGCCCGCGAAGATCGCCGCTGTGATGGCTGACCTGGGGATCACTGTCAGGGTCGAGGACGATCAGTCCTGGCTGGCCAGCGCGGCTGCCCTCCCCGCCGGTCGGGTTCGCCTCATCGGTTCGAGTTTCAGCGAGTTTGCCGCAGCGACGGCGGGGCGGGTTGATCTGGCGGTCTACAGCAACACCGTCACAGAATCGGGGCGGGTTGAACTGCTGCCGTTTGTCCAGGAGCAGGCGGTGAGTATCACCGCGCACCGGTTCGGCACCCCGAACCGGCTGTCCGACAGCCTGATCTGAATCGGTGCCGGGAGCCGGTCAGCGGGCGGAACTGGCCAGTGCCCCGCGTTTGGCGGAATCGGCGGTTGGCCCGGCGGAGGTTCGTGCCGGTGCTTTTGATCCGCGGGCCGACCCGGAGGCGGCGGGGGCGGCCACGGGGGGAACCTCCGGCTCATCCAGCAGCACAAGGCCCTGGGCCGAGTTCGCCGATACCGTGAGCGACTCGAGCCACTGGCGGTTGATCAGTGCAGACGAGGTCTCAGAGAAGAGGAAATACAACGGGATCGACTTCTCTATCCACACGCTGGCATGGGTGCCCGCCGTGGTTGCGTCGCCCTTCCAGGTGAAAAAGAACGCCTCCCCGCGACGCAGCTTTGCCCCGATGACTATTTGGAGGTGGGCAAGGATCCGATCGTCGAATTCGACAACAAGCCCCGAATTACCGTATGTGAGTGTTCCCATGGCGTCATTCCCTACGTGCCGCACCGACGGGTCGATCCGGTCGTGTGGGCCAACGTACCGAGAAAACCTCCTGTCGGTTGGGTCTTGACAATCTTGGCGCCAACCCCCATAGGCCCTGACCGGCGGTGTTATCCATGGGTCTCATAAAAGGTCTCGATCTCGGCGACGTACACGTCGAAATCAACCGAATCCGTGGTGGAGGCTGCACTGGAAGCGAGCTCGCTGCTGGTCGCGGGCACGGCCGCATTGGACTGCCCTTCCTCGGTGAGGCCATCATCGAACGTGTCGAAATTGAGGTCGAAACCATCCTGCGGCTGCTGGGACACCGGGAACGCCTCCGCGTTGGGGAGGCGGTGCCGGGAGATGAGGTCCCGGGCCATTTCCTTCGCCCGAAGAGGGGCATCGAGGTCACCGGCGACGGCCTTGCCAATGGCACCGTTCATCAGTACCCGCCACGACAGGGTGAATTCCCAGATGTTGCTCAATTCCGCTTCGCCGGCCAGGACGGAGACGAGGGCGCGGATATCGCGCAGGGTCGCGGCGCCGACCTGGTCGAGTTCACCAATCCGGCTGACTTCGTCGAGTTGTTCGACAAAAGACTGCGCTTCGCGGTCAGCGCGATTAAAGACGTCGTAGAGTACGTCGAAGATTCCCAGCAGCCGTTCTTCGGCGCTGGTGCCGTAGGTACGGGCACTGTCTTCCATCCGCGCCACGGACCATTGCCGGATGCGCTCAGAACTGGGTACAGCTGTGTCTGGGTAGTTTCTCGTTTCGAGATTCACGGTGCTCACTCTCCAATTGTTGACCCGCAGAATCCAGGAAATTCCGGGATGTGCGTCACCGATTTACACCGGCTTTACCGTTGTCGGAGAGCACAGAGTCCGTGAATACAAAAAATGAGCAAATAACCACATCGAAAATAAGCTCCCCCCAACTCCTGCGACAGTACGCGGCAGTAACTGACAGTCGCAAGGAATAAAAGAATTCTGCTCTCGGCGCGAAAATGACCTATCATTGGCTCCGTTATCGGCCTCGTAAACCGAAGATTGTGCCTTTATGCACGCGTCGGGACTTACCTGGAAGTGCGGTTCCGCACCGCGGCCTTCGCCCGTACATCGCTGCATCCGCCTGGTCAACACGGCCACTCGCACTGACGCTGGGGTTCGCGCCGGCGATGCCGACCGATGCCGACACGGCCAGCGACCGCACCGCCCTATCAGGATCGACGTGCGGATGGCCTTGACAATTCGCCCGGCAATAGTGTCGATGTCCTCCGCGGCGATGTTTTTATAGACCACCTCAACTTCGTCCCCACCCAGGGGTACGACGGTGTCCTGCACTCGGGTGGTGCAGAAGATCTGCACCGCAGCGTGCTGGATCGTCCAATCCCCTGCCGGTGGCCGACGGAGTCCTGGATCGCTGTGGAGTCGTCGAGGTCGATGAACTGCACCGCGGATCATTCGGGATCACGGGAACGCTTCCACAACGACCGACCACACGACAGCCCGAAATGTGACAAGGGAACGACCCAGCGGACAATTGCTCTCGCGATGCAGGCGACCGGCGGCGGACGCAATCCCGCCGGTGGACAGCCATGGTTACCTGCGCGGCAGATCCCGTGGCAGATCCCGTGGCAGTTCCCGTGGCAGGTTCAGCGGCGGGTGGATGTGGCGGGATGATCGTTGGGCAGGCCGTGCCGTGCCCCATCCTGGAGCAGCTGGAGGTTCTTTTTTTCCCAGGCGAGCATCTCCTGGCGTTCGGGTTCGAGGGCGAGTCCCTCCGCACACTGGGCGGTGCGTGTGCCGCAGACGCAGTACTGGGCGCGGGCCGGATCGTCGTGGTGAAGTTCAGCGAGCCGCCAGATGACCGCCATGGTCCGGTCGAGTCGGCGGTAGGCCAGCGTGGTGGTGCGCTCGGCGCGGGTGAGCAGCTCGTTTTGCAGCGCGTCGCGCACCCCGCCGGCCGGGGCTTCGGCGTAGTCGGTGGCGATCGCGGCGGTCAGCTCGGCGACGCGGGCTCCCAGCGCGGTGATGGTGGCCTCGTTTGTGGCGTCGGTCTCGAGGCTTGCCGCAACAAAGGTGGCGCTGTCCTGCTGCGCCTGGTCGAGGATCGACGCCCAGAGTTTCACATGCTCGGTGTCGCGGCGCTCCGCTTTGTCCGAGCCGAGGTGGTTGACGCAGTGGGTGCAGACGACCTGGTCCGTGGCGGAGGTGAACCGGAACGGCTGCGGGGAGAGGCAACACCAGCAGGGCACCTCGACAGTGACGTGCAATGCATACGGGTGGGTCATCTCGCCTCCTGGGTTCGACCTCCCTGAAGCCTAGTAGCGCCGCCCCGCGCGCCCGTGTCACGCGGTCGGCTTGGCGGATATGCAGCTCTCCGCGCGGATTTGTGGCGTAAGGCAACAATTACGGGGCAGAGTGTGGCATCCTGTCATCGTGATGCAACGAAGCAACTGGGCCGGCACCTACGAGTACCGCGCGGAAAACATAGTCGAACCGACCACCATCAGTGAGGTGCAGCGGATCGTGCGCGACACCGCGCGGGTGCGGGCGCTGGGAACCCGGCACTCCTTCAACTCGCTCGCCGACACCGAAGGGACCCTTGTGCACCTCGGTGCGATCGAGGCCAACCCGGTTATCGACCCCGACGCGATGACGATCACGGTGGGCGGGGCCACCCGTTACGGTGTTGTCGCCTCGTACCTGCAGGCCAACGGCTACGCGCTGCACAACATGGGATCACTCCCGCACATCTCCGTGGCCGGCGCGGTCGCCACGGCTACCCACGGCTCCGGCGACGCCAACGGTAACCTCGCCACCGCGGTCTCCGGCCTGCAGGTTGTCACCGCGGACGGCAGCCTGCTCGAGATCCGCCGCGGCGACCCGGGCTTCGACGGGATGGTGGTTGGCCTCGGCGCCTTCGGGATCGTCAGCCGCATCACCCTCGACATCAGCCCCACCTTCAATGTGCGCCAGGACGCGTACATCAACCTGCCCTGGCAGCGGCTCTTCGACAACCTCGACGAGATCACCAGCTCCGCGTACAGCGTGAGTGTGATGACGAAGTGGTCGAGCGAGACCGTCGGCCAGCTCTGGCTCAAGTCCCGGGTCGGCGAGGGCTTGCCCGAGCTTGTCGACGCCACCCGCTTCGGTGTGGTCGCGGCCCCGGTCAGCCTGTTCACCGCCGGCAACGACGGAACCGGCGATACCAACCTCAACCTGTTCGGGGGTGTGGTCGGACCCTGGTCAGAACGACTTCCGCACTTCCGCCTCGACTCCCAGCCGAGCAACGGCGACGAGATCCAGTCGGAGTACCTTGTGCCGCGCAGCTCTGCGGTGGCCGCCATCACGGCGCTGCACGCCCTCGGCGAAAAAATCGACCCGGTGCTGCTGATCACCGAGCTGCGCACGGTCGCCGCCGACGACCTGTGGTTGAGCACCGCCTACGGTGAGGACGCCCTGGCGATCCACTTCACGTTCCTCAAGGACTTCGCCGGGGTGGACGCCGTGCTTCCCGACATCGAGGCTGCCCTGCTGCCGCTCGGCGGGCGCCCGCACTGGGGCAAGCGCTTCCACGCCACAGCCGCCGACCTTGCACCGCTCTACCCGAGGCTTGACGACTTCCGGGCGCTGGTTTCCGAGCGCGATCCCGATGGCAAGTTCCGCAGTGCCTTCCTGCAGGAGAACATCCTCGGCTGAGCAGGCCGGGCAAAAAACCGCGGCAGGAACGAGGGGGATGCTGCGTCGCAGGTTCTGCGGCGCCGATCGTCAGATCGTGCGGGCGGCGCCGAGTGGTGCGGTCAGTGGCCGGTGGCGAAGGCCGTGAGGCGGATACCGGCGGTCTGCATGTGCCGCGACATCGCCGTGGCTGCGGCATCCGGGTCGCGGGTGCGCAAGGCGTTGTAGACCTCGGTGTGCTCGTCGAGCGCCACCTGGGCGTGGCCGGGATCTTCGAGTGCGCGGTCGACCCAGACCCGCAGCAGGGCGCGCACGCTCTGCAGCAGGTCGAGCAGCACCTTGTTGTTGGTACTGCGCGCGATCTCCAGGTGGAAGCGGATGTCGGCCTCGACAAATACGGACAGGTTGTCGACGGAACCACGCATCACCTCGAGGTGGTGGGCGAGCTCGTCGAGGCCAGCATCCGGCATTCGCTCCGCGGCCAGCCTGACGGCGTAGATCTCCAGTCCGCCACGTACCTCGATCAATTCGCGGGTGAGTGGCTCGCCAAGCATCATTCCCCAGCTGAGGGTTTGGGGGAGGAGTTCGGAGGCGGAGCCGCGCAGGTAGGTGCCGCTTCCCGGGCGCACGTCCACGATGCCGAGCAGTTCGAGGGCGGCGAGGGCTTCGCGTACCGCCGAGCGGCCCACCTGGAAGGAGGCGGCGAGCTGGCGTTCCGGGGGAAGCCGTGTGCCGGATTCGATAGCGCCGGAGGTGAAGAGTTCCAGGAGCCGGGTGGCGACGGCCGAGACGGCGGAGCCGCTGGGCAGGCTGGTCAGCGTGGCATTTAGCTCATCGGCGGCGTCGTTCGGGTATGCGGGCATCAGAGTATTGACACTAGCAATCGGAGCAGGCCGCAAGGCAGCGCTGGCGGCCGCCGGGGCAAATTGGTACAAACCCGTCTGGGGCATAAATTGGTCAACCGGTTGACAGATAGCGAAAAGGGATTGATACTTGTCCAGCGCGAAGGTTCGTCCGGAACGCCGAAACAACGTCGTTCCATCGAATTTTAGGAGTCACCGTGGACACCCTCGCGTCCAAGTCTCCCCCGCAGTCAGCGGTGGAGAAGTCAGCAATTCGGAAGATCTCCATCAGGCTTGTGCCCTTTGTGGCCCTGATGTTCTTCATCAACTACCTCGACCGCACCGCGATCGGCTTCGCCGGTCCGAACGGTATGAACGACGACCTCGCGCTGTCACTCGCGCAGGTCGGCTTCGCCTCCGGTGTCTTCTTCATCGGCTACATCCTGCTCGAGGTCCCCTCCAACCTTGCACTGCACAAGTTCGGAGCGCGCCGCTGGCTCGCCCGCATCATGGTGACCTGGGGCATCGTCGCCGCCCTCTTCACCTTTGTGGGTAACTTCGAGCAGCTCGCGATCCTGCGTTTTGTGCTCGGTGTCGCTGAGGCCGGCTTCTTCCCGGGTGCCATCCTCTTCCTGAGCCTCTGGGTGCCCGCCCGCCACCGCAGCAAGATCCTCGCGCTCTTCTACCTGGCACAGCCGCTGACCACCGTTATCGGTGCGCCTCTCGCCGGCCTGCTGATCCAGAACGACGGCGTCTTCTTCGACCTCGCCGGCTGGCGCTTTATGTTCCTCGTTGTCGCGATCCCCGCGATCGTGGTCGGATTCATCGCCTGGTTCTACCTGAAGGACAGCCCGAAAGACGCCAAGTGGCTCACCGTCGAGGAGCAGGACTGGCTCACCCAGGAGCTCGCCGCCGAGAAGAGCGCGACTGAAGCCATCAGCACCCACACCGGTATCGGCTCCGCGTTCAAGAGCGGCCGCGTCTGGATGCTCGCCTTTATCTACTTCGGATTCATTTACGGCCTCTACTCGCTCGGTTTCTTCCTCCCGACGATCATCGCGGGCTTCGAATCCCTCTACGGCACCAACTTCGACATCATCCAGCGTGGACTCATCACCGCGATTCCCTACGTGCCTGCCGCATTCGCCCTGCACTTCTGGGCTCGTGACGCCACACGTCGTGGACTGAAGACCTGGCACATCACCATCCCCGCCATCGTTGGTGCGGTCAGCATCCCGTTCGCACTGTTCGCCGGATCTCCCGCCCTGACGATCGCGATCATCGCGATCACCGCCATGGCGATCTTCTCCGCACTGCCGAACTTCTGGACGCTGCCCACGCAGTTCCTCACGGGAGCCGCAGCCGCAGCCGGCATCGCACTGATCAACACCGTCGGAAACATCGCCGGCTTCTCGGCCCCGTACATCACGGGTGCCGTGGCAGATGCGACCGCCGTTGACGGCGAACCGCAGTTCCAGATCCCGATGTTCATCGTTGGTGGCTTCATGCTGCTGTCGGCCATCCTGATGACGGTCCTCGCCAGCCAGCGCAAAAAGATCGACGGCGCCGCCGCGGAGGACCTCGCCGCACCGGTTTCCCTCAAGTAAAACCACCGTGGTGGCTGGTTTCCCCAGCCACCACGGCTCACTTCGCCCTACCTCGCAACATGCAGCATCCGCACGAAGTTCACAAGACCCACCATGCACTGGAGCTTTCGCCATGACTCGCCTTTTCAATGATCCGGCCGATTTCGCCGACGAGATGATCGACGGATTCGTCGCAGCCAACAGCCTCCAGGTGCGTCGCGTCACCGGTGGGGTCGTGCGCTCCACCCGCTCAGCCGCCGACTCGGTCTCGATCGTTGTTGGTGGTGGCTCCGGCCACTACCCCGCCTTCGGTGGCCTCGTTGGCCAGGGCCTCGCCCACGGCGCCGCCATGGGCAACCTGTTTGCGTCCCCCTCGGCCCAGCAGGTGCACTCGGTGGCTACCGCCGCCCACAACGGCGGTGGTGTGCTGCTCAGCTACGGCAACTACGCCGGCGATGTGCTGCACTTCACCCAGGCCCAGGACCGTCTGATCGCTGACGGCATCGACTGCCGCAGCGTTGCCGTCACCGACGACATCGCCAGCGCCTCGATCGCTGAGAAGGCCAAGCGTCGCGGCATCGCCGGCGACCTGACCGTATTCAAAACCGCGGCAGCCGCCTCCGAGGCCGGCTACTCGATGGACGACGTCGAACGTGTCGCCCGCCTCGCCAACGAACGAACCCGCTCCTTCGGAGTCGCTTTCAGTGGATGCTCGCTGCCGGGCGCAGACGCGCCGCTGTTCACCGTCCCGGAGGGCCGCATGGCTATCGGGATGGGAATCCACGGCGAGCCTGGCCTCCGCGAAGCCGACGTGCCCACCGCGGACGAACTTGCCGAACTGTTTGTCAGCACCCTGCTTGCGGAACTGCCCGAGGGCATCGAGACCGCGACCGGCGCCCGCGTCGGGGTTATCCTCAACGGCCTCGGCTCCGTCAAGTACGAAGAACTCTTTGTCGTCTACCGCCGCGTTGCCGAACTGCTCGCCGAGGCCGGGATCACCGTTGTTGACCCCGAGGTCGGCGAACTCGTCACCAGCTTCGACATGGCCGGCGTCTCGCTGACCCTGTTCTGGCTGAATGACGAACTGGAGGGTTTCTGGCGTGCCCCGGCCGATACCCCCGCCTACCGCAAAGGTTCGGTCGCCGCCGTCGAGCAGCAGGACTCCAGCGAGTTCCACGACCAGGATGCTTCCGCAGAAGCGATCGTCGCCGGCAGCGAAGCATCCCGGGCCGCAGCCCCCAAGGCGATGGCCGCCATCAACGCACTGCTGGCCGTTATCGAGGAGAACGCCGACGAACTCGGCCGCATCGACGCCGTCGCCGGCGACGGCGACCACGGTGTCGGAATGACCCGCGGCGCCCGCGCCGGAGCCGCAGCCGGCCACGCCGCCTTCGAGGCCGGTGCCGGGGTGCAGGCCATCCTCGAGCACACCGCCGACGCCTGGGCCGACCGTGCAGGTGGAACCTCCGGCGCCCTCTGGGGAGTGATGCTTCGCGCCCTCGGTGCCGAGATCGGCAACGACAACGCACCGACCGCCGAGAGCGTCTCGGCCGGTGTCACCGCAGCCCGCCAGGGAATCATGTCCTTCGGCAAAGCCGAGGTCGGCGACAAAACCATGGTCGACGCGATTGTCCCCTTCACCGAGGTCCTCGCAGACGAAGTCGACAACGGCGCAACCCTCACCCAGGCCTGGTCGCGTGCCGCCGATGCCGCGACGGTCGCCGCCGCAGCATCCGCCGACCTTCTGCCCAAAATGGGACGTGCGCGTCCCCACGCCGAGAAAAGCCTCGGCACCCCCGATGCGGGCGCCCACTCATTCGCACTCATCGTGCAGGCTGTCGCGGCGGTCTTCGTCGCAGAAAATGGAGAAAACTGATGCTGAACAAACTGCGAATCGTGATCGGCTGCGACGACGCCGGGTTCGACTACAAGGAGATCCTGAAAAAGGACCTGCTGGCCAGCGACCTCGTCGAGTCCGTGACAGACGTTGGGGTCGACGCTGACGGCCACACCGCCTACCCGAAGGTGGCCATCGCCGCGGCAGAGCTCGTCGCCGCCGGCGAGGCCGACCGCGCCCTGCTGATCTGCGGAACCGGCCTTGGTGTCGCGATCGCCGCCAACAAGGTCAAGGGCATCCGCGCCGTTACCGCCCACGACAGTTTCTCGGTCGAGCGCGGGGTGTTGTCCAACAACGCCCAGGTGCTCACCATGGGGCAGCGTGTTGTGGGCATCGAGCTCGCCCGCCGCAACGTGCGCGAATGGCTGACCTACCGTTTCGACGAATCCAGTGCAAGCGCCGAGAAGGTAGCTGTGCTCGACGGATACGAGAACACCGGCTCCTGCTGATGAGCCTGCCTGCCGTCACCGTCGGGGTGAGCCTCAAGATGTACTTCAGCCACGACCAGTCCCTGAACTGGTGTGCTGATGTAGCCGACCTGGCCCGCGAACATCCCGCGGTCGCCTCCGGGGCCGTGCAGCTCTTTGTGATCCCCGGATTCCTGAGCCTCGCGCCGACCGTGCACATCCTCGAGGACACCGGTGTACTCACCGGTGCGCAGAACCTGCACTGGGAAGACGTCGGGGCATTCACCGGCGAGATCAGCGGCGCGGAACTCTCCGAGATCGGCGTCTCCGTGGTTGAGGTTGGCCATGCCGAGCGTCGTCGCCTCTTCGGCGAGGACGACACGGTGGTCGCGGCGAAAACCTCCGCGGCGCTGCGCAACGGCCTCGCGCCGGTGCTCTGCATTGGGGAGAAGACGGTGGGCACGCCCGAGGATGCTGCGCGTGAGAGCCTGCGCCAGCTGCGGTCAGCCCTCGACGGTGCCCCGGAAGGCCGGGTCATCGTGGCCTACGAACCCGTGTGGGCGATCGGTGCGGCAGAGCCAGCCGACGCCGCCCACGTGCGAGCCGTCTGCGCGATCCTGCGTGACGAGGTCGCGTCCTGGTCCGGCCGCGACGGAAGCGTTGTTATCTACGGCGGCAGCGCGGGCCCCGGCCTGCTCACCGAACTCGGTGCGGACGTCGACGGCCTGTTCCTCGGCCGCTTCGCCCATAACCCGGAAGCACTCGGCCTTGTGCTCGACGAAGCCGCCGCCCTGGCAGCATCCCGCACCGCACCGGACCACGCAGGAGAGACACGATGATCGGCCTCGGCACCTACGCCTTCTTCTGGCAGCACTCGAGCGAAGCCCCTGAGCCGCTCAGCCTCGCCGACATGCTTCGCCGCACCCGCGAGCTCGACACCGACCTGTTCCAGATCTGCGACTACGCACCGATCTTGAGCTACTCGGCGAGCGAGTTGCGGGAGCTGCGGACGGTGGCGGACGACCTGGGTATCCAGCTCGAGCTCGGCACCCGCGGTGTGCTTCCCGAACACCTCACCACCTACCTGCACCTGGCCGATGTGCTCGGCGCGACCGTTGTGCGCAGCATGCTGAACACCGCGGACCACCAGCCCTCCCTTGCCGAGGCGGAGCGACTGCTGAAGTCCGTGCTGCCCGCTTACGAGAAGGCCGGCGTCACCGTGGCGCTGGAGACCTACGAGCAGGTGCAGTCGAGGGACCTCGTCGCACTCGTCGAATCGGTCGGAAGCTCGAGTCTCGGCATCTGCCTCGACCCGGCCAACTCCGTCGCTGCACTGGAGAACCCGATCGATGTTATCGACCGCTGCGCCCCCTATGTCGCCAACATGCACGTGAAGGATTTTGCCTTCACCCGCCGTGGCGGCTGGGTCGGTTTCACCCTGGAAGGTGCGGAACTCGGCACCGGCCTGCTCGACTACGGCCACCTGATGGCCACGGTCGAACCTGAATCCCGCGGTATCAACCGCATCGTCGAACACTGGTTGCCCTGGCAGGGAACCTTCGAAGAGACCTGCCGCCTGGAAAACCTCTGGAATGTGAACAACCTCGCCTATCTAAGGAGCAACTAATCATGAGCACCACTACTGAGACCCTGACGATCGCCGTCATCGGCGCGGGCGGAAAAATGGGCACCCGCGTGTCCAACAACCTCGCCAAGACCGACTACACCGTCTTCTACAGCGAGAACTCTCCCGCCGGCCAGCAGCGGATGGCTGACCTCGGCCGCACCGTGACCGCCAGCGAGGACGCTGTCGCCGTCGCCGACGTTGTTATCCTCGCGGTGCCGGACCTCGCCCTCGGCCCGGTATCGACCGCCCTTGTGCCGCTCCTGCGCCCCGGCACCGTTGTGCTCACCCTCGACCCGGCCGCAGCGTACGCCGGACTGCTCACCACCCGTGAGGACGTCGTTTTCGCCGTCGCGCACCCCTGCCACCCCTCGGTGTTCCTCGAGCGCCACACCCCCGAGGAATACGCTGACACCTTCGGCGGCATCGCTGCTCCCCAGGATGTTGTCGCGGCCATCGAGTCCGACGACGAGTCCAAGCGCGAGATCACCGAGGCGACCATCCGTGCGATGTACGCACCGGTCATCGACGTGCACTGGGTCACCGTCAAGCAGCTTGCGCAGCTCGAGCCGACCCTGGTCGAGACCATCGCGTGCATGATCGGTGCACTGCTGAAGGAATCCCTCGAAGAGGCCGTGAACACCATGGGTGTGCCGGAGCCCGCCGCACGCGCGATCCTGCTCGGCCACACCCAGGTCGCACTGGCCAACAGCCTGAACGGCGACAACCCGTTCTCCGACGCCTGCCTCATCGCGATGGACTACGGCCGCTCGAACATCATCAAGGACGACTGGAAGAAGGTTTTCCAGGACGACGAGCTCGACAAGAACCTCGCCAAGATGCTGCACCTCGACGCCATCAAGCGCTAGATCCTGTAACGCAGAAACCCCCGTCCGACCTGATATCTCGGGTAGGACGGGGGTTCGTTGTTTGGGGATGCTCGGGGCAGGAGTTCCGCAGCGCTCAGGGACGCTCCGGCTTGTCAACTCCAGCGGGGCGGTCGACAAGGTCCTCATAGTCCGGATGCTTCGCGATGAAGGCGGCAACCATCGGGCAGAGTGGCACCACCCGCCTGCCCTGGGCGCGCACGTCGTCGAGGGCGAACTGCACAAGCCGGCTGGCGAGGCCGCGCCCCGCATACCCGGCATCGATCTCGGTGTGGGTGAAGATGCGTCGCGGTCCCGCGTCGCGGTAGACACTCGCACCGATCACTTCGGTGTTGTCTGTCAGCTCGTAGCGGCCAGCGGCGTCCCGGATCTGCATCGTGGATTCCATACCCACATCCTGCCCCGGATGGCGTCCAGCCGTCGGATCCAGCCGCGACCCGTTACACCCCTGTAATGAGGCGGTACCGTTTGCTCCTGGTCAGGGCCGCGGGCCGCGGTCTTTCGCCGCGAACTCCCGGAACTGCCTGCGCATCTCCTGCGGCACGAGCTCGAGCAGTTGGTCGCTGCGCAGCGGCAGATCCAGCAGGCTGAGTTTCAGCCGGCCCTTGCCGGAGTGGCGCGCAGCATCCAGTCGCACCACGGAACCAGCATCCACCAGCAGGCGCACTTGGAGGAGGGAACCTTCCGCGGTGTAGCCGACCACCCGCCCGTCGACCTCGATGGCGGCTGAGGAAGTGCCGCCGCGCATCGCGAACTCGAGCGCCTCCTGCGGGCCGAGCACCACCGAGCGGTTGATGCCGGACATCGGTGCGACCGGGGTGATGATTGTTGCGGCGACGGCGGGGGAGAGGACGGGCCCGCCGGCGGCGTAGTTGTAGGCGGTCGATCCCGCCGGGGTGGAGACGATGACGGCGTCTGCCGTGTAGTAGCCGTAGAGGATGCCGCCGACGCTGAGGTCAGCGCTGACGGCGCCGCGGCCCGGCTGCCTGGCCAGGGACAGGTCGTTGAAGGCGAGGTAGGTGTGTGATGGCGCCGCACCCTGGGGCGCCGGGCTCGCCAGCGTCACCTCGAGGGCGTGGTGCGGCTCGAGCGAGAAGTCCTGTGTGGCCAACCGCTCGAGGGCGGCGGGTAGCTCGTGCGGCTCGACCTCTACAAGGAAACCGAGGTTGCCGTAGTTGACTCCGAGTACCGGTACGGGGCGGTTCGCGACCAGCCGCATCGCGCCGAGCATCGTTCCGTCGCCGCCGAGCGCCACAACACAGTCGACCTCTTCGACGAACTGGTCCTCGCTGAGAAGCTCGATGCCCGGGCCAACGCGCTCCGCGTCCGTGTCGAGGGCGACCAGCCGTGCGCCGTGCGAATCGCGCCAGTCGGCGAGGACCGTGAGTGAGTGCTGCACCTTTTTGGTGGGGTGCGGTACAAGACCAAGAGTTTTCGACGCCATTCTCGTACAGTAGCGCCGCGCCGGTCGGCGCAGCCTGTCCGCTCGGGTGCGCTGGTCCCCGAATTGGGGGTTCACCGGGTTCCCACGCCCCCTGTTATCCCAGTAGTTACCGGCTAATGTAAGTAAAAGTCAGCATTGGAGCTTGCGATGGGTACCTTGCTTTACGGCAGTCCCGGTATTGAGGTCGATTTCGATGATCGTGCGCTGGTCCACCTCCAGGTGGTGATCACAGCGAAGCTGCGTCGCCGCGAAAGCTTCGTTTTCTCGTGGAGTAATGCCGTCGACGGGGGCAGTGGCCGCAGCAGCATCTGGCTCGACCCGGCGATTCCGCTCTACTACCGCTACTTCGGCGGTCGCATCCCCACCATCAACCGTGCCTGGGTCGACATCCTGATGAACTCCGCGAACAGCGGCAGCGGCATGATCTTCACACCGGAACCGGTGGGCGCGCCGCAACCACTCACACTCCACGGCTGATCGCCGGGATCAGACCGTCGGGGGACAGGTTTTTATGCTCGCAGTACAGTCGGCGCCGTGGGATGCGGTCCTCAGCCAACCCCAGTACATGCTTGTGTCGTATTTCCTGGTGGTGGGTGCCCTCGCCATGGTGGCCGGGTTCATCCGGGCCTGGATCACCCGCTCGGAGGTTGGGTCGCGCTATCGGCCGGCAACCGTGGCACGCCTGTGCCTGACCGCGATTTCCTCGGTCACCTACCTTGCCCTTCTCGGATGCTTCGTGTTCGGTTACGACCAGACGAGCGCGGGTTATGTGCCCAACGAACTCGCCGTTAACCTCTTCGCGCTGAGGTTTATGGAGTGGACGGTCACCGTTCCCCTGCTGGTTGTCGAATTCGTTGCGGTCTGCGCACTGGTGGGGTCAGAGGCGCGCGGCAGCCGCTACCTCGCGATGGGCGCCGCGGTACTGATGATCTTTACCGGGTACCTCGGGGCCATCGTGCTGCAGGGCGGCGAAGACCCGGTGATGTTCCTTCTCTGCGCCGCCTTCAGCGCGGCGTTCGGGACGATGCTCCTTGTGGTGCTTGTCCGGGCGATGAAGCTGTCGGTGCCGCTGCTCACCCCGGCGGCCGGCGCCCTGCTGGCCAAGGCGACCGTGCTGCTGGTCGCCGGCTGGTGCGTCTACCCGCTTGTCTACGGCATCCAGGTCTTCGGGTTCGGTGGCGCCTTCACCACCGCCATCCAGGTGGGACTCTGCGTCGCCGACATTGTGCTGAAGATCGGTTTCGGCGGACTCATCCACAACGTTGCCAAGCTGCGCACCGCCGAGGACGTGCGCGCCGGGGTCGACGTGCACGGCGAATCGATCTGGATCTCCTCGGTGAAGCAGTCCGATGCCGGCACGGCCCCCGAGGTGTACCTGGCGAAGGGTGCGGTGGTGCACGAGAGGCGCCGGCGCCCGGCCCAGGTGTCGGCGGTTGCCGTTGATGAGGCGCCGCCGACTGACTTCTGAACGGTGGAGCCTCAGCGACGCGGGCGCATGGTGATCCGGATGACCTGCGAGGCGACAACCATCAGCACTAGGGCGATGATCGAGGTCGCGCCGACCCCGCTGTCGAAGGCTTCGCGTGCCGAGTCGATGAGGGCCCCGGCCGCGTTCGGGTCGAGCCCGTCCGCGACGCCGAGTGCACCGCCGAGGGTTTCGCCCGCCGCCGTGGCATCCGTCGGGGTGAGCCCGGCAGGCAGCACAACGTTCGCGCGGTAGAACGCCGAGAGGATGGCGCCGAGCACCGCGGTTCCAAGGACTGCTCCAAGTTCGTACGCCGTCTCTGAGATTCCGGAGGCAGCGCCGGCTTTGGCCGGTGGGACCGAACTCAGGATTGTGTCATTCGAGATCGTCTCGGCCGTCGCGACACCGAACGACAACACAACGAAGGCGACGGCGACAGCGAAGGCGTTGAGGTCGTGGCGCATCACAATGATCAGGGCGAAGCCGGTCGCGCTGGTCAGGATGCCGGAGATGATGACGTGCCGCCGGGGGATCCGGCGAACCAGTGCCGCCGCCAGGAGCCCGCCCGCGATGCCAACAACGGCGCCGGGAACTAATAGCAGCCCGGCGTCGAGCGGCTCGAGGCCGAGTACAAGCTGCAGGTGCTGCGAGACGAAGAACAGGAAGCCGACAAGGCTGAAGACCGACAGGAAGTTGGCGAGCACGGACCCGGCGAACGGCGCGTTGGTGAACAGCTTGAGGTCGAGCAGCGGGTTCGCGATCCGCTGCTGGCGGCGCACAAAAACCACCGCGAAGGCGACCCCGGCGAGCAGGGTGACAATGCCGGGAAGGGTGAAACCGTCGTGGGCGAGGGTTTTGATGCCGTAGACGAAGGGCGCAAGAGCAAGCATCGACAGGGCGATGCTTGGGTAGTCGATTTTGCCCGGCTTCGGGTCCTTCGACTCGGGGATAAAAAACGGTCCGAGGATCAGCAGGGGCAGCAGGATCGGCACGGCGAGCAGGAAAACGGAACCCCAGGAGAAGTGCTGCAACAGGATACCGCCGACGATCGGCCCGAGGCTGGATCCGGCGGCGAAGCCACCGGCCCAGATGGCGATCGCCAGGGTGCGCTGCCGGTCGTTGAGGAAGATGCTGCGCAGCAGCGACATGGTCGAGGGCATCAGCATGGCGCCGAAGAATCCCATAATGCCGCGGGCGAGGATCAGAAGTTCTGCGGTCGGTGCAAAGGCCGCAGCGGCGGAGACGGCGGCGAAACCGACGGCACCGATGAGCAGGAGGCGACGGCGCCCAACCCGGTCGCCGAAGGTTCCGGAGGCGACCAGCAGGCCGGCGAGTACAAGCGGGTAGATGTCGACGATCCAGAGCAGCGTGGTGCTGGAGGGGCCGAGTTCCCGGCTGATGGCGGGAAGGGCGAAACTGAGCACCGTGTTGTCGACCGAGATCAGCAGCACCGGCAGCATCAGCAGTACAAGCGTGAACCAGTCACGGCCGCTGGCCAGGGGAGCGGGCGCGGTGATTCCGCCGGTGGGAGTCGAGGACGTGGGGATGATGTTCAGCGGTGCGGTTTTCATGTCTGTTTCTACGATTACGTCTTTTGCTGTACCAGTGGGTACAGCAAGTAGACTGTATACCGGTTGGTACAGTAAAATCAAGGAAACAGTCGGAACAGCGAGTGAAAGGACACGGAGACAACCATGGCGCAACACCGCGACAGCGCTCGGGAAACCATCCTCACCGCGTTCCAGGAGCTGCTCATCGACACCAGTGGCACGGGCGCGAGCCTCGACGAGGTTGCCCGCCGCGCCGGCGTCACCAAGGGTGGGCTGCTCTACCACTTCGCCTCGCGGCGCCTGCTCGAAGCCGCCCTGATGGACCGCCTCGAGTTGCTCGCCGCAGAGGACTACCAACTCGCGAAGGAAGCTCCCGAGGGTGCGGCCGTACGGTACGTCGCCCTCGCCGAGTACCTGAACTCGCCCCTCGACCGTGTCACCATCGCCGTCGGCACGCTCGCCGCGCAGGACGAACGCGCCCGCGGCATCCTCAGTGAGGTGCGCCAGCGCAACTTCGAGATCCTGAACGATGACCTGGGGGATGCTGCCCTCGCGCGGGCGACCATGCTGATCGCCGACGGTATGTACTACGAGGCGGCCACCACGATCGAACCGTTCGAGCACGAGCTCGACGTGACCGCGTTCCTGCGCCGTATGATCGCGACAAAGCCCGCGTCGACCGACTCCTAGGTCCTTCGCGCTGCGGTTCGGGGCCAAAAAGGCTGTCTGGACGGGGTGTCGCGCTCAGGGCCGGGTGTGGGGTGCTTGTCCCGCCGACACTCGCGCTGCTAACTTCCAGGGAGCGCGCTGCGACACGATCGTGCCCCCATCCACCCAACCACGAAGGAGTGGTATGAACCTGGTCACCTGCGATATCTCGATCTCCCTCGACGGCTACTCATCTGGACCGAACCAGTCGCTCGAGAATCCCTTCGGCGATGCGGCGTTCACACCGCTGACCCGCTGGATGATCGAGACCCGTGCAGAGAACACGGCGGAGATCGACGCGATCACCGAGGCGGGCGCGTACATCATGGGGCGCAACATGTTCACCCCGGGCCGCGGCGCCTGGGACGAGGGCTGGACCGGCTGGTGGGGTGAGGATCCGCCCTACCACGCACCGGTTTTTGTGCTCACCCATCACCCGCGTCCGACCCTCACCCTGCAGGGTGGCAACTCCTTTGAGTTTGTCACCGACGGCATCGAGGCAGCGTTGGCGCGGGCGCAGGCGGCGGCGGGTTCCCGGTCCATCGCCATCGCCGGTGGGGCCCACACCGTCAACCAGTTCCTGGCCGCCGGGCTCATCGACGAGCTGCGCCTGCACATCGCTCCCGTGGTGCTGGGCCGCGGGGACCGGCTCTTCGAGGGTGTGGTCGACCAGCACTTCGAACCCGTCTCCGCCCGCACCGCCAACTTCGTGCAGCACCTGACGTACCGCCGCGCGACCTGACCAATGCACGGCTGATCTTGGGCGGAGCGCGTCGGGGTGAGCGTCCACGCCCTGAGCGCGATTGCCGACTTCGTGAAAAACCGGTCTGTGTCGTCGGCCCTCACTGCGGATGGGAGGCCAGCCTCCTAGACGCTACATTGAGTACAAATCATTTTGGGGGAATCGCCGTGGTACGACGACATGGATGGGTTGCAGAAATTCAGCGACGTCAACGACTGGCTGAGTCACGAGCTAAAGCAGAAGCGCGTTCTCAGACTCAGGCGGCAGCGCAGTTGCAGCGTGCACGTGCCGCACAGGTGCGGGCAAACGCGCAATTTGAGCGCGCGAGTGAAGCGGAACGGAAACAGCTGGAGCGGGAGGCGCGCGAAGCGTATGTTGCGGCGCGGCTTGCGGAGGCCGACGAGTTCAACGAAGAACTCGCTGCGGAATACGCCGAGATTGACGGACTGCTCGTCGCGACTCTAAGCACGGACGACCACGTCGATCTTGAATCCTTGAAAAGGTCTGTTGAACAGCGGCCATTCACCCGATTCGAGCTCAAAGTACCGCGCCCGGCACCGGCTCCAATTTCTGTTCCCGAGCAGCCGCGCCTACGGGAACCAGAGGCACCCAAGGGTCTCTTCGGTAAGAAGAAAAAATCAGAGGACGCACAACGGCAGGCGCAGGCTGAACATCAACAGGCCATGCAGCAATGGGAACAGATTCGGGCAAGCATCCCCGCGCAAGAGGCTGATCTCGCTCGCGAGCACGCAACGTTGGAACAAATCCGCATCGACAGACTTGAAGCCGAGCAGAAACTCTACGATGCCGAAACATCGCGACTGAAAGCGGAAGTTGCCGAGCACAACGAGGCTATCGATGAGCTCATCGCCGGGCTCGGATACGGGGTCACCGAAGCCGTACAAGAATATGTAGGCATTGTTCTGGCTAACTCTGTCTATCCAGAATGTTTCGACGTAGAGCATGAAGCCGTATTCGACCCAGAGACGGCCGAGTTGCGGTTGCAGGTCATCGTCCCCGCGCCAGAGGCGATTCGTTCCGTGAAGAGCTTCCGTTACGTCAAGGCGAACGACGAGATAGTGGAAACTCAACTTTCTAAGAAGGACGCAAGCGACCGCTACGCGAACGCTCTACATCAAGTGGCGCTTCGCTCACTTCACGAAATCTTCGAGGCAGACCGCCGCGGTCTTATTCAGGCGATCTCAATGCAGGTGGGCCCGAACGCGAAAGATCCCGCTACCGGCCGGGATAGTTTCATGCCGTTGATTGCCGTTACCTCACCGCGAACAAAATTCCTTCAATTCGATCTCTCCGGAGTTGTTCCTTTGGCAACCTTGCAACATCTGGGTGCTGCCATCTCTAAAACGCCGGCGGCGCTCGTGATCGTAGACGTCGCTGGCATCCGCGGTTTATGACCGTGGCGGACAAACGATTTAATCCGGCACCGGGATGGCCGAAAGCGCCTGCTACCTGGAAGCCGCCTGCTGGATGGAGCCCGCCTGCAGAATGGGGGGAGGCGCCCGTCGGGTGGCAAATCTGGATCACGACCGATACCGATTCCATTGCTGACGCTGGGCCGTCAATTCAGCAGCTGCCCACGAGCTCTGCACCGGCGCGGGCGTCGCTAAAGCAGCCTCAAGAAACCGAGTCAGTTAGCGAACGTCTCGCACGGTTGGAGACTGAGAACGACCACCTCAGACGCTTGGTCGAACAATCACGAGGCGAGCTCGATGAGGCAATTCAACTCGACGATCAAAAAGTCTTGCAAGAAGTTGGCATTTACCGATATCACCACCCACTCGAGAACGCTGCCGCTTTCCTGCCACGACTACGCGCCGTGGAAATCCGAGCCGCTGCGCTGATCCGGGAGGACAACGCCATCGAAAAATCGAACTTGTTTACGTTCGACAACTCGCTGGCTAAGGGTCGCAAGATGAGCGGCGACCTCGCCAAACTGATGCTTCGCGCTTACAACGCGGAATCTGAAAACAGTATTCGCACTTTGAAGGTCGGCAACGTACATACAGCCAAACGTCGCCTCGAATCCTCTCGCGAAACGATTGCCCGACTTGGGGCGATGATGCAAATGCACATCAGCGACGAGTACCACTCTCTCCGCGTGGAGGAAATTGAACTTACCGCTGACTGGCTGATGATGAAGCAAGAAGAGAAAGAGAATGAACGTGAAGAGCGAGCCCGTCTACGCGAGGAACGGCGTGTAGAAAAGGAACTTGCGGACGAACGTGCACTGCTCGACAAAGAACGCGCACTGCTGATGCAAACAGTCGAAACCCTGCGGCTGGCCGGAACGACCAACGCTGACCTTCTGCAAAGGCTCGCGGAGATCGACCAAGCAATCGCTGACAACGACTTTCGCGCAGCCAACATTCGCGCTGGCTACGTTTATGTCATCTCCAACCGAGGAGCCTTTGGCGAAGGTGTCGTCAAAATTGGGCTCACTCGTAGGTTGGAGCCACGCGACCGAGTTCACGAACTCGGTGGCGCATCCGTCCCATTCCGGTTCGATATACACACGGTCTATTTCTCCGAAGACGCAGTCACCCTTGAAAACGAACTCCACCGCCACTTCGCAGACCGCGCGGTGAATCAAGCGAACACACGCAAAGAGTTCTTCTTCGCCACTCCCGCAGAAGTCCGCGACGTACTCACAAGTAAGGTCGGAAACCTGCTTGAGTTCGCAGAAGAGGCGGAAGCCACAGAGTTCTTCCAGTCCGTCGGTCGGTGGCCGGCACAGAACCGTCCGAAAGTATTGCTCTCGTAATCTGAGGCTGGCAGCAAAGTCAGATACTGCAACAGGGTGGCGTACCTAGCGTTAGTAGATGCGAGCAACTGACTTATGTGTTGCTGTTAACTCGGTCGCCGGCACCCTCAGTCCGCGGCGAATGCCGCCGTGGATTCAGTAGCCTGCTTTGACAGCAAGCTGGAGATCATGGCTCGCCGGAATGGTTTGCTGCCGAGGCGAGATGCTTCGCCGGAGCGCACCGCCCAGTCCTGCGACAGTAGATGGGACATGAGGGTTGCCTCCTCGCGCACGGGAATCAGCACGATCAACTCCGAGCAGCCAATACTGGTCGTGCCGAGGGCAGCAACCGCGTCGATAAGGTCAAAGGGATGGCCGCCGCGCGCTCTGACAGCTGGCGTTACCGGCGGCACCACTCTCGGCCGCACTACCCCGGCGCGACCACCTCGAGGATCGAAGTTGCAGCCTCCAGCGAGACGCGGCGCAGCGCCTGGCTGGTCTGTCCGGCGATGTGCGGGGTGATGATGACGTCGCTGCGCAGGCGAAGGGGATGCTGCGCCGGCAGCGGTTCCTCCACGGTGACGTCGAGTCCGGCGCCGCCGAGGGTGCCGGCTTCCAACGCCGAGAGAAGGGCATCCTCGTCGATGATGCCGCCGCGGGCGGTGTTCAGCACAACAGCGGTCGTTTTCATCAGCGCAAGTTCACGCCGTCCGATCAGCCCGCGGGTGGTGGGTACCAGCGGTACGTGAATGCTGACCGCGTCTGCCCGGCGCAGCAGGTCGTCGAGGGACGTCGGCTCCGCCCCGCGCCGTCGGATCTCCGCAGCGTCGAGGGCCGGGTCGAACGCGATCACCGTCATTCCAAATCCATGGTGGGCGATTCTCGCCACGGCGCTGGCGATCTGGCCGCAGCCGACGAGGCCGAGGGTCGAGCCGGCGAGCTCGGAACCGACCAGCTGGGCGCGGTGGGAATCGTTGCCCGTTTCCCCGCGGTCGGCGGCGACTATCCCGCGGCGCAAAGCGAGCAGCAGGGCGAAGACATGCTCCGCCACCGAGGTGGTGTTGGCGGTGGGGGTGGTGGTCACGGTGACCCCGGCGGCACGCGCAGCATCCATATCGACGGTGTCGACCCCCACACCGTGGCGGCCGATGATCCTGAGGTTCGGGGCGGCGGTGATCATGTCGCCGTCGACACGGGCGGTGCGCAGCAGGATGCCGCTGACCCTGGCCGCGACGGCGGCGAAGCCCTGCGCGGTGTCGCCGTAGCCGAGCACCACCTCGCTGCGTTCGGCGAGCAGTGTGATGGCGTCCTGGTGCACCGGCCGGGGAATCCAGACCAGTGGTCGCGGCGTGACGGCGGCTGCCGGCTCAACCACGGGGGACCAGCTGGCGGTTGGCTTCCAGCCGGAGCTGTTCGCCCTCGAGCAGTTCGTGGGCACGCAGCAGCGTCGCCGTGGCGTCCTCGCGGGGAACACAGACGACCCCGTCGGCGTCGCCGATGATGTAGTCGCCCGGTGCGACGGAGACACCGCCGACGGCGATGGGGCCGCCGATGCGGAACGGGCCGTTTTTGTATGGACCACTGGGGGTGACGGCGCGGGCGAACACCGGGACCCCGATTTCCTCGAGTCCCACAATGTCGCGGGCGGCGCCGTCCAGCACGATGCCGCCGATCGCCAGCGCCTTTGCCTTCTCCGCCACCAGCTCGCCGATCAGGGCGCGGGTGCAGTCTGCGCCGCCGTTGACCACCAGGATGTCGCCGCGACGGATGGTCTCGAATGCCGCATGCAGGCCCTTGTTGTCGCCGGCGCGGGTCCAGACGGTGAAGGCGGGGCCGGACAGGGTGGCACCCGCCCAGAGTGGGTGGATGCCCTCGAGCACACCGAATCGGTCCATCGCGTCTGACAGGGTGGCGCTGGCAATGTCGCCGAGGGCGGCGACGGTGTTTTCTGGCATCGGTTCTCCTTTGAATGGGGATGCTGGTGGAAACTTCAGCGCATGGCGGGTGGGAGTCCCGTGCGGAGGATGTCGAAGGCGCATTCGCGGGCGGCGTCGACGATAGCGGGGATCCGATCGGCGGTGATCCGCTCGGTCGGTCCGCCGACGGCGAGGACGGTGGCCCGCGCGGGGGCGGCGCCGGTGGCGACGCGGCGTGGGTTGTCTTCACGGATGACGGGGACGGCAACCCCGGAGTTGCCCTTTTCCCTGTCGCCGTGGGTGACGGAGAATCCTGCGGCGACACTCTCGAGCACGCGCTGCCCCAGGGTGGCCGCCGTGACGGCGCCGTTGGTCTGCGCTTCCAGTTCGCGCAGAAGGGGTCCGCGGATCTCATCGGTTTCGAGGCCGAGCAGCACGACCGCCGCGGCCCCACCCCAGAGGGGGAGGGTGTCGCCGACCTGCACAACGTGGCGGAGGGTCTGCGGTCCGGAGGCCTGGCCGACACACACGCGGTCGAGGCCGGAGCGTACGTACAGGCTCACGGTTTCGCCGGTGTCCCGAGCGAGCAGCTGGAGGCGCGCGCTGGTTGCCGCTGGCAGGCTCCAGGCGACATCGGCCAGCGCTCCCCAATTGAGCAGCCGAACCCCGGGACGGAATTTCCCGCCGGCGGCGCCGAACAGCATCTGTTCGTCCACCAGGGTCTCCACCAGCCGAAGGGCGGTGGTGCGGGGTAGTCCGGTGCCCTTGGAGATCTCAGCGATGGACAGCTGGGATTCCCCGCGGGAGAAGAGGGCGAGTACCGACAGTGCACGGCTGACGGCACGGACGCCGGCGTTTGCCGCCGGTCCGGTTGGGCCTGTCTGGTCATCCGCAGTGGTCATCTGGTCGTTCCGTTTTCTCACGGGGGAAGCACGGTGTTTGTGCCGCCGGTCATTTTCAAAGTAGCATGCAATCTACGCTGAGTGTCCACCAGTCGGACAGGAATGTCCACTAGGCGGTTACACAGCGTTCCGCAGCATCCACAAAGGAGTGAGAATGCCCCTCAGAAAAACCGTGCTCAGGACGGTTGGCTTAGTCGCCGCAGCCGCCCTGGTCGGGTTCGCCGCGTTCGACGCGAGCCAGGCGACCACCGGCACAACAGCCAGGTCGAAGGTGATTATCTCGGCGCCTGCCGCCCCCGGCGGTGGCTGGGATTTGGCGGCTCGTGAAAGCCAGACCGCCATGCGCGCCGGTGGCAGCGTCAACAACGTGCAGGTTGTCAACGTTCCGGGCGCCGGAGGCACCATCGGCCTCGGCCAGATCATTGAGCTGGCCGGTGACCCCACCCAGCTGATGATGACCGGCACCGTGATGATGGGCGCGATCACCGTCAACAACTCCCCGCACTCGCTGCTGGAGACCACACCGATCGCCCGCCTCGCTGACGACTACGAGGTGTTTATTGTGCCCACCGATTCCCCGTTCGAAACCCTCGACGACCTGCTGGCCGTGTGGGCGGCGGACCCGAGTGGCATCAGCATCGGCGGCGGCTCCCTCGGTGGTACCGACCACATGCTTGGCGGGCTCGTAGCCAAGGCCGCCGACATCGACCCGGGTGAGATGAACTACATTCCCTACGCCGGTGGCGGTGAGGTGCTCACCGCCCTGCTGTCGAACACCGTCGACCTCGGTATTAGTGGGTACAACGAGTTCCGCGACCAGATCGAAGCCGGCAACCTGCGGGCGCTCGCCGTCTCCGCCGAGGAGCCGATCGAGGGCATCGACACCCCGACCTTCATCGAGCAGGGCATCAACGTCGCCCTTCCCAACTGGCGTGGCATGGTCGCCCCACCCGGGATCAGCGACGAGGAACGCCAGGAACTTATCGACATCGTCTCCGAGATGGTGAAGACCGAGGAGTGGGCCAGCGCCATCGAGCGCAACCGCTGGGCGGACACGTTCCTGACCGGCGACGACTTCACCGAATTTATCAAGGACGAACAGGTTCGCATCGACGCGATCATTAAGGATGTAGGGCTGTGACCGACCTCCTCACCCCGGTAGAGCAACAACAGCAATCCGGGTACTTCCGCCGCCGCACCGGCTACATTTTGCCGGTCATCCTGCTGGGCGTCTCGGCCTTTATCGGCTGGGGGACCATCACCATGGAGGTTCCGGCACTGGCCACCTTCCCCGGACCCCAGGTGTTCCCCTCGATGGTGGCCGTGGCCGCCCTTGTGCTCGCCGTGATCCTCGCGATCTCCGTGCATCGAAACCCCGAACCGGCGAGCGTGGACTCCACCACCGACGCCGATGAGGTGGAGTTCTCCGCTTCCGTTCGACCCTCCAGCAACTGGAAGGCCATCGCTTTCACCGCGGGAACCATCATCGTTTTTATCGTGGTGCTCAACCCGCTCGGCTGGCTGTTGGCCGGCGCATTCCTCTTCTGGGGAGTCGCCCGCGGCCTCGGCAGCAAACGTCCCCTTTTTGATATCGGGCTATCGCTGGCGATCTCCTCGATCGTGCAGCTCGCCTTCTCCGCCGGCCTCGGCCTGAACCTTCCCCCCGGAATTTTGGCAGGTGTCTTCTAATGGACTCACTCATCAACCTCGGTGAGGGATTCCTCACCGTACTCACTCCGATGAACCTGCTCTGGGTCCTGGTCGGCGCGCTGCTCGGCACCGCAGTCGGTGTGCTTCCCGGCCTTGGTTCTGCCATGGCGGTGGCCCTGTTGCTTCCGGTCACCTTCTCGCTCGACCCCATCGGCGCGTTCATCATGTTCAGCGGTGTGCTTTTCGGCGGCCTGTTCGGCGACTCCATCGCTGGCACCCTGATGAATACACCCGGCAACAGTACGGCGATCGCCGGGACCATCGAGGGCCACAAAATGGCCCTCACCGGCCGGGCGGCGCAGGCCCTCGCGACATCCGCGATCGGTGCCTTCATCGGTGGGATCGTCGCAACGATTGTGTTGGTGTTTTTCGCCCCAACCCTGGCGAGGCTGGCCACCCTGTTTGGTCCAGCAGAGTACTTCGCCCTCGCGATCTTCGCTTTTGTCGCGATATCCGCGGTGGTCTCCGACTCGGTGATCAAGGGCCTGTCGGCCCTCGCTATCGGGTTGGCACTGTCGGTTATCGGTATCGACGGGCAGTCCGGCGCCTCCCGCTTCACCCTCGGCATCCCCGAGCTGCTCGACGGAATCGACATCGTGGTGATCACCGTTGGCCTCCTCGCCCTCGGCGAAGTGTTCAGTGTGGCCTCGAAAATCGGCCGGCCCCACGACCAGCAGCTGATCAAGTCCGCTGGGCGGACCTGGCTCTCCAAAGCCGAGTTCAAAGCGGCGGCCCCGGCCTGGCTGCGCGGGACCGCAATCGGCCTGCCGTTCGGAATCATTCCCGTCGGCGGTGCCGAAGTACCCACCTTCCTCTCCTACGGGGTCGAGCGTCGCCTGGACAAACGGCGTAAAAATCCGATGTTCGGCAAGGGCGCAATCCAGGGCCTCGCCGGTCCGGAAGCCGCCGGAAATGCGACTGCCGGAACCGCGATGGGCGCACTGCTCGCCCTCGGCCTCCCCACCTCGGCAACCGCCGCGATCATGCTCGCCGCCTTCCAGCAGTACGGGTTGCAGCCGGGCCCGCTGCTGTTCGAGCGCAACGGCGAACTTGTCTGGGCGCTGCTGGCCAGCTTCTTCATCGGAATGGTTGTGCTGTTGATCCTCAACCTGCCGTTCGCGCCGCTCTGGGCGAAGCTGTTGAAGGTGCCGCGTCACTACCTGTACGCGGGAATCACGGTGTTCGCCATGCTCGGTGTCTACGCAACAAGTGCGAAGATCCTCGACCTGGTGATTGTGCTGGCCATCGGCGCCCTCGGCGGGGTGATGCGCCGCTACGGTGTGCCGGTCGCGCCGGTACTGATCGCCGTGATCCTCGGCCCGCTCGCCGAAACGGAGTTCCGTCGTGCCATGGCCGTCAGCGGCGGAGACCCGGCAATCCTGGTCTCCAGCGGAATCACCGTAGTGCTGTACATCGTGCTGGCCCTCGCGGTCGCATTCTCCGCCTACACGCGCCTGCATGGAAAGAAGATGGTCGCCTAGTGACTGACACCGCCGCCCCCCTTGCGCCCGCCAACCTGCTCTCGGGCATCCGGATCCTGGATGTTACCAACGTGCTGGCCGGACCATTCGCGACCTACCAGATGGCGCTGCTCGGAGCAGACGTCATCAAGGTCGAGGTTCCGGGCGGGGGAGACCTTGCCCGGAACCTGGGGGTCGACGGTGATCTGAACCGGGGCAACCTCGGTATCTCCTTCCTCGCCCAAAACTCGCAGAAACGCTCGCTCACCCTCAACTTGAAGAGCGCGGAGGGCAAAGAAATCTTCCGTCGCCTCGTGGCGGAGGCGGATGTACTGTGCGAGAACTTCCGGCCGGGAGTGCTTGCGCGGCTCGGCTTCAGTTGGGACGAACTGCGGGCAATCAACCCACGTTTGGTCTATTGCGCC
>Ga0247735_1000140_pt1 | contig 32972 bp, 29 predicted proteins | sample UWRJL178409R2_FD_180934 | JGI IMG/M metagenome (GOLD analysis project Ga0247735, IMG submission 180934) | Plant litter microbial communities from Arlington Agricultural Research Station in Wisconsin, United States - UWRJ-L178-409R-2 | ecosystem: Environmental > Terrestrial > Plant litter >... | reverse complement strand
CTCTAGGCCTTAGGAGCTCAACAGCTTCCCACTCTCCCTCGATGATCAGTCGAGAACTATGGCGCGATGAAGCACCAGAGTCGAGATACAAGGAGCTCACGAGCACCGCGAGGCAGCGATAGCGGTCCAGTGGTTATCTATTGGAGCGAGTGGGCGGCATTCCGACTTGCCGAGATCCGAACTTGTGGGAGCGAGCTTGCTCGCGAAGAGGCCCTTGTAGCCACAGCATCTCTTCAGGTATGGATGCCGCCTTCGCGAGCAAGCTCGCTCCCACCGGGGTAACAATCGCCAGCAAACAAAAAGCCCGACCTGTCGTCACAGGTCGGGCTTTGTGTTTACAACGTCAGCGGTTTACTGCATCGACGAACGCGGTGCTACCGGCTGGTTGTCGTTGGAAATAGTCACTTCCACACGACGGTTCTGGGCGCGGCCCGAGTTGCTGGTGTTATCGGCAACCGGGTATTCCTTGCCGTAGCCCTGAGCGACGATGCGTGCTGGATCAACACCCATTTTCACCAGTGCCATACGCACGGATTGAGCGCGACGCTCGGACAGCGACTGGTTGTACGAAGCCGAACCCGAGCTATCGGTATAACCTTCGACGATCACTTTACGATCCGGGTTATCGCGCAGGTAGGTAGCGAGCTGGTTGACGTTAACCAGGCCGTTGGATTTCAGCTCAGCCTTGTTCAGGTCAAACAGCACGTCACCGAAAGTTACCAGCGTACCGCGCTCGGTCTGCTTGGCGTTGAGGCTGCCTTGCAGCGCTTTGATCTGAGCGTCACGGGCATCCAGACGTGCCTGAGCGCGCTGAGCAGCGGCGTTCTTCAGGTTTTCCTCAGCGGTGCGCAGGTTGATGGTCTGCTTGGCGACTTCAACGCGCTGATTGGTCAGATAAGCCAGTTGATCAACTTTTTTCTCGTTTTCGCTGGCGCGGAATGCGGCGTCAGCCTTGTTCAGCCAGTCGCTTGCATCCTTGGTTTCAAGGGCGGCGAGCTGAGTAGCTTTAGGGTTGCTTTGCAGCGCCGAGAAGTTGGTCCGCGCCTGTTCCAGGTTCGGGTTCGGCGGAGTCGAGCAAGCAGCGAGAGCAACACTCATGGCCAGCAGGGCAGGGATCATCAATTGTTTGCGCATAATATTTCATCCTTTAAATCGAATTCGAAATGCATGAGAAGCGTGGGTTACTGAGCCTTGACCGGCTGTACCTGACGCATGCCTTCTTCACGTAGTTCGTTGACACCTTGACGGGCGTCCTGCACCGCTTTTTCTGCCTTGGCAGCCTGGGATTTGCGCTCTGCTACGCGAGCGTCCCATTCAGCCTGTTCGGCAAGGCGGCGGGCTTCGTCATACTTGTGCTCTTGCATGGCAAGTTCAGCTTGCTTGAGCTTGTCCTGGGCCGACTTCATTTCAACGGCGGAGTACTCGGTCCCACCAGCGCTGACGGCGCTGTTGACTGCCGATTGACTCACGGCGTACTGCTCGCTTGGCGGATTGCCTGCACAACCGGCGAGGACAAAGCTGGCACCCAGTGCCAGAGCTGCGAGCTTCATGCCGCGCAGGCCTTTAAATGTGGTGTTGGCAGTGATGGTGCTCATCGTCTTGGACTCCATTATGTAACTCCTGAAAATCTTCGGTGTTTCCATGACAGTCGTGGGCCTGAAGCGTGCGAGGTAGCGAGGGCAGGGCCGTTTGCTATCCGTAGGCTTTTCTGTAATGGCTAATGGCTCGGACCGGCGCGCTTTTCGAATAGTTCAGGTTTTTTTAGCGGCAGCCATGCATGAGTAGTCGCAAGTCGCACCCAGAAAGATGCGACCTGGCTGATAAAGGCCAGGTCGTGTCGACGTGATCGGGGAGTGAAGTCGAGTGTTACTCGGCTTCCTGTTTTTCGGAAAGGTCATGCAGGTAGCGGCGCGACAGAGCCAGGAAACGCGGCGTAGGTCCGATGTCTTCATAGAGTGGATCGCCTTCCTCGTCGGTCGCCACTACGTGCTGGCCTTTGACATAGGGAAAGCTGGCTTCCAGCTCTTCCAGGGCTGCGCCGATCAGTTCGCCCAGTAGCTCTTCCGGGTGATGTTTGGGGTACATTTCGGTCAGCGCGGACAGGCGCGCGGCGGACTCCATGTCCAGGTGAATCGCGTAACGGGTCTTGGTCAATCGGCCTTTTGCATTCTCTTCCCAGTGCTTGGCAAGCTCACGGATTTTCATAGGGACCCCTTCGGTTACCCGCCGACGGCAGGTCTGGTCGAGTAGTGAGCCATCAGGCTCATGAATGAGATTAGCTTGATCCTGATGAATACGGATTTGGCGTGGCATACATTTTTGGTGCACTGTGGATAGAGCGGTTTTTTCCACGCTTGTTCACTGGCGACCTGTCATGAACCGTGTGGCACCCCTATATAAAAACAGTGGGAGAAAGGGACGATGGCGGATATCGATGCGCGTTTGCGCGAGGACGTTCACCTGTTGGGCGAGTTGCTTGGCAACACCATCCGCGAGCAGCGCGGGCCTGAGTTTCTCGACACGATCGAGCGCATTCGCAAAGGTGCCAAGGCTGGACGCAGGGGCTCTGCCGAAGGCGCCGAGCAACTCAGTTCCAGTGTGGACGGTTTGGGTGAAGACGAATTGTTGCCGGTGGCGCGAGCCTTCAATCAATTCCTCAATCTGGCCAATATCGCCGAGCAATATCAGTTGATCCGTCGCCGGGATGATGCCCAGCCGCAGCCTTTTGAGGCCCGGGTGCTGCCTGAGTTACTGGCGCGCCTGAAGGCCTCGGGGCAGAGCAGCGAAGCGTTGGCACGGCAACTGGGCAAGCTGGAAATCGAACTGGTCCTGACCGCTCACCCCACTGAAGTGGCACGGCGCACGCTGATACAGAAATACGACGCTATCGCTGCGCAACTGGCCGCTCTGGATCATCGGGATTTGAACAGCGCCGAACGCGAGCAGATCACTGAACGCTTGCAGCGCCTGATCGCGGAAGCCTGGCATACCGAAGAAATTCGTCGTACCCGCCCGACTCCGGTGGATGAGGCCAAATGGGGCTTCGCCGTCATCGAGCATTCCCTGTGGCAGGCCGTGCCCAACTATTTACGCAAGGCAGACCATGCACTGCATGCGGCCACCGGTTTTCATTTGCCGCTGGAGGCAGCGCCGATACGCTTTGCCTCGTGGATGGGCGGTGACCGGGACGGCAACCCGAATGTCACCGCTGCCGTGACCCGGGAAGTGCTGCTCCTGGCGCGCTGGATGGCGGCGGACCTTTACTTGCGTGACGTCGATCAACTGGCGGCCGAGCTGTCCATGCAGCAGGCCAGCGACGCGTTGCGCGCCAGCGTCGGCGACAGCGCCGAACCCTATCGGGCAGTGCTCAAGCAGCTGCGTGAACGCCTGCGGGCCACCCGCAACTGGGCGCAATCGTCGTTGAGCGTTACCCAGCCGGCCCCGGACAACGTTCTGCACGATAATCGCGAACTGCTGGCGCCACTGATGCTGTGCTTCCAGTCGCTCCATGAATGCGGCATGGGCGTGATCGCCGACGGGCCATTGCTCGATTGTCTGCGCCGGGCAGTAACGTTCGGTCTGTTTCTGGTAAGGCTTGATGTGCGTCAGGATTCCACCCGACATTGCTCGGCCATGACCGAGATCACTGATTACCTGGGCTTGGGCCGTTATGAAGATTGGGACGAACAGGCGCGGGTGGACTTCCTGCTGGCTGAGCTGAGCAATCGGCGACCCCTGCTGCCTGCGCATTTCAAGCCGTCGGCGGACACCGCTGAAGTGCTGGCGACCTGTCGCGAAGTGGCCGCGGCGCCGGCGGCCTCACTGGGCTCCTATGTGATCTCCATGGCCGGTGCGGCTTCAGATGTGCTCGCCGTGCAACTGTTGCTCAAGGAGTCCGGCCTGCAGCGGCCGATGCGCGTGGTGCCACTGTTCGAAACCCTGGCCGACCTGGATAACGCCGGGCCTGCCATCGAGCAATTGTTAAGCCTGCCGGGATACCGTTCACGCCTGCACGGCCCGCAAGAAGTCATGATCGGTTATTCGGATTCTGCCAAGGATGCTGGCACCACGGCCGCGGCCTGGGCGCAATATCGAGCCCAGGAGAAGCTCGTGGAGATCTGCCGCGCACAACAAGTCGAGCTGCTGTTGTTCCACGGGCGCGGCGGCACCGTTGGACGGGGCGGTGGTCCGGCTCACGCGGCGATTCTGTCGCAGCCGCCGGGGTCGGTGGCGGGGCGTTTCCGCACGACAGAGCAGGGTGAAATGATCCGCTTCAAGTTCGGCCTGCCAGACATCGCCGAACAGAACCTCAATCTCTACCTGGCTGCCGTGCTGGAAGCCACTTTGCAGCCGCCACCGCCGCCGCAGCCGGCCTGGCGCAAGATGATGGATAGCCTGGCGGCCGACGGCGTCAGTGCTTATCGTGCCGTGGTGCGGGAAAATCCCGAGTTCGTCGAATACTTTCGTCAGGCGACCCCGGAGCAGGAGCTGGGTCGCTTGCCTTTGGGCAGCCGTCCAGCCAAACGTCGCGAGGGCGGGGTGGAAAGTCTGCGCGCCATTCCGTGGATATTCGCCTGGACCCAGACGCGTCTGATGCTCCCCGCGTGGCTCGGCTGGGAAGCCGCTCTGAGTAAAGCGCTGGAGCGTGGCGAAGGTGCGCTGCTGGACGAAATGCGTGAGCAGTGGCCATTCTTCAGAACCCGGATCGACATGCTGGAGATGGTCTTGGCAAAAGCCGATCACGACATCGCACAGTTATACGATCAACGCCTGGTGGCGCCTGAGCTGCAACATTTGGGTACGCATTTACGCGACCTATTGTCGCAGGCGTGCAATGTGGTGCTCGGCCTGACCTGTCAGTCGCAACTGCTGGCACACAGCCCTGCGACGCTGGAATTCATCAGTCTGCGCAACACCTATCTGGATCCTCTGCACCTGCTGCAGGCCGAGCTTCTAGCCCGTTCACGCAAGCGCGAGGCCAGTCTGGAGAGTCCCCTGGAACAGGCGCTGCTGGTGTCTGTAGCGGGAATCGCCGCCGGATTGCGCAACACCGGCTGATACTGGAGGCCAGTAGGGGCGCTGGAAAATGCCAGTGCCCTATGGCGATCAATGACTTGCACGTTTTCACCCGCGCTGAACGGGGCGAATCAATTACGCACTCTGCTGCCTGTGCCTGCCCTGCGGATACTGCGACTTTCGGCGGCTTGTGCGGCCTGTGTCGGCTGTGTATCTTGATCAGCCTTTGGCCATTCTTCGGCTGTAACCATTTTTGAGATTGGTCCTGTAGTGGGCGAATCCGACGTTTCTATATAAAAAATTTGAGGAGCACATCAATGCGCGTGATTCTGCTGGGAGCTCCCGGGGCCGGTAAAGGTACTCAGGCAAAATTCATCACTGAAAAATTCGGCATCCCGCAAATTTCCACGGGCGATATGCTGCGCGCTGCGGTCAAGGCTGGCACCGAGCTGGGCCTTAAAGCCAAAAGCGTCATGGACAGCGGCGGCCTGGTTTCCGATGACCTGATCATTGGTCTGATCAAGGATCGTCTGTCCGAGCCCGATTGTGCCAATGGCGTTCTGTTCGACGGCTTCCCGCGCACCATTCCACAGGCTGAAGCGTTGCTGGCAGCCGGTCTGGAAATCGACAACGTGCTGGAAATCGCTGTTGATGACGAAGAAATCGTCAAGCGCATGTCCGGTCGTCGCGTGCATGAAGGCTCTGGCCGCATTTACCACACCATCTTCAATCCGCCGAAAGTCGAAGGTATTGATGATGTGACTGGCGAGCCGCTGTTGCAGCGCAAGGATGACGTCGAAGAAACCGTTCGCCATCGTCTCTCGGTCTATCACGCACAGACCAAGCCGCTGGTTGAGTTCTACAGCAATCTGCAGGCGAAGAACGGCAAGCCCAAGTGCAGCCATATCGCAGGCGTCGGGTCTGTTGAAGAAATCACCGCCAAGGTGCTGGCTGCCCTGAGCTGATCCAAGCTGAGTCAGTCAATAAAACGGCCCGCTTGCGGGCCGTTTGTCGTTTATAATGCGCCCCTTTTTTCACCATGATGGATACCCCCAAATGACCACCTTGCTGGCCCTGGATACTGCCACTGAAGCTTGCTCGGTCGCTTTGCTGCACGACGGCAAAGTACTGAGCCACTACGAGGTGATCCCGCGCCTGCACGCCCAGCGTCTGTTGCCGATGATCAAGACGATCATGGCCGAGGCGGGTATCGGTCTTTCGGCGCTGGACGCCATCGCGTTCGGTCGTGGTCCGGGTGCATTCACGGGCGTGCGAATCGCCATCGGCGTGGTGCAGGGCCTGGCCTTCGCCCTGGAGCGTCCGGTGCTGCCGGTTTCCAATCTGGCGGTGCTGGCGCAGCGTGCGATGCGTGAGCACGGTGCTCATCAGGTCGCTTCGGCCATTGACGCGCGGATGGATGAGGTCTATTGGGGCTGCTACCGCGAACAAAATGGCGAAATGCGTTTGCTGGGGGCCGAAGCAGTTCTGCCTCCAGAGCAGGTTGCATTGCCAGCGGACGCGAGTGGCCAGTGGTTCGGCTCAGGCACTGGCTGGGGTTATGCCGATCGCATCCCCGTGGCGCTGAGCGGTCGGGACGCCAGCATGCTTCCCCATGCGCAGGACTTGCTGACCTTGGCCACTTTTGCCTGGCATCGTGGCGAAGCCATCGTCGCTGACGACGCCCAGCCGGTTTACCTGCGCGATAAAGTCGCGACGCCAAAGGCGCGACAGTGAGAGTGGGACGATATTATGTGGGAGCGAGCTTGCTCGCGAAGAGGCCGGGACATCCAAAGTATCTCTGGCGGCAAGATGATAGTCTTCGCGAGCAAGCTCGCTCCCACAGGAATCTATTGAGCCGGCACATAGATCTTCCCCACATGAGACAACGCAAATCATCAGCTCGGCGGCGACGGATGACCATTCATCGCCCAATCCATCAAACATGTGACCCGTCCCAAACCTTTTGCAAATAGTGTGGTCTAGTTATCGTTCGGATAATTGCTAAGTGCCTATCCGTGACGTTAAATAGCCACTATAAGATGCAGAGTACGCACAAATGCGCATAGACGGCCCTTCACAACGCTCTTACCCGATCAAACGCAAGCCTGGCAAGGCTCCTGTGGTTGTGGATGGTAGTTTCGAAGAAGTGGATGTTGATGCCGAGGTTGTTCCGCAACCTCCGAAAAACGCGCGCTCTGGTGGTTCAGGTCAAGCAGTTTCCACTGCCAATGTTCCGGCCCGTCCTCAAGACATTATCTTCCCTCGCTCTATGAGCACTCGTGTCGCCAATGCGTTGGCCAGTTATCTGAGTACTGCCAGTTTCGTCGATTGGGATCTGGAAGTGTCCGGGCTCGACGTCCACGTTTGAATCATCCCCGCCTGCCTTACTACCTCGGTTGCCCGTCATGGAGTGAAAACGCCTGGCGCGAATCCCTCTATCCCGAAGACGCTCGCAGCAATGAATTTCTTGGCCTCTACTCGCAGGTCTTCAATGCTGTGGAAGGCAATACGACTTTCTATGCGCGACCTGCAGCTGCCACGATCCAGCGCTGGGCTGAAACGCTCCCTGAGCATTTTCGCTTTACCGCCAAATTTCACGGTGACATCAGTCACGGTGGCGATTTGCGTCAGCAGTTGATCGCGGCTGAGACCTTCGTCCAGTTACTTGCGCCACTGGGCCCTCGCGTAGCGCCTTTCTGGCTGCAACTGCCAGCCAGTTTTGCTCCGCATCGTCTGGGTGAGTTGGCAACCTTCATCGACGAGCTGCAATGTCCGATGGCGGTTGAAGTGCGCAACCTGGCGTTCTTTGATAAGGGGGAGGAGGAGCGAGCCCTGAATCGGCTGCTGCTTGATCGCGGTGTGGAGCGCATTTGTCTGGATTCGCGGCCCTTGTTCAGTTGCGTGTCCAACGATCCGGCGGTGCTGCACGCGCAGTCGAAAAAGCCCAAGGTCCCTGCGCGGCCCGCTGCTCTGACGCAATTCCCTCAAGTGCGCTTCATAGGCCATCCCGTGCTGGAGGCCAACGACCCTTTTATGCACCAGTGGGTGGAGAAAGTCGCGGGCTGGATCGAAGAAGGCCGCACCCCTTACGTGTTCCTGCACACCCCCGACAACCTCGAAGCCCCGCAACTGGCGCAGCGCTTTCACAGCCAGTTGATGGTGCGTTTGCCGGGCCTATTGCCGTTGCCGTTACTGGATCGCATACCCCCTGTGCAGCAACTGGGCTTGCTCTGAGGTCGATAGATGTGGCTTCAATAGCCTCATCGACTATCGCACCCACTCAGGAACAGGGAGTCAGCCAATGGATTTTCAGCAACAGTTACTTCGCGCTCAGGCCTTCAAGGCATTGCACGAGCGTGACCACGCCTTTGTGATCCCCAATCCATGGGATGCAGGCTCGGCGAAGCTGCTGGCGTCCATGGGCTTCGAGGCGCTGGCCACCACCAGCGCAGGCCTCGCGTTTACCCTGGGTCGGGCGGATGCAGAGGGCGCACTCAGCCTCGGCGAGTCGCTGGACAACATTAGCGCTATCGTTGCCGCCACCCAGTTGCCGGTGGCCGCCGATCTGGAAAATGGCTTCGCTGACAGTCCGGAAGATTGCGCCGCGAACCTGCTTGCAGCTGCCGCGAGGGGGATTGTCGGTGGCTCCATCGAAGATGCCACTGGCACCACCGACCAGCCGATTTACGATTTCGAACTGTCGGTCGCCCGGGTCAAGGCTGCGGCCCAGGCGGTGCGTAGCCTGCCATTCCCGTTCATGCTCACCGCACGTGCGGAGAATCTTCTCAATGATCGGATGGACTTCTCTGACACTTTGCGTCGGCTTGAAGCCTACGCTGATGCCGGTGCCGACGTGCTCTACGCCCCTGGCTTGCGCACCCGGGAGGAAGTGATCGCGGTGGTTCGTGCTGTGGCGCCCAAGCCTGTCAATGTGCTGATGGGGATTGGCGGTGTGACGCTGACGGTCGCTGACCTTTCAGCTTGCGGCGTCAAACGTATCAGCGTCGGCTCATCCCTGGCGCGTGCGGCGTTCGGTGGGTTGTATCGTGCTGCGCAGGAGATCCGCACCGGCGGCACCTTCAGCTATGCCGAACAAGCGCTGCCGTTTGCTCAACTCAACGCGCTCTTCAAGGATTAAGGATGCGCGGTTCGACCTTTTTGCTGGTTTTCCTGCTGCTGTGTGCGGGCGCAGGAGCGGCAGTTTGGCGCGGCTGGATCGAGGTGCCGGCGCAGTGGAACCCATGGGCGCCGCTGGATATCAGGGCTGAGACGAACTTCCTGACCAGTTACAAGGTGTCGCGGCTCAAGGATGATCCGCAACTGTGCGATCTGGTGTTGAGTTCGTCGAAGCTGCGATTCAGTCGTCAGGCGGACAGCGCTTCTTCCGCCAATTGTCCGCTGAGCGATGTGTTGCGAGTGCAGGGCAGTGAAGTGGCGTTAAGCAGTAGCTTCCTCGCCAGTTGCCCTTTGGCAGTGGCTTACGCGTTGTTCGAATTCCACACTTTGCAGCCCGCCGCCGAGGCGCTGTTTGGTCAGCGCGTGACCCGCATCGATCACTTGGGCAGCTTTGCCTGCCGTAACGTCTATGGTCGCAGCAGCGGGCGACTGAGCCAGCATGCAAGCGCCAACGCCTTGGATATCGCCGGCTTCCGGCTGGCAGACGGGCAGCGAATCAATCTGCTGCGGGACTGGAAAGACACTGGCGACAAAGGCCGCTTCCTGCGCCAGGTTCGCGACGGTGCCTGCAAGAACTTCAATACCGTGTTGGGGCCGGACTACAACGCCGCGCACCAGAATCATTTCCACCTGGATATGGGGGCTTGGCGGGTTTGTCGGTGAAGGTCAGTGGAATGCATACCCTGTGGGAAACCTCTATGGTTGCCTGCAACCCCGTTGGGATCCCGGGTTCAATAGGTCCCTGTGGGAGCGAGCTTGCTCGCGAAGGCAATATTCCTGCCTGAGGAATATATTTGGATGTCCCGGCCTCTTCGCGAGCAAGCTCGCTCCCACCGGGGAACCGCATTCCAAGCCGGTTTAAGTTATCAGCCTCAAGCCGCCATACGCAGATTCTGCAGGATGATAGGCCGTGCCCAGCCGCTATCGAAATCAAGCGCTCGCTGCTGAGCAACCAGGGTTTCCTCATCCAGCGGCAGGGCCGGCTTGTCTGCCAGGTCCCATTCGAACTCGGCGATTGGCAGGTGCAGCGGACGTGGCGCGGGGCCTGGGCCTGGAATCACGCTGTCGTCGTAAGGATTGAGCACGTTTGGACGTACCCACTGGCTATCGAATTCCAGATTGCGCTGTTGCGCGATCAGCTCACCGAGGCTGAAGGGTTCGTTCGGAGGCGGCAGCAAATCCAGTTCGAATTCAGCAATCGGCAGGAACAACGGCACGGCCGGGACACGTGGCATGTCCTCCACCGGGCAGGCCCGCTGCTCGACGATCTTGCCCAGAGCGCGCGCACCAGCCACTGGCTCGCCGGTGGCAACATCGACGGCAACGGCGCTTTCGTGTACGGGTTCAGGCGGGTTGTCGCGCAGCTGTTCAGCCATCACACGGGCAAACGCATCAGACCAGATCTGGGTAACACCACCCAGTGCACGGCTGTTGCGCAGGGTAAAATCCCCTGCGTGCGTTAGATAACCTATGGATGATTGCTGAATGTCTGACATATCGATCGTTACACGTCGTAGGTCTGGCAAAATGCCTGATACTTCTTTATCGGCAGATTTCGCCGATCATTAACACTTTTTGAGCGTGTGGACACAATGAGTGAGCAACAAGCGGGCAGCCGCGTCCGGGTCGAGGCCCTGAACAGCCAGGACCAGGAGCAAGCGGCGCAATGGGCGCAACGATTGAATCTGCCGTTGCAGGATAACGATGCCGATTTTGCCCTGCAGGTGACTGACAATGGTCTGCAGCTGCAACAACTGAGTGACGACGCCCCCGGCCCGGTTCGAGTGGATTTCGTCGAAGGGGCGGTGGCTCATCGACGTCTGTTTGGTGGCGGCAGCGGGCAGATGATTGCCAAAGCGGTGGGCATTCAACCCGGCGTGCGCCCATCGGTGCTGGATGCCACGGCAGGCCTGGGCAAGGATGCGTTCGTGCTCGCCAGCCTGGGTTGCCAGATGAGTCTGATCGAGCGTCAGCCCATCATCGCCGCGCTACTGGAGGACGGGTTGGCGCGGGGTCGTCAGGACCGTGAAGTCGGTTCGATCATCAGCCACATGCGCCTGTTGACGGGCAACTCCATTGAGCTGATCCGCAGCTGGGAAGGCGAACCGCCGCAGGTCATCTACCTGGACCCGATGTTTCCCCATCGTGAGAAAACTGCGTTGGTAAAGAAGGAAATGCGCCTGTTCCGGCCTCTGGTTGGCGACGACATGGACGCCCCGGCGTTGCTGGCGGCCGCCTTGGCGTTGGCGACCCATCGGGTCGTGGTCAAGCGCCCACGCAAGTCGCCTTGCATCGAAGGCGCCAAGCCGAGTTATGCGCTGGATGGCAAATCCAGCCGGTATGACATTTATCCGAAGAAGGCGTTGAAGTAGCTGCCAGCGCTACCTCACCTGTAGGAGCTGCCGAAGGCTGCGAAAGCGGTGTGTCAGATACGGCCCCTTCGCAGCCTTCGGCAGCTCCTACCAAGTTCACTTCACCCCATAACCCCGCATAAACAAACCCACCACGTCCTGCACATGCGCTTCGGCCGTGGCCTGGTCGGGCATTTCCCCGCAGCCCACCAGCAGGCGGAAGTTGCAGGCACCCTTGATCAGGCTCAGAAAGTGCTCGGCAGCGGTCCTGGGCGAATCGAAACGCAACTGGCCGGTCTTCTCCAGGCGGCTTAGCAAGCGCTCGGTCTCATGCAAAATCCGTTGTGGTCCCGCCGCAAAGAAGATCTGCGAAAGCTTCGGATCCTGGGTTCCCAGCGTGACCATCAAGCGATGCAGCTCGATGGACTCTGGGCTGTTGATCAACGTCTGAAAGCCCCGCGCAACGTTGAGCAGCAATGTTTGCGCCGGTAAATCACGGTTCAACTCGTCGAACAGCGCGGGCATCTGCTCCTCGCAGCGCGCCACCACCGCTGCGGAAAACAGCGTCTCCTTATCCGTGAAATGGCTGTAGACCGTGAGCTTGGAAACCCCGGCCTCTGCGGCGACGGCATCCATGCTGGTGCTGGCGTAACCATTGCGCACAAACAGCTCTTTCGCTGCATTGAGAATGGACTGGCGCTTCGCCGGATCTTTTGGCCGACCGGGGCCGGGAGGGGTTACGGGACTGTCGGGCATATTCGTTTAATAATGTACTGGTGAGTTTGGTAATTTTTAATATACTCGCCAGTACAATTATTCCAAGCATCATTTGCGAAGGCCTCCACCATGTTGCGCAAATTTCTGTGCCTCGTCCCACCGTTGGGCTTGATTTCCCTGCTCGCTGCCTGCGGCCAGGAGCCGACTGGCGCCACAGTCGTTCGTCCGGCCATGGTCATTCAGCCCCTGCCTTCTTCGCAGTCCATGGACAGTTACCCCGGTGAAGTCCGCGCCCGCTTCGAGCCTGAGCTGGCATTTCGTATTGGCGGCAAGGTCAGCAAGCGGTTGGTGGAAGAGGGGCAGCGAGTCAAACTTAATCAGCCGCTGGCGGAGCTGGATGCCCAGGACGTGCGCCTGCAACTGGATGCGACCCGGGCCCAAGTCGCCGCAGCCGAAGCCAACTTGCAGCTGGTGCGCTCCGAGCGTGATCGCTACAAGACCCTGATGGATCGGCAGATGGTCAGCCGTTCACAATTCGATAACGCCGAAAATCTCTACCGCTCCGGTGACGCGCGGCTCAAGCAGATCAAGGCCGAGCTAACCGTGGCTGATAACCAGACCAGCTACACGGTGTTGCGTGCGCCGCAGGATGGCGTAGTCGCCAAGCGCATGATGGAAGTCGGTCAGGTGGTCGCAGCCGGGCAAACGGTATTCACCCTGGCTGCGGATGGCGAGCGCGAAGTGCTGATCAGCCTGCCGGAACAGAATTTTTCCCGTTTCAAGATTGGCCAGCCGGTAACGGTAGAACTGTGGACCCAGCGTGAACAGCGCTTCCCGGGGCGTATCCGCGAACTGTCCCCGGCTGCAGACCCGCGCTCCAGAACCTTCGCTGCGCGCATCGCCTTCGCTGCCGGGAAAATCCCCGCCGATCTGGGCCAGAGCGCCCGAGTCTTTATCGAGACTGAACGCGCTGTACCGCTCTCGGTGCCTTTGTCGGCGGTCTCGGCCGAAGCCGGTGGCAGTTACGTCTGGCGGGTGGCTGCCGACAACACCCTCAAGCGGGTACCGGTAAAACTCGGTCCTTATGGGCAGGAGTCTGTGCCAGTTCTGGAAGGGCTGACTGCCAGTGACTGGATAGTGGCCGCCGGCGTGCATGTGTTGCATGAGGGCGAGCAGATACGCCCTGTGGATCGCGAGAACCGGGCGGTAAAACTGGTCGGCAAGGAGTAAGCACGGATGCGATTCAATCTTTCCGAATGGGCATTGCGCAATCGGCAAATCGTCCTGTATCTGATGATTATTCTGGCAATGGTTGGGGCGTTGTCCTACACCAAGCTGGGGCAGAGCGAAGATCCACCGTTCACCTTCAAGGCCATGGTGATTCGTACTCTGTGGCCAGGCGCGAGCGCCGAAGAGGTCGCACGGCAAGTCACCGATCGCATCGAAAAGAAGTTGATGGAAACCGGTGAGTACGACCGCATTGTGTCGTTCTCCCGGTCTGGAGAATCCCAGGTCACTTTTGTTGCCCGGGATTCAATTTTTTCGTCGTACCTGCCGGAGTTGTTCTATCAGATCCGCAAGAAGGTCGGCGATATCCGCCAGACCTTGCCGGTGGGCGTGCAAGGCCCGTTCTTCAATGATGAATTCGGCACCACCTTCGGCAATATCTATGCCCTGAGCGGCAAGGGCTTTGACTACGCAGTGCTCAAGGATTACGCCGACCGCATCCAGTTGCAGCTGCAACGCATCAACGATGTCGGCAAGGTCGAGCTGATCGGTTTGCAGGACGAGAAGATCTGGATCGAGCTGTCCAACGTCAAGCTGGCGACCCTTGGATTGCCGATGCAGGCCGTGCAACAGGCCCTTGAAGCGCAGAATGCGGTCTCTGCCACCAGCTTTTTCGAAACCCCCAGCGAGCGGGTGCAGTTAAGGGTCAGCGGCCGATTTCAGACTGTGGACGAAATTCGCGAGTTTCCCATCCGCGTAGGTGACCGGACCCTGCGCATTCGCGATCTGGCCGACGTGCATCGTGGTTTCAATGATCCACCTGCACCACGTATGCGCTTTATGGGTGAAGACGCGATAGGTCTGGCCGTGGCCATGAAGGCTGGCGGTGACATCCTGACTCTCGGCAAGGCGCTGGAAGCCGAGTTCGCCCGGTTGCAGAAGAACCTGCCGGCCGGGATGGAACTGCGCAAGGTGTCCGATCAACCCGCCGCGGTGAAAACCGGCGTCGGTGAGTTTGTTCAAGTCTTGGCCGAGGCCCTGGGCATCGTCCTGCTGGTGAGCTTCTTCTCTCTGGGCGTGCGCACCGGGATGGTCGTTGCGCTGTCGATTCCGCTCGTGCTGGCCATGACTTTCGCCTGCATGTATTACCTGGGCATCGGCCTGCACAAGATCTCCCTCGGTGCGCTGGTGCTGGCCTTGGGTTTGCTGGTGGACGACGCAATCATTGCCGTGGAAATGATGGCAATCAAGATGGAGCAGGGCTACGACCGACTGCGCGCAGCGAGTTTTGCCTGGACCAGCACCGCGTTCCCGATGCTGACCGGCACCTTGATTACTGCTGCGGGCTTTCTGCCGATTGCCACCGCGCAATCCAGTACCGGCGAGTACACCCGCTCCATTTTCCAGGTGGTGACCATCGCATTGCTGGCTTCGTGGGTGGCAGCTGTGGTGTTCGTGCCGTATCTGGGCGAGCGGCTGCTACCGGATCTGGCCAAAATTCACGCGGCAAAACATGGCGCGGCCAATGGCGTGTTTGATCCCCATGGCACCCCGTTTTATCAGCGTGTGCGGCGAGTGGTGGGCTGGTGCGTGCGGCGGCGCAAGACTGTAATCGTCGCCACGGTTGGCCTGTTTGTGTTGTCGGTAGTGATGTTCAAGTTTGTGCCGCAACAGTTCTTCCCGGCCTCCGGGCGACTGGAGCTGATGGTCGATCTGAAGCTGACCGAAGGCGCCTCGCTCAATAACACCGCTGAGCAGGTCAAGCGCCTGGAGCAGATGCTCAAGGACCATCCGAGCATCGACAACTATGTGGCCTACGTGGGCACGGGTTCGCCGCGTTTCTACCTGCCACTGGATCAGCAACTTCCCGCCACCAGCTTCGCGCAGTTCGTCGTGCTGGCCAAAACCATCGAGGAGCGAGAGGCCTTGCGCACCTGGCTGATCAGCAGCCTCAACGAGCAATTCCCCACCCTGCGCTCCCGGGTAACGCGTCTGGAGAACGGCCCGCCGGTGGGCTACCCGGTGCAGTTTCGGGTCAGCGGCGAGCACATCGATGAAGTCCGGGCACTTGCGCGCAAGGTGGCGGCCAAGGTGCGCGAGAATCCGCATGTTTCCAATGTCCATCTGGATTGGGAAGAGCCGAGCAAGGTGGTATTCCTCAATCTGGATCAGGACCGGGCGCGGGCGTTGGGCGTGACCACGTCGGAGTTGTCGAGATTTCTGCAGCGCTCGCTCACCGGTTCCAGCGTCAGTCAGTACCGTGAAGACGATGAGCTGATCGAAATTCTGCTGCGCGGCACCCCGGACGAACGCCAGCAGCTTGGTGCGTTGGCGAGTCTGGCGATCCCGACGGAAAACGGCGCCAGCGTAGCGCTGTCCCAGGTGGCGACTCTTGAATACGGCTTTGAGGAAGGCGTGATCTGGCACCGCAACCGGCTGCCCAACGTGACTATTCGCGCCGATATCTATGGCAAGGAGCAACCGGCAACACTGGTCCAGCAAATCCTGCCCACGCTGACCGAGGTGCGCAACCAATTGCCAGATAGCTACCTGCTTGAGGTCGGCGGGACGGTCGAAGATGCGGCGCGGGGGCAGAATTCAGTGAAGGCCGGGGTGCCTTTGTTCATAGTCGTCGTACTGACCTTGCTGATGCTGCAATTGCGCAGCTTTTCCCGGATGTTCATGGTGTTCCTGACAGCGCCCTTGGGCCTGATTGGTGTGACGCTATTTTTGCTGGTGTTCAATCAGCCATTCGGCTTTGTCGCCATGTTAGGCACCATCGCTCTGTCCGGCATGATCATGCGCAACTCGGTGATCCTGGTTGACCAGATCGAGCAGGACATCGCAGGCGGGCTTGATCAGTGGTCAGCGATCATCGAGGCTACCGTGCGCCGCTTCCGCCCGATTGTGTTGACTGCGCTGGCGGCGGTGCTGGCGATGATCCCGCTGTCACGCAGTGTGTTCTTCGGCCCGATGGCGGTGGCGATCATGGGCGGGCTGATCGTAGCGACAGCCCTGACCCTGATGTTCTTGCCAGCGCTGTATGCGGCGTGGTTCAGGGTGAAGAAGGTTGGGTGAATTGCTAGTACCTGTTGGAGCGAGGCTTGCCCGCGATGAACGATGATGCGGTGGCCCTGAAAGAACTGGAGCCCTGTAGGAGTCGAGCTTGCTCGCGATACGAACACCTCGGTGAACCAGGCAGTCCGCGTCGCATTTATCGCGGGCAAGCACCGCTCCAACCGAAGCCTACATACCGCGTAGGAGCGCGCTTGCCCGCGATGAACGATGATGCGGTGGCCCTGAAAGAACTGGATCCCTGTAGGAGCCGAGCTTGCTCGCGATAAGAGCACCTCGGTGAGCCAAGCATTCCGCCTCGCCTTCATCGCGGGCAAGCACCGCTCTCACAGGGTTGAGGCGATCGCCTAATTCGCGGGCAAGCCTCGCTTCAACCGAAGCCTACATACCGCGCAGGAGCGCGCTTGCCCGCGATGAACGAAAACGCCGTAGCCCAGACGGAACTCAATCCCTGTAGGAACCGAGCTTGCTCGCGATACGAACACCTCGGTGAGCCAGGCAGTCCGCGTCGCTTTTATCGCGGGCAAGCACCGCATCCACAGGTTCGGCGATCGCCTGTAGGAGCGAACTTGTTCGCGAGGCAACAGTGCAGACAACAGATGAGCGTCGTCTGATAAACCTTCTCGCCAACACGTTGGCTCCTACCAATTCAGGCAAGCCGACAGTTTTTTACAACGCCCCAAACACTTTCTTCGCCAGACCGGTGGCCGCTGCTGCCGGGTTGGCACGGATGGTTTCTTCCTGCTTGGCGATCATTTCGAACAAGCCATTGAGCGCCTGCTCGGTGACGTAACCTTCGATATTCGAGCTCTTCGCGTCCAGTACCCCCAAGGTCGCGGCCTGACCGGCGAAGGCGTTGTACTTCTGCGCCAGGCCAACCTTATCGGTGGCTTGCTTGACGATTGGCAGGAACTTGAGGCGGATCTGTTCACGGCTACTGGAGCTCAGATACTGGGTCGCCGCATCCTTTCCGCCGCTGAGGATTCCTTTGGCATCCGCCACGCTCATCTTCTTCACTGCATCCACCAGCAATGCCTGGGCCTGGGGCATGGCGGCTTCGGCGGCCTGGTTCATGCTGGTTTCCAGCTGGTCGACCTGCTCGCCCATGCCGAACTGCTTCATTTTCTTGGCGACTTTACCCAGCTTGCCGGGCAATTCGATGCGCACGTCCTCGTTGTTATTAAAACCACCGGGCTTGCCCAATTGCTTGACCGCGATCTGCGCGCTCTGGGTCAGCGCATCCTTCAGCCCGCCTGTGGCATCCGATTGCGACAGATCACCCAGCGACAGCGCCAATACGTTGCCTGACAACAACAAACCGGCGCACAGGCTGGCAAAGGTAAACGGACTACGAAACATGTGGGCATCCTTATCTTTTGACTTGATTCGACGAGCGCGCCGAGCCTTACCCGACGCGCTATGGGCAGAGCCTATCAGTGTTCAGGGCACTTCAACCGACTCAGGTTCGGCGGGCTCTTCGGCATGCAGCGCTACCTGGCGAATCGACAAGCGAATATCCGCTGGCAGCACGCGCTTCGCCGCGCCCTCGGCCAGTTCGCCCAGCAATGGGTGATAGCTGAGCTTGCCAGCCGCATCCTTGCGCAACACGCCCAGATCCAGAAGCGTCTGGATGAAGTGGCGAAACAGGCTTTTGTCGAAAAACTCCGGAGCGTTCAGGCCGTGCAGGATCGACAAGCGTTGGGCCATAACCGTACACAGGTCTTCCAGCTCTTCAGCGCTCAGGGTTTTCTGTCCACTGTTGAGCAGCAGGGCAATTGCCATGTAGAAACGCTGCAAGGTTTGCGCGATGACTTTCGACAGCAGCGTCAGCAGCACGAACTCCCGAGAGCTTGGTGCGGGGCGCAGATAGACGTTGTTTTCAAAACGCAGCAGACCTTGCTCGACGAACGCTTCCAGCCACTGATCCACCACTGCATCCAGCTCGTTGAGAGGCCAGCGAATGAACAGCTCTGATTGCAGGTAGGGATATAGCGCACGTGTGTAGCGCAGGATCTGTTCGCGGCTCATGCGCGAGGAGCTCTGGAAGAAACTCGCCAGCAAGGAAGGCAGGGCGAAGATATGCAGGACGTTGTTGCGGTAGTAAGTCATCAGCACCGCGTTCTGTTCGTCCAGGTACAGAATTTTGCCGAGGGCATCTTTCTGTTCCGAGACCAGATCCATGCCTTTGACATGTTCGATCAGCGCGCGACCGTCGCCTTCCGGCAGCGTGGTGTGAGGCGAGTAGGGCACCCGACGCAGCAGGGTCAGGTACAGATCCAGCACCCGCTCCATGGCTTGATCGTCCAGGGCCAGACGCTGGGTGGAGAGCAGTGCCACTGCGACCAGATTGACCGGGTTGATTGCCGCGGCTTCGTTCAGGTGCTGAGCGACCCGCTCGCCAAGGCGATGAGTGGTTTCATGGAGCCAGGCCGGTTTGAATTGCGGGCCATGTTGCTGCTCGCGCCAATCCGGTTGCTCGCTGTCGAGAAACTCCGCCAGCTTGATGGGCTCACCAAAATTTACCGAGACCTGTCCGAAGCGCTGCTTGAGGGCGCCGATGACTTTGAAAATGTCGAAGATCGATTCTTTCTTCTTGGTCGCGCCGCGCAATTCACCCAGATAGGTGCGGCCTTCCAGAACCCGTTCGTAACCGATGTAAACCGGCACGAACACAATCGGCATCCGCGAGTTGCGCAGGAAGCTGCGCAAGGTGATGGCCAGCATGCCGGTCTTGGGTTGCAACATGCGGCCGGTACGCGAGCGGCCGCCTTCGACGAAGTATTCGACCGGGAAACCCTTGGTGAACAGGGTGTGCAGGTATTCATTGAATACCGAGGTATACAACGGGTTGCCCTTGAACGTGCGGCGCATGAAGAACGCACCGCCACGACGCAACAGGCTGCCGATCACCGGCATGTTCAGGTTGATGCCAGCGGCGATGTGCGGCGGCGTAAGGCCATTGCGGAACAGCAGATAGGAAAGGAGCAGGTAGTCGATATGGCTGCGGTGGCACGGCACATAAATCACTTCATGACCTTGGGCGACGTCCTGCACGCCTTCGATATGACTGACCTTGATCCCGTCATAGATCTTGTTCCAGAACCAGCTCAACACCACTTCCAGAAAGCGGATCGCCGAATAGGTGTAGTCCGATGCGATTTCGTTGCCATAGCGCAACGCCTGCTCACGGGCTTTGGCTTCGCTGATGTTCTCCCGCTCGGCTTCTTCAAGAATCGCCTGCTGGACCAGGGGTTCGTCCAGAAGCCCCTTGACCAGGTTGCGCCGGTGCGACACATCCGGACCGATCACGGCGGTCTTGAGGTTGCGAAAGTGGGTACGCAGAACGCGTTGAGTCATGCGCAGGGTCAGCTCGTAACCCTTGTTCTCGCTGATCAGGTCCCGCAGATGGATAGGCGCGGAAAACTGCACGCGCGTTTTGCGGCCAAGAATCAGGATGCTCACCAGCCGGCGAAGCCGACCGGTCACCGCCCAGCTATCGGCGAACAACAGCTTCCACGGGCTGGATTCGCGATCCGGTGACTGGCCCCAGAACACACTGACCGGGATGATCTGCGCATCGTCGGCAGCGCTCTGGCTCACGGCACTGACCAGTCGCTCCAGGGTTGGCGGAGCGCCGCGTTTGTCCTGGCGGCCCAACCAATCCGGCGAAGGCGTCAGGTAGAAATAGGCTGCCGGCTCGATCAGGTCGCCTACCGAAACCGGCAGTATCGGCCGTGGCAAGCCGGCTTTGCGGCATTCGGTATCGATCACGGCAAGATCGCTCATGGACGGCGATTGCAGGGCGTAAAACACCGGCCGGCTGCGATCCAGGTTAAGCGTGAAAGACGATTGATTGATGGTTTCGGAACGAACCCACAGGTACAGCAAACGACGCACTGTACCGAACACAAGACGACGGAACGGAGAACGGGTCATACGGCTTCTGCAAAAAAGGGGCGGTGCCCGCGAGGCGGGTAGTGTGCCGTATCCGGGGTGTATCGGCAAAAGGGCAGGTGTAAGAAGTGGGGTTTGTTTTTGTAGGAGCTGCCGCAGGCTGCGAAAGCATCGTCGCAGACATTCCGCCATTCGCAGCCTGCTGCAGCTCCTACAAGGTTGTTGCGATCATCACGCGGTCTTCCAGGTGATCTCTTCCTCGCCATCGGCACTGATGCGCATCCAGCGATCGGCAGTCTCGTCGCTTTCTTCTTCGACCCAGGTGCCAGGTGCGCAGCGCACTTCAACGTTGAGGGCGGCGAAGGCGGCGCGTGCACAGGCGATGTCGTCTTCCCATGGCGTGTTGTCACTGTCCAGATGCAGGCTGTTCCATTTGCCCACGGCTTTTGGCAGCCAGGTTACCGGCACGTTGCCCGCCTTGCATTTCCAGGTCTGGCCTTTCTGGACCCAGTCGGTACATGGGCCGACGGCGATGCTCAGCCAGGCGGCGATAGCCTTGTGGTCGACGTCAGTGTCTTTCAGGTAAATCTCGATATCGGGTTGGCGCATGGATGCCTCGTAATAAAGTGAAAAAATCCATTCGCGGATTCAGTCGGATGCTCTGGAGGGAGCATCTTCATTGGTTGTTATTGCAGTACGAAATAATCGTAGCGCATGGAAACCGTGACCTCGAAAGGCTCGACCTGCTCGATGACGTTTGCACGCCGTTCGGCACTGGCGCGCCATCCGTGAGGCGTCATGGCCAGCAGGTTGGCGCGGGCTTGTCCATCTGCGAGGGTGAGCTTGAAACGCAGGGTTTCGCTATGCGCCAGTGTCATGCCTTCCGGCACCAATGCCAGATGTTTGTCGTCAGCATAGTCGCGCACTTCGTCGTACAGACGCTCTCGCAGTTCCATCAAATGCTCGCTGGTCGGCCCGACACGCATCAGGCCGCCACCCGGGGTCAACAGTCGCTTGGCCTCGTTCCAGTCCAGCGGGCTGAACACACTGGCCAGGAACTGACAGCTGGCATCCGGCAACGGCACGCGAGCCATGCTGGCGATCAACCAGGTCAGTTTCGGGTTGCGGCGACAGGCGCGCTTGACTGCCTCCCGGGAAATATCCAGCGCATAACCATCGGCATCCGGCAGGGCTTCGGCGATTTGTGCGGTGTAGTAACCCTCGCCACAGCCGATATCCAGCCAGCGCGCCGGAGCGCGTTCGGCTGCCAATTCAGCCAGGCGCCTGGCAACCGGCGCGTAATGACCTGCGTTGAGGAAGTCACGGCGCGCTTCGACCATGGCCTGATTGTCACCGGGGTCGCGGCTGTTCTTGTGCTGCACCGGCAACAGATTCAGATAACCCTGACGCGCACGGTCGAAGCGATGGTTGGCCGGGCAGGCCACGCCATTGTCGACCGCGGTCAGCGGAGCAGAGCAGATCGGGCAGGTCAGCATCAGGCGAGCAACTTGACCAGAGTTTGATAATAAATCTCAGTCAGCACATCGAGGTCGCTGGCCAGGATTCGTTCGTTGACCTGATGAATCGTCGCGTTGACCGGGCCTAGTTCCACTACCTGAGTACCCAGGGTGGCGATGAAGCGGCCGTCAGAGGTACCGCCGCTGGTGGAGGCCTGAGTCTCGCGACCCGTGACGGCCTTGATGCTCGCTGAAACAGCATCCAGCAGATCGCCCGGCTCAGTGAGGAATGGCAGGCCCGACAAGGCCCAGTCCACGTGCCAGTCCAGGCCATGTTTGTCGAGGATGGTTGCAACCCGCTGTTGCAGACCTTCGACGGTGGATTCGGTGGAAAAGCGGAAGTTGAACACCGCCACCAGATCGCCGGGAATCACATTGGTCGCACCGGTACCAGCATTAAGGTTGGATATCTGGAAGCTGGTGGGCGGGAAGAAATCGTTGCCTTCATCCCAGTGTTCGGCGGCGAGTTCAGCCAGAGCAGGGGCTGCCAGGTGAATCGGGTTGCGGGCCAGATGCGGGTAAGCCACGTGGCCCTGTTTGCCGCGCACGGTCAGGGTAGCGCCCAGAGAACCGCGACGGCCATTTTTCACGACGTCACCGACCAGCGTGGTGCTCGACGGTTCGCCGACGATGCACCAGTCCAGCCGCTCGTTACGTTCGCGCAAACGCTCGACCACCGCTTTGGTGCCGTGATGAGCCGGGCCTTCTTCGTCGCTGGTGATCAGAAACGTGACCTTGCCTTTGTGGTCCGGGTATTCGCCAACGAAACGCTCAGCGGCCACCAGCATCGCCGCCAGACTGCCTTTCATGTCGGCCGCGCCACGGCCACAGAGCATGCCGTGCTCATCGATCAACGCATCGAAAGGATCGTTTTGCCAAGCCTGCACCGGCCCGGTCGGAACCACGTCGGTATGCCCGGCAAAACACAACACCGGGCCGTCGCCATTGCCATGGCTGGCCCAGAAATTGTCCACATCCTCGATCCGCATTGGCTCCAGCGTGAAACCAGCAGCCCCAAGGCGTTGCATCATCACCGCCTGGCAATCGGCATCGATGGGCGTGACCGAAGGACGACGGATCAGATCGCAAGCAAGTTGCAGCGTAGGCGAAAGGTCGGCTGGGGCCGTCATGAACAAAAACTCCAAATTTGAAAGCGCTGTTATCTGTACCAACTGCCGCGGGCTGCGAATCGAGATGTACCGGCTTACGCCGTCGCAGTCTTCGGCAGCTCCTACAGATCGAATGAAGTGCGCGAAAAAGGCGCCTATCTTAAAGCAAAACGACGACGGGAGGCCGCCGTTTAGTGATTGCGGGGCTCGCACCCGGGTTGCGTACATTTTCTGACCAATTACCCATCATCGGGGTGCTCTCCGCCCGACGAGGGCCTATAATGCGCGCCGGTTTTTGGGGTATTGGTCATGAGTTCAGAAGATCCGCGTTTCGCTGGTGTCGCCCGTCTGTACGGCATCGAAGGCCTGGACCGCTTGCGTGCGGCCCACGTGGCGGTGGTGGGTATCGGTGGCGTCGGCTCTTGGGCGGCGGAAGCCATGGCCCGTTGTGGTGTGGGGGAAATTTCCCTGTTTGACCTGGACGACGTCTGCGTCAGCAATAGCAATCGCCAGCTGCACGCATTGGACAGCACCGTTGGCCGGCCCAAGGTCGAGGTCATGGCTGAGCGTTTGCGTGCTATCAACCCCGATTGCGTGGTGCATGCCGTCGCTGATTTCGTCACCCGTGACACCATGGCCGAATACATCACGCCGGATCTGGACTGCGTCCTCGACTGCATCGACGCCGTGAACGCCAAGGCGGCTTTGATCGCCTGGTGCAAACGCCGCAAGATCCAGATCATCACCACGGGCGGGGCAGGTGGGCAGATTGATCCGACCCTGATCCAGGTCTGCGATCTGAATCGCACGTTCAACGACCCTCTGGCCTCGAAAGTCCGTTCCACCCTGCGTCGCGATTATGGCTTTTCCCGCACCATGAATCGGCATTACAGCGTGCCGTGTGTGTTCTCCACCGAGCAACTGCGCTATCCGAAACCGGATGGCAGTATCTGCCTGCAGAAGAGTTTTGTCGGTGACGGGGTCAAGCTGGACTGCGCCGGTGGTTTCGGCGCCGTGATGATGGTCACCGCGACCTTCGGTATGGTTGCTGCGACCAAGGCGGTGGACAAGATTGTTGCAGGGGTCAGACGCCCTTCAGAGCGGGCCAAGCCAGTTTCGGTGCCGCCGCCTCAACTGACCGTCAACTGACGCATTCTTTGCAGCACGGCGTTCAAGCCGTTGCTGCGCGAAGGCGACAACTGGCGACTCAAGCCCAGCTGGTTAAACCAGTCCGGCAAATCAACTTGCTGTAAGGCTTCTGCTGACAAGCCGTTGACTCGAGCCAGTAGCAACGCCACCAGACCACGGATCATCCGTGCGTCACTGGCGGCGCGGAATTGCCAAATCCCGTCAGTCATATCGCCCAGCAGCCAGACTTTGCTTTCACAGCCGTGGACCAGGTTTTCGTCAGACTTCTCGTCGTCATCTAGAGCGGGTAATCGCTCGCCCCATTGCATCAGCAAGCGGGCGCGCTGCTCCCAGCCCTGAGGTTGGGAGAAGATTTCCAGCGCGGTCTGTGCATCCTCGGGCAGGTTCATCGCAATAACTCCAGCGCCTGATCCAATGCATTGAAGAAATGCTGCAAATCACTTTCATCGTTGTACAGCGCCAGAGAGACACGAATCGCGCCCGGCAGGCCAAGGCTTTTCAGCAATGGCATGGCGCAATGGTGTCCGGCACGCACCGCGATGCCTTGCTCGGTGAGCAAGTGTGCGAGGTCAGCGTTATGCACGCCTTCAACGACGAAGCTGACCAGTGCCAGTTGCGGCTGCCCCAGTACTTTCACGCCATCCCGCTGGCGCAGGCCATCGAGCAACAATGCGTGCAGTCGTGCTTCATGCTCAATCACAGCCGCCTGATCGAGGCTGTGCAGGTAATCCAGCGTTGCGCCGAGGCCAATCACACTGGCGATGGGCGGCGTGCCCGCTTCAAAGCCCAACGGAGCAGGGCGAAATTTTGCGTGCTGGTAATCAGTGGTCAGCACCATCTCGCCACCAAACTGCCAATGCTGCAGGCGCGGCAGTGCTTCGTTGCGCCCGTACAGCACCCCGACGCCTTCCGGGCCATATAGCTTGTGACTGGAAAACACATAAAAATCGCAGCCCAGCGCTTGCACATCCTGACGACCATGGACGACGCCCTGGGCGCCGTCGACTATGGTAAGTGCACCCTGAGCCTTGGCCATCGCCAGTAACTCAGGCAGTGGCTGCCATGCGCCCAGCACGTTGGACAGCTGACTGACGGCCAGCAAGCGCGTGCGTTCACCGATCAGGTGCGCTGCGGCCTCAAGATCAATCAGGCCTTGAGGGTCGAGCGGCAGGACGACCAGTTTCAAGTCGCTACGTAACGCCAGTTGCTGCCAGGGCAGCAGGTTGGCGTGGTGTTCCAAGGCACTGATGACAATTTCATCACCCTCGACGAACTCATGCTCAAGCCCATAAGCCAGCAGGTTGAGGGCGGAGGTTGCGCCGTGGGTGAAAATGATTTGACCTGATTCACTGGCATTCAACCAGCGGGACACCTTGCTGCGACTGTCCTCGAATGCCTGAGTCGCGTGGGCACCTGGCAAATGCTGGGCACGATGAACGTTGGCTGCACCATTGGCGTAATAGTGGTTCAGGGCATGGAGCAGCGCTTGAGGTTTCTGGGTGGTGGCGGCGTTGTCCAGATAGGTCTGGCCTTGCCGTTGCAGGGCGTCGATGGCTGGGAAGTCAGCGCGCCAGGGGGAAGAAAGGGACATTTTCTAAGCTCTGTACGAAAAGTGGCTGCGCTCGGTGATGCTGCGTTAAAAACAGGCTCGGAATGCTCATTTAGAGGCCTAAACTTAGCTTCCTCGCCTGTTTTTGCCTTGCCTGACCTTCGCTCGCCGACTTTTCGTACAGACCCGAGCTCGGTGAGTCAGGCCCGACCCGAAGGTCGGACCTGATGCAGCATCGATCAGTTGTGAGCGTGCAGTGCTTCGTTCAGCTCGATAGCCGACTTGTGGGTTTTGCATTCCACAGCGCCGGTTTGCGAGTTGCGACGGAACAGCAGGTCGGACTGACCGGCCAGCTCGCGGGCTTTTACGACTTTCACCAGTTGGTTCTGGTCATCGAGCAGGGCGACTTTGGTGCCCGCTGTCACATACAGACCCGACTCCACTGTGTTGCGATCGCCCAGCGGAATGCCGATACCAGCGTTCGCGCCGATCAGGCAGCCTTCGCCAACCTTGATGATGATGTTGCCGCCACCGGACAGAGTGCCCATGGTCGAGCAGCCGCCACCCAGGTCGGAGCCCTTGCCGACGAAGACGCCAGCTGATACGCGGCCTTCGATCATGCCCGGGCCTTCAGTACCGCCATTGAAGTTGACGAAACCTTCGTGCATCACGGTGGTGCCTTCGCCGATGTAAGCACCCAGGCGAACACGAGCGCTGTCAGCGATACGTACGCCGCTCGGCACGACGTAGTCGGTCATTTTCGGGAACTTGTCGACGGAGAACACTTCCAGCAGCTCGCCTTTGAGGCGTGCTTCCAGCTGACGCGGAGCCAGTTCAGCCAGGTCGATTGCGCCCTGGCTGGTCCAGGCAACGTTTGGCAGCAGCGGGAAGATCCCCGCCAGGTTGAGGCCGTGTGGCTTGATCAGACGGTGGGACAACAGGTGGAGCTTGAGGTAAGCCTCAGGCGTCGAAGTCAGCGCAGCGTCTTCAGCGAGCAGGGTCGCGACCAGAGGCTTGTGGCTTTCAGCCAGACGAGACAGCAATGCTGCCTGTACCGCGTCAACGGACTTGACGGCGTCGGCCAGCTTCAGCGCCAGATCGGTGTTGAAAGTAATGGCCTGGTTGCCACCGGTGTAACCCAGCACTGGGGTAATGGCAGCGATCAGCTCGGCCGACGGATTGATCAGAGGCTGAGCGTAAAAAACCTCCAGCCATGCGCCTTGACGGTTTTGAGTGCCGACGCCGAAGGCCAGGCTGAACAGGGAAGTGGACATGCAAATACCTCTTACGAATTTAAAGGGCTATCTCAGTCAGGCGATAGCCGCTGCATACAGGTCTGGTTTGAAGCCAATCAGGGTTCTGTCACCGAGATCGAGCACCGGGCGCTTGATCATCGAAGGTTGAGCGAGCATCAGTTCGATAGCCTTCGCCTGGTCGAGATCGGCTTTTTGTCCGTCGTCGAGCTTGCGAAAGGTAGTACCGGCGCGATTCAACACTGTCTGCCAGCCGTGCTCATTGCACCACTGGGTCAGATGTTCGCGATCGATGCCCTGCGTCTTGTAGTCATGAAAATCGTAACTCACCGGTTTTTCATCGAGCCAGGTGCGAGCCTTTTTCATCGTGTCGCAGGCTTTGATGCCGTAAAGGTGCAACTTGTTGATTTCATCAGCCACGAGCTTGCCCCCTTGGAGACGGTTGAAAAACGGTGACGGATTATGCCATGGACGAGGCCAATCCGGGGATAACCACGGCGCGACAGCTTAAACCGTGAATATGGCGGTTTGATTGTTATAGAGCTCAACCCACCCTGATACTGCGCTGTAAAGCAGCCAGGTCCTGTAGGAGCGAGCTTGCTCGCGATTTGGCCGACAAGTCGATGAAGATATCGTCTGTTCTGACGCTATCGCGAGCAAGCTTGCTCCTACAGGTAATTCGGGATCAGCGCTTCTTAATGAAATCCCGAATCCGCTCGGCCGCTTCGATGCATTCGGCCAATGGCGCAACCAGGGCCAGTCGCACACGGCCGGCACCAGGGTTGAAGCCGTCCACTTCACGGGACAGGTAAGAGCCCGGCACCACAGTGACATGCTGGTCGACGAACAGATCCCGGCAAAACGCTGCGTCGTCTCCACCTACGCTTGGCCATAGATAGAAGCTTCCATCCGGGCGTTGCACATCCATTACGGGCGCGAGGATGTCCAGAACGGCGTCGAATTTTTCCCGATACAGATCGCGGTTGGCCCGCACATGGTCCTCATCATTCCAGGCGGCAATGCTCGCCAGCTGGGTTTGAATCGGCATGGCGCAGCCATGGTAGGTGCGATACAGCAGGAAAGCCTTGAGGATTTCGGCGTCGCCCGCCACAAAGCCTGAACGAAGGCCTGGCAGGTTGGAGCGTTTGGACAGACTGTGGAAAACCACGCAGCGCTTGAAGTCCTGGCGACCCAGGGCAACGCATGCGCTAAGCAGGCCGTCGGTGGGCGCTTGTTCGTCGAAATACAACTCGCTGTAGCATTCGTCAGCAGCGATCACGAAGTCGTGTTCGTCAGCCAGAGCGATCAGTTTTTTCAGGGTTTCCAGCGGAATTACTGCGCCGGTCGGGTTGCCTGGTGAGCACAGAAACAGAATCTGGCAGCGTTTCCAGACATCGGCAGACACTGCAGCAAAATCAGGGTTGAAGCCGTTTTCATCCAGGCAGGGCAGGTAGTGAGGTGTTGCACCGGCGAGAAACGCAGCGCCTTCGTAGATCTGATAGAACGGATTGGGACTGATCACCAGCCCGTCGTCGCCACGATTGACCACGGTTTGCGTAAAGGCAAACAGGGCTTCGCGGGTACCGTTGACCGGCAGCACGTTGCGCGCTGGGTCCAGCCAGCCTTTGGGTACGCCGAAACGCCGTTCACACCAGCCAGCGATGGCTTCACGCAATGCCGGGACGCCCAGGGTCGTTGGGTAGACGGCCATCTGGTCCAGGTTGTCGACCATGGCCTGGGCAACGAACTCCGGCGAACGATGCTTGGGTTCGCCAATCGACAGCGCAATCGGCCGCTTTTCAGGATTCGGCGTCACGCTGCCGAGCAACGCCCGAAGCTTCTCGAAAGGGTAGGGCTGGAGCAGTTGCATTGCATTATTCATGGGGCTTGGTTCTCAAGGGTGTGGATCTCAAGAGCTGGCGCTCGGGACAGGGAGCGCCGTAAGTCAAATCATTCAAGTCGTGCGGGCCTGATCAGATGCTGAGGCGAAACTCACTGACAGGCTCGGGATTGACGCTGAGCTGTTCAACGATCGCATCTTGCAAGCGGCTGCACAGTTGAGGGTCGGACAACGGTTGGTTATTTGCATCCGTGATAAAGAACACGTCTTCTACCCGCTCGCCAAGGGTAGAAATCTTGGCGTTTTGCAGGGACAGATCAAACTCGAGAAAGATCTTGCCGATCCGTGCCAGCAAACCAGGTCTATCCGGCGCTGACAGTTCCAGTATGGTGACAGGGCGCTGTGCGTCGTTGTGGATAGTGACCTGTGGCGCGAAGGCGAAATGCTTGAGCTGGCGCGGCACGCGACGTTTGATGATGGTTGGATAGTCATCGGGATTGCGCAAGGCTTCGTAGAGTCCGTCGCGAATCTGCTTGATTCGCTCTGGATTGTCGCCGATCGAGCCGCCATTGTTGTCGAGCACGATATAGGTGTCGAGGGTGAACTGGCTGCTGGAGGTCAGGACCCGTGCATCATGGATGTTCAGGTTCAACTGGTCCATGGCCGCCACTGTCACGGCGAAGAAATCATGCTGGTCCGGCGCATAGATGAAAATCTGCGTGCCGCCTTCGAATTCTCGCTGGGTGGTTTCCTTGATCAGGACCAGAGGTCCGCCATTATCAGGCTGCTGCAAAATGGCATCGCTGTGCCAGGCAACATCGCCTGCGGTGTGGCGCAGGAAGTAGTCGTCACCCAGTTGCGACCATAGCTGCTCGACATCATCTGGATCGGTGCCGTTACGCACCAGAATATCCAGGGCGGCGATCTGCGTGCGGCGGATCTGCTCTTCGCGGTCCACAGGGTTTTCAAGGCCGCGACGCAGAGCGCGCTTGGTTTCCGTGTAGAGCTGGCGCAGCAGGCTGGCCCTCCATGAGTTCCACAGGGTCGGGTTGGTGGCGTTGATATCGGCCACCGTCAGCACATAGAGATAATCCAGGTGCACTTCATCGCCGACAAACTGGGCGAAATCATGGATAACTTGCGGGTCCGATAAATCCTTGCGCTGTGCAGTGGTGGACATCACCAAGTGGTGGCTCACCAGCCAGACAATCAGGCGGGTATCCCAGGTCGGCAATTGGTGGCGCTCGCCGAAAGCCTGCGCGTCCACCGCCCCCAGTTCCGAGTGGTCGCCGCCACGGCCCTTGCCGATATCGTGGTAGAGCCCGGCCAGGTAAATCAGCTCGGGCTTGGGCAGCCTGGCCATGATCTTGCTGGCCAGCGGGAATTTCTCTGAAACCTGCGTGTACTGCAGCTTTCGCAGGTGTTTGATCAGGTTCAGGGTGTGGGCATCCACCGTGTAAATGTGGAATAGGTCATGCTGCATCTGTCCGACGATATGGCCGAACTCCGGCAGATACAGACCGAGAATCCCATAACGGTTCATGCGCCGCAGGTTGCGGTGTATGCCTATTTCGCACTTGAACAGCTCAATGAACAGGCTGGTATTACGAATATCGTTACGGAAATCATCGTTGATCAAATGCCGATGTTCACGCAGCAGCCGAATAGTATCGGCGCGCACGCCTTTGATTTCCGGATGCTGGGCCATGAGCACGAAAATCTCGATCATGGCGAACGGCGTGCGTTTGAATACGTTTGGGTTGGTTGCTTCGATGTAGCCGTCATGCAGCTGGAAACGCGAGTTGATCGGCTGGGTCACTGCACCGTCGTCGTCGGTCAGGATGACTTCTTCGAAATGCTGAATGATCAGGTCGCTCAGCTCGGCGATGCTCATGACCACCCGATAGTACTTCTGCATGAAGCGTTCTATGGCCAGCTTTGCGTCGCTGTCCTGATAACCCAATAGATTGGCGATGCTGCTCTGGTAGTCGAACAGCAACCGATCTTCCGAGCGGCCAGCGAGCATGTGCAGGGCGTAGCGTACTTTCCAGAGGAAGTCCTGGGAGGAGGCGAGCAGGTTGTTCTCGCTTTCCAGCAGGAAACCTTGCCCGGCAAGTGCATGCAGATTCAGGGTCCCGTACTGGCGTCGCGCGACCCAGAGAATGGTCTGGATATCCCGCAGCCCACCCGGCGAGCCTTTCACGTTAGGCTCAAGGTTGTACTCGGTATCGTTGTATTTGTGATGGCGGGTTTTCTGCTCCGCACGCTTGGCGAGGAAAAACTCCTTGCTTGGCCACATTTCCCTGGTGCTGGTGACGTCCAGCATGCGTTGTCGCAGACGCTCCGGGCCGGCGATGGTGCGGCTTTCCATCAGGTTGGTGATCACCGTCAGGTCAGCGCGGCCCTCCTGGGCGCATTCGTCCACCGAACGCACGCTTTGACCGACTTCGAGTCCGATGTCCCAAAGCAGCGTCAAAAAGCCCTCGATGGGCTCGCGGAAAATTTCGTGATCGGCGCTGTCCAGCAAAATCAGCAGGTCGATGTCCGAGTAAGGGTGTAGCTCGCCGCGCCCGTAGCCCCCAACGGCCAGCAGGGCGATATCCGCTTCTTCGCTCCAGTCAAACTGGTCCCAGGCCTGTTGCAGGATGTTGTCCACGAACCAGGCGCGATCTTCGATCAGTCGTCGAATGTCGCGGCCGGACTTGAAGCGTGAGTCCAACACCTCCCGCGCGCTGCGGATGGCCTTCTTGAAAGCGGCGATTGGACTGGCTTTCAGCGCCAGTTCGGCCTGGAACTGACCACGGTCGAACAAATCGGGATCCACCTGCGGCATGGAACAGCTTTCCTTTTATCTAGAGCGAACGGGGTGGCGGGCTTGGCGGAATCAGGCTGAAGTACGGGCGATGGTGTCGTCGCTGCGCAGGGTGAAGATCTCATAGCCGTCGGCCGTTACCAGAATCGTGTGCTCCCACTGGGCTGACAATTTGCGGTCCTTGGTGATCGCTGTCCAGCCGTCACCCAGCAGGCGTGTTTCGGCCTTGCCCTGATTGATCATGGGCTCGATGGTGAAAGTCATGCCTTCCTTCAGCTCCATGCCATCGCCGGCCTTGCCGTAGTGCAGGACCTGCGGTTCCTCGTGGAAGACCTTGCCGATGCCGTGGCCACAGTATTCGCGGACCACGGAAAAACCGCTTTTTTCTGCGTGCTTCTGGATCACTTCGCCAATGTCGCCAAGTCGAGTGCCCGGACGAACAATTTCAATACCTTTATAGAGGCATTCCTGAGTGATCTTCGACAACCGTTCAGCCCATTCCGGCACCTTGCCGACGTGGAACATCTTGCTGGTATCGCCGTGGTAGCCATCCTTGATGACCGTGACGTCGATATTCAGCACGTCACCGTTCTTCAGCGGCTTGTCGTTAGGAATACCGTGGCAGACCACATGGTTGATCGAGGTGCAGATCGACTTTGGGTAGCCTTTGTAATTAAGGGGGGCAGGGATCGCCTTTTGCTCGTTGACGATGTAATCGTGGCAGATGCGGTCCAGTTCTTCGGTGGTGACGCCAGGTTTGACGTGAGCACCGATCATTTCCAGGACATCGGCAGCCAGACGACCGGCAATGCGCATTTTTTCGATGTCTTCAGGGGTTTTGATGGTGACTGTCATACGATCTCTCTCGGCACGCAATGCGCGCGGCTAATTCGGAAAGCGGCGATTCTAACAGACGTGGCGGGTGGGGGATTATTGGTTCCTTATATAGGGATGGGTACTCTCCCTGAAAAGGCTTGCGGGCCCAAAAAAGAATATGAAGAACCTCGGCCTATAAATGCATCTCATATCCGCTGTTTTTTTCGGTTTCCGTTTTCCGCCTTTTCATGATATAAAATGCGCCGCTTTCCGGGGTATGCCCCGCAAGCACTAACCCACACACGTGTCGACACGATGACCTGGGTGCCCTCGGCTCGAAGCCGCTGGTTGGTCATTGGGATACGTGGAGGCCTAACCCGACTTATCAAGGAACTATCATGTCCCAAGTCAACATGCGCGATATGCTGAAGGCCGGTGTGCACTTCGGTCACCAGACCCGTTACTGGAACC
>Ga0247735_1000139_pt1 | contig 33183 bp, 26 predicted proteins | sample UWRJL178409R2_FD_180934 | JGI IMG/M metagenome (GOLD analysis project Ga0247735, IMG submission 180934) | Plant litter microbial communities from Arlington Agricultural Research Station in Wisconsin, United States - UWRJ-L178-409R-2 | ecosystem: Environmental > Terrestrial > Plant litter >... | reverse complement strand
CGCTTCTCGGTCGCCTCGACCTCGTTCCACAGCGTTTCACGGTCCCGCAACCGCCCGGGCGCGCCTTCGGGCAGCATCACTTCGGAGTGGACGACACCCGATTTGTTGGTGAAGTCGTGATGGCGATCGAGCCGCTCATCATGGAGCCGCGACGCCGAGCGATAGGCAGCGGACGCCACCGCGCTCGAGCCGGCGGCGCGGCCGATGATCTTGGCGGAGAAGTGGTAGATGGCCATCTTGGCCAACCAATTACGCCTGATCTCGCGACGTCGGTACGACGTATAAGCGCGCTCTCCTACGCTAGAGCGCTCCAGAGAGATTTGACGCGTTGAACCGGGCGTCACGCTGCCCAGCTAGAGCGCATGGACCAGCGAGATGGAGATGCGACGATGCGTAAGGTGCGGGATTTCGATGCGGAATTGAAGGCGCTGGGTGACCGGGCAAAGCTGCTCAGGGTGCGCAAGATCCAGCAATTCGGCGAACTGATCGAGGCGACCGGCGCCGACGCGCTGGAACCCGATCTCCTCGCCGGCGCGCTGCTGGCAGCGGTGGCGGAAAAGGAGGGCACCACGACCAAGGCGTGGGCGGTACGCGGTGCGCAGTTCTTTCGTGAAACGAGCCGGAAATCCTCGCGCCGCGCTCGTGGCAGCAGCGAGGGCGGCAAAGCAACTGCGGGCGGGGCGGAACCGGCTTGAGGCGGCAATCGCACGAACCGACAGGAGGGCATGGGTAGTGGCACGACGCGAACGAACGCGGCACCTGATCGAGCTTGGCGGTCTCGTGCAGAAGGCCGGCCTGGTCGACCTCGTCGCCGACGATCGGCAAGTGCTGTACGGTGCCTTTCTCGACATCGCGATGCGTATGCGAAGCGATGACGCTGCCCACGCGACCGCTCTGTTCAAACGACGCGGGGCGCGGGCATTTGCCGATGAAGCGGAGCAAGCGGCAGTGGCGGAACGCGAGAAGGTGCGAGCGGCATTCCGCCAGCGCAGCGATGCGGAATAGACCCTGTGCGACGGGGCCGGCTGCGCAGCGCGCAGGCCGGCCCCGAGAACAGCACTATCAGCGGCGCAGAGCGACATTCCTGAGGTCCAATGGGAACATCGGATCGGAGCGAACAGTCGGCACGGAATCGCCCGGTGCGGCAGCGCGATCCGCGGCAACATTGTTCGTGTTGGCCGCCGATGGTGGCGCGACACCGGCTGGTTTCGTGGTGCTGGTGGGTCTCGCGACGAACAATGCCGCCTCCTGCCAGCGCGCCTGGGCATCGGCCTTGATGATCGGGGCACCGGCGCTACCGAGACGCGCCGCATAAGCTACGGTCTCGGCGGGAAGTGGCACGCCGTCGGCGGCGAAGCGCGTGTAACGGTTCGGTCCCGCATTATAGGCGGCGTAGGCGCCTGGAATGCCGAACCGCGTACGCAACTCCGCCAGATAGCGCGCACCACCGATCATGTTCATCCGCGCATCGAATGGATCAGAACCAAGGCCGTAGCGCGCCGACAGTGTTGCCCAGGTCGTCGGCATGATCTGCATGCAGCCCATCGCCCCCTTGGGCGACACTGCATGAGGATTACCGCCGCTCTCGGCGCGCATCACGCGCAGGATCGTATCGAGGGGAAGGCCGGAGCGCATCGCCGCTTCCGGGGCGAACACCGCGCAACCATCGTTGGGCCGTGCATCGGCCAGCAAAGGTGATCCCGGAAAGGCGAGGCACATTGTGCCAAGGCCGGCGGCGAGCAGGTGACGGCCCATGTTCATCACCACACACACAGTGGTGTTGCCCGTCCGATCACGTCGGCGCCGGAGACGGGTCCGAAATAGCGACTGTCGAACGATGCAGGGACGTCGGGCGCGAGCAGGAAATACTCGGCCGTGCTCAGTGTACGGCAGCCCGACCAGCGCGGCAGGTATCGGCCGAAGCGATCATGGTCGAGCGCCGATACGCGTTGCCGACCGTTGATCGTCACGGCCTGGCTCTGGCGGCAAATGCGGGCGCCCATGACGGCGGCGACCGGTTTTACGAGCAAGGCACCCTGTTCGACATAATGTCGGTCGGCCATCAACCGCGCGAGCGCCGGCGACGGGCGCACCACGGCTAGATCGCCGACCAGCGGACGGCTGCCTGGCTCGATGCGATAGAGGCCCAGCGGCACGCTCGCCGACACGTTCCAGACCAGGCGCAGGTCGGGCCGTGCGATCGACGGCACCGTCAGGGCCCCGAGTGCGACAGCGGAAGCGGCCATGATAGTCCGCCGACCGGGAAACGACCATGCGCCAGCTCGCTGAGGTCGCGTCGCCGGGGCAATCGGAGCTTGCGCGTTCTGCTTCTCCGCCATCACGACTGTCCTTCGGCGGCGCCGTCACCGTCCTCGGGACGGCGAACCGCAGGGAGCACGTTCGCGTTGTTCGGATCGGAGGTTGAGGCGCAGGCACCGCGGTCCGCCCAGGCGCGCAGTTCCTCGAGCGTGTAGACGACGCGGCCGCCGATCTTCCGGTAGCCGGGACCGGTGCCGTAGGTGCGGTGTTTTTCGAGGGTGCGGGCGGAAAGACCGACATAATGTGCGGCCTCCTTGGTGCGCAGGTAGCGCGTGTCCTTGATGATGTCGGGCATAATGATCTCCTATTGGGAACATCGCGGGCGCCCGGCGGGCACCTCGCGACGTCGGAGATCATCGGCGTTCGAAGGCAGTCATGGGTGGCCGGAAGATGGGGGTGGCCACTTCGGCCACATCACAGGGCTGCTCCCCCAGAAAAGGGGAATGCGGTTAGGTTCCGCGCGGTAATCAAGTCGCTGCCGCCGTCATCAGGCCGGCTTTCATAGGCGTGTAACAAATCAGACCATCTGGACAGGTATGCGTCCCAGCGCATGGCATCCGAGAAGTTTCAGACCGAGCTAGCAGAAGAGCTTAAGGCACGCGCGTATAGCCGAAGGCCGTTAGTCCTATACGGCTCCGGTCAGCTGTCCCGCTCGTTGATCTGGTCTCTTTCTGACCTTTTGATCGCTTATCACCTCAACGTGCGGGTAGGCCTCACGGCATACCATACGGGCATGCTACTATTCGGATCGGCGCTGTTGGGCGCGGTTCTCGATATCATTGTAGCGACACTGGTGTCGCGGCTCCATGACCCGCTTCGCAGTTCTCTCCGCCTTCAGGCGATATCAGGATGCATGGCGGTGAGCGCGGCCTTGGCGTTATTCGGGCCAACTCCGAACAATGAGGTTGAAAGCCTCATCTACCTTTACGGCGCCTCGCTCGTCTTTCGAGCCGCTTACGCGGTCATGGACGTGACTCAAAACGCCCTGACGTCACTGCTTCCTCGCAACGCTGACCAGGCCTCAGCCTTTGTCTCGACCCGCACAATTGTGTCATCGATCGGCCGATTGGCGGCGGCGTCGCTGGTGTTCCTGGCAATGGAACGCTCAAGCGACGCGCTCGCGGACCTTAAGGCTGTCATCCTCATCGCTGTCCCGGTCGTCATCAGCGTTCTGGCTCTTGCATCCGTCGAGACGAAAGCGCTCCCAGAGACGCATCAGCCCGCCGATTGGAAAGGGCTACCTTACAGGCGCCTGGCGGCCCCGCTGATTGCGGTCGTAAGCGAGGTCGCCTTTCTCGGGCTGGCGGGACCTATTATGGCGTTGGTTCCAAATAGCGCATCGGGGCAATCACTTCTGTTCGCCATGGTGTGCGGCACGGTCATCGGGCCACTTCTTGGACGGGCGCGCGGACACACATCGATCGCGACACCGGTTTTTCCCATCGTCGCCACGCTTTGTGCAATCGGGCTGTTGCTCCCCACTTCGGCATGGTGGGCCGTCGCGCTGGCGTTCGCTTTCGGAGTGGCATCGTCCGCCGTTACGAATTTGATCTGGCAACGCGTCGCCTGGATCGTCCGCGACGTGGCGTCAGCGACCGGCAAGCGCATTGATGTCACGGCCTTCGCGCTGCTGACGGCATCGATTAAAGTAGGGATCGCCATTTCCGGTGGCCTGCTTGGCTTCCAGCTCGATGGCGTGCGGGCAGGCTCTGCTTTCGGAATAGGAAGCACCGCAGCTCTTTTCGGAGCAGGTGGCCTATTAACTGCTCTGGCCCTATCCGCGGAGATGCTACCGAGACGAGGGTCGGTCCCAGCTGTTCCGGTTCCCGCCAGCTAATTCGAACAGCCGCCGGGACTGAATAGGTCAAAGGACACGCATGCGGCGCAAAACAGATATCATTCTATCAGGCGACCAAAAGCGTATCGTCTGGCATCTGAAGACCAAGGGTCCGACCGGTCGGTCCTACCTTGCCGCCAATCTCGACATGCACAACGCACTCGTCACGCGGCTAACACGCGAACTCCTAATGCTGGGCTGCGTCGAGGAACTGGACGGGCAACTGACCGGGCGTGGCCGCCCCACGGTGCCACTCACGATAAGCGGAAAGGCCGGCTATTCCGCGGGTGCTATGGTGCACCCAGGCTGGTTGGAGCTCGTGCTCGTCGATTTCGCCGGAACGGTACTCGCGCGGCACCGCGAACCGTTCAAGAACGATGATCCCCGTGCTTTTATCGAGTTGATCGAACTCAGGCTTCGCGAGCTCGCACTCGCAAAAAACGTGATGCGTTCCCGAATGCTCGGACTAGGGGTGGCCGTTGCGGGACCCGTCGCAACGGCGGGATCTCCTAACCGGTGGATGGTGAAGTGGCTCGCCGGATGGCGTGATCTCGACCTTGCTCAATTCTTCGAGGATGCCCTCGGTGTTCCTGTGTGGGTGGAGAACGAAGCAACGCTCGCGGGCCTCGCCGAATTCTACGACAGCGGTCTTATCAACGACTGCGATTCGGCCATCTCGTTCTTTATCGGCCACGGTGTCGGTGGTGGCGTGGTTTCCAGGCGCGACATCCTTCGAGGCGAATTCGGTAACGCGGGCGAAGTCGGCCGGCTCTTTCCCGCGACCAAGCAGCGGCCTTCGGGGATCGATCTGCTCGGCGAGATCAACGCAGCCGGTGGCGGGCTCACCTCGCTGTTGGAAATCGAAGACTGCATGGAATCGCATGCCGAGTTGATCGACAAATGGGCCAAGCGGGTTGCAAAGCAGCTCCTTAGCGCTGCCCAGGGAGGCGTTGCTTGGCTCGACCCCGGCGCGGTCATCGTTTCCGGCTCACTGCCGTTGACGCTTCTCGATTCGATCGGGGCCAATATGTTGAAAGATCAAGATACGTTCAAATCAGAGCACACGCCCAGTCCGCGCCTGTACGTGTCCAAAATTGGCAGTTGGGCCGTCTCAGTCGGCGCCGCATTGCTCCCGATCCACGACATTATGGGTGCCGCCGAGTGATTTAACTTTTTTCAGATTAAATAAATAAAGGCGTCACATTCGACCCATACCCGCCGTTCCGAACCGGCCATGGCGGCCGCAACGGGGGTACGAAACATGAGGCGACTTTTTCTTCTCGGAACTGGCATCGCTACGATCTGGGCGAGTGCTGCATCCGCGCAAAATGCTCCGAAGACCGAGGCCGCCGGTGCCAGCTCCAGCTCGTCGCAATCGGCTGCAGCCGATGGTCAGGCCGCGACCGCCGACAATAACACACAGCAGGCGGACGACATTGTCGTCACCGGGTCCGCGCGTCCGCAGCGTCGCTTCGACGTCTCCTATGCGGTCAACTCGCTGTCGCAGGATAATATCAAAAAGCTTGCGCCCAAGAGTCTGACTGACTTGGTCGGAGCGCTCCCTGGCATCCACGTCGAGCAAACCGGCGGTGAGGTTCAGAACATCACGCGCGTTCGCGGCGTGCCGACTGACCGCGGATATCTATATTACCAGCAGGACGGCCTTCCGCTCTTCCAGGAAATCGACGGCAATTTCTTCAATCAGGGCGACGGCATGAATCGCGTCGACCTCATGACGGATCGCATTGAGGTCGTTCGTGGAGGACCAGCTCCGATCTACGCAAGCACTGCGGCGGCTGTCGCCAATATCATTACGGTTACGGGGTTGGACACTCCGCGAGGCGAAGCGCAGGTGAGCCTGGGCACGACCGGTCTATATAGGCTCGATCTTATGCAATCCGGCCCGATCGGAGATCGCACCTATTACGCTATCGGCGGGTTCATACGCCAAAACGACGGCTATCGCGATAGCGGCTTTCCGGCCGACAAGGGCGGACAGATTCGAGCGAATATCAAGCATGATTTCGACAATGGATTTATCAAGCTCTCAGGCCAGTACGTCGACGATCACAACATCTTTTACCTCTCCATTCCCACGGCTGACCCACGGAACCCGGCCACAAGCCTGAACAAGTATATCGACTTTTTCAGCGGCACGCTCGACACGCCGGCGCTTCGTTCGGTCAATATCAAGTATCGCGATGGCGCTGGAGTTCTGAAAGACTACTCGGGCGATCTCGCAAACGGCCGGCAAATGCGCTTTGGGAATATCGCCCTCAATTATGAGGGCGACTTCGGCGATTGGCACGTCTCAGCTAAGGGTGGGTATACCCAAGGGCGGCTCCACTTCGACGCGCTATATTCGACGTCGAACCCTGTGGTTGCAGATACCTACGCCGCCGGATTCCTGAGCGCCGCTCAAACCGCCTTTGGCCAAGGAGTATCACGGATCGGCTACGCGCTTGCAGGCACCAACGGCACGGGCGCCTACGATCCGAATAGCGCATCCGGTCTCGTCGTGGGGGCGCAATATCGCGCCATCATCTCCGACTTCTATTCCGCGCAAGGCGACCTCAGCGTCACTCGCAAGTTTGAAACTCCAATTGGCACCCACGACATCCGAGTTGGCGTTTATGGCTCGAAATACGGTGAATCCGATTTCCGCGCCTATCAAAACTATCTTTTCGAATTGCGATCGAAGCCGCGCACACTCGACTTGGTGGCTTATTCGGCCGCAGGGTCTGTGCTTGGGTTTGTCACGGACAACGGAGCCGTCAACGATGCTGTTACACTTGGATCGGGCAAGGTCGATGCGGGCGTAATCGCCGCATACGGCACCGACACCTGGGATATCAACAGCCACCTCCGCATTGACTTAGGTTTCCGGCACGAGTGGTACAGTTACTCCGCATTTGCTCTGGGGACGACCTCAGCAAATCTCGGAAATCCTGCCACCCTTGCGGACGACAGCACCCGCGCGTTCACAGGAGCGATTTCGAACTACAGCTTTAAGCCGGAGGCGACGAACTGGACGGCAGGCGTAAATTACGATTTCAATGGTAACTTTGGGGCCTACGCACGAGCGTCACAACTTGAAGTGCCCGAAACTGCGTCGGACGCATTCTATGGCGGCTACGGTTCCGGTTCGACAAAGGCGAAACTTTACGAGGTCGGCGTAAAAGCGTCCTTCGGTCGCTCATACCTGTATGTCACAGGCTTCTATACCAAGTTCTCGCCGCTTAATGCGAGCTTCACCGGCTTCGACCCCGCAACCGGACGAGCGGACGTGCAAACGAACTTCGTCGGCACGGCTGACAACAAGGGCGTCGAGGCGGACGGCCAACTTCAAATCGCCGGTCCGTTCTCCATTGCCGGCTCTGTCACCTATCAGAACCCGAAGTATCTCAACTTCACAAGCAGCACCGGCGTGGACGGCAGCCGCGCAAACGGCAAACAGATCCTCCGCGAACCGAAGCTCTATCTGAACGTGCGCCCCTCGTTCGACTTTAATGTTGGGGACAGCAAGGTGAGCATTTACGGCCGCTATGACTATGTAACCAAGCGATACGTCGACTTCTTCAACCAAACGGCGCTTCCCGCCTACGGTTACTTCGGGGTCGGCGCGATGGTGACACGCGGGACGTGGCAGTTTCAGGTCGCGGGCGACAATGTAACAAATGCGCATGGTCTGACGGAAGGAAATACCGCCGGTGATCGTCTCTCAGGCCAGGGTACGGCCGAGGCGATTTTCGGTCGCCCGCTCTTTGGACGCAGCTTCCGCTTCGTACTCAGCAAGAAGTGGTGATCGCCCGAGCCCGGTTGCCTGCGCGATGCGGACCGACCGGGCTCGAAAATCCTTCTGACTCCATCGCAAATTTGGAAATTCGATGCTTCAGTTGAACGGAAAACGTACCCTCGCTTGGTGCGCCCTCGCGTTAGCAACCATCACCGCACCTGCAGGTGCCAGCAATATACCCCGTAGCGTCCAGGCGCTTATGGCGAGCGGCAAGGTTGTGGTGGTCGCCCATCGAGGTTGCCACAATCCAGGGCCCCGCCATGGGTTCGGCGCTGTCCCAGAGAACTCGCTGCTGGCTCTCGAACAATGCGTGAAGCTTGGCGTCGATATGATGGAAACAGACGTCCGCCGTACCGCTGATGGCGAGTTGGTGATGATTCATGACGACACTGTCGATCGGACCACTACGGGAACAGGCAACGTAAGCCAGCTGTCGCTCGCAAGCCTCCGCAAGCTACGGCTTCGAGGCAATCTGGGCGGCGCAGCAGCCGGTCCAACGGATCAGCGAATGGTGACATTAGCCGAGATGCTTGCTGCGGCCAAAGGGCGAATATTCCTGAATCTCGATATCAAGGATGCGATCTACCCCGAGGTGATTGCCGCGGTCGAGAAGGCTGGGATGACTAACGAAGTCATCGTCAAGACCTCCACCGGCCCGACTACCCCGCCTTTGGCATCGATGACGCCTTACGACCGTGTCCCGTTCATACCCGTCCTCCTCAACTCCGATGGGCGTGCCGATCTCGGCGCGGTCGCGTCACAGCAGGTTTCGGGTGGGAAACGCCCGGTCGGCTTTGAACTGCCACAGATGACCGAAGCGCGATTCGAGGCCGTCGCTCTCGTTTCGAAGCGAACGAACATCCCGTTGTGGCATAATACGCTCTGGGAGGGCTTCATTCCGGAATGGGGCGGCGACATTCAGGCGCTGCGCGATCCCGATGCTGTTTGGGGCAAGATGCTCGATCGCGGGATTCACATATTCCAGACCGATGAGCCGGAGGCCCTGGCCGCCTTCCGCGAGAAGCGCGGCGGCCGCTGAGGTTCTCGATTGCAATGTCTTCCCAATTTACCGGCATTCCACAAGTTGCGGCTCATCCATACACGGTCGATGCCGTCGGGAATGTTGTGGTGCTGCTCGTCACCTCGCGGAGCGACGTTAGCCGCTGGCTTCCGCCGAAAAGGTAATCTCTTTGTTGGCATCCCTCCCCATGAAGCAGCCGCTCAAGAGGCCTTTGAGGAGGCGGGCATCATCGGGCAAATTTCCCCCGTTCCATTGGAGAGCTATGAAGCCGTAAAATCACGAGCGGGCGGAATGACGCGGAGCGTTAGCGTTACGCTATATCCGATGCGGGTCGAAGCTCGGGCTGACCAATGGCCCGAGGAGGGGCAGGGAAGCGCCCTTTGGTTTGAGCTGATCGGCGCTGCCCGCGTCGTGAGGGAGCATGATCTCTCTCGCCTTGTAGAGCGCTTTAACTCGGAGAATCACATCAGCAGCCGCTCCAACGCCCCGAGGGAATCGGGACCTGATGGCCGCTAATAAGGCGGCGTGGATAGTATCGACGAGCCCACAGCCCTTCTCATCGCCCGAGAGCTGATCGAACAGCACGGGGACGATGGTGGGCATTTTCTTCAGGACAAGATCGATGCGCTCACGGCCTCGGGCGATTTGGAGCAACTATCGGCATGGTTCGTCACCCGCAATGCTGTTGCGCATTCCCTGGAGTCTGATGCGACCGTTCACTAATGGCTGGGCGGATGGCGTCAGGCGTGGGATGATTGAGCCCGAATTGGCCTAGCCCGCCCGCTTAGCAGCGACAGGTATCCCGTCGTCCTCGTCCAGAGACCCGTGTCCTGCAAGCGACGGAGATCGGATCGTTCGGAGCTCGTTCGCCAGTCGTCAGGCATTAGGGGGAGCAAAGTGGCTGCAATGTCGCGGAGCGTCATGCCGTCGGCTGTCGCATCGTGGATCGCGAGCATCGCTGCCTGACGGGGCGCATCACGGTATGGCGCAAAGCGGAGCGGCGGGCCCATTCCGATCGCGCGGCGGAACCGCGCGACGGCAGCGACCCGGGCGGCGTGATGCTGGTCGGGATGAACATAGATCCCGAACGGCTCGCCTTCGATCGGCTCCAAGTCGGCAGGCAACCAGAGCGCCAGCTCTGGCGCGCCGTGGCTGCGGATCAGCAAATGTGCGCCGCCTTCCGCTTCAAGCCGATACGCTCGGCCCCAGCGCGCCGGCTCGAAGCGCAATGAACCGAGCGAACGAGCCCAGGTGACGGGGCGGACGACGGTGACCGCGTCGGCGAGACGCTCAGGCGCCCACCCGATCAGTGGCCGGTCGGTCGCCGGTATTTCGGGTGGAACCGGGAAAGGTGAGGCCCAGATGGGCCGACCTCCTTCCCAGCGGGTGCTGACGCAAGGTTGTCGTGACCCCGGCATTTCGCCGGGCCGACGCTCTGGCCTGCGCCGAAGCGCGCATCGCGTCGGCGGGCGCAGTCGTCCAAAGCGCGCGGTATTCGGGATTGCGCCGAAGCCACTCCCAAGCGAAGCCGACGGATGAAAGTTCGAGTAATGCCCTATACCCGTCGGGCAGACGCAACGTGTGGTAACCTGGCATCGTTTCCTCCTCGATGCTGTTTCCCCGCCATCGAAGAGATTGATTGAGGCCGATTTTCCGCTCAAGCGGCCGAGGGCTTATGCAGGTATAAGGGCGACCTTATGGTGCCGCGCGCGCTCAGCGTACGAGCATAGCGAGAGCCCCACCCGGACCAGGTCCGGACGGGGCTCCGTCGATCCGATCAGTCGCCGTTGCGCTTGGCGGGGCGCGACCAGATCAGGCTGTATGTGTCGCCGTCCTCGTCGTCGAAGAGATTGGCGTAGATCGGGCCGGTGAAGCTGGGATCGTCGAGCTTGAGGCCGAGATATTCGCGGCCCTCGTTCGACTGCTTGGTCCAGCCCGCACCGATCTCAGCCCGGCCCACCATTACCCGGTGCGAGGGAGCGGCATCGCTGGAGCGGTTGGTCTCGGGAACGATGCGCACGCCCTTGGCCTGGACGCTGAGGGTCACGATCTCGCCGGTAAAGCCGTCCGAGGTCTTCTTGAAGGTGCCGATGGTTGCCATGATGAAAACTCCTGTCTTGATCTTCGAACCCGCGCCCATCGCGGCCTCGATGGCTTGCCCGGTGACCGGGACTGCCGCCGCCGCAGCCGACAGGCCCGAAGCAAAGCGGAGGACGGGGAAGGCTCGCTATTTTGCCTCGCGAGGAATGGATCCCGTCAGGGTCCAGGGGAAAATAGCGCGCCAGCCCTCGTTGCGGCTCAGGCGGCAGAGGCGAAGCCGGTTTCGGTCATCAAAGCCATCTGAGAGAGGCCGTGTGGGACCGGGTCCGTGATCCGCCAGACAGGGAAATGGCGCACCCCCCGTCGCAAAAAAGAGCTTGGCGCCGGGTGTCGTGCGATCGGAGATTCCCGGCTACGAACTGGCAGGGCTGACGATGATCCAATGCCCTCGTTCCAGCTACACCCTCGTCACTCATACAGTTGGCCCGGCGCTACCGCTGCGGGTTCTTTCCGCGTCAACGGGGTCGTGTTCTCACTCAAGCACAAACCGCCGCCACCGGTCCGATGCGCTCATGACGACAAGACCCGACACAAACCGGAATCGTCATCCTTCCAGGGCCTTCTGCACCGTCGCAGGAGGAAGCCCGCCCGGATTGGAACCCGGCGGGCTGAGCAAGGAGCGCCTGCAGTCCGGCCGATAGAAGTCTAGGATACGGGTCGTGCAATGCGCTTCGCGGCGGCGAGGCCAGTGAGCGTCGCCGCGATGGCGGCGGGGAACCACGCCGACAGACCCGATAGGCCGGCGAGCCCGCCGCCGAGCTGGTAGCCCGCAATCGCGGCTGGGATCGCCAATGCGGCAGCGACGACGGTACGAGCCCGAAGAGGAGCTGTAAGCGCGATGAAGCGGAGAAGGCCTGTCACGACCATAAAACCGATGACCCCGACCAGCAGCGCGACGGGTATCGATGCGCCGACATGCGCGCAGGCGAGCGCGGCGGCGACCGCGATCGCCAGCGGCAGTGCATGACTTGCCGCATTGAACAGAAAATAGATGAAGGCGCCGATGCCAATCAGCGACAGGGGCAGAAGAATGATCATGGCGAACGCGTCCTTCCAGTCGGTTGGGACGCGCCTCCACCATCCACCACGGCGCGTCGGGATAATAGCAGATCGAAGCGTCCGCCGAAACCGGCAGACGCTGGGCATTCAATGCGATCCGTCGCTGATTATGCAGCGAATACATCATATTCGCGCACCACTTGGTCGACGTCCCCGTCATAGTCGTCACTCGGCATCGCCTGATACCCTTCCGGAGTCTCGATGAGGATGATGATCACCTTGAGGGTGCAGGCGAGGTTCCAGGCGAGACGCTGCGCTGTTTCGAGGGACATGGGCTGGCTCCTGTCGATGGAGCGGGGCCACTCCCCGCTCGACAGGCGCCGACGCATCCGGCCGACGGCCTCACGTCACCGCGTCGGGGCGCAGCCCAAGCGGTCGCATGCAAAGCATAGCGGACCCTTTACGGGTTGATCGTGAGGAGGCCGACGGGCGGGGAGGAATAGCGCCTCAAAGAGCGGGGAGTGGGCGCGAGGCGGTGGCCGACGCCATGCGTGGTGTATGCCGCGCTATCACCGAGGATTTGCAATCCGGCTGATGGTCACGTGCGCGATGGCCTGATATTTAATCCGCAGTATCGACAGTTGGATACGGACGATGGCTGAGTTCAGCGGGCGTGATCTCCATCTGGTGAAGAAGGCACTCGCCATCGCGGTGCTGGCGATCGAGCGTATGCCCGGCCCATTTCAGAGCGGATCGGACATGACCGATATGAAGGGCCTCCTCGATCGACTGATCGAGTCTGATGTGGAGCTCGAGCATTACGCGGTCGCCGCTCATATCGCCGTTTCAGGTGAGGCACCTCAACGGTAGGCGGAGCCGGCGATAGAGTTTTTCCATGGCACTAAGCGCCCAGGTTTCGCGCTAAACCAGTCTGATGCGCAATCCCAGCAGCTGTCGTCGGTTGGTCTTTCGTCGCCAGGAGGAATGTCAAATCCCAGCGCGTTCCCGTCCTGCAAATCTGCTGCCTGAAGAAGACCGTGGGACTAGTTCGCTGCTGAGGTCAGCTGGCCGACAATCGCGAGCGAGGGCGCAACTTTCGTGTACTTGCGGCCGACAACGAGATCACTGCTTTCCAGTTCGGGCGCGATCTTCGACGTGGTAAAGATAATCTGGTGAAGATGCTCGGTTTCCGCCGATCTAGACACTAACAATCTCTGGAAATTCCATGATCGTTCTTCAACCATTCCCTTGTCTTCAATGTTGTCGAACAGCATCCATCGCGGCAGGCAGAAGCGCGCATCTACGATCGACGAGAAGAGGGTTGCGGCGGCGAAGCTGTTTTTCAACACGACCATGCCGCTAGCGCTACCCGATCGGTTCTTGTCTTTGTTGATCGCGATCCAGTCCTCGGCGAAACTGAAATCAACGTGCTCCACCTCGCCGAAATCGGAATGCTCCTCAAGATCTTGGTCGAGGAGTATCTTTGCCTCATTGGAGATCAGCGTATAGGCTGAGCGCTTTCGTTGATCCTGTGACCGACCTATCGCCTCAACCTCATTGCGAAGGCGGGTGGCGTCATTATTAAGGTCTTCCTTCTGCTGTGAGAGGGCCTTTATTTTGCGACCAAGCTCAAGCCGCTTCTGAAGTACTTCGAGCTGGCTATCGATAAAGCCGACCTTCCGACTGAGCTCAGCAACGCTGGCCTCGCGCTTGGTAGCCGGTCCCGTCCGCGACACCTCGATCGTGGTTGAAGCGCGACGCAATTCCAGCTTAGCGACGCGTAGATTGGCCGTCATGGCGGCGAGTTCGGTTCGACGTTCTTCCTGAAGAGCGGCGGACTCACGAAGCTGCATCTGCAGATCCATACGGACAGCCAACGTGCGGGAGTCGTCCGCGCCTTGAACGTGCGGTTCATTGCAGAGCTGACAGTGGTCAGCAGCCTTTTCCCGTACGACGGCGAAGCAGGAGGGGCAGAACTCAAAGTCCAGGCGTCCCAGCGCCACGAAGGTCAGCGATGCGTCGTCGAAATCACGGAGTGAATCGCGGAGGTGTTCAAGAAATGCGTCAGCATCCTCGATCTCATAGCCTAACGTCTCGATCGCGTCGGTCAGATCGACAACCCGACGCCGGCTCGTCCTGAACGCTTTCAGCGCTTCCGCACGCGCGGCCTTCAACGCCTGCGTCGCTTCGCCGTCATCATCCTCGTCGCTCAAGGCATCAATGGCCGCAAGCAGCCGGGTCCGGTCCTGGTCCGCATCGGCGATGCCTTTCTCGATATGTTCGACCAAGATCTGTTCGCCGTACCCCGACGCAACTGCCATCAGGTTTGTCAGGGCGGTGGAAGCGTCCTTGTACTTCTTTTCGGTCTCCCGAAGCAGGATCTGCCGGTCGTACAGCTCATAGCCGCCAATGCCCGCGAGCAATTCGCCGATCGCCTGCCGGGTCTGCCATGTGTCCCACTGATCGACCCGGAAGATGCGTTGGATCGGCGTCAGCTGATCCACATAAAGCAGCCGCAGGATCTGGTGCATCGTCAGATTGCTGGCACCGTCACTGATCGCTTCCGGCAATCCAATCGCCCGAAAGAGGATTTGGCTGAAGCTGTAGCCGCGCTCCGGCCGGCTGTATGGATAGCATTGCCAAAGGTCGGAACCGGCGTTCAGCGCCTGATCCATCGGACCAAAGTAAATATCCATCGGTCGACCGCCATCGGTCGAGACGTAGCGGCGAGTGGTCAGGACGCCCTCCGGCGTCGCGATCTGCAGCATGACCGCCTCGGCGCGTGACGCGTAAGGCTTCCAATCGCGAAGATCGCCGCCGAGACCGAAGAAAATGAAGTCAGCGAGTGTCGACTTCCCTGACCCGTTCGAGCCGTGGATGATGTTGACGCCGTGATGGAATCGCTCGTCGTAAAGGACGTTACTCGCCCGGTAGACGAGCATGCGATCAACGATCAGCTGACTTCTCATGCGACCGGCCCCCGGCTCGGCACGCCCGCTCGTTTGAAGATGTTATCGGAACCGTTGGCGGGAAGGTTGGCGACGTCGGTGATCAAGAAGGTCATCAACGCAGCCTGCGCAGCATTCTCTGCGCTCGCCCGATCATGGAGCAAGGCAGGCATATTGCCCTGATCCAAGGAGGCGTATCGATCACGAAGGGCATCCCGCTTGAGGAGGCTTCGGCCAGCCAACTGCTTCAGCGCCGCGGACTGATAAAGCTGCAAATCCTGCCAGATCGACGCAGTTCCGGGTAGGCTGACGAACAGGTCCTTGACGGGCGGCAGCCGCAGCGCCCGCAGGTTCTCGCGTACGGTCGCTGGAAGTTTCATCCGCAACGCTAGCGATGGATACATCAGGAGCATGTCGAGCACACGCAGCAGGTCGACGGGGATGCCATCCCCCTTCCACGTGAGCAAGCGGATCATGCGAAAAGCGCAGTGATACGGATCCCGCGCCGCATACCAGATGCGAAGATCCGTCATGCATCCCAGCTCACGTGGCAATTGCCCGCCAGATAGTAGAGCGCGTTGTCGACGAGCGCCGACGTGATCTCGCTACCGGGGGTCGAAAAATGCTGGACGCACGGATCGACGACGTCCGATTGAATGGCTTGGTCGACCTGCGCCAGCGTTGCACCTTCGCTGATGGGCCGTCGGACGTGCCGAGCGAACCGGCTTTCCACGTCTCCCAGCAACTGCGTGTAGCGTGTGACGGCAGAAGGTTGCGCGATGTGGCGGCGCAGAGCCATGGCAAACCGCTCCTTTCGGCGCGTAGCATCCTTGATCTGGTAAGTTCGACCCGCCTCACGCAACTTTTGATCGAGAGGTCGGCGATCATCAGCCGCAACCGTAGTAAAATAGGCAAAATCCTCCAGAATATCGGAGGTTACCCCCTGAGGTGCCATGGCGTCAGTTGCCGGCACGAGGGCGCTCTCCGCGTTGACCGCTGGCACGCTCCGTATCGTTGTCGGCACCGCGACAGGCAGCAGATCTTTGCCAGCCGCGATCGATACCATGCCCGTCGCTGGGGCGGCAACGACCAGGCCGCGCCCCGAGGTCGGCAGCGACCGCAGAAGTTCGCAAACCGACAGATAGACGGGCGACTGTGCGGAGTCGGGTTTGCAGATGTCGATGTGGTTGGCCTGGACCGCGATCGGTTCAGCGCCATAAACATTCGGGTTCGCGGTGACCCGGTCCACGATATGCACGCCGTATGTCTTTTCGGTTTCGTAGAACGGTCGAACGGTAACTTTTTCGCGTACCGCGAAATTTGAGAAGAAGTTGCTGAGATCGAGGAGGTCAGCGGCGCTGTATGCGAGCTGCTGGGAGGCTCTGCTTTTGAATGGTTTGAGCACGACGTCAAAGGCGGTGGCCAGTTGCGCGCCTTGATGCGGCGTACCCAGAAAGACGACCGCGCGAACTTTCTGGGCGAGGTTTTGGAACCGAGCGTCAGCAGAATCGGCGCAGCGGCGCAGCATTTGTTTAACGATCAGCCCACCCAAGCTATGCGTGATCAGAATGATGTTCTCGGCCTGACGCGGCCGGCTGATCAATCCGTCTGCGAGCGTCGTGGCGAGATCCTGAATCGAAGCGCCGCTGCCGAGCAATATTCCCGCGAAAGCACTGGAGTCATATCCGGCAAGATAGACGTTGATGTTGTCAAATTCATCTGCGAGCCACTGCGGCCAAAAGGCGCAATCCTTTGCGGACCAAGTGGTATGACGATCGCCAGACAAACCGTGGACGAACACGACATCGAAAGTGGGCGCTAAAACGCCATGTTGCGATCCGGTTGGGAATACTGGTGTAGGCCCTTCACTTGCCACTATTATTCTGTGCCCCTTAACCAACGTGTTTCGCTGCTGCGGTGTCGTGCGTCAAGATGCGCCTGCGGGGGGGCGGAACGAATGTCCGGTTCCGGCATAAGCTGGCGCCGAACACCTCATAGAACGGCGTAAGTTGGTCGCGCGCTGCCGGAACCTCGTGGGACAAACCCGTCGTTCGCTTGCGACGAGTTCAACGGCAGGTTCCTCGCCAAAATCCGACGCCCAGTTTTCGCCCAACCAGCCTCGCAACGCCGCGGCAACTGGGCCGGTTAGCCGACAGTCGGGTTTCAGGGGCGGAAATGCGAATTGCGGACATTCGTCTGGGCGATGGCCGAAGCTATGGTAATTCCCGTCAGCGGAGGGTTCAATCCCGCCCGCGAATGCTCCGGTTTTTCGAAAGTGTACGCAGGCACTTTGAACCCGAGCGACTGAGCCCTTCCTTGGGCGCCAATTTTTTTGCGCAGTAGCTTCCAGCGATACTTAAACCGCTGCGGGCCCGGCTCCCGTTACGTCGGCAACGATCTCGGCAAGCGTTGGATCAAGCGAGGCGAGGACAACGTCGTCGTTCCATTCTGCCGCCCGGTCGGAAAATGCGAGCGGCAGCTCGAGTGGGACCGGTTTGCCCAAGTTCGACCCATGGATATCGACGATGAGCTTGCCGTCGACCGGCGGGTCGCCGCGTGGCCACAGCCAGATCACGTCATCGTTGCGGCGCTTCGCCCGAAATTCCTCGCACCGGTAGACCCCGCGCGTGCTGTCATAGCTAGGGCGCTCGACCCAGTAGAAGCCGGTCGGATCACGCGGCTGCACTGGAGGCGCAGCCAGATGGCGAAACTGGCGGCTGACCTCGTCGGCCTTGGCGGCCCGATCATTATAATCCTGCTGGAAAGGCGTCAGCGGCCGCTCCGGCAACGCGACCGGATATGGCGATATGTCGTCCACTGCCTTCTGATCGGCAAGCACCTGCCAACCGTCAGATACCGCGAAGTCGACCGTCAGTCCCTCGGCGGTCGCCCCGCCAATATTCTCGAACCACAGATCGACGCTGGCAAACCGTGTCGCGCCAGCGATGTGCTTTTGGAGCGATTCGAAGAACCCCGGCAGGCCGTTCGCCCATTGCTGCCACTTCTCAAAATAGCGCTGGTAGTTGTCCTGGTTGAACCGGCCGGACGTGTCGTCCTCGCCGATGAAGAAGCCGCTTCCCACCCGCATCGTGCCGGTCGCATGCGGCCATTTGGCGCGGCAGCGTGCGACGGCGGCCATGATCGCCTCGCCGGACAGCGGCGGGACGATGAGCCGCTCGATCGTCAGGCGTTCGAGCGGTTTGTCCGCGGTTCCCCAACCCGCCACGATCTCGGGGTGACGCGCCTTCAGCTGCTCGTTTTCGCGCTGCAATTTCTGGACTTGCTTGCGATCGTCGTCGACCGGATCGGGTAGCAGCCATGCCTCGGGAACATTCTTTGCCACGAGGCCGAGCCGGCGCACGGTCAGGCGGGGACCGCTGTCATGGGAGACTAGCGTCTTGGGCAGGTCGATCGCCAGATCGATGGCTTGGGCGACGAGGGCGTCGTCCGGCCGCGTTGGATCGAGCCGGGGATGCCGGGTCCAGTCGGTTGGCGCGATTTCCGGAAGGTTGAGCGCGACGACGGTCGGCCCCTCGCGTAGCACCAACCGCATCGGCTCGGACTCGGAGGCCGCATCGAGCAGTTTGAATGCGGCGCGCGCGCGATTTCGAATGCGCTCCTTGTGGTCGACCTTCTTCTTGTCGAGTTCGGCGACCACCGAGGGCGTGACCATGATCTCGACGCGTTTCACGCTAGGAAAGAGCTCATTCCACGGAAGGTCCTTCAGATCGCGAAGCTGAAGGAAGCAGTTGCAGTCGACGATGACGGCGATCGCCTCGGGTGAAGAACTGAGCTCGGTCATGCCGTCACGCTATTGTATCACTCGCCCACAGTCGAGGAACGGGCACCGTAAAAACGTCCCGCATTTAATCGAACCCTGGCTCACGCTGGCACGCGGAAGGATCCGAACGCCCCAATGCCCTCATCGATATCGACGCTCATACACCGGGACAAAGCTGCGGCATCGGCCACCCCCAGCCAAATGCCGGCTTTTGGGGTGCGCAGCGTTTGTGTTGAACGAACGAGGCCCGTTGCCGACCTCTGCTTCGCCCACGGCGATCGACCGCTTTCAGCCGAGCCGGACGTTCGCCGTCGCATATCGGAACGGCTTGGTCTCATCGACAGCGGGCGCTCAAACTGATCCGTAGGAGAGGGCGCTACCTCGCTGGTGCCGAAAACCCGCCAAGCGGAAGCTAACCGGATTGGGTCATCAATCGCACTCGGCTTTCAATCGAACCTCCAGATCGGGATGCCCATCTTCCGAGCCTTGTCTGCGAGATTGGCGCTGATCCCGGTGCCGGGGAATGCCAGCAAACCGATCGGCAGGGCTTCAAGCATCGTGTCGTTGCGCTTGAACGGTGCTGCTTTGGCGTGACGTGCCCAGTCGGGCTTGAACGCGATCTGGGTCACCTTGCGATTGTCGGCCCAACAGGCGGCGATCCGTTCCACGCCGCTGGGCGTGCCGCCATGCAGCAGGACCATGTCCGGACGCTTCGCGTGGACCCGATCGAGTGCATCCCAGATCGTGCGGTGATCCAGATAATCGGCCCCGCCGGTAATCGCGACCCTGGTGCCGGTGGGGAGAAGTACTTCGCGATTGGCGCGCTTCCGCGCGTTGATGAAGTCGCGGCTGTCGATCATGCTGCTGGTAAGCGCCTTGCGATTGACCAGTGAACCGCTGTGCGGCGTCCACGCATGCTTGGTGTGAAGCCGGAATTGGTCGGCGCAGGCGTCGCGGAAGAATTCCATGGCGTCGCGACGTTCGATCAGGGTCGTGCCCTCGCGTAGCAACCGTTCGAGTCCGACCGATTTGACCTCGGAGCCATCCTGCTCGCGCTGTGATCGTTGCTGCGCGACTTCATTGTCGTCCAGTTCGCGTTCGATCCGTTCAGCCGCACGGTGGAAGATGTTGCCGATGCCCCAGAGCAAGGGTTCGAGATCGGGTTCGAGCCGGGTGTCCTGGAGGGTCGAGACCATCGCATCGAACATGTCGGCAATGGCACCGCCGGCAATTCTCGCTTCCGGGAGCGGTCGGGGATCGGGTTCGTCGTCGAATGGGCGATAGCCGAACAATGCCAGCTCTTCGAGCATATGGGCGGTGGTCGAGTTTTCCGATTCTTGGTCTGTGGCTGGGTCGATGGTCATGATGATCTCCTCGTCGGAGCCGCGCGCCTCGCGGCCTTCCTGGGCGATCATCCGGGCGGCAGGGAGATGGCGGCCGCACCCATGGATTCTCGTGATTCACGTCGAAAAATCGCATTGGGCCGAAGCGAAGCGGAGGACGGCCGGAGGCGGCTATTTTGGCTCGCGATGCAAAGCTTGGGATCGGCACGATCCTCAAGCGGCGGAAAATAGCCGCCTCCGGCCGTTGCGGGCGCTGTCTCCCTGCCGCCAGAGCGCCCCTCTCGAAGGCCGGCGCGCTGCTCTCCCGAGTCAACATGCTCGTGTCAGGCACGGACCTGGAAACGCTCCACGTCCTCCGGTCTCAACTGAGGTGCGAGTTCGGACAGGAGTCGATCGCGTCCGAGCGCCATCAGACCGTCGTTGAGGTCATTGCCGGTGGGGCTGAGGACAGGAATGAGGTCGACGCCCCGCGCTCCGGCTCGATCGTCGAGTTGTTTCCAGGCAGCGTCGCCTGCTGCGTCATCGTCGCGCACGACGTAGAGGCGCTGGACATCGGTTGGCCATTCGAGTGCTGCGAGATGTGCGGCGGAAAGCGTCGCAATCGCCGGCATCGCGGGCAGCATCATGCGCCAGGACAGCATCGTCTCAAGCCCTTCGCCGATCGCCGTGACGGGACCCGCATTGCCGAAACGGACACCGTGGCCGAGCAGGTCGCCCATTGCTCGACGCGGCGTGGCAATGTCCGCCTTGTCGCGTCGGGCAGGATCGAGCCAGGTGCGGTGGATGCCGGTGATTGTTCCCGCACCATCGGTGACGGCGGCGATCAGCGCCGGGAATGCGTTGTCGGTGCCAGGCGGATCGTCCTCGGATGGCCGGTACCAGCAATGCGGATGAAAGCGGAACCAGCGCTCGGTCCGCAGATGATGGAGGTGCCGCGCGCCCAAATAGGATTCAGCGGGCGTGCTGGCGATCGAACGGGAGGCCGCAAAGAGACGTTGTGCGGCCTTGCGCGATCCGGCTGGCGCGCGGACCATGTCGCGGTCGTGATGGTCGGCGACCTTGGGAAGAGCGAGATAGCGCCGGGCCTCGTCGAGTGTCGCGCTCAATTGATCGTGGCCGAGATTAAGGGCGATCAGGTCGAGCAGATCGCCATGCTCGCCGGTCGCAGCATCGGTCCATTTGCCGGCCGCGCCCTTGCCATGGTCGCCGCCCTTCAATCGAACATAGAGGCTGCGCCCCTTCGAACCCTGGACATCACCGGCGAGCCAGTAGTGGCCTTCGCGGTGCCCGGCGGGGAGATAGGTGCGGCAGACCCGCTCGGCGTCGCGCGCGAGTTTGCGGGCAATATCGCCGACGGTGTCAGGCATGATGGCCTCCGTGACAAAGAAGGGGGCTCGCCTCGTCGGCGAACCCCCAGGGGCTGAGGCGGAGGCTATTCGGCGGCGATCGCCAGCGGTTCCTCCTCCAAGTCCGAAGGATCATGAATGCCCGCGTCGATGTCGATGGCCGGTACGCCGCCGATGCTATCCGGGGCTTCGTCATCGGGCTCAACGGCTGCTGGCGTGCGCAGCGGCTCCGCCAGCCAGCCGCTGCCCTCGAGCAGGCGTTCGGCCTCCTTCGCCATGTCGCCCTTCTTCATCGTGGCGATTCGGTCGGCGACCTCACTGCCCTTGGCCTCCTCGACTGACGCCATGATCCGGGCCTTGGTGACACGGCCCAGATAGTTGTCGACGCCCGCGCTCCAGCCGGCGCCAGCCATGTCGAGGTCGGCAGCGCGCGCGACGATATGGCTGTTGGCGATCCGGCGCTCGATTTTATGCGGCGAGACGCGGCCGTCATTGTAGCGATTGCCCGGCTCCCACACCGCATTGATGCCGAACGACGCGCAATGCGCGAACAGCGCCGCCTGGTCGTCCCCATCGAGCGCGATAAGCGTATCCCAGAGCTGCTCGGCGTTATCGGGCAGGCGCGCTTTCCAGGCATCGTGCCGCCGCTCGATCGCCTGTGCGGAGATGCTGTCATTGAGGCCGGGAGCATGAACCGACAGGCTGCCGCCCCGGATCGACACCTCCATGCAGCTCTCGACCTGCGTGTAGCGATAGAAGGTCTCGAGCACGAAGGCATGCAGAACGGCCGCGAACGCCACCGTCGGATGCGCCGCGACGGCATCGCGGAGCGCCAGCGTGCGGTGGGTGGTGAGTTCAGTCACCAGTCGGTCCGGGAGCGGTTTGAGCAAGTCCTCCTGCTCGTCCTCCTCCTCGATCACGGATGCCGCCGCACCGCCGATGCTGATGACGCTACGCTGCGGTTGGTCATCGTCGACTTCGCCGGGAAGGTCGTCACCGTCCGTCGCGCTGGCCTCCTCGTCGATGCCGGTCTCATCGGCCGGTTCGTCTTCGGGTCGGACGAACCCGCGCTCGATATAGAGCGAACCATCGCCATCGATGCTGATGAACACGCCGGCCCGCGCGACCTCGGACGGATCGTAGATCAGCGGGCGCGACACGAGCCCGGCGATCTCCTCGTCGATGGCCGTGACGCGTGCATCGATCTCCTCGGGCACGTCGCCGCTGCCCGCCCATTCATCTTCGAGCGCGTCGGCCTCGGCACGAAGCGAAGCGAGCTTTGCCTCGTCATCCTCCGTCAGGTCGGGCTGGGTCCCCTGCAACTCGCGCAGGTCGTGGTCATAGCCGTAGGAAAAGTCGACTGCGACCGCGATCCACTTCCAGCCTTCTTCGCTGATGCGAGCGGCCTCGGTCTGGAGCCTCTCGGCCACCAGCCGATCGAGAAGAGCGACGTCCTGCAGCCAGCCGCCATCGTCGGGCTCGAACAGGTCGCGCAGCACATAGCCGCCGGCCGCCACATAGGCATCAAGCCCGACGAAGCTGACGCGTTTGTCGGAGGCGCGCACCGCATCCTCGGTAAGCTTCGACCGAATGAAATAGGGCTGCTTGTTGTAGCTCGTCTGGAGCAGATCCCACACCTGCTCCTGCCGCGCATGATCCTCAGACACCGAGAAGGCCATGAGTTGTTCGAGGCTCATGCCGTCCTCGGCATAGACCTCGTGCAGCTTGGGCGAGACCGATGCGAGCTTCAGCCGCTGCTTCACCACGGCCGGCGTCACCATGAAGGTGGCGGCCACCGTCTCGATGTCGGTGCCGCCCTGGATGAGCTGCTGCATCGCGCGGAATTGGTCGAGCGGATGCAGCGCCTCGCGGTGGGTGTTTTCAGCGAGCGAGTCTTCCTCGGCGCTGACCTCGGCATCGTCGCGCACGATGCACGGGACAGGCTGGGTTTTCACCATCCGCTTGCCCTTCACGAGCTGCTGAAGGGCTCGAAAGCGGCGGCCGCCTGCCGGGACTTCGAACAGCCCTGTCTCGTTGCCCTCGACATCACGCTGCGGGCGAACGCTGAGGCTCTGAAGCAGGCCGCGGCGCGCAATGTCGGCGGCGAGCGTGTCGATCGACACGCCAGCCTTCACACGCCGGACATTGGCCTGGCTCAGCACCAGTTGGCTGAACGGGATGTCGCGCGACACATTGAGCGCGATTTTCACTTGGGTAGTCATGGGTCTTCTCCATGACGGGCGGCCGGGAGACTCTCTCTCGACCCTCAACCCGTCATGGAGCCGGCGCAGCCCTCTCCCTCTAAGAGGAGGAGAGCCGCGCCAACTCAGGTGGGACGGAAGTGGATCAGCGCGCGGCCGCCATCAGCTTGGCGGCCTTGCCCTCAAGTTCAAGCCGAGCGTCCTGGTGTGGCTTGTCGCGGGCCAGCGCGGTGATCCCTTGGACGAAATCGAAAATGGAAGCCGGGGGCCGGCCTTCCTCGTCGAGAACGGTCGCGATGATCTTCTCGATCTCGGGCCGTGAGAAGCCGCGCTGCCGCAGGAAGCCCGTACGATCTTCATCGGTGCGCGCGACGACGCGTTCGCGGGCTGCCTTGATGCCCGTGATAAAAGGCATCGGCGAAGAGGTCGCGAAGGACTCCAGTGCAGGCGCCGCCTCATGCGCGAAGCGGTTGGCAGCGAACTTGCTGTGGCGAATGCTGATCTCCTCGAACCCTTCGGCACCCCAGATATTGCGGTTCATGCAGACGGCGCGAAGATAGAAGGAGGCCATGCCGAGCGTCTTCGATCCGACCTCGCTGTTCCAGCAGTAGAAGCCGCGAAAAAACAGGTCGGGGTCGCCGTTCGGCAGGCGACCGGCCTCGATCGGATGGGCGTCGTCGACCAGGAACAGGAAGACGTCGCGGTCCGACGCATAGAGCGTCGTCGTGTCCTTGGTGATCTCGACGAACGGATTGTGCGTCATCGTCGACCAGTCGAGAATGCCAGGTACCTTCCAGCGCGTGTCGCCGGTCCCATCGCCCGCGATCTTCATCACCGCCGCAACCAGCTCGTGATCCCAGATGCGGCCATAGTCTGGACCCGTGACCGCGCGCAGCTCGACACGACCGTCTTCGGTTTCCAGCGTCTTCATAAGCTCTGCCCGGTGCGACAGCAGCCCATGCTGCATGTTGATGCCGGCGAGCGGTCCCGGCAGTTGGCGCAGATAGCCCGATGGCGCGCCGATCAGGCTGCAGAGCTGGCCGAACGACCAATGGGTTGGCGCGATAGGCTGGTCCCGACCCGGCAAGACCAGCGCAAGGCTCTCGACATCGTCGCGGCTCGCCTCGACTCGGACCTCCCGCGTCTCTACGGTGCGTGCGGTCGCGTGCTCGGCACGACGCAGGACCGCGTCGTGGAGCTCCGACAGCGATAGATACCGCTCATCTTCGGGACGCGAGAACCACTCGGAGGAGACGCGGGCGATTCGTTCGCCGCGCGAGATGTCGACCTTGATGCCACCGGGCTTGGCCGGGCGTGGCGCACTTGAAGCGCACGGATCGGAAAGGATAGTCGCCATGGGAAATCTCCATGACGGGCGCCGAGAGCCTCTCTCTCAACCTTAACCCGTCACGGCGATCGCCGCTCCCCTCTGCCTCTCGGGGGTGTTGCGGGGGCGCAGCCTCCCGCTGAAGGGGTCCGGCGAGACGCGGCTCGCCGGCAGGGGAAGGCTTTCCCCTCATAAAAAACATCTTCTCATGGGGCATATTCGTACGAAATTGCCGCCGTTTGCCGGCTCTAAACCGCTTCCGCAGTGCTTCCGCAAGTTCGCAGTTATCCAGAGGTGCCCCCGAGGGGAAAGTCTAACTCTCTGATCTTCCGGGGGGATGCTGGTGCTGCCGGTGAGGATTGAACTCACGACCTCAGCCTTACCAAGGATGCGCTCTACCACTGAGCTACGGCAGCATTACCGGTACGACAGGCCCAAGGCCATCGGCGGAGCGCGCCTAAGAGACGAGGGCGGCGGGATTGTCAAGGCGAAGCGGGCACTCGATAAGGCGGCATGGCCGATAAGGACGAGAAAGCGGCGCGCCTAGCCGCCGCGCTGCGCGAGAATCTGCGGAAACGGAAGGCTCAGGCGCGGGCAAGCGATTCGCCCGCGCCCGGTCCGGTATCGGTCGAGGAGGATCCTAGCCGATAGGGGCGCACTTGGCCTGGAGCCACGCCAGTTCCTCGCCCTTCATCTCCGGCCCCAATATCTCGAGCACTTGCGCGTGATAGGCATCCAGCCAGTCGCGCTCGGCCACGGTCAGCAACTCGGCGACGATCAGCGAGCGCTCGATCGGGCAGAAGGTCAGCGTCTCGAATCCCAGCATCGGCTCGTCGCCGCCGGGGATGAGCCGCTCCTCGACCAGGATCAGGTTCTCGATTCGAATGCCGTATTCGCCCGCCTTATAGTAACCCGGCTCGTTCGAGATGATCATGCCCGTGCGCAGCGGCTCGGACGGACCGCCGCCCGGATAATTGGGCTTGGCGATTCGCTGCGGCCCTTCATGCACCGCCAGATAGGCGCCGACACCGTGGCCTGTGCCATGCGCAAAATCCAGGCCTGCCTCCCACAGCGGCCGGCGCGCAAACGAATCGAGCTGGCCGCCATTGGTGCCCGGCGGGAAAATCGCCGTGGCAAGACCGATATGCCCCTTGAGCACGCGGGTGAAACGGTCGCGCATCTCCTCCGTCGGCGTGCCGATCGGCAGGACACGCGTCACGTCTGTCGTACCATCGGCATATTGCCCACCCGAATCGACCAGATAGAGCTGGCCGGGCTCGAGCGTCGCGTTCGATTCGGGGGCCGAATGATAATGCGGGCTCGCCCCATGCGCGCCCGTCGCCGAGATGGTGTCGAACGAGGTATCGCGCAGCACGCCGGTCGCCTCGCGAAATGCCTGAAGCTTCGCCACGCAGGAAAGTTCGGTCTGACCGCCCTTGGGCGCTTCCTCCTCGACCCATTTCAGGAACCGCGCCAGGGCCGCTCCATCGCGCACCGAGGCCGCACGGTGCCCGGCGATCTCGACCGGGTTCTTCACCGCCTTGGCCAGCACCACCGGATCGCGGAAGCTCAGTACCGTCGCCCCGCCCGCTTCGAGCCGCGAGAAGATCGCCGACACCGCGCGTTCCGGATCGGCGGCGACACGTTTCCCGGCATAAGCACCCAGCGCCTCGGCGAACTCGGCGCGATCCCGCACCCGCACTGCATTGCCGAGATGCTGCAGCACCTCGTCACCCACCTTCTCCGGCGCGACGAACAGGTCGGCGGTGCCATCGGCATCGACGATCGCATAGGCCAGCGCGACCGGCGTATGCGCCACATCCTGCCCGCGTACGTTCAGGGTCCAGGCGATCGAATCGAGCGCCGAGAGCACGACTGCGTCCGCCTTGCGCTCGGCCAGCCAGTCGGCGATCGCCGCGCGCTTTTCGGCCGAGGATTTGCCCGCGCGGTCATCGTCCTGCACCGCAAGCCTGGCGTCGGACGGCTGGGGCCGATCGGGCCACACAGCGTCCACCGGATTGGTATCGACCGCGACCAGCTCCGCACCGCGCTCGGCCAGGGCCTTGCGCGCTTCCTCGACCCAGCCGCGCGTGTGCAGCCACGGATCATAGCCCACGCGCGCACCGGCTGCGGCATGCGCGCCGAGCCACATCGCGATGCTGGTCGCGGGTACGGAGACATAGTCCCAGTTGCTGCCGTCGACCTGCTCGCGCACCTGCAAGGTGTAGCGCCCGTCCGTAAAGATCGCCGCTTCCTCGGGCAGCACCACCGCGCTCCCGGCCGATCCCTGGAACCCGGTCAGCCAGGCCAGCCGCTGGGCATAGGCCCCGACATATTCGCTCATATGTTCGTCGGTCAGCGGCACGACGAACCCGTCCAGCCGGTCGCGCTTCAGCTGATCGCGAAGGGCGGCGAGGCGATCCTGGTAATTTGACATAAGCTGACCTCTCGATCGGTTCGCCCTGAGCTTGTCGAAGGGCCGTTCTTGCTTACAGGGTTAGAAGAAAGGGCAGGGCTTCGACAAGCTCGGCCTGAACGGAGAACAGAGTGACCGACGCAAAGCCCCCCCTGGCCGAAACCCGCCCCCACAGCTTCACCGTGCACGGCATCACGATCGAAGACCCCTATGCCTGGATCAAGGATCCCGGCTATCCCGAGGTCACCGACAAGGATGTGCTCGCCTATCTCGAGGCGGAGAACGCCTATTTCGACGCGGTGATGGAACCGCACAAGCCGCTGGTCGACCGGCTCTATGAAGAGATGAAGGGCCGCATCAAGGAAGACGATTCGTCCGTCCCGCAGAAGGACGGCGACTGGCTTTACTGGACGGCGTTCGAGACTGGCGGCCAGTACCGCAAATGGTGGCGCAAGCCCGTTGGCGGCGGGCCGGACGAACTGATTCTCGACGAACCGGCCCTGGCCGAGGGCAAGGAATATTTCCGCCTCGGTGCCTTCTCGATCAGCAACGATGCGACGCTGCTCGCCTATGCGATCGACGACAATGGCTCGGAGCGGTTCGAGGTTCGGGTCAAGAATCTCGTGACCGGCGAGCATTTGCCCGACGTCATCCCCGGAATGCTCTCCGAGATCGTCTGGACCGCCGACGACAGCGGCTTCCTCTACGGCCTCGCCAACGAACAATGGCGCACCGACAATGCCCGGCTGCACAGGCTCGGCACGCCGATCTCCGACGATATCGAACTGTTCAAGGAAGCGGATGAAGGTTTCCGCGTCGGTGTCAGCGAGACCAGCTCGCGCAAGTGGATCGTCATCGCCAGCGGCGATCATGTCACGAGCGAGGTCTATCTGCTCCCCGCGGACAATGTCCTCGCGACGCCGGTCTGCGTCTCGCCGCGCAAGGTCGGCCGCGAATATGATGTCGACGAGCATGACGGCACGCTGTTCATCCACACCAACGACACCGACCCGAACTTCCGCCTCTGCACCGCGTCGATCGACAATCCGGGCGAATGGTCCGAGCTGATCGGCCCCTCGGCCCATTTCTACATGACCGGCGTGGACTGTTTCCGCGACTTCTTCATCGTCGACGGGCGCGAGGACGGGCTCGATCAGATCGAGATCCACCGCTACGAACCCGGCATTGCCCCGCAACGCATCGTCTTTCCCGAGGCAAGCTATGACGCCGGCCTCGGCAACAACCCCGAATATGCCATGGACGTGCTGCGCGTCGGTTATGAATCCATGGTCACGCCGGGCACCGAATATGATTACGATGTCGCGACCGGCACCCTGACCACGCTCAAGGTGCAGGAAATTCCCTCGGGTTACGACGCCGACAAATACCGCACCGAGCGGCTGAAGATCACCGCCCGCGACGGCACCGAAGTGCCGGTGTCGATCGTCTATCCCAGGGATTTTCCGAAGGACGGCTCCAAGCCACTCTTTCTCTACGCCTATGGCGCCTATGGTTATGCCATCCCGCCGGGCTTCTCGACCGGGCGGCTGTCGCTGCTCGATCGCGGCTTCGCCTATGCCATCGCGCATATCCGTGGCGGCGACGATCTTGGCCAGCAATGGTATCTCGACGGCAAGCTGGAGAAGCGCGAAAACACCTTCAACGATTTCGTCGATGTGGCGAAGGGCCTGATCGACGGCGGCTGGACGAGCGCGGGCAAGATCGCCATCGCCGGCCGCTCCGCCGGCGGCGAGTTGATGGGCGCGGTGGTCAATAGCGATCCCGAGCTGTGGGGCGCGGTGATCGCCGACGTGCCGTTCGTCGACGTGCTCAACACCATGCTCGACGCGGAGCTTCCGTTGACGCCGGGCGAATGGCCCGAATGGGGCAACCCGATCGAGGACAAGGCAGCGTTCGAGCTGATCCGATCCTATTCGCCGTACGACCAGGTCGCCGCCCACGCCTATCCGCCGATGTTCATCTCGGGCGGCCTCAACGATCCGCGCGTGACCTATTGGGAGCCGGCAAAATGGGCGGCCAAGCTTCGTGCGACCAAGACCGATGACAATGTGCTGCTGCTGAAGACCAATATGGGCGCCGGCCATGGCGGCAAGTCGGGCCGGTTCGAGAGCCTGCGCGAAGGGGCGGAAGAGCACGCGTTCGTGCTGTGGCAGCTGGGCGTGGAGGACTGATGCCCTTTTCCCTCACCAAAACCGCGACCGATGCCGACATCGACGAGCTCGGCCACGTCAACAATGCGGTGTGGGTGAAGTGGATTCAGGACATCGCGGTCGCGCATTGGACAGCGATCGCGACCGCCGAACAGCAGGAGACCCTCATCTGGGTCGTGACCCGGCATGAGATCGATTACCGCGGCAATGTCGGTCCGGGCGAGACGGTGACGGGCGAAACCTGGGTGCCCGAACCGCCCAGAGGCGCCCGCTTCGACCGCCATGTGCGATTCACTGGGGCAGACGGCAGGGTGAAGGTCGAAGCCGTGTCGACCTGGGCGCTGCTCGACCGCGCGACGGGTCGGTTGCTCAGGGTGAGACCGGAGCTGGCGGCGCCGTTTCTCTCTTGATCCTCCCCGGAACGGGGAGGAATTGATCAGCCCGAATTCCGCAGCGCCGTCGCGATCGCGTTAATCGACAGGAGAATCCCCTCGCCGATCCGCTCGTCCGTCTCCCCGGCGCGGTGGCGTTTCATCAGTTCGATCTGCAACAGGTTGAGCGGCTCGATATAAGGCAGACGAAGCCGGATCGACGCGTCGAGCGCCGGGTGTTTTTCCAGCAGGCGCGACTGGCCGGTAACCTCCAGCAACCCGTCATGCGCCTGCTGCCAGCCGCTCCGGATCGCCCCGAACACCTTGTCCGCCAGCGCCCGGTCCTCGACCAGCGCCGCATAGCGCTCGGCGATGTCCATGTCGGACTTGGCGATCACCTGCTCCATATTGTCGAGCGTCGCGGCGAAGAACGGCCAGCCCTGCGCCATCTCCGCCAGCAGCCCCTTGTCCTCGAACCCGGCGATCGCCTGACCGACGCCGTACCAGCCCGGCAGCATCACCCGCGCCTGCGCCCAGCTGAACACCCAGGGGATCGCGCGCAGATCCTCGATCCGGTCCGACTTGGTCCGGCTCGCCGGGCGCGATCCGATCTTGAGACCGGAAATCTCGGCGATCGGCGTCATCTGGCGGAAGAAGGTGCGAAAGCCTTCGGTGCCATAGACCAGCTCGCGATAGGCCTTGAACGCGCTCTCCGACAGCGCGTCCATTGCCGCCCCGAACCGCGTCTGCTCCGCCGACGACAAAGCGTCCGGCTCAAGGCTTGCGAGCAAAGTGGCGGAGGTCATCGCCTCGAGATTGGTCATCGCGCTCTCACGCGTGCCGTATTTGCCGGCGATCACTTCTCCCTGTTCCGTGATGCGGATGCGGCCCTGTACCGTGCCGCTCGGCTGGGCGCGGATCGCGGCGAAGGCCGAACCGCCGCCACGCCCGACCGCACCGCCGCGACCATGGAACAGCTGCATGCCCACGCCCGCCTTGTCGAACACGGGCTTCAGCGCGGTCGATGCCTTCGAAAGCGACCAGGTCGAGGTGATATAGCCCCCATCCTTGTTCGAATCGGAATAGCCGATCATCACTTCCTGATATCCACGCGCTCGGGTGATCGCGCCTGCCTCAGGCAAGGCGAACCACTCGGTCATGATGCCCGGCGCCGCTTCGAGGTCGCCGATCGTCTCGAACAGCGGAACCGCCATGATCGCCGCGGTGGGGACCTTGCCCGGGCGGTAGAGCCCGACCTCCTTGAGCATCACATTCACTTCGAGCAGGTCGGAGACCGACTGCGCCATCGAGACGATGTGCTGAGTGATGCAGGCCGGGCCATATCTGGCATGGGCGTCGGCGGCAGCGCGAACGATCGCCAGTTCGGAATGGGTCTCGTCGGAATAGGTTTCGAACGGGCTCGACAGGGGCCGCGCGTTGGAAAGCTCATGGCGCAGCAGCGAAACGCGCTCCGATTCGCCCAGCGCGAGATAATCGGCCTCGACCCCCGACACCTTGAGCAACTCCGCGACCACCCGCTCCAGCACCGCGCTGTTCTGGCGCAGATCGAGGGTGGCGAGGTGGAATCCGAAGGTCTCGACGGCACGGATCAGCCGTCCCAGCGCGCCCCCGGACGACAATGCCCCACCACCGCCGCGCAGGGCCCGGGCGATGGTGACGAGATCGGCCCGAAACGTCACCGGGTCTGGATAGGGCTCCCCATGCAACGGTCCCGGGCGCGGTGCGGGCTTGCCGGTCAGCGCGAGATGAGTAGCCGCGAGCCGTGCGTAGATACCCGACAGCGCGCGCCGATAGGGCTCGTCAGCCCGACTCGGCGCGGTGTCTCCGCTCGCCTCGGCCAGGGCCTGCACGCCTTCATCGGCCTGCGTGATACCGGTCGAGATCGACAGCTCGGCGCCCAGCGCGTTCACGGCGTCGAGATAATGGCCGAGCACTGCCTCGCACGCCTTGGCCAGCGCGATCCTGAGCGACTCTGCGGTGACAAAGGGGTTGCCGTCGCGATCCCCGCCGATCCAGCTGCCCGGCCGCAAAAAGCTTGGTGCGCGTGCGCCCAGCGCGCGATCCCAGCGCTGATACAATGCCGGCAGTGCGGGCAGGAACACGTCGCGCAGATAGCTGAGCGCCGTCTCCACCTCGTCGGCGACGAACAGCCGCTCCTTGCGCAACACCCGCGTCTGCCACAGCAGGGCGATCTGGCGCAGGATTGCCTCGTCCACCGCATCCCCCTCAGGCGTTTCGGCCAGCCCGGCATCCTTGAGCGTCATCAGCTCGGAGATGCGGTTGCGGTGGTCGATCATGCTCTTGCGCCGCACCTCGGTCGGATGGGCAGTCAGCACCGGGGCGATCAGCGCATGATCGAGCAGCGCCATCACTGCATCATGGTCGATCCCTTCATCCGCCAGCCGCTTCAGCGCGGATTCGACATCCGCGCCCTTTTCCGCGGCGACTCCCTGTCGATCCTCGGCGAGATTGGCGAGCATCGAGAACAACATGAAACCGCGCACGAAATCGAGCGTCTCGTCCAGGCTCAGCCGGTCGAGCCCGAGATCGACCGAATCCTTGCCCGCCACGCCACGATGCCGGTCGACCGACGCGGCACGGATATATTCGGTCCGCCTGAACAGGGTCTCCCCGCCATAGGCGCGGATCACATCGCCGAGCAGCTTGCCCAGAAAGCGAATGTCGGGATTGTTCGCGATGGAAGGGAGATCGGCCATGGCGCGATGCTGCGCTGCAGTAGAGCTTGGGTCAACCGACGATCGAGCCGAATCTCAAAACCCCTGTCCCAGCGGAAGAGGAGGGGCGCATGCAAGGCATGGGAGGGTGAGGGTGAGACAGCTGCGGGGACAATCGCCCGCATCCTCCGCCGGGAGAGGGAATAATCAGGCCTCCAGCTCGACGTCCCAATAGAGCCAGTCATGCCAGGTATCGTGCAGATAATTGGGCGGAAACCGCCGGCCATGTTCCTGCAGATGCCAGTTGGTCGGCCGGATCGCGCCGATATGCAGCGGCATACCCGCCTGTTTCGGCGTCCGTCCCCCCTTTTTCAGGTTGCACGGCGCGCAGGCGGTGACGACATTTTCCCAGGTCGTCCGCCCGCCCTGGGCGCGCGGCACGACATGGTCGAAGGTCAGGTCATGCCCCGATCTACAATATTGGCATTCGAACTTGTCGCGCAGGAACAGG
>Ga0247735_1000138_pt1 | contig 33185 bp, 25 predicted proteins | sample UWRJL178409R2_FD_180934 | JGI IMG/M metagenome (GOLD analysis project Ga0247735, IMG submission 180934) | Plant litter microbial communities from Arlington Agricultural Research Station in Wisconsin, United States - UWRJ-L178-409R-2 | ecosystem: Environmental > Terrestrial > Plant litter >... | reverse complement strand
CCGACAGCAACCCGGCGGGAGCTCCGGCGGCGAGCAGCGCCTCGGTGGCCAGTTCGCCAACCCGCAGCGACAGTCGGGGGTGGCCGGAGTGCGCTTTGACAACCACCGGGCAGCCCACCGCGAGGGCGGAGGCTGTGTCGCCACCGAGGACGGAGAAGGCAAAGGGGAAGTTCGATGCACTGAACACGGCGACCGGGCCGAGCGGGCGCAGCATCCGGCGCAGGTCCGGGCGTGGCGGGGTGGCTCCGGGGTCTGCGTGGTCGATCGTCGCCTCGAGGTAGCCGCCGTCGCGCAGTACCGCGGCGAAGTGCCGCAACTGCCCGGTCGTGCGGGCCAGCTCGCCCGTGAGGCGCGGCACCCCGAGGTGGCTCTCCTCGTCCGCGAGGGTGATGAGTTCCGTGCCGTGTGCCTCGACGAGGGTCGCGACAGCGTCCAGCCATCCGGCCCGTTCGGCGTCACTGGCCCGGGCGGCGAGGGGTGCCGCGGCGGCGGCGCCGGCGGTTGCTTCGGCTAATTCAGTCATAACTGATCCTTCAGGGTTAGAGGTGGGAGGCCAGCGGGCGTGGGTGATCCGTGTTGGCGAACCGGATGCCGATGCCAGGATGCCGCGCGTTTTCGCGCAGGCGTGCGGCGTGGAAGGAGATGGGGCCGTTGTCGGCGAGAACCCCGAGGTCGGCGAACCCGGCCTGTTCGACATCCTCGATTTCCACTTCGGCCTCCAGCGCCAGGGCGAGCTGGCCGGAAATTTCGGGAAGCAGGTGCGGGGCGAGGGTGGCGTCGCTGCGGGAGATGAGTTCGGCAATGTCGAGGAACGGAGTGATGCCGCCGACCCTGACCACGTTGGGCTGGAAAACGGAAATCGCCCCGGTGGCCAGGAAGTCGCGGAACCGGTGGATGGTGTGCAGGTTCTCGCCGAGTGCGATCGGCACGTCGATACGACCGGCGAGGGCCACATAACCCTGGGTGTCGTCGGCGCGCAGCGGCTCTTCGATCCATCCGAGGCCGAATTGCGCGAGTTCCTTCACCGCGGTGACGGCTGTGGGCAGGTCCCAGCGCTGGTTGGCGTCGATGAGAAGGGTGCGCTCAGGTCCCAGGACGTCGCGCACGGCGGCGACCCGGCGCACGTCCTCAGCGAGGGACGGGGAGCCGACCTTGATTTTGACGGTGTTGTAGCCGGTATCGACCCAACGCTCGACCTGCTGGCGAAGTTCGTCGAGCGAGTAGTGCAGGTTGACGCCGCTGCCGTAGGCGGCAACCGAGTCGCGTGTGCGGCCGAGCAGGTCGGCCAGCGGCAGCTGTTGGCGCTGTCCCGCAGCATCCCACAACGCCAGGTCGAGCCCGGCCATGGCGATCGTGGTGAGCCCCCCACCGCCAGCCTCGTGCAGGTTCACCCACAATTGCTGCCAGAGCTCGCGGGGATCTGCCGTGGCGCCCACCACAAACCGGCGGATGTCGTGGTTCAGCAGGGTCTCGACCGCCTCTGCGCCGATGGTCGGGGTCCAGCTGAAACCCTGCCCGATGATGCCGTCGGAGGTCTCCACCTCGACGGACAGCAGGTGCATCCAGGGTGCGGCCGGTACCCAGGGCCTTGGCATCAGCGCATCGATCCGTCGCACTGCCAGCCGGCTGATGGTGGGGGCACTCACGACGGCAGGCCGGCCAACAGTGCGGGGGACGGCGCCAGCTCCTCGACCAGGGCGTCGCCGGCGTCGAGGATGGCGCCGAGACGGAGTAGCTGGCTGGCCGAGGGGTTCACCAGGGGAGCGCGCACACTGCCGACGTCCAGGCCGCGCAGCCGCAGGCCCGCCTTGATCAGTGACACCCCGAAGCCAGGCACTTCGTCGCGCAGGCGCACGAGGGGAGCGTAGAACTCACTCAGGTAACGCAGGCGGGTGGTGTCATCGCCGCTGGTGTACGCCGAGTAGTACCCGTTGGCGACCTGGGGGATCATCGCGAACGCGGCAGAGGAGTAGAGGGGGATGCCGATGGCTTTGTAGGCGCCCTGGCTGAGCTCTGCGGTGAGTAGCCCGTTGAAAAACTGGAAGTCCTTTCGGCCGCTGGCGGCGACGGCGAGCACAATCTCCTGGGCGAGCCCGATGTCGCCGTGGCCGTCTTTGAGCCCGATGATTTTCGGGTTGTCAGCGAGGCGGCGCACGAGTTCGGCACTGTAGATCGCGGTCCCGCGGTGGTAGAGGATAACGGGGAGGCTGCTCGCGGCGACCACCGCAGTGACGTAGTCCTCCAGGCCGCTTGTCGGTCCGGCAACGAGGTAGGGGGGAAGCAGCAGCAGGGCGTCTGCCCCGGCGGCTTCCGCGGCCCTCGCCTGCTGGCGGGCGACCCCGACGGCACCGCCGGCGCCGGCGATGACGGGGGAGCGGCCGGCGGTGACCCGCACGGTGGTGCTGACCACCTCGGTGTATTCGTCGAGGTTCAGCGCATGGAACTCGCCGGTCCCGCAGGCGGGGAAGATGGCGCCGGGGCCGAAGTCCAGGCGCGAGGCGACATGCTCCTCGAGGGTGGCCAGTGCCACCTGGTCGTGCTGGTCGAACGGGGTGACGGGAAAAAAGAGTACGCCGTCAAAGGTGATTGCTGGGTTGGTCATCGTGAGCTCCCTACGGTGGTGATGGATGGTGCGGGTACGGTCTGGTCGGTGGCGGCGGCGGCGGCGGCAAGTTCGGTCCGCCAGCTGCGTGTGGCGCTCCAGCCGAGGAGGCTCTGCGCCAGGTCGCTGGAAAACGCCGGAGCGCTGCCGGTGAGGTGCGCGGCGGCATCGCCGAGCAGTGGAAGGTAACGGGGGATGAGCTCCGCCAGCGAGGTGCGGGCGAGGGCGTCCTGCGCGCCCACAAAAAAGACCTGCCCGTTGGGGACGGCAGCGGCGCCCTCCAGCCAGGCGGCGATGAAATCGGCGGCGTCGCGGGCGTCGACATAGTTGAACAGGGACACCGCCGCGAGCTCCGGCTGGTCGAGGCGGTCGGCCACGGTGTGTCCCTGCTGGGTCAGGGCGCCGTCCCATTCGTCGGGCGAGATAACGAAGCAGGGCCGGAATGCCCCGTAGGTGGTGGTGTCGCCGTTCGAGCGGGTGAACATCGCGATGAGTTCCTCGATGGCCTGCTTCGACAGCGCGTACGCGTTCCAGGGCTCGAGCCGGTGGGCCTCGTCGATGGGCAGGTATTCGGGTTCCCAGCCGCCGGGGCGCCCGTAACCGATGAGGGTGGGGCTGCTGGCGGCGAGGATGAGCCGTGCCCCCGACGCGGTGGCGGCGCTGATCGCCGAGTACGCCAGGGCCAGGTTGGTCTGCAGGATGACGTGTTCGGGGGCACTGAACGGAACGGAGATCGCGGCGAGGTGCACGAGGGCATCCGCACCGATGTCCCGGAAGGCGGCGGTGGTCGCGTCGACATCGGCGAGGTCGACCTGGAGCTGTGTCGCGGGAAGCCCCTCGACGGGGTTCCGGTCGATCGAGATGACCTCGTGGGATGCGGCGAGGCCGCGCACAACACTCTGCCCGAGGCGGCCACTGCCTCCGGTGACAATGATTTTCATGGTTTCTCCTGTGTGGTCGGGAGCGAGAAAGCGGTTTCTCGGCTGGCCGTGCGGTGACCCGGTCACTTTCCCGCGAGGGGGGCGGAGTGGGTGTAGAACGCGATCGGGCGGGGAGGGGACCGAGCTGCCGGGGCCGCCGCCGCTGGCGGCGGTGCGGGCGGACCCGGCTGCTCGGAGGGAACGACGTGTTACTTGAGGCCGGTGGTGGCGATACCGCTGATGAGGTACTTCTGCCCGGCGATAAAAAAGCCGATGATCGGGGCAAGGGAGACGACCGACATCGCGAACATCGGGCCCCACATGCTCTGGCCCTCCGAATCCATAAACGCCCGCAATGCCAGCGGCACCGTGTAGAGGTCCTGGGACTGGATATAGAGGAGCGGCCCGAAAAACTCGTTCCAGGTGGCGATGAACGTGAAGATCGCCGTGGTGGCCATGGCAGGGACGCAGAGGGGGAGGATGACCCGCCAGAACGTCTGGAACGGTCCGCAGCCGTCGATCACCGCGGCATCGTCGAGTTCGCTCGGCAGCGACTTCATAAACTGCACCATCAAGAAGATGAAGAAGGCGTTGGTTGCCAGGAAGTTCGGCACGATGAGCGGCAGGTAGGTGTTCAGCCAGCCGAGTTCGGAGAAGATGATGTACTGCGGCACCAGGAGCACGTGGCCGGGGAGCATCAGGGTTCCGAGCATCAGTGCGAAGAACAGTTTGCGGCCGGTGAAGTTCATCCGGGCGAAGGCGTAGGCGGCCAGGGCGCAGGAGAAGATGTTTCCCACGATCGACAGGATCACGATGATCATCGAGTTGATGATGTAGACGTGGAACGGCTGGTTCAGCGCGGTCCAGCCCTGCACGTAGTTGGTGAAGTCCCAGTTCGCCGGCCAGAGGCCCGGGTCGCTGAAGATGTCTGCGCTTGGTTTGACCGAGCTGGAGAGCATCCAGAGCAGGGGATACAGCATCACCACACCAACGATGCAGAGGACCAGGTGTCGGGTGAAACGTTTGCCAGGGGTGCCGGTGACCTGCTCCTTGTACTGTTCCTGGGACTTCATTTTTTCGCGGATGTTTCTGATCAAAGTCGGTGTAGTCATCATCTATCCCTAGTTGTCGTAAAAGACCCAGAATTTGGCTGCGACGAAGTTGATCGCAGTGAAGACACCGATGATGAGCAACAGCAGCCACGCCATGGCTGAGGCGTACCCCATCTCGAACTCGGTGAACCCCTTTTGGTAGAGGTAGAGGTTGTAGAAGAGCGTGGAGTCGGCCGGACCGCCGGTTCCGTTACTCATGACGTAGCCCTGGGTGAAGGTCTGGAAGGAGCCGATGAGCTGCATGATCAGGTTGAAGAAGATGATGGGGCTCATCAGGGGAAGCGTGATCGAGAAGAACTTGCGGATGGCTGAAGCGCCGTCGATGGATGCTGCCTCGTAGTACATCGTCGGAACCTGGCGAAGGCCGGCCAGGAAGATGACCATAGGAGCGCCGAAAGTCCAGACGTTCAAAACGATCAGGGTGTTCAGGGCGAAGTCGGGGTCGGAGACCCAGCTCGGTCCCTGGATTCCCACAACGGCCAGTGCCTTGTTGACGATGCCTTCGTAACCGAAGATGTAGCGCCACAGCATCACGATCGCGACGCTGCCGCCGAGGAGGGACGGCAGGTAGAACACGGACCGGTAGATCGGCAGTCCGCGGATGCCCTGGTTGAGCACAAGGGCCACGGCCAGCGCCGCCATCAGCGAGATCGGCACGGAGACGAAGGTGTAGACGAAGGTGACCTCGAGGGAGGAGGCGAGCCTCGAGTCGGTCATCATCTCCTTGAAGTTGTCGAGCCCGATCCAGTTCGGCGCCTCAAGCAGGTTGTAGTCCGTGAAGGACAGGTAGAGCGAGGCGAAGAACGGAATGATGGTGAAGAGCATCCCGATAAACCAGGGCAACAGGAAGACGTACGCCGACTTCTGGTTCGGTCCCTTACCCCGCGGTTTTTTGCTTCTGCGTCCCGGTATCAGGGCTTCGGTGGACATGGTGGGAGGTATCGTTTGTCGCGAGTCTTTGGCGAGTACCGTCATGGCGCCCACCTCCTAACGGGGATCGGTTGCGAACTGGTGGGTTGGTGCGAGGATGGGGAACTGGTCATTCGCCGATGGCGGCGGTGGCCTCGGTAACAAACTTTTTGGCGGCTTCCGCCGGGGTGAGGCGTCCGAACTCGAGTTCCGTGGACACCTGGATGAGAATGTCGGCCACGGTGGCCGCGCCCGCCGGGTACACGTAGTTGCTCGGCAGTTCCGATTCCTGCAGGTCGGTGATGAATCCAACAAAGGTTTGGTCATCGGCGCTCAGCTGGGCGGTGATCGACTCGGCAACGTCCGGGTTGATGGGAAGGCCACGCTGCGTCAGCAGTTCGGCCGCGCCCTCTTTGTCGTTGGTCAGGAAATCGACGAGCAGTGCCGCCTCTTCCGGATGCTCGGACTTCGCGGCCACCGACCACAGCTGGGAGGGATCGATCGAGTATCCGGCGCGCTCTGAGCCGGTCTCACCCGGCAGGCGCAGCAGGACGAGGTTTCCACCGGACGCTTCGTTGTATGCCTGGAAGTTGTTGACGGGGATGAACTGGGAGGCGATGGTACCGAGCGCCAGGTAGGACTGGGCGGGCGACTGGCCCTGCTGTTCGAAGAACCCTGCGCGCGGGTAGCCACCGGCGTCGCGCAGGTCGTTGACGTACTGGAACCAGTTGCGCATCGTGGTTTCGCTGACGCCGAGCTTGTTGTCTTCGGTGTAGAAGTCCTCGCCCTGCTGGCGGGTGTAGATCATCACGTAGGTTTCCACTGACGGGTTGTACCCGGTTCCGTAGATTTTCCCGTCGGTCTTCTCACTGATCTCGATGCTGAAGTCAGCGAATTCTTCCCAGGTCCAGGTGAGGTCGTTGGGGATGGTGATGCCGGCGTCGTCTGTCACCGTTTTGTTGAGGGCGACCCCGATGGTGGTCAGCCCCGTGGCGAGGCCATACAGGTGCCCGTCGATGGACCCGCTGGTCAGGACCGACTCGGGGATGACGGAAGTGTCGAGCTGGTCCGGAAACTCGTTGAGGTCGGCGAGTGCGCCGCGCTCGGAATACTCCATCAGGGAGCGGTTCGGCATGGCCATCACGTCCGGCGGGTTACCGCCGGCGAAGCGGGTGGCCAGTTTGTCGCGGTAGGGAGCGCTGTCCTGGTACTCGGTGACCACGGTGATGCCCGGGTTCTTTTCCTCGAAGATCTCGATTGCCGCGTTGGTCTGGGCGGCGCGTTCGGTATCTCCCCACCAGACCAGGTCGAGGGTCACGTCACCGTCGGCACTGCCAGCACCGGAGGAGGTGCAGCCGGTGAGTACCAGCATTGCGGCGAGGGTGCCCGCAGCGACGCCGAAGCGTCGCCCGGGACGGCGGTTTCGAGAATCATGCTGCGTTGGTGACATTGGTGGGCCATTTCTCTTCATTGAGGGGGCGGTGCAGATCACGGGGTGCTGTCGAATCCTGGGTGTAACTTACCGAACAGGTTGCCTCGACGGGGTCGGTGGGCGTGTTGCTGGTGGAACCGGGTAGGGGTGTGTCCGGCCGAGTCCGCGCAGAAGAATCGCGCGGGCCCGGCCGGAGACGGCATTACCCGTCGATTTCTGCGGTACTTTCCTCGACAAATTTCTTGGCAGCTTCAGCCGGGGTGAGCCGGCCGAATTCGACCTCGGTTGCGACCTGCTGCAGGATGTCCGCCACAACGCTCGCACCGGAGGGGTAGACGTAGACGGTGGGAAGATCTTCTTCCTGGAGCTTGGCGATGAAGTCGACAAAGACCTTGTCATCCTCGCTGAGTGCCGCGGAGATCGCGGTGGCAACCTCCGGGTTCACCGGCACACCACGGCTGGTGAGCATCGCGGTGTTGCCGTCGACGTCGTTGATAAGGAAGTCCACCAGCAGGGCGGCCTCTTCGGGATGTTCCGACTTGGCGGCCATCGCCCACAGCTGGGAGGGGTCAACGGAGTAGCCGCGACGCTCGGAACCGGTCTCGCCGGGCATCCGCAGCAACAACAGGTTGCCGCCGGAGGCCTCGTTGTAGGCCGCGAAGTTGTTGACCGCGGCGAACTGGGAGGCGATCGTGTTCAAGGCGAGGTAGGACTGGGCGGCGCTGGCTCCCTGGTTCTCGAAGAACCCCACGCGCGGGTAGCCGCCGTCGTCCCGCAGGTCGTTGGCGAACTGGAACCATTCGGTCATCGTCTCGACGCTGACACCGAGCTTGTTGTCCTCGGTGTAGAAGTCCTCGCCGCGCTGGCGGGCGAACGTGATCGGGTAAGTCTCGGTTGCGGTGTTGTATCCGGTCCCGTAGATGTTTTCGGGGGACGCCTTGGAGATGGCGGTGGAGAACTCGCCGAATTCGTCCCAGGTCCAGGTGGTGTCGTCGGGGATTTCAACCCCGGCGGCATCGGTCATCGTTTTGTTGACGAGGAGACCGATCGTGGTGAGTCCGGCGGGTACCGCGTAGAGCTTGCCGTCCACCATTCCGCCGGACAGGCCGGATTCGGAGATGGCGTCGGTGTTGAACTGTTCGGAATACTCGCTCAAGTCGGCAAGGGCGCCGCGCTGGGCGTACTCGAGGAGGTTCCGGTTCGGGATGGCCATCACGTCTGGCGGGTTGCCGCCGGCGAAGCGGGTGGCGAGTTTGTCGCGGTAGGGCGCGCTGTCCTGGTATTCGGTGACCACGGTGATGCCCGGGTTCTTCTCCTCGAAGATGCGCATTGCGGCGTCGGTCTGGGCGGCGCGAACCGAGTCGCCCCACCAGACGAAGTTCAGTTCGACCGACTCTTCCCCATCGCCTGATCCCGCGGAACACCCGGTGAGTGCCAAGGTGACGGCAAGAAGGCCGGCCCCCACGGAGAGGCTGCGTCGCAGGAGACGCGGCCGGTTATCTAAGTTTCCTCTAGCCATGTGTAGCCTTCTCTCATCATTGAGCGGACCCCGGGAGTCGTCTCCCGGAAAACGGTTACTGGAAAGTACGATAACAGCAAGAAACCGCTTTCTAGCAACTTTTTTCCAGAAAAACTTTTTGGCGGTGACAGCAAGACCGGATCGCCGCCACTGTCCTGGGGTTTGTGAACTTCGGGGATCCGTGGCTTTTCCCAGGAGTTGGCCGGCTGCCCTCCCAGCGCGCATCATCGGTTCGGGAAACAGTGGCGGAGTAGGTGAGAAAGCGGTTACTCTACTGTTGAGCGCGGCCGGTGGGCTGTCCCGGACGACAGTGTCTGGTGCTGGCCACGGGCGCGAGAATCAGACTGAACGACCCGGGGCGGCCCAGCACACCACAACGAAGTGTGTGAGATCGACCGACAAATGACACCGGTGACGACGCTGTGGAGTACACCCCGCAGTGGCCTCGCCCGATCATCTTGACCCGACACGAGGATGGGAACACCATGACCAGCACTCCGAACGACACAAGCACCTCGGCGCCTCGCCGCTATGGAATCGCGGGAACGGGTGGGCGAGCACAGATGTACCTTGGCGCCCTCCTCACCACCCACGCCGACCTGGGAACAGTTGTCGCGTTCATCGACACCAACACGGTCCGGATGGACTACTACGACACCTTCGCCAGCGACCTCGGCTCCACCGATTCCATCGCGCACTACTCCGCTGACCAGGTCGAGCAGTTTTTCACCGAATCCCGGGTGGAAGTCCTCATCATCACCTCTCCGGACTTCACCCACGCCCGCTACATCATCGCCGCGCTCGAGCGCGGCGTCGACGTCATCTGTGAGAAGCCGATGACCACGGACATCGCCAGCATCGAAGCGATCGAGGCCGCGGCGGCGGAATCCTCCGCCTCCCTCGTGGTGACATTCAACTACCGGTATTCGCCCCGCAACTCCGAGGTGCGGCGCCTGATCCAGGACGGGGAGATCGGCGACGTGACCTCCGTGCACTTCGAGTGGTGCCTGGACACCGTGCACGGTGCCGACTACTTCCGTCGCTGGCACCGCGACAAGTCGAACTCCGGCGGGCTTCTTGTGCACAAGTCGACCCACCATTTCGACCTCGTCAACTGGTGGATCGCCGATGTCCCAGCCTCCGTGTACGCCCTCGGCGGCCTACGGTTCTACGGCCGGGACAACGCCGACCGCCGTGGCCTCGGCGAGCGCGGTGAACTCGGCCGCGACATCGTTGGAACGGGTGACCCGTTCGCGCTCGACCTCAGCGCCGACCCGAAACTGGACGGGCTCTTCCTGCAGGGGGAAAAGGCCGACGGGTACCTTCGCGACCGCGACGTGTTCTCCGAGGGCATCACCATCGAAGACAACCTGACGCTCGCCGTCGGCTACTCCGCGGGCGCTTCGATGGCATACACGCTGAACGCCCACAGCCCCTGGGAGGGTTACCGCGTCGCCATTAACGGCACCCGGGGCCGGATCGAACTTGAGGTGGTGGAGCGCGCCGCCGTCGCCCCGAGCTCAGCGACCTCCGGCCTTGGTGCAAAGGGAAAGGATGCTCCGCTGCTCGACCCGAGCGCCGTCGACGACCTCGCGACGACGGAGTCGCTGCGCCCGCACGGGTCCCGCATCATCCTGCAGAAGCATTGGGAAACGCCCGTCGAGATCGAGATTCCCACCGGGGCGGGTGCCCACGGCGGTGGCGACGCGATGTTGCTCGATGACGTGTTCCGCGGGCCGGGAATCGACCCGCTGCACCGCCAGGCCGGTTACCGCGATGGGGTGAGCAGCATCATTGTGGGGATCGCCGGGAACCTCTCCCTCGAATCGCACGCCGCGGTGAACATCGCCGACTTCGGCCTGCAGCTCACCACGTCGTCCCAGGCCGCCACGGTGTCTGCCTAGGCTTCTCAGGATCAACCTTCCACCGGGCCGGGGTGGTGCGCTGGGTTACCGAGTGCACCACCCCGGCTTTGGTGCGTCCGGCTCGGCGCCGGGGGAGTTGTTCCCCGCGGCAGCGAGGCCCGCGGACATGGTGAGATCAGCGAGGCCGAGGTTGTGCAGGCCCACACCGACCAGCGATGCGACGGCCCGGGCGCCGTCGAGGTGAAAGTGGGTGTTGTCGGCGACGCCGTCAGGATATCCGGGCCACAGTCCGGCACCCAGGTGCATAAACATCGCCGTGGAGGCGTCAGGTCCGAGCTTCTGCCAGAGCGCCCGGGTCTGGGCGCTCAGGTCGATGAGGGCGACGGCCTCCTCGGCGGCGAGGGCCCTGACCGCTTCCGCATAGCCACCGTGCGTGTCCAGTGCGGTGCCCGCGCTGTCGAAGGCGCGGCGCTCTGCAGGGGTGACCAGTACGGGAATGGCCCCGCGAGCGCGCGCCCCCACGATGTACCGGCGCAGCTGCGCCGGGAACTGCGTAAAGATGTCAGCGAAGCGAGGTCCTGGTTTGGGGTCGTTGTGGCCAAACCCAACCAGCAGCAGGTCACCGCAGCGCAGCTCGGCGAGTATCCGATCGAGTGCTCCCGCGGCGATGAAGCTGGTCGAACTCGCCCCCGAAATGGCCCGGTTGTCGACCACTGCGGTGACCCGCTCGCCCAACACCTGGCCCCACCCGGTGCGTGGCGCCCGCTCGGAGCCGTAGGACGAGGCTGTCGAGTCGCCGGCGATGAAAATTTGTCGCCGCGGCGGTGCGGCGTCGCCAGAGGAGAAAGGGTCCGCAGGATCCCAGCCGTCGAGGTGGCCGCGCACCGCCTCCGGTTCCAGCGGGAACCTGGATCCGCGGAGGCGTCCCGTCGCACCGACTGCACCGCGCCCGGTATTGCCGTGCTCCTCGAAGCGAGCATCCTGCCAGCGGTAGCCACCCATGTCGTCCCACGGCCCCGCGGCGATGTGCGCGCCGAGCTCGCAGCCGCTGAAAACGGCGGAGCCGACCGCGTCGGGTTTGGTCCCGGGATGCCACGGGCGGGCCAGCTTCACCGATCCGGGTGGCACGTCCCCGGTGAACCGCACCCCGTGGAACAGGAGACCGCGGGGCACCTCGCGAGCGGTGCTGGGGGCGGCGACATACCCGGGGGCGACGCTGTGGACCTCGCCGCCCTCGATGAGCGCCGTGGCCCGGCCGTACACGAAGTCGATGTCGCCCTCGATGTAGCAGTCGATGAGATGCGCGCGGCACACCTGTGCCCAGCCGGGGCTATCGAGCAGGAGGGTGTCCTGCTGGCCGAGGAACCGGCAGCGCACCGCGCGCAGCCGGTCGCCGCGACTGCGCAGCGCCAGCGCCTGCCGGCTTGGGCGGCCCGGCCAGGCGGCCTTGTCGAACGTGTTCTGCACGGTGATGTCCTGCAGGGTGACGTCGTTGGCGTCGATGGTCAGGGTGGCGCAATTTTGCACCAGTTCCATGCCGGTGCGATCGCGGTCACCCTGCGACAGGCCGAAGGAGATGATGACGTCACCGGCCCGCCCGGTGGCAGATCGCACCAGCAGGGGCGTGGGTCGCGGCGGGACCACGAGGTGCTCGAGGTAGGTGCCGGGATGGATCACGATTTCGCGGATACTCGGATCGAGGGTGGCCTGGCGAAAGGCATCCCGAAGTGAAGAAACCATCTCGGCACCGGTGCCGACGTGCAGGGGGAAGATCATGCCACCACCTTAGTAACCGGTTTCTGATAACGTGAACGGCATCATGAATCCAACGACGGAATCTCAGATAGACGAACTTTCCCTGTACCGGAATCCGATCATCAACGCCGACTGGCCGGATCCGGATGTTATCCGTGTCGGCGAGGATTACTATCTCGTCGCCTCCAGCTTCAACCGGGCTCCCGGGCTCCCCGTGTTGCATTCGCGTGACCTGGTGAACTGGACGCTGCTGGCCTCCGCGCTCGCGGCGGTGGAGCCCCTCGAGCACTATGGCCTTCCGCGCCACGGCACCGGTGTTTGGGCGCCGTCGATCCGGTTCCACAACGGCGTGTTCCACATCGTTTTCCCCGACCCGGACCGCGGGATCTTTGTGGTCAGCGCGACCGATCCGAGCGGTCCCTGGAGTGAACCGCGCGCACTGCTCGAGGGTCTCGGGCTGATCGACCCGTGTCCCCTCTGGGACGAGGACGGCTCGACGTACCTCGTGCACGGTTGGGCGGCCAGCCGCAGCGGGATCAAAAACAAGCTGACGGTGATCCCGGTCGATGCCGGCCTTACCCAGACAACCGGACCCGGGGTGACGGTGATCGACGGCGGCAAACTTGCCGGGTACACCACCCTCGAGGGCCCGAAGTTTTACTACAGGGACGGCTGGTACTGGATCTTCGCCCCCGCCGGCGGGGTTGCCGACGGCTGGCAGTCCGTGTTCCGGTCCCGCACCGTCTACGGGCCGTACGAGGACCGCATCGTAATGCGGCAGGGGCGCTCCGCCACCAACGGCCCGCACCAGGGAGCCTGGGTGGACACCCCGGATGGCTCAGAGTGGTTTTTCCATTTCCAGGACCGCGGTCCGATCGGGCGGGTGGTTCACCTGCAGCCGCTGTTGTGGACGGACGACAACTGGCCGGTGATCGGCCTGCCCGCTGCGGGCAGCGAATGGGGTACCCCGGTGGATTCCCACCCCATGCCGCTTGGGGGAACGCAGGGCCCCCGCACCCTCGCCCGTGGCGACGACTTCTGCGACGGACTCGGCAGCCAGTGGTACTGGCAGGCGAACCCCGACCCGGGCTGGGCCGCGGTCGACGGCGCCGGACACCTCATCCTCGAGGCCGTCGCCAATGACACCGGAAGCCTGCGGTCGCTGCCCCAGGTGCTCGCGCAGCAGGTTCCCGGCTTCCGCTGCCAGATCATCACCACGCTGGCCCTGACCGGACCGAGCGGCACTCGCGCCGGACTCGTGGTTCTCGGTCGGGACTACCTGTGGGTGGGGTTGCGGCGTGCCGAGACCGGCAGTCGGGTGGAAGTGGCCTCCAAAACCCGGGAGAGTTTCGAGGAGACGGTGCATTTCAGCCGGGAGACTGCCGCGGTCGATTCGGTGCAGGTGCGGCTCGACATCAGCGAGTGGGCGATCGCAACGGTATCCCTGTGTACTGAGGGCGACGAATGGACAACTCTGCCCGGCCAGTTCCCCGTATCCGAAGGCCAATGGATCGGCGCCGAGATCGGGTTGTTCGCCGCCGCGCCATTCGGGTCCCCGACGCCCGGATCCGCCGTGTTCGGGGCCGTCGACATCGACGTTTTCGACCAGCAGTAGGGCGCACCCGATGACCTCCCAGACTTCCGCCGTCGAAGCATCCGAGTCCGCAAAGCTGCGCCTCGGCGACAGCGAACTCGCCACCTACCATTCGGGCACGGTGATGCCGCCCGGGCTGTCACCGCGTCCCTACCTGCACCCGGTGGTGACCCGCGCCGGCAGCGTGGTGACCGCCGCCGAGCCCGCCGACCACCTGCACCACTACGGGATGAGCCTCGCGGTGCCGGATGTCGACGGCACCAGCTACTGGGGCGGAAGCACCTACGTGCGCGGGACCGGGTCAACGATCCTGGCCAACCACGGGCGCCAGCACCGGCTCGCCTTCCTGGCCGGCGGCGAGAACACGCTGACCGAGCAACTTGAGTGGCGCGATCCGGCCGGGTGCCCGCAACTGCGCGAGGTCCGCACAATTTCCTGGTCGACGGTGGATGACTCAACGTGGGCGCTCGACTGGCAGTCGGTCCTGCACGCCGGGCCCGCCCCGGTCACGTTCGGCAGCCCGGCGACCAACGGTAAACCCGGTGGTTTCTACGGCGGCTTGTTCTGGCGCACACCCTTCACCAGCGAGGACGTTTCCGCCGTGGTGGCGGACGGGGTCGGGGAATCGGTCGCCCACGGTTCGGTGTCCCCGTGGCTCGCGCTGACCACCTCGACGCGGTCGATTGTCCTGCTGCAGCGCGGCGAGGTGCTGCCCTGGTTTGTGCGCACCGCCAGTTATGCCGGGGCGGGCCCCGCCCTGGCGGTCCACGAACGGCGCACCGTGACCCCGGGCATCCCGTTGGTGCTGCGCCTCACCGTCGCCATCACCGACCGGTCCGCCCTGTCGGTGGCCGATGCGGCGGCGATTGCCGCCCAGCTCTAACCGGCGCGACGCAGTCCGCTTCCGCGGAACTGCTCGTGCGGGCCTTCACCACCGCTCTCGAGAAAAGGATCCCGTGTGACCACGGCCACCATCGTTATCGACCGCTCCCTTGTTGTCGCCCCCATCAACCGGCGGATCTTCGGCTCCTTTGTTGAGCATCTCGGGCGCTGTGTATATAACGGCATTTACGAACCCGGCCACCCGACGGCAAACGACGACGGGTTCCGGCTCGATGTTGTTGACCTCGTCAAGGAACTTGGATCCACCACCATCCGGTATCCCGGCGGCAACTTCGTCTCCGGTTACAGGTGGGAAGACGGGGTGGGGCCGCGCGAATCCCGGCCGGTTCGCCGCGACCTCGCCTGGCATTCCCTCGAGAGCAACCAGGTGGGTGTCGACGAATTCGCCCGGTGGTGCGCGCTGACAAACTCCGAACTGATGATGGCGGTGAACCTCGGCACCCGCGGGACTGATGCCGCGCTCGACCTGCTCGAATACACCAACCACCAGTCCGGCACCGCCCTGAGTGACCAGCGCATTGCCAACGGGTCGACAGAGCCCTACGACATCCGTATGTGGTGCCTCGGCAACGAGATGGACGGCCCGTGGCAGGTCGGCCACCTGTCGGCGGACGACTACGGCAAAAGTGCGGCGCGAACCGCGTCGGCGATGAAAATGGCGGACAAAACCCTCGAACTGGTGGTCTGCGGCTCCTCCGGGTCGTCCATGCCGACGTTTGGGGATTGGGAGCGGACCGTGCTCGAGCACAGTTTCGAGCACGTCGACTACATCTCCTGCCACGCGTACTACCAGGAGCGTGGGGGAGACCTCGGCTCCTTCCTCGCCTCCTCGCTGGAGATGGAGTACTTCATCAGTACCGTGGCAGCGACGGTCGACCATGTGAAACACAAGCTGCGCAGCCAGAAGAACATCCTGCTCTCGTTCGACGAGTGGAACATCTGGTACCTCGAGGAGCACCAGGCCTCCAACGAGGTCAACAACGACTGGGAACATGCTCCCCGCCAGTTGGAGGACGTGTACTCGGTCGCCGATGCGGTGGTACTGGGCAACCTGCTGATCACCCTGCTGAAAAACCACGACAGGGTGGGGTCGGCATCGCTGGCCCAGCTCGTCAACGTGATTGCGCCAATCATGACCGAGCCCGGCGGGGCGTCGTGGCGCCAGACAACGTTTTTCCCATTCTCGGTGACCTCCCGGCTCGCCCGCGGTGTGGTGCTCAACCCCCGGATCACCGTGCCCCGTTACATCACCGCCGCGCACGGACCGGCGCCCCTCATCGATTCGGTGGTCACCGTCGACGACGACTCGGGGCACTCCGCCGTGTTCCTGGTGAACCGGAGCCAGACCGAGTCGATTGAAGTGACCGTCAACGTCGACGCCGTGGGGGCGACGGCAATTGTTGAGGCGCTCACGCTGCACGATGCGGACGTCTACGCGAAAAACACCCTCGCCGACCAGAACCGGGTTGGCTTAAGAAGCCTCAAGGGTGCCACGCTCGACGGCGGCATCCTGACGGTCCTGCTGCCGCCCGTCTCCTGGTCGGCGATCGCGCTGCACTGAGCGGTGCCGGCCAGCGGGGATGCTCCTCGCTGGCCGTCCGCCTGCTGTCCTCTGCGGTTGGTGCCGCAACGATGACTACTCGAGCAGTTTGCCGCTGACGGAAACCTCGTCACGCATCAGCGCACTGATGTCGGCGGGGATTTCCGGGATTGCTTCGCGCGTGATGGTGCCGTCTGCCGACCAGACCAGGTTGACCTGCAGGGCAGGGTCGATGTCGGGGAAGTCACTGCGGTTGTGGCAGCCCCGGGTCTCCCGGCGCTCCAACGCCGCCTGCAGGGTGGCTCGGGCGGCGAGCACGGCCGACTTGAGGTCGAAGGCGTGGGCGAGGTCCTGGTAGCCGGCGATGTCCGGGTGGATCCCGATGTTGGCGATCCGCGCCTCGATCGCGTCGAGCTCCGCAAGGCCGGCCAGCAGGCCGGCTTCGTCGCGCACTACCCCGGCATGCTCCGTCATGGTGTTACGGATCGCGCGCTGCAGGGCGCGCACGTTTTCCTCGCCGTCCGCGGCGAGCAGGGCATCCACCTCACCCTCCGCAATGGCGAGGGCTTCCGGGGAGCGGCGCTGGGCGTCGAGGCCCTTCGAATACTCGGCAGCGGCCTGCCCAACAATCCGGCCGAATACCAGAAGTTCGATCAGGGAGTTGCCGCCGAGGCGGTTCGCACCGTGCAGGCCGCTGGATGCTTCGCCGATGGCGTAGAGCCCGGTGACATCCGTGCTGTGGTCCTCCGGGCGAACCCAGACGCCGCCCATCGAGTAGTGCGCGGTCGGCGCAATCTCGATCGGGTCGACCGTGATGTCGAGCATCTGTAGCTCAAGCATGGTCTGGTAGACGCGGGGCAGACGCTTCATGATGACCTCGCGCGGCAGGTGCGACACGTCGAGCCAGACACCACCGTTCGGGGTGCCGCGGCCCTCCTTGATCTCGGTGTAGCAGGCCAGCGCGACACGGTCGCGGGTGGAGAGTTCCTGGCGTTCCGGGTCGTACTTGGCCATAAAGCGCTCGCCGAGGCCGTTGCGCAGGATGCCGCCCTCGCCGCGGGCTGCCTCACTGATCAGGGTGCCCGCCGCGTTCTCGGGCTCGATGATGCCGCTCGGGTGGAACTGCACAAGTTCGGGGTCGCGCAGCCGGCCGCCGGCCTCGACCGCCAGGCGGAAGGAGTCGCCGGTGTTCTCGTCGCGCCGCGACGAGGTGCGGCGCCAGATGCGGTTGTGGCCGCCGGCAGCGAGGATCACGGCGTCGGCGTGGATCACGTAGCGGGTGCCGTCGTTGATGTCGAAGCCGTAGGCGCCGAACACGACGTTGTCCTTCACCAGGATGCGCGTGATGTAAACGGTGTCGAGGATGTTCACGTCGAGCTGGGTGGCCCGGTTGATCAGGGTGCGCTGGATCTCCAGCCCGGTGTAGTCGCCGGCGAACGCGGTGCGACGGTATTTGTGGGCCCCGAAGAACCGCTGGGAGATGCGACCGTCCGCCTCCCGGGCGAAAGGCATCCCAAAGCGTTCGAGGTCTTCGATCCCGCGAGAGGCACCCTCGGTGACGATCTGCACGGTGTGCGGGTTGGCCAGCAGGTAGCTTTCCTTCAGGGTGTCCGCGGCATGCTGCTGCCAGCTGTCGTCTTCATCCATCGTGGACAGGGCCGCGTTGATCCCGCCCGCGGCCAGCGAGGTGTGGGCGTCAGACTTGGGCCGTTTACCCACGGCGATTACATCCACCCCGGCTTCCGCCAGTTCGATGGATGCGCGCAGGCCGGATCCCCCCGTTCCGATCACCAGCACAGAGGTGGCAAGGCGACGGGTGGTGGGGGAGGTCGTACTCGACATTGAGTTCACTTTCATCAGTTATGTATGGGTAGGTACAGCCTGCGCCTTCGGGCTGATTTCTGGCTGTACTGCCACTGCCGGAAGCCTGTGCACCGGATGCCTCCGACGGGGCACCACGACCCGCCCGGAAACGGCGAGGCTAGTGGTGATGCGATTGGGATGCTGCAGAGGTGTCCAGCATGACGTGCAGGGCGACGTGCAGCCGGTTGACGGAGGGGCTCATCGCGCAGCCGATCCAGAGATAGAACGGCGCCTGCCCGCACTGGCACTCCGCCTCAAGCCACTCCGCTGCCCAGGCGAGCACGGCGCGTTCGAGGGATTCGCCGCGGGCGGCACCGAACGTGCCGTGCGAGGCCCCGCTGGCCAGGTCCCGGCGCAGCCAGGTGACGGTGACGCCGGCCGGAACGGCGAGTGGGACGACCTGCACGGAGGAGACGATCTCGATAAAAACCTGCCCGTAGGAATCCGCGGGCAAGCGGGAGAGAATCGACCTCAGTTCGGGAAGGTCGCGGCTGTCGCCGGCCATCATGACGTGCGGCTTGTGCCCGACGGGGGCTGGTTCTGTCGACTGGTCCACGCTCACAGTGTAGGTAAGCCTTACCTAATTAAGCAAGCATCCTGCTGCGGGCTGGCGCTCGGCAGACCCACGTCGACTTACGTTCCGCCGGCACCGCGTGCAAGCCGTTGCGGCACCATCCGGCGCTTGTTGCAATCGAATCACCCAACAAGCACAAGGAGACAACGATGTCCGCTCTCACCCTCGCCCAGGCCCGCAATGCCCTCGACGCCGCGTTCGAGGCCGCCGTGGCCAACGGAACGCTGATGAACATTGCGGTGGTGGATGCTGCGGGGCACCTGACCGCCTTCACCCGGATGGACGGTGCCTGGCGCGGCAGCATCGACATCGCGCTCAGCAAGGCACGCACCTCCGCGCTATTCGACACCAACACCGGGGACCTCGGCCAGGCATCGCAGCCCGGTGGCCCGCTGTTCAACATCGAGCTCTCCAACGGTGGCCTGATCACCTTCCCCGGGGGTGTGCCGATCCGGTTCGAGGGCGAGACCATCGGTGCTGTCGGCGTCAGCGGGAGCACCATCGACAACGACCACGCCGTCGCCAAGGCCGGGGCGGACGCGGCGAGCCTCCAGGAAACAACAACCGCCCGCTGATCCCGGTGATCCTGCGCCCTCCTGTTTATCCGCTGGGCGCTCCCCGGTCGCCGGGGCGGAACACCCCCGGCGGCCGCCCAGAACGGCGACCTATAATCGCGTAATCGTCATATTAACTATCCCCTTCCACTCCATCCGTGCCCGCCGCTGCGGCAGCGCGGTGTGCGGGGACCGCGCATGATGGCACCGGCCGAAAAGCGACCAACACCAGGAAAGCGCGCGGCACCGGCCGTTACCCCCACAACCACCAGGAAACCCATCGGCGCCGCCAAGGCCGCGACCACCGGCGCCGCCCGGTCGAAACCGGCGGCACGTCCCGCATCCTCGACGCGGCCGAAAACAACGGGCACCGCTGCCGCCAGGCAGGTGCACCGGGCCGCTCCGGCCCCGCGCCGCCGGTCCGGGCCCACCATCCGGCGCGGTCGACCCCGCCGGGCGCTCACCATCTTCGGCATAGCCCTTGCTGTGTTCCCCGCGCTGGCCGTTGTCGGGCTTCTGGCCTGGAGCGGCGTCAACTGGGCAAGCGACGAGGCCCGCGAGGCCAGGGACGCCGCGGCACTCGACGGTGTCGCGCCCCTCGCCGGGGATGAAGCCATCGCGGTCGGTCCCATTTCCCCCGTGACGATCATCCCGGATGCTGCCAAACTGGACACCGCCAGCCAGGGTGCCGTTTCCGCGGTGAGCCCGGGGGGACTTGCCGCAACCGTGGACGCGCTCTGGCTGGCGCAAATCGGCACCGCGACCGGAATCCCGGAACGCGCGCTCGCCGCCTACGCCGGGGCCTCCCTTGTGCTCGCCGCCGAGAACCCCGCCTGCAACCTCGGCTGGACCACCCTCGCCGGCATCGGCCGGATCGAAACCATCCACGGCAGCCACGGTGGATCCGTCCTGGGTGTAGACGGCTACCCGAACCCGGCAATCCGCGGGCCGGCACTCAACGGCGGCCAGTTCAAGGGCATCCCCGATTCCGACGGCGGCCGCTGGGACGGCGACACCGAATGGGACCGGGCGGTCGGCCCCATGCAGTTCATCCCGCAGACCTGGGACACCTGGGGTGCTGACGGCAACGGTGACGGGGTCGCCGACCCGAACCAGATCGACGATGCGGCGCTCGCCGCGGGTCGTTACCTCTGCCACTCCGGCGACCTGTCCAGCGTCAATGGGTGGCGGGCGGCAATCTTCTCCTACAACCATGACAATGCCTACGTCGACTCGGTCGCCGACGCCGCGAACCGCTATGCAACAGCATCCACGTCCTAAATCCGGAGGATGAACCACACTTTGCCGTTAGATATATTCGCCGAACAAGCGCAAGCACAAAAAGCATCCAGACTAGTAAGGGATACTGGGAAGCTGTGCGCTGAAAACTCGGCGATAACTGGATATGGAGTTTCGTTGGACGGAAATGCAACGACGACACATCGCAATGTAGCCCTGCTTTCCCTGGCAACTACCATCGCGCCCCTCGTCACGACGTCGGAAGAGATCGATCGCCGCCTCGCACCCGTGCTCAAACGCCTGCGTTTGCCCAAGGGACTGCTGCAGCGGGTCGCCGGGGTACACGAGCGCCGCAACTGGGCCGCGGGTACCAACTTCGACGACGCCGCGGTGTCCGCCGGGAAACGCGCCATCGAAGCCGCGGGGATCACCCCCGGCCAGATCGGGTTGCTGATCAACACGTCCGTGACCCGCCGCAACCTCGAGCCCTCCGTCGCGGTGAAAATCCACCACGAACTCGGCCTGCCCTCCTCGGCCACCAACTTCGACATCGCCAACGCCTGCCTTGGTTTTGTCAACGGCATGAACCTCGCCGGCCAGCTGATCGACTCCGGATCGATCGACTACGCGATCATCGTCGACGGTGAGGATGCTGATGTTATCCAGCAGAACACCATCGACCGCCTGCTCGGCAGCGAGATGGACCGCGAAGCCTTTATGAGCGAGTTCGCCAGCCTCACCCTCGGCTCCGGTGCCGCCGCCGCCGTGCTCGGCCGCGCCGACCGCCACCCCGAGGGGCACCGCCTGCTCGGTGGTGTCACCCGCGCCGCCACCGAGTTCAACGAACTCTGTGTCGGCAGCGTCGACGGTATGTTCACCAACGCGAAGGAACTGCTCCGCGGCGGAATGGAACTGGTGGTCGCCGCCTGGAAGGAAGCCAAGCGCGACTGGAACTGGTCGAACATGGACCGCTACATCCTTCACCAGGTCTCGACCGTGCACATGGACGCGATCACGAAGGCCACCGGAATGGACGCCTCGCGGGTTCCGCGCACCTACCCGCAGCTGGGCAATGTCGGCCCGGCGTCGATCCCGATCACCCTGTCGCAGGAATCCTCGTCCCTGAAAAAGGGTGACCGCGTGCTGCTGATGGGCGTCGGATCCGGCCTCAACACGGCCATGATGGAAATCGCCTGGTGAGTCGTCGCCTTCCGCCCGCAGCGTCCGTGACGGCTGCGGCGGCGCTGCCGCCTGCCGGGCTGCCCGGGCTCGACCCCGCATACTCGCGCCTTGTCGGCTCCCCGGATGCCTCGGGCATCGAGCGCACCTGGCACCTGCTCGACAATGGCGCCCGCCTCGACCATCTGGGGGCGGAGCCGATCGGCACCATCCTCTGTGTGCACGGCAACCCCACCTGGAGTTACCTCTGGCGGTCGCTGCTGAATGCCTCGATGGATGCTGCGGCCGCGGGGCGTCCCGCCTACCGGGTCATCGCCGTCGACCAGCTCGAGATGGGCTTCTCCGAGCGCACCGGTGTGGTGCGCACCCTCGCCACCCGGGTGCGTGACCTCGCGAACCTGACCGAAACGCTCGGCCTCACCGGCCCCGTCACCACCTTCGGCCACGACTGGGGCGGGGTTGTCTCCCTCGGCTGGGCCGTCGACCATCCCGACCAGCTCGACCGGGTGATGCTGTTGAACACGGCAATCCACCAGGACCCGAACCACCCGATCCCGGCCCCGCTCCGGCTCGCGCTGAAGCGTTCCGTGCTGGGCGCCGCGACCGTCGGCACCCCGGGATTTTTAGAAACCACGCTCGCCCTCGGCCACCCCGCCTTGCCCGCCGACGTACGCGACGCCTACCGTGCCCCCTACCGCAGTGCCGAACGCCGGGGCGGGATCGGCGGCTTCGTCGCCGACATCCCGGTGGATGCTGCCCACCCGAGCGCCGCGGAACTCGACCGCATCGCCGCCGGGGTCGCCTCGCTCACCGTGCCGGCCCTGATGCTCTGGGGCCCGCGCGACCCCATCTTCAGCGACCGGTACCTCAACGACCTCGTTGATCGCCTGCCGCATGCCGATGTGCACCGCTTCGAGGGCGCCGGCCACCTTCTCGCCGAAGACGTGGACTACGCCGCCGCAGCCCTGCTCTGGCTGGGCGACCAGCGCGAGAGCGCGGAAAACGCGGAACTGCGCGACGACCTCGCCGCCGCCGAATTCGCGGCACTGTCCGGCAGTATCGGTGCCGCGGTGGTCACCGACCACCCGATCGCTCCCGGCCAGCCACTCTGGCACAACCTGGAGATGATGCGCGACAGCGACGACACCGCCCTCGTCGAGATGGTCACCGCGGCCGGGGACGGCCCCCGGGTGATCAGCTGGAAGCTGCTGTCCCGCCGGGTTCGCCAGATCGCCGCCGGCCTCGTCCGGGTCGGTGTGAAGGAGGGCGACCGGGTCTCCCTGCTCATCCAGCCCGGCGCCGACCTGACCGCCGTGCTCTACGCCTGCCTGCGCATCGGCGCCGTGGTGGTGGTCGCCGACGCCGGCCTCGGCCTCACGGGCCTCACGCGTGCGGTGCGCGGTGCCTGGCCAGACCACGTCATCGGTGCGACTCCCGGCCTCATCGCCGCCCGCGCGCTCGGTTGGCCGGGCCAGAAAATCTCCACGGTGCGTTTCCCCGACGCCACGGGCCGCGCCCTCGGGCTTTCGCACGCTCTCGCCGACGTGATCGAACTGGGCGTCGACGAACTGCTTCCCGAGCCTCCATCCCCGGATGCCCCGGCGGCCGTGCTCTTCACCTCCGGCTCCACGGGACCGGCCAAGGGCGTTGTCTACACCCACAACCAGCTCTCCGCCATCGCCGATGCGCTGTCCCGCCAGTACGACGTGGGAATCGGAACCGGCCTTGTCGCCGGCTTCGCCCCGTTCGCCCTGCTCGGGCCCGCGCTCGGCGCCCGGTCGGTGACGCCGGACATGGTGGTCACCTCGCCCAAAACGCTGACCGCCACCGCCGTGGCGAAAGCGGTCGCCGCGGCGGACGCCACCGTGGTGTTCCTGTCCCCGGCCGCCGTGGCCAACGTCGTCGCCACCGCCGCAGAACTCAGCGTCGGCGACCGTGCCGCCCTGCGCCTGGTGAAAAGTTTCCTCTCGGCCGGCGCCCCCGTGCCAGAGCCGCTGCTCGCGGCGATCTCCGCGCTGATGCCGGAAGCGACCCCGCATACTCCCTACGGGATGACCGAGGGGCTGCTGATGACCGACGTGACCCTCGAGGGGATTCGCGACGCCAGCGCCGACAACCTGGCCGGCGGCGGCGCAGGGGGAGTGTGTGTCGGCGAACCGACGGCCACCAGCCGGGTGCGTATCAGCGCCCTCGATTCCCATGCCAACGCCGTCGGCGAACCCTCCCTCACGCCGCATGTGACGGGCGAGATCATCGTCTCGGCGCCGCACGTGAAGGACCACTACGACCAGCTCTGGCTGACCGACCGAGCCTCCAAGCGGGTGGGGGCCCACGGTACCGCCGGGGCCAACGGGCTGGAGAATCCCGCAGAGCGCTGGCACCGCACCGGCGACGTCGGGCACCTCGATGATGCCGGGCGCCTCTGGATCGAAGGCCGCCTCCCGCACGTGCTGGTCACCGCGGACGGGATCGTCACCCCCGTGGGTCCCGAACAGAAAATTGAAACAGTGCCGCTGGTCGCCAGGGCCGCCCTTGTGGGGGTCGGTCCGCGCGGAATCCAGCAACTGGTCGCCGTTGTCGAGACCAGCGAGCCGGCACGCCGGGTGTCGCTGGCCGCACCGCACCTCGCCGCCGCCGTCCGTGCGGCGTCCCCGGTGAGCCTCGCCGCCATCCTTGTGGTGCCGGCGCTGCCCACTGACGTGCGGCACAATTCGAAAATCGACCGGGTCCGCCTGGCCGTCTGGGCCGGCGGGATCCTCGCCGGAAAGCGGATGACGCGCCCCTGAGCGCAGCATCCACCGCGTGGGAGATCGTGAAGGCTGTGGGCAGATGAGGGTTTTGGTTACCGGGGCGAGTGGGCTGCTCGGCCGTGCGGTCGCGAAAGAGATCATCACGAATGGCCACGAGGTGCGCACGCTGCAGCGCAGCGCCTCGCGGGTCGGCGGGGCCGAGGACTACCTCGGTTCCGTCACCGATCCGGTCGCGGTTGCCGGAGCGATGATCGGTATCGACGCGGTGGTGCACCTCGCCGCCAAGGTGTCGCTGGCCGGCGATCCTGCCGACTTCGTCGCCGTCAACGTGGGCGGAACGCGCACCCTGCTCCAGGCGGCACGCGCCAGTGGCATCGGCCGATTTGTGTACATCTCCTCACCCTCGGTCGCGCATTCCGGATCCTCCATCGTGGGGGATGCTGCGCTGCCGGCCGATCCCGAACACGCCCGCGGTGATTACGCCCGCACCAAAGCCGAGGCGGAACTGCTCGCCCTCGCCGCCGATTCGCCAGAGCTGCGGGTGGTGGTGGTGCGCCCGCACCTGGTCTGGGGCCCGGGAGACACCCAGCTGGTGGAGCGCATCGTTGAGCGGGCCCGTGCCGGCCGGCTTCCACTACTCGGCCGCGGCGCCGCGCTGATCGACTCGATCTACATCGACAATGCCGCCTCCGGTATTGCCGCCGCGCTCGAGCGGGTCGACGCGGTACACGGTAATTCCTACGTTCTCACCAATGGTGAGCCGCGCCCCATCGCGGAACTTCTGGCCGGGATGTGCACCGCCGCCGGCGTCCCCACCCCGGCGTGGAGTGTGCCCGCCCCGGTGGCCCGCGCCGCCGGCTCCCTGGTCGAGGCGTTCTGGCGCATCAAGCCCGGGCTCGACGAACCCCCGATGACCCGTTTCCTGGCCGAGCAGCTTTCTACCGCGCACTGGTTCGACCAGCGGCAGACGCGCCAGGACCTCCAGTGGGTTCCCGCGGTGTCCCTCGACGAAGGGTTCCGCCGCCTCGCGCTGTCCTACCGTTCGGACCCGGCCGCCTCGCCCGCCTGAAGCAATCCGTTCCGGGTGACCGGTCGGGGGATTGGCTTCCCGTCAATGGATAGTGACACTATCCATTATGCGAATCGCCGAACTCAGCAGCATCACCGGCGTCGCTGTGCCCTCGATCAAGTTCTACCTCCGCGAGGGGCTAATGGCAGCGGGGGAGCGCACAAGCCGCAGCCAGTCGACCTACACCGACAGCCACGTTGCGCGGCTCCGGCTCATCCGCGCGCTCGTCGACGTGGGCGGATTGCCGGTTGCGGCGGTGCGCGATGTGCTCGCGGCGATCGACAACACCGCGATGCCGCTCGACCAGGCCTTCGGAATCGCGCAGTCCGCGGCCTCCCGTAGCGCTTCCGCTCCTACGGGCAGGCCGCAGGCACCGCCACTACCCCCGCCCCCGCCGGGGCAGCCGACAGCGCAGGCCGAGATCGCCGACCTTCTCGAGCGCACCGGGTGGCGGGTCTCCCCGGATAACCCCGGGATCACCCTGGTTGAGCGGGTGCTTGATACTTACAACACCGTCGGGCATCCCGAAATGGTGATGAAACTCGACGGCTACAGTGCAGCGGCACTGCTGGTCGCCACCACCGACCTTGATGCCGTCGCATTACAGTCCACCCGTGAACAAATGACCGAAGTTGTGGTGGTCGGCACCGTGCTTGGCGACGTCCTGCTGGCGGGGCTGCGCCGGATGGCCCAGGAGCACGTGTCCCACCAGCGTTATTCCCCGCCGGACGGCGGCCAAGTCGCCGTCGACCTCCCTCCCGCAGTTTTCCCTCCGCTCGGCTGACGCCGATCTTTCCGGAAGGCCCGTCTCATGAACACACTCCGCTGGCACCGCCCCCTCTTGGGGCTCGCCGGCCTGATGGCCGTGATGGCCGTCGCCAGTCTTGTGGGGGTTGTTCTCGACCACCGCATCGTCACCGGGATGAACGTGTGGCTCAAACCCCTCAAGTTCTCGCTGTCGATCACCATCTACGCCGTGACCCTCGCCTGGCTGATCGGCCAGCTCGGCCGCTTCCGGCGCCTCGCCTGGGTCGCCGGAACGATCATCGCTGTCGCATTCCTGATCGAAATGGTGGTGGTTGTCGGTTCGGCGGCGCGCGGCGAGACCAGCCACTTCAACGAGAGCACACCCCTGCACGCCTTCGCCTTCTCGCTGATGGGAGCCTTGATTGTTGTCATCTGGCTGATGACACTCCTGGTGGCGGGGGCCCTCTTTTTCACCTCACTCGGGGATGCTGCGCGCACCGTGGCTGTGCGCGCCGGGGCGATCCTTGCCCTCGGCGGGATGGCGATCGCCTTTTTTATGGTGATTCCCACCGAGCAACAATTGCTCGACAACAGTGGCATCGTCGGCGCCCATACCGTCGGGCTGGCCGACGGTGGTCCAGGCTTGCCCGTCTTCGGCTGGAGTACCGTGGCCGGCGACCTGAGGGTGCCGCACTTTATCGGGATGCACGCCCTGCAGGTGCTGCCGCTGTTTGTGATCGCCCTCGAGCTGCTCGCCAGGGGCGGCAGCACCCTGTCGCGCCTCCTCGCCAGCCCCGCCGTGCGCGTGCGGCTGGTGCTGGTCGCCACGGTCACCTATACCGCCACCCTCGTGACGCTCACCGTGCAGGCGCTGTCCGGCCAGTCCGTGGTGGCGCCGGCCGGGCCCATCCTGATGGCCGGCATCACCATCGCCCTGCTCGCGGGGGCGGCGGCGGTCCTGGTGCTGGTGGCCGGCCGAAAAGCCAGCCAGCCAACGCCGGGAACCACCCCGCCACTGGGGTTGCGCTGGGCGACTCGGCCTTAGACCTCGAGCGACTCCCCGGGCTGCAGGGCGAAGAATTCGCCGCCGCCGGCTTTCGTTGCGGTGCCGATGCGGTCATTGGCCATCCCGTTGCCGATAACCGAGTTGACCATCTCGTGGGTGGGGAAGGTGCGCTTCGGCGCCACGGCCTCGACGTAATCGATCACCTCGGACACCTTGAGCCAGGGCCCGCTCGCCGGAACCGCCAGCACATCAACGGATCCCGGCGGGATGGTGAACGAGTCTCCGCTGTAAAACACGGTGTTGTTGATAATCACGCCCACGTTGTTGATGACCGGGATGGAGCGGTGGATGACGGCATGCTTCTCGCCATAAAACGCCAGCGTGAAGTCGCCAGCGGTGTACTCATCACCGTCCTGCACCGCCGTGACGTTTACACCCGCATCTGCGGCGGCGGCCACAACGGCCGGGGTGCTGAAAACCTGCGCGCCCGGGTTGTTGTCGAGCAGGCGACGAACCTGGTCCGGCGTCCAGTGGTCGGGATGCTCGTGCGTGATCACGATGGCCACAACGCCGCGCTGGTCGAGCAGCGGGGAGGTGAACGCCCCGGGATCAACAACCACGGACTGCCCATTCTGGTCGACCACGAAGCAGGCATGTTCAAATTTCGTAATTCGCATAGTCCGAGGGTACGCCCGGGATCCGGCCTCCAAAACCCGCAGAAACCGCGCGATCCCGCTCCTATCACCCGCTTGCGCGGTATACCCCCTAGGGGTATCGTAGGGTCACGGTCGCCGTGCGGGACTGGCGGCAGTCCGTACCGTGGCGGACCTGCCAAAAGTCGGGGGTGTCCGTTACAACTGGGGGTACGGCGGCGGTCGGCCGCCGCTTCCCCCACGCCACAGGTCTATGAGTTCACCACCAACCGCGGAGAGTAGTTCGCCATGAGTCACGACCACCCCGACAGTCCCGAACGCACCGGGCACTCCCACGATTTAACGGCGAACACAGTGGTGGATGCTGCAGTGAACACGGACCACACCCACCACACGCCTCACGCGGACCACGAGCACCATGCTGCGCTCGCCGGCCACAGCGAGCACAACGGCCACGGCGGCCACAACGATCACTCCCAGCACGACCCCGCGGTCTTTAAACGCAAATTCTGGCTGAGCCTCGCCCTCACCATCCCCACCCTCATTTTCAGCACCGGCCTGCAGGACATCCTGGGGCTGGGCGGGCCGAGGTTCCCCGGTAGCCAGTTCATCCCGGCCGTGTTCGGCATTGTGCTCTTTTTCTACGGCGGAATGGTGTTCATCCGCGGCGGCATCGCGGAGGTGAAATCTCGCAGGCCGGGGATGATGACGCTCATCTCGCTGGCGATCGTGGTTGCCCTCGGCTACAGCATCGCGGTGACCCTCGGCTTCCCCGGGATGGATTTCTGGTGGGAGCTCGCCACCCTGATCACCATCATGCTGCTGGGCCACTGGGTCGAGATGTCGGCAATCATGGGTGCGCAGAATGCACTCGGCGAGCTGGCGAAACTGATCCCGGACGAGGCCGAGCGGGTCGAGGCGGGAACCACCACCCGGGTACCCGTCGCTGAACTGTCGGTGGGGGAGACCGTGCTCGTTCGGCCGGGAGGTGCCATCCCCGTCGACGGCGAAGTTGTCGACGGAGCATCCGATGTCAACGAATCTTTGCTGACCGGGGAGTCGACCGCGGTCGCCGCAACCGTGGGAAGCGCGGTCATCGCCGGCAGTATCAACGGGTCGGGCGCCCTCACCGTGCGGGTCACCAGGGTGGGAGCGGATACCGCCCTCGCCGGGGTGATGAAGCTCGTCGCCGACGCCCAGGCCAGCAAATCCGGAACCCAGGTACTGGCCGACCGGGCCGCGGCCCTGCTGTTCACCGTAGCCGTCGCCGCTGCACTCATCACCCTGACGGTGTGGAGCCTAATCAGCCCGGAGGATCCCGCCTTTGTTATCGAGCGGGTGGTGACGGTGCTGGTCATCGCGTGCCCGCACGCGCTCGGGCTTGCCATTCCGCTCGTCGCCCAACTGTCCACGGCGATCGGGGCCCGGCGCGGGGTGCTGATGCGCAGCCGGGCCGCACTGGAGGACGCCCGCGCCATCCAGGTGGTGCTGTTCGACAAAACCGGCACCCTCACCGAAGGCCGGCAGGGCGTCACCGACGTTTTCCTCGCCTCCGCCACCACCGCGAGCAAAAGCGAACTGGTCGCCCTGGCCGCCGCGGTCGAGGCATCCTCGGAGCATCCGATTGCCCGGGCCATCGTTGCTGCGGGGGTCGCGACGCGGCGGATCCCCAAGTCGGCGGACGGCGCGGCCATCGCCCGCGCGGAGGCTGCTGCATCCATTCACGCGGCCCCCGTTACTGGATTCAGCTCGCTCGCCGGACGGGGTGCAGAGGCCACGATTTTCGGTCGCGTGATCACGGTCGGCAGCGCCAGGGTTGTCACCGAGCGGGGACTTGTCCTCGATGAGGCGCTGGTGCGCGGATCCGAACTCGCCGCGAGCCAGGGCAAAACCGTGGTCTACGTGCTCACCGCACGGGAAGTGCTCGGCGCTATTGCCGTCGCCGACGTGATCCGGCCCGAATCCGCCGCCGCCGTAGCCGACCTCGCGGCGCGCGGGATCCGGGTGGCGATGCTCACCGGTGATTCCTCGGAGGTAGCATCCTGGGTCGCGGCCAAGCTTGGCATCAGCGAGGTCTTCTCCGAGGTGCTTCCGGGGGAGAAGGCAGCGGTGGTGGAACGCCTGCAGCGCGACGGCACCCGGGTGGCGATGGTGGGTGACGGCGTCAACGATGCGCCAGCACTCACCCAGGCCGATGTGGGAATCGCGATCGGCGCCGGCACGGATGTCGCCATCGAATCCGCCGGTATCGTGCTGGCCTCCAGCGACCCGCGCGCGGTCGCCGACATCATCACGCTGAGCGCGGCGACTTACCGGAAGATGCTGCAGAACCTGTGGTGGGCGGCCGGCTACAACATTGTGGCTCTCCCGTTGGCTGCCGGTGTGCTCGCCGGTGCGGGCATCCTGCTCTCCCCGGCCGTTGGTGCCATCCTGATGTCGGTGTCGACAATTGTGGTGGCGCTGAATGCGCAGCTGTTGCGGCGCGTTGACCTGACGGCGGCGGGAGCGCGCCCCTGACGCAGCGCCGGTGCATTCCGCTGGCCCAAACTCGCGGCATACTCGGGATATGAATTTGTCGTCCCCCGCCGCGCCGAAACGGTTTGTGGTCGCCATCAACCCCTCGGCGGCCTTCGGCTCACGCAAGCAGGTGGGCGGCCGGGTCGTTGATGAGCTCCGCCGGCGCGGGCACACCGTCACCGCGTTGGTCGCCCCCGACTTCGACCAGCTGCAGGCAGCGACGAAGCAGGCCCTGAAAGCGGCACCGGACGCGCTTGTGGTGGTCGGCGGCGACGGCATGGTCAGCCTCGGCACCACCGCGGTGGTTGGCACCGCCGTGCCGCTCGGCATTGTCGCCTGCGGAACCGGAAACGACATGGCCAGGGGGCTGGGCCTGCCCATCAATGATCTGGATGCGGCGCTCGGGGTGCTCCTTGACGCGCTGCGCGACGGTCCGCGGGTCATTGACGCTGCCCTGATGAACTGGGGTCCAGGCGCCGAGCGGCCACCGGTCGACGTGGCCCCGGGCACCAACCGGCGCTGGTTCGCCGGGGTGCTCTCCGCCGGGTTCGACGCCACCGTCAACGAACGCGCCAACTCGATCCGATTCCCGCGGGGCAAAAACCGGTACACCGTGGCGATCATGATCGAGCTGCTGCGCCTGAAGCCGATCCGCTACCGCATCGAACTCGACGACCGGGAACTTGTCACCGACGCCCTGCTTGTCTCGGTGGGCAACAACGTCTCGATCGGTGGGGGTATGAAAGTGACCCCGAACGCGCTGCTCGACGACGGGCTGCTCGACGTGATGGTGGTGCAGCCTCTGTCGAGGATCGCCTTCCTACGCATCTTCCCGCGCGTTTTCGCCGGCACCCACCTGGGCGACAAGCGTGTTGCGATCCACCGCGCCCGCCGGGTACGCATCGAAGCGGACGGAGTTGTCGCCTACGCCGACGGCGAGAGGGTGGGGGAGCTTCCCGTTGATATCGAGGTGCACCGGGACGTCCTCCGAATGCTCTCAGCGCTGCCGGCCCCGCGCTGAACCCGGCCGGAACACCACGAGTTTCCGGGGCGACGCGCCGAACGGAACACCCAATTTGCCCCCGCCCAGTTCCGTGTGGCATAGTAGTCAAGTTGTCGCGACGGCCCCATCGTATAGCGGCCTAGTACGCTGCCCTCTCACGGCGGTAACACCGGTTCGAATCCGGTTGGGGTCACAACAGAAAAAGAAGCCCGGTTTCTCTTCGCGGAGAAACCGGGCTTTTTTGTTTGCTTCCCTCACTCGTTGCTGTTCCAGGGGCCTCTTTCGGCGTTGAGGCGCGTGCCCTGGATACTCAATGGACGCACCGTCTCCTTTTCCGTATCCGAGGCGAATGGGGCATTCGAGGCCTTTCGATGCTTACCAATCGCCACTTCGGCGTGTCGTCAACCAAATGTTGAGGAATTATTCATCTAATCATTTACGATCGGCTCCATTGGATTCACAAAGGAGCCCTACAATGCCGTACGACTTGACTAATCGACTCGTTATCGGTGTCGCGTCCAGTGCGCTATTCGACTTAACGGAATCAGACGGCGTTTTCAGGACGCAGGGTGAAGATGAATATCGAAGGTACCAAGAGGACAATATCGACGACGCTTTGGAGCCAGGCGTAGCATTTCCATTCATAAAGCGTCTTCTCTCGTTGAATCAACTCGCTCCCGAAGGAGAGCCGCCTTACGTCGAGGTCGTGATTCTTTCCAAAAACGACCCTGATACCGGGTTGAGGGTTATGCGATCGGTTTCCCACCATGAGCTTGCAATCACTCGCGCGGTTTTCATGCAAGGTAGATCTCCACATAAATTCATGCCGGCATTTGATATGGCTCTGTTTCTGTCTGCAAACCAAAGTGACGTCGCGAAAGCAGTCGGTGAAGGCCACGCCGCCGGCCAAGTTTTAGATACGTCGTCGGTAAACGATGAAAGTGACGATTTACGCATCGCCTTTGACTTCGATGGCGTCCTCGCCGACGACTCGTCCGAGAGAGTCATGCAAGAGAGTGGTCTCGAAGCTTTTCATCATCATGAGGTGGCTCATCTCGAGGACCCGCTTCCGACCGGTTTATTGCGCGATCTTCTAGCTGGAATAAATCGAATTCAGCGACGTGAAGAGGAACTGCGACGAAGCGACCCTTCCTACCGAATTCGCGTTCACGTGGCGCTGGTAACTGCGCGAAATGCTCCGTCACATGAACGAGCTATCCGAAGCCTCAAGGCTTGGGGTGTGACCGTGAATGATGCGTTTTTCCTAGGTGGAGTCGACAAGGCCGGGGTCTTGAAAATCCTGAAACCCCACATCTTCTTCGACGACCAAGCAAGCCACTTGGTCGCGGCATCGAAGGTAGTGCCGAGCGTGCATGTGCCATTTGGGGTCACAAATGAAAAGCTGCCTACCGCTACGTCTCCTGAGCCGATCGTCGTGCTCACGGTAGACGAGATCGCTGTGGATCAAGATTATCCATTGGGCATGGAGATGAGCGCATCGATCGAAGAAGTCAGTGCGTGACGAGCGGATACGATCCGCCTCTGACGTGAGGGTGCGTTATCAGGCAAGCAAACAGGCGAAGCACTGATGTTCACGCCTCCGTATTCCAATTCGTTCATAGACTTAGTTTGACGGGTGTCTCGATCTCTACAATTTGTGCGCCGATTGCCTGATCCTGATGCGAAAGTTCGTAGACCCGATCCCATCAAAGCGAGCCAATGACGACCGCCTCCTGCACCATCCTTGTTGGCCTGGTCGGCGAAGGGATCGGCGCCTCACTGACCCCGCCCCTGCACCGGCGTGAGGGCGCCCTGCTCGGCTTCGACTATGAGTACCGCACCCTCGACCTGCTTGAGCTCGGCCGGCCGGCCAGCGACAT
>Ga0247735_1000137_pt1 | contig 33939 bp, 32 predicted proteins | sample UWRJL178409R2_FD_180934 | JGI IMG/M metagenome (GOLD analysis project Ga0247735, IMG submission 180934) | Plant litter microbial communities from Arlington Agricultural Research Station in Wisconsin, United States - UWRJ-L178-409R-2 | ecosystem: Environmental > Terrestrial > Plant litter >... | reverse complement strand
GTAACCGCCGGCATCATCGCCGAACCCGCCGAACGCTCGCATCCCACCATCGGCCAGAAGGGCAGTAACTGGTTCCGGCTGACCATCGAAGGGAAGCCCGGCCACGGCTCCCTGCAGCCGCTGCACGGCACCAACGCCAACCTGCTCGCCGCCCGCGCCGTCATCGCCCTGCAGAAACTGTGGGACATGGTGCCGAACGCGCCGGAGTCCGTGCGCCCGCTGATCGCGAGCTCGAAGCTCTACGCCGAAGAGCGTGAGGGCTACGCCGCCGGCATCGGAGCGGTCTTCGAACACGTCACCATCAATATCGGGAAGATCACCGGTGGTACCTCGACCAACGTCGTCGCGGATCGCGCTGTTATCGAGATCGACACCCGCGTGCCGATCGGGCTCTCCCGCGCCGAGGTCAACAACCGCGTGAAGGAGATCCTCGCTGAGGAGGGCATCGAGGGCACCATCGAGCCGATGGGCTTCTGCAGCGAGCCGAACTGGACCCTGGCGGAAGAGCCCATCGTCTCCGAACTCGTCGGCGCCATCCGGGATCTCAGCGACCCGGAAGCGAAGGGAGTACTGCAGTGGGCTTCCTCAGACGCCCGCACCTTCCGCAGCCACGGCATCCCCGTGCTGCAGTACGGCCCCGCCGTGCTCGCCACCATCCACGGCTTTGACGAGAAGGCCCCGGCCGACGACGTTATCCTCGCCGCGAAGGTCTACGCCATCACGGCGCTGCGCTACCTCGGCCTCGCAGCAACCACCAGCACCGCAACCACCAGCACCGCAACCACCACCGAAGAAAAGTAGACCGATGCTCCTCCACGTTATGAACGTCCTCGAACTGCTGGACACCCCGCACGCCACCGGCGACACCGTCTCGAAGCATCTCGCCGCGCTCGCCCCGGCCGACGCCACTATCGAGGTTAAGACCGTCGCGGGCGACAAGGGAACCACCGACTTCGTCACCGTGGTCATCCCCGGCAGCAACGGACGCCGCTCCGGCGGTACCGCACCGACCATCGGGATCATCGGCCGCCTCGGCGGTGTGGGCGCCCGCCCCGAACTGATCGGGTACGTCTCCGACGGAGACGGCGCGACCGCCGCCATCGCCTCCGCCGCCAAACTGCTTCACATGGCGACCATCGGCGACCGCCTGCCTGGAGACGTCATCGTCTCCACCCACGTCTGCGCCTGGGCGCCGACCGAACCGCACGACCCGGTTCCCTTTATGTCGTCGCCGGTGGACATCGCCGCGATGAACGAGCACGAGGTCACCGCCGAGATGGAAGCCATCCTCTCGATCGACACCACCAAGGGCAACCGCGTACTCAACCACCGTGGCATCGCGATCTCGCCGACCGTGCGCCAGGGGTACATCCTCCGCACGAGTGAGGATCTGCTCAGCATCCTGGAGTCGGTCACCGGCGAACCCGCCCGCGTGCTTCCTCTCGCCCAGCAGGACATCACCCCGTACGGCAACGGTGTTCACCACCTCAATTCGATCCTCCAGCCGGCAGCAGCATCCACCGCCCCGGTCGTTGGTGTCGCGCTGACTACCGTCACCGCGGTTGCCGGCTGCGCCACCGGTGCGAGCCACGAGACCGACATCGCCGCGGCAGCGCGCTTTGTGATCGAGGTCGCGAAGGGCTACGGTGCCGGCATCGTGGACTTCCACAACGAGGCAGAATTCGACCGCATGGTTGGCCTCTACGGTTCCGGTACACGTTTCCAGACCCTGGGCGACAGCGCACTCGCTCCCACCGCTTAAGGAATCGTTATGACGTCGCTCCTGGAAATCACAGACCTTCGAGTTCACATTGACACTGCGCGTGGTCCCATCACGCCGGTGAAGGATGTCAGCCTGTCCATCGCGCCCGGCGAGATGCTCGGTCTGGTCGGCGAATCCGGTAGCGGCAAAAGCATGACGGCCATGTCGATTTTGCGGATGCTGCCGGCGGAGTCCGCCCGGATCTCGGGCGGCAGCATCCGCTTCGACGGCGATGACCTGACAAAAATGTCGGAGCGCGGTCTCCGCGGCATCCGCGGCGGCAAGGTCGGCACCATCTTCCAGGAGCCGATGACGGCGCTTAACCCGGTGCTCAGCATCGGGGACCAGCTGACAGAACCGGTGCGCAAACACCTCGGGATGAACCGGCGCCAGGCCTACACCCGCGGCCTCGAGATGCTCGACATGGTGGGCATCCGCGACCCCAAGCGTGTGATGGCGGACTACCCGTTCCAGCTCTCCGGCGGTATGCGCCAGCGGGTAATGATCGCCATGGCGATGTCCTGCGAGCCCACTCTGCTCATCGCCGATGAGCCGACCACGGCGCTCGACGTCACCACGCAGCTGCAGATTCTCGACCTGATGGTCGGGCTGCAGCGCGACCACGGCACCGCCATCCTGCTGATCACCCACGACCTCGGTGTGATCGCCCAGACCTGCCAGCGAGTAGCCGTGATGTACGGCGGCGAGATTGTGGAAACCGCGACGGTCGACGACCTGTTCGAGCGCCCGCAGCACGAGTACACTCGCCGGCTGCTTAGCTTCCTGCCGCAGCCGGGGGACGCCACCTCCTGGGAAGCGCGTGCGCAGGTCCACCACCGCGCGGAAGCCGTTGCCATCGCGGAGGACGGCAACCCCACTGTTGCAGCATCCACCCCGCTGCTCGAGGTCACCAACCTCTCCATGCACTACGCCTCGAGGAAGCCGCACATCTTTGCCAGCACACCGGAACCGGTGAAGGCCGTCGAGGACGTCAGCTTCACGGTCGAGCGCGGCAGTACCCTCGCGATTGTGGGGGAGTCCGGTTCCGGCAAGTCGACCACGGGACGCGCGGTGCTTCGCCTGGTCGAACCGACAAGCGGTTCGGTGACATTCGACGGCCGCGACCTGCTGGCCCTCACCCCCGAGGAGATGCGCGCCGCCCGCAGCGACATGCAGATCATCTTCCAGGACACCTACGCCTCGCTCGACCCTCGTTGGCACATCGGCCGCTCGCTGATGGAGCCACTCGCCACCCACACCGAGCTCGACCGGGGCGATCGTGTCGACCGGGTGTCCGAGATCCTCGAATTGGTGGGCCTCGAACCCTCACACGCCGACCGGTTCCCGCACGAATTCTCCGGCGGCCAGCGCCAGCGCATTGGTATCGCCCGCGCCCTGATGTTGAATCCGTCGTTTGTGGTGTGTGACGAGCCGGTCTCCGCGCTCGACGTGTCCGTGCAGGCGCAGGTGCTCGAACTGATGAAAAAACTGCAGCAGGACCTCGGCCTCACCTATCTCTTCATCTCGCACGATTTGTCCGTCGTCTCCGAGATGGCCGACGAAGTCATTGTGATGAACCGGGGCCGCATCGTGGAGCAGGCCTCGGTCGAGCAGCTCTACACCGACCCGCAGCACGCCTACACCAGGGCGCTCCTCGCGGCGGTTCCGCAGGCGGATCCCCGTTCGAAGAACAACCGCGAAGAACGCCGTCGCCTGGTGGATGCTGGATTGGCGGCTGCCGGGAACCCTTCGGGCGCGTCAGTGTGAGTGCCTCACCAGGTTCCGCGATTCTCGGGCTCGTGACGATCGGGCAGTCCCCGCGCGTCGATGTGCTCGCCGACATCGTGCCGGTGCTGGCCGGGCGCCGCTACGTCGAGCACGGTGCGCTCGATGACTTCGATGCGGAGCAGCTGCGTGCCGTGGCTCCCGAAGCCGGGCAGCCACCCCTCGTCTCGCGCCTGCGCGACGGCGGTTCCGTGCGGATCGACCACACCAAGATCGTGCCGTTGGTCGCCGCGGCGGTAGACAAGTGTGCGGAGGATGGGGCCAGTGCCGTGCTGTTGATGTGCACCGGGCATTTCGAGCCGTTCGCCTCGCGCATCCCCGTCTACGACGCCGAATCCCTCGCGCAGAAGCGGGTGCTTGACGCCGTGGGTGATGCCCCGTTCGCCGTGGTGACCCCGGTCGCCGAGCAGGTCGCCGACCGGGTCTCCTACTGGAGCGGTCGGGCCGGCCGCGCTGTCGCCGTCGCATTCGCCGACCCCTATATCTCCACCCTCGGGCAGGTCGCTGCCGCCGGTCTCGAACTCGCCTCGAGCAACGGCACGGCGAAGCCCTGCTGGATCGTGCTCGACTGCTTCGGCTACTCCCAGGCGATGGCCGACGAGGTCGAACGTGTCACCGGGATCCCGGTACTGGTCACCCGGCTTGAGGCAGCCCGCCAGGCGTTGCTGGAAATCGACGCGGCGGCGAACACCCCCTGTTCACCTGCCGACGCCACCCTGGGGGAATGAGTTCCACCACCTCCCATCCACCCGTTGTTGTCTCCGGTGCCGCGGCGTCAGTGTTTGTGCTGGCCTGGATCGGCGGCCTGCTCACCCCTATCCCCGACATCCCCGCCGGGATGGATGCTGCCACAATCGACGCGCTCGCCTCCGGCTCAGGACCGTTGCTTATCCAGGTCATCCTGGTGCACGGGATCGCCGGGCTCGCCCTTGCGCTCCTGGTGCTCGCGGTCGCTGGCCGCAGTCGCGTCCCCTCGGCGGTCCGGGTGCTTGGAATCCTTGCGGCCGCGCTGTCTTTCGGCCAGCTCGCCTGCGAGTTTGTTGTCTGGTCCGGCTCGAACCCGGGCGAAGCGGACAGCTGGTGGACCGCCGCGCTCCGGATTGACGGTGCCAAAATGCTGGTCATCGCCGCGCTGATGGTGCTGTTGCTGCGACGCACCCGTGTCGTCGCATCCGTCACCCTGCTCGCCGCGGTATCGATCGCCGTTTCAGCAATCGGGTACCTGCTGCTGCATCCAGGCCTGATGTCTGTCGCGTTTGTCTCGCTTCCCCTCCTGCTGGTGTGGGCGGCACTGACCGGCTGGCTGCCCGGCCGGCTGCCCGCGCGACCAGGACGGGTGCAAGCGTCCCCGCGGGTAGAGCCGACGGCGCCGAAGCGGTAGCGTCGCGTTATGTGCGGACGGTTCACCATGAGCAAAGACACCGACGACCTCATCACCGAGTTCGTCGCCACCGGCGGGGACTTCCGGGACTGGCGCCCCGGTTGGAACTTCAAACCGACCAATCTTGTGCCCGTGGTGATCGACTCTGCCAAGGGGGACGCCGACGCGGTACGCCGCCTCGAGTTGGCCCGCTGGTCGTTGACACCGTCGTGGTCGAAGGAACTCAAAACGAAGTTCCCCACCTTCAACGCGCGCTCCGAGAACATCACAGACAAGGCCACCTGGAAGGGCCCGGTGAAAAGCCATCGCGCGCTCGTTCCGGCCACCGGGTACTACGAGTGGCAGACCGACCCTGACACCAAAAAGAAGACCCCCTATTTCATCCACGCTCCGAAGGATGAGCTGCTGGTCTTCGCTGGCCTCTACTCCTGGTGGAAAGACAGGTCAAAAGCCGAGGACGACCCCGACCTCTGGACCCTGACTGCCACCATCCTCACCTCGAGCGCCGTCGACGAGCTTGTCCAGATCCACGACCGCAATCCCGTTCCGCTGCCGAGGCAGTGGTGGGATGACTGGCTGGATCCCACAATCGAGGGCGACCAGCATTTTGTGGATGCTGCGGTGCAGGCGGCACTGCCGGTGGCAGCGTCCCTCGAGATTCGTGAAGTTGCACCGTTGCCCGCGAAGGGAGACGGCCCCGAGCTGGTCGAGCCGGTGTGAACGGTTTCAGACGTGGGTCGCAAGCCCCGGGTAGGTCACGACGTAGCCGTCCCTGTTCAGCTCGAGTTCGCTGGTGAACTTGCGGTCGGCGGAGACGTACCGCACAACGGCGCCGTTATCGGTGAGCCGTACGTGTTCGTAGCGCTGCGGTGAGGCGTGCACGTGTAGGTCAGGCACAGAGACCCACGCCATCACGAAGTCGGCGCTGCCGGGATGCTGGTGCAGTCCGCGCCGCCGGATCGGCATCACGTTGGTCAGTGGCGAGTTCGCCAGGTCACAGTCAAGTGCCCCGGTCACCTCCGCCATGTTGCCGCCGGGCGGATCGAACAGGTGCCCGAGGGGCCGCCCGGTCTCTTTCACCGTGCAGATCCAGTTGCCGGTGCCGAGGTGGCGAAGGTCGAGCTGTCGTGACCAGCCGTCACCGGCCGAGGTGACGTCGAGGCGCCGGGTGATCCAGTCGGCCCCGACCTCGAGCCGGTAGTCCACCCGGTACGGCAGTGGGTCGATGCCGAGCTGGGTGCCGGTGGCCACCATGCCGAGGGCACCTCGATACGGCGGTGTGGCGGGAGGTGACGCCGTTGTGCCTGGCGTCACGCCGTAACGCGCTGCACCACGTTCCTCGATCCGCGCCCCCTCGGCGCGCCAGGAGTCGAGGCCGGACCAGAGCATCAGGGTCGTCACCCACCCAGTGTCCGGTGCGGCCCCCGCGCTGTCGAGGCCTTGGCCCGACCGCGCAACTATGCCGTGGCGCGTCGCCGGTCCCGGAGCATCCAGGTCGCAAGGGCGATCACAATCGCCACCGCTGTTCCGAGTACGGTCTCGATCGCACGGTCGGTGACCAGCTGGGCGGTCGGTACATGGTGGGCCAGCTCAACCATCACGAGGGCCAGCGGGGTGACAAAGATGAGGGTGATCGCGTAGTTGCGGCCGACAAACAGTTCGGCGAGAACCTGCAGAGCGAACACGATGAGGATGGTGCCGAGCGCGTTCGGCTGCAGCGACAGCAGTCCCCAGGCGAGTACAAGCCCGGCGACGGTGCCGAGAACCCGGTGGGTGCCGCGCACCAGGGAGTTCGAGAGGTCGTAGGCGAGCAGGGGGACAACGCTGGCGACCATCGCCCAGTACGGATGCCCGATGCCGAGTGCGGTCGACAGTGATCCGGCGACCGCGGCGGCGATGCCGAACCGCAGCACACGCAGCAGTGCGCCCGGCTGGCGGAGGAAGTCCGTGACGCTTCCTATGCTGTGCCGCACCCGGGCGCGCGCCGGTGTGGCGGCGGCGATCGCGCGGCGCCGCGGATGCAGCATCCCCACTGTTCCCACAACCATGGCGAAGGCGGCGGATGCTGCGCTGACCAGTAGAACGATGGTGAAGGTGGGGCCGGCGGTGCCCGGGGTGACCGGGATCGAGGCGACGGCGCAGAGCGCGAACACCGCGAAGAGCGGTCCGGGCGGGTGCAGTTTCAGGTAGTCGGAGACCGTGGCGACAACAACGGCCCAGGCGCTGCCGACGATGACCACGGTCCATTCGGCGGTAGGCGACATCGCCACAAGAACCCCGAGCAGCAGCGAGACGATCATGATGACGGCGGCGACCAACTGCATTCGCAGGCGTGGGCGGAACACTTCGCCGCGGCCGTAGAGTGCGGCGAAGGCGCCGAAGACCGCGTAGAGCGACCATTCGATGTGCCCAAGCGCCCAGACGGTGAGCAGGGGGACAAGCATCGAGATCCCGGCGCGGAGGGCCACGCGGTGGGCCCCGTTGTGGCCGCCGAAGTGCAGGAGGCTGCGCGTCCAGTCGGCGAGGGGCGAGGGAGTCGACACAAAAATCCAATACGTGGGTGGTGAATGGGGGCGGGTGGGGTGAATGGTGGCGGGGTGGCGAGTGTGAAGCACGCGGCGTGGGTACATCAGAACCGGCGTCGCACAAACTATTTTACAGGTAAAATAGTTCCATGGAACATGGAGAGCCCCATTCGTCGGACGCGATCGACAGGATCCGCGCCGCCTGGTCAGACGTGCGCCCGGAAATCGACACAAGCCCCGTCGGCACGATCGGCCGGATCCAGCGCGCCGCCCACCACGTGCGCACGCAGAGTGACCAGGTGCTGCTGCGCTTCGGTATCACCCGCGGCGAATTCGACGTGCTGTCCGCGGTGCGGCGCTCGTCGGTGGCGCTCACCTCGTCCGACGTCGCCAGGCAACTGCTCGCCTCCAACGCCGCGATCACCAAACGTATGGTGCAGCTCGAGGCGTCCGGCCTCGCCGAGGGCCGCCGCAGTGACACCGATGGCCGTGTGGTGCAGGTTACCCTGACGCCTGCCGGTATCGAGTGTGTGGATGCTGCGCTGCCGGCCACCCTCGACTTCGAGCGCAGCATCGAGTCCGTTCTCGAGCCGGCGGAGCGGGTCTTCCTCGAGCGCATGATGCGCCGCATCCTGAGCGAGCTCGAGGGTCGCGCCTGAAACCTGCCAAATCCAGCCAGTCCAGCCCAGTCCAGCCAGTCCAGCCAGTTAGTTCTGTTCAGTTCGCTTTGGCGGGCGGGTGTGTTCGAGGATCGCCGGAACGATCTCATCCCAGGTTGGCGGCGGGGGATTCTGGTGCCCCATCCCCTCGATCGTGAGCAACCGCGCGCCGGGGATCTCCCGCGCCAGCGCCTCCCCGTGGGGTAGCGGAAACAGCGGATCTTCGGTGCCGTGGATCACCAGGGTCGGCGCGACGATGTCGGCAAGGCGTTCGCGCGGCTCGCCCCCTGAGGCGGCCTGCCAGTGGTTCTCGGCCGAGAACGGGGAGATCGTCCGACGTCGGACCTCCTTCGCAATGGAGCGAATCCGGGCTTCATCGACGGGGATGCTGCCGGAGAAGATGCGTTCGGAGGCGAGGAAACTCTGCGCAACGGCCTCGTCGTCGCCCCAGTCGACCGGTGGTTGTTCCACGGAGAATGCCGCCGAGAACGCTGGCAGCATCGGTGGAAGGCCGTTCAATTCATTTCCTGGTCCGGCCGGGCTGAACGACATCACGGTCAGGCTCGCCACAAGCTCGGGGTGCCGCATCGCGATCTCCGCGGCGATGCCGCCGCCCATCGAGATTCCCACGAGATGCGCGGGTGCCGCGCTGAGGGCGGCGATCAGCTGGGTGAGGTCTTCTTCGAGGTCGTCAGAGGAGTACCCGGGTGCGCCCGGCGGGTAGCTGGTGGATGCTCCGGTGTCACGAAGGTCGTACCGGATCACGCGGCGTCCGCCTTCTGCAAGGCGCTCGCAGAAGGCGACATCCCACCAATCCATCGAGCTGGCGGCACCCGCAATGAGAATGAGCGCGGGATCGTGGCGCTCGCCGAATTCTTCAATGCAGAGCTCGACTCCGTTCACGGCGATAAGTCTCTGTCCAGGCATGCATCTCTCCCTTGTATGTCGATGTCGTCGAGGGTCTTCCGCTACTTCGATCCCCAGTTCGACCCCGATTCCGTCCGTACTTTGCCTATGCTTCCGCTTCGCCTCTGCCCAATTTGTGAACAGCGTACACATTAGTTTCCTGGGGTGCTACGGGTCGTGTTGACCCCTAAAAACGTACGTGTAGCTCGATACGTTGCCTCACAATGAAACCTCCGTGAAGGGGTAGTTCACCATGCATCCCCGGCTGTTGCGCGCAGTGGGGATCAATCCGGTTGCCTGCCACACCTCTTCTCCACAGGGCAGTCACGTCTCGTATCGCCACACGAGTTCATGGGCGACCCTAAGACGGCCTGCCACTGTTTGCGACAATTGCGATCGTCAGGGCCCCTGCAGGGCGGCAAGCGGCGGTCTCCTGGGTCGTGCGGCGCCGAATCAACGTGGCTTCGGTCCCGAATCCACCCTCATGATGAAGAATCGTATAGCACCGCTATCTAAGTTCTAAGTTCCTTCATAATAGAACACATAATCGAATAATGGTTACATAAGCGGCTTTCAACCTCGTAGCAGGCTTTGAAGTTATCCACAACTTTACCGAATGTCTGTTCGGCGTGTCGGATCTGATGTTGACTCAAGGTATGAGCATAAATAACCCCGAACCTCGTGAGCCGGAGGACGCGGTCGCCCCGCCAGGCGGCCCCGATTCCACCGAGACTCCCACCCCCGAACCCACAACCGCACCGACTCCTCTCGAAGACGCGGCAACTCCCGTCGAATCTGCCGAGGCATCCACCCCAACAGAGGTCGACGCCGACGCCGACGCCGACGCCGACGCTGACGCTGACGCTGACGCTGACGCTGACGCCGACGCTGACGCGGTGATAACAGCGCCTGAGCCCACCCCGGAGGAAATCGCGGCAGCGGCAGCCGCAGCCGCCATTCGGGCGGCGGAGCAGGCCGCCGTGTGGGCGGCCGCCGGAGCAGCAGCCGAAACAGCCGCCCGCCTAGAGGCTGAAATCGACGAAGCGCGCGCGGCCATCGAGCGGGCCGAGATGCTGGTCCTCGCGGTAGATACCACGGTGGGGATGCCCCTGACTTTCACCCGGAAGCAAATCGTGGCCTACCAGGCCGCGCAATACACTCTCATCGCCGACCAAGCGATCCTGCAAGCGGTCAACATGGCCATCACCGCGCGACTCGTGGAAGCCTCCAGAGTTGTGGCACTGCGGTTAGCGGAAATTGATGAGGCCGACCCGGCCGGCGCCGCAGACCGCCCCGAAGAATGGTCGGCGCTGCGCTCGGCAATGGCGGGCCGCACCACCACCCTCGGCGCCAAACTCGGAATGACGGACGCCAGTATCAGCAAACTCACCCTGACCAGCCAAATGCTCGTGCAAGACCTCCCCGAAGCCCTCGCGGCGTTGGAGGAAGGCAGCATCTCGATAAAACATGCCGACATCCTCGCCGACCATGCCTCCCAAATGCCGCGCGAGGTTCGCGGCACCTTCGACGCGGTCATCACCCCAGTCGCGAAGGAAACCCTCCTTCCACGGATGAGTGGCAAAGCCCGCGCCGCGCGGGAGAAACTGCACCCCATCACCCATGAAGAGCGACACAGCACCGCGGTGAAGAAGCGCTGCGTGCTCTACGACGCCGGCAAAGACGGCATGGCGACCATCACCGCCTATATTCCGGCGATTGCAGCGAAAGGGATCATTAACCGTTTGACGGAGACCGGCAGGGCCCTCAAGGGCAAAGGCAAGGACCGTGATGAGCGCACCCTGGCCCAGTTGCGTGCCGATGTGTTCCAGGACTTCCTCCTTAACGGGGAAGCCTGCCAGGAGGCAGAGACAAACATCGCTGCCCGTATCCTGGTGCTCGTCGACTACAGCACCCTCATGGGGCAGGACAATAATGTTGCCCAGTTGGACGGGTATGGTGCCATCGGGGCCGATCAGGTGCGCACCCTCGCCTCCAGTTGTGACCAGCTGGTGCGGGTAGTGCATAACCCAGTGACGAGGGAGATCCTCAACGTGGGGACGAAAAGCTACCAGGGCCGCACCCAGTTAGGTGCGCGAGCGGTTCCGAAGATGCTTACCGACCGCATCATTCCAAACCGGGTTCTCACCGATACACGTCGGGTGTCGCAGGGTATGCGGGAGTTGCTGTGGTTGCGTGACCAAACCTGCCGGTGGATTGGTTGTGGGCGTTCGGCGCACAGCTGTGAGTTGGATCACACGGTTGCGGTAGAACAGGGCGGGGCGACCTCGGTGTCGAATTTGGCGTTCCTCTGCAAATTCCACCACCGTGTCAAACACAACACCGATTGGCAGATGACCCAGCAGATGGACGGGGTGTTGCACTTCACCGACCCGACCGGCGCCCGCTATGTCACCTACCCGGCAATGATGCTCAACCTGCTGCCGGCCGAAAATGTTGCCACCGTGGTGTCGGACACGGACGACTTCGTACCGGTCTGGGATGACGGGACCGAGATCCAGGACAGCCAGTGGGTCAACGACGGAATGTATAACATCCCCGCCCCCACAGAGGTACTGGTGGTACCGGATGGTGACGACGAGGACGAACCCCTGCCCTTTTGAACCTGCTTCATTCAAGGCAATTGGAAGGCCAACCACGAACGGTGGATCGTGAAAAACAAAGTGAATGAGATCGCAGGCATGCACCCCGCATGACTTCGACAACAGCGAACATATTCATCTAAAGGGTCAGTTGTCTCCTCTCATTCCAAAAAATACCCGGCCATCGTACCAATTGACGTGAAGCCGGTCACCAAATCATCCGCTTATCCACGCATCGGAAACTCATGCCGCACACGAGCGCAAGTCCTTGGTTGACATGTGTAGTCCGCGCAGAGTCGAAAGGTCGGCAATTCGTCGTCGCACACCCTTGGAGGATTTCATGTACTTTCACGTCCAGCGACTGATCAACGATATTGAGCAGGACGAGCCGGATCCCGCCGCCGCCAACGCGCTGCAGGAAGGCCTTGGTGGCCAGTTCGGCGAGATGCGAACCATGATGCAGTACCTGTTCCAGGCCATGAACTTCCGCGGACCTTCCGCAAAGCCCTACCGTGACCTCATCCAGGGAGTTGGTACCGAAGAAATCAGCCACGTCGAACTCATCGGGACCACAATTTCCCGGCTGCTCGACGGCTCGCCTCGCTACAACGGCAAAAAAACTGATCCCCTCGACACCCCCGGCGCGGGCGGGGCGATCCCTCTGAACATCGCGTTATCCGAAGGCAATATTCACCACTTCCTCGTTGGTGCCCAGGGCGCACTGCCGGTGGATGCTGCTGGAAACCCGTGGCTCGGCTCCTACGTCTACAACTCCGGCAACCTCGTACTCGACTTGATTTACAACCTCATGCTCGAATCGACCGGTCGGCTGCAGAAGTCGCGTATCTACGAAATGACCGAGAACAAAACTGCCCGCTCGACGATTGCGTACCTGATCGTGCGCGACCAGGCACACGAGAACGCCTACGCCAAGGCTCTCGAGACGCTTGGCGTCAACTGGAAGACCGTTCTGCCTATACCGAAGACCAACGCCGAGAAGTTCCCCGAAGTGAAGAAGCTGCTTGACCTCGGGCTTCAGAGCAAGCAGTACACCTTCGACCTGGCGACGCAGTCTGAGGCCGGCAAGATTTTCCAGGGAGCGTCACCGTCGAACGATGGAACGACTCTGACCTCCGACCAGCAGTCACCCGAGGGAGTTCCGTCGGTCATCGCCGAGGAACGTTTCGAGGAATATGCGCCGGGAGTCGATCCCGAACTCCTTAAGCTGATCCAAGCAACCGCCGATATGGAACTTGCTGACATCGAATCGTTCTACGGACCTGTCGGGAAGGTCTGATCCCCATCAGCCGAAGCTAGCAATTCAGCCGTGATACACCCCATAGGCCCGCGAGCGCCAAAAACCTACACAGTTTTCGTGTGGGTCGAGAGAAGTATCTGTTCGCGGGCCTAGTGGGTGAGGGTGGACTCTGCCTCGCGCTCACGAAGCGCCCGCTGCACTGCCTCGTCAACCCGAGTCTCTTCACGTGATGCTCGCCGGCGACGATTGCGGCGGGTCACCGCGATAGTGGTGATGGCCGAGGCAATGACAAGAAGTATGAATATAAGCAGTACCAAGGGGACAGCCCATGTGGTCGCGGATGCTTCAATCGGGTCGAGCGCGGAGACTGAGCCATCCGTAGAAGGCAGCTCCGGGCTGAGCGCCACGGTCGCCGAAAGAAGGAACGCCGGAAAGACCCCCGTGATCGGAACTGTCACCTCCCATTTCTCTCCGGGAAGCAGCTCAGGTACATCATCAATATCCCCGGCATCACTGCGAAACAGACCAAACGGACCGGCAATAGAGACAGCCTGGCCGGCGGCCAATCGGGCATTGCCCGTATTGCGCACGGTGTAATTGATGCTGGCGTCGCCCGTGCCAAAGGGGTTGGCCGTGCCCGCGTAATCGACGTTCATATTGTCGATAACAAGGGTGGGTGCGAGGTCACCGCCGATCCGCAGGTGCATCCTGATGCCGAGGCGGCGATCCACGCTCAGGCCCTGCTCAACAGATGGACCGACCAGTGAAGTGATCACGGCGCCGGCGTAGTCGCCGGGCGTGACGTTATCTGGGAGTGTCACAGTGAAGGGAACTTCGGTGGATTCGCCCGCCGGAATGACCACCCGGTCGGTGCCAAGTTCAATCCACGCTCCCACCGCTGTCGATTCGGCAACATGCGTCACCACATCAAGCTGCCCGCTCGACGTGGTGAAACCGTCTGCACCGTAGAGGTCGAGGTCGATCGACCCGGCATTGTGGTTGGTGATGATGAAGGCGTCGGTCAACGATGTACCCGGATCAAGCTCATAGCTGAAGCTTTGACGGTCGGTGCCGTGATCGTTTTCCGCTGTGCGAACACCCCAGACGACGTCTGACTCACCCGCAGCCAAGGCTGGCGAAGCCGCGGCAAGGGGGCTGAGGGCGAAAAGAGCTGCGACGAATGCCGCGATCAGTGTTGGAGCGGTGCGGTTGCGCATTGCCTGTACCTCAGGGGTGGTTCGTCAAATGGGTATCGGGGTGAGCGCCTTGCGGCGCCCACCCCGACCGTTCAGTACCTGGTCAGCTGAGCGCGGTGAGCGTCAGCGTTGCCTGGTAGGTGCCATCAGTGGCGTCGACCGGGATCTTCAGATCAAGGTCGGCACCGAGCAACGCGGAACCGCGTGCGTGGCCAGCGGCAGCAGAACCAAGCGTCGATGCGGCCGAGAGACCAACCCCGCCACTAGTGAAGCCGGAGGTGACCTTGGCACCGGCGACGGCGTCACCACCGGCTTCGACAACTGCCGGCGTCCACCCGAGGTACCGACCGGAGAACGACTTGTTGCTACCGGTGAAGTCTCCTACCTGCGCGGAAACCGACCAGGTCGGACCCGAGGTGCGGGTGTCGGTCACGCGAATCGGGTTGATCGCTCCCGAGGCGGCGTAGTGGTCGCCACTGTCGACAGCGGTACCGAGGTCGACGAGACCATTGGTGCCATCGATGCTCCACACGAACTCGCCCGGAGCGGCCTCGGGAACAACAACCTGCAATTGCTCGGTGCCGGTCGCCGGTGCCTTGTTGAGGGTGACTTCGTCGACCACGCTGTTTACCGGAAGTTCGGTGCCGTTCGCCTGGCTGCGCAGCGTTTTGATGTTGATCGTGTTGTCGGTGACCTCAATAGCGCTGTAGTTACGGACGCGTTCCTGGTTCTGCACGGACAGCCACCAGAAATCCTTGTTCTGGAGGTTGTAGTACTTGGAACCCGATGCCGAGTTCGCGGTGACATAGAGGACGCCGCCGGGGCCCGCAGTGACCGATTTCGCACCGGCGACCTCGTTGATGTCGGCCTTCTCGCCGTTCTCGATCAGGAAGCTGCGCGCATAGGCGTGATCGTGACCCTGCAGGACAACATCGATTCCGAGTTCAGAGATTGCGGTCGGAAGGTTGGCGCGACGCTCGATGATGTCGGTGTCGGTGGCATGGATCGCGGGGGAGTAGATCGAGTGGTGGAACGCGAGGATCGACCACTTGGCCTTGTCGCCCTGTTCCTCGACAACCTTTGTCATCCACGCGATGTGTGAAGCAGCATCCCGACTGTTCGAGTTGATGTTCATAAACAGGACATCCTTGTGGATGAACCAGTAGTCACCGCCGGAGCTCGTAGCCGAGCCGGCGCCGGCCGTCTTGTCGAGGTTCGGGGTGTTGAAGTGCTGCTCGTACGCCTTGGAGCCGACGTCGTGGTTTCCGTTGGTGACAACGAGCGGGATCTCGCGCAGCTTGTCGCTCTGCAGGAAAGCGGTGTACTGGTCCTCGTTGTTGGCGTGCTCCACCTGGTCGCCGGCGGAGAACAGCAGTTCGGCGTCCGGGTAGGTCTTTGTGGCCACATCGAGGGTGTCAGCCCAGCCGGCACCATCGTTCGCGACGTTGCCGGAGGAACCGATCTGCGGGTCACCGAAGAACAGGAAATCGAAGTCGCCGTCGAAGTCCTGCGTGGTGAACGTCTGGTTGGCCGACCAGTTGCCGGCGCTGCCGACACGGTAGACGTACGACGCGTTCTCGGTCAGCCCGGTGAACGTGGCGAAACGGTTGAATTCCCCGCTGGTGGTGATCGAACCGGTACCGGCGAAAGTTGTCGCCGATTCGGGGAAGACTCCGTTGACTACGCTCGATGCCAGTGCCAGCTGCGCGACCTGGGCGGTGTCTGTCGAGGAGTACCAGGCGAGGTTGCGCTGCGACTCGTTCGTCCCGACGCCGAGGACGATGTCGGACAGGACGGTGGCACCGGGCGTGTCCGTAACGGGAGTGAGCGATTTGAGGTCGAGGTACGCATCACTGCTTGTGGCGCGGTCCTGGTAGAGGGCGATGGCGATGGTGTTCTCGCCCGCCGTCAGCACCTCAGCGGGGATGGTGAAAGTGGAACTCGCCGGGTCGCCACCGCTGGTACCGGCGTAGGTGAGGTTCTTCTGCGCATCGGGAACTGCCTCGACACGCTCGTCGACGAAACCGGCGACCTTGGTGCCGTTGACGAATACCTGGACGGCGTCGTCATAGGTCACCGAGCCACGGAGGCCGGAGATGTCGGCGAGCTGGTCGGCCGTGACCGAGAAGTCCGAGCGAAAGTGGAAGGTCGGAACGTCGACCTTGGTTGCCGCAGTCGGGTCGATGTACTGGTTGAGCACCGTCGTGACCGGGAAGTTCGCACCGAGGTTCGGGGTGGCAGAGCCGCCCTTTGCGCCGAAGGCGCCTGCGCCGGACTTCCACGCGGTGTCGTTGTACCCGGGGAGGGTCCACACCAGGCGGTCGGCATTTCCGGCGGCCGGGTCGGTGTTGTTGTCGGAGTATTTCCACGTGCTCGAGGTGCCGAGGAAGGTTTCGGGTAGCTCAGCAGCGGTGGCGGCAGACGCGGAGATCGCGCCCCCGGCAACGATCACGGCGAGGCTCGCGAGAGCAGCGGTGACTTTTACGGGCACGCGGCGGGATGAGCGCACCCTCGGTATTTGTTCTTCGCGAATTCTCATAGGATCTTCAGCGCCTTTCGAGGTTCATGGAGTCAAGCGATTGCGCGTCCTCACCCTCTCGGCCGCGAATGAACCGTTGTTGAACGTTTGCCCCCTAAATGGGTGGCAGGAGGGGAACAAGGTCTTTATCCGTCCAATCGACGTTTTTGAGCGTGCGTGTTTCCCTGTTGTTCGTGTCTCGTTTAGGGACGAAGAGGGCGCCCGACATCCCGCGTCATCCGTGTTCTGCGAGTCTTCAGCGGATGTGTCTTCCCAAATTGGCCTTTTTGGTTGTCCCTGCCCTCGCGATCGCACTCTTGGGCGGATGCAGCGCGCCCGGGATTTCCACACCAATGGAGCTTCCAGCCCCGGGATCCACCGAGGGCAGCACCGGGGCCAGCACTGGGGCCAGTACTTCCGGGCTGTCGCCGCTCGGCGCCGGATTTCTTGGCGGTATCCCGACGCCAACGCCGGAAGCGACGGTTTCGCCCGAGCGGGGTTCGTGGAACGACGTTGAGCCCCCTGCGGGCTACCGCGTTGTGGTGATTGTGTCGGGTGATGATGCGGCGACCGCCACACTGCGAAACGCGGTGACGGCGTGGGCAGCGGAACGCTCGGTCAGTATCGACTCCCTGAATGCGGTAACCCCGGATGATGTAGCCACCCGTCTCAACGAGGCCGTTGCGCTGCAGCCTGACCTGGTGGTGGGAGTAGGCGACGGTGTGGTGAGCACCTTTATGCTGCTGACCGCACAGAACCTTGGGCAGCAATTCCTGATGATTGGCGCTGAACTGCCCGAGCCCACTGCCAACGTCACCTCCCTCATTTGGCCGGGCGCGAGCCCGCGGGAGCTTGGCCTCGGCCTGCCCGGTGAGAAGGATCCCGCGACATTCACCGCGGAGCGCGGAACCGAAGCCGTGAGTGCGGGAGTGGCCAGTGTTCTCCACGGCCTCACCGGGATCGTGATCAACCTGCCCGCATGACGGGTCGTTCGAACAGGGCGCCCGAACAGGGCGCTACGCCGTGGTGATCGGGTGGCGCTGCAGGAACTCGAGGACTAAGCCGGTAGCTCGGGGGTCCTCCAGGTGTTAGCCGTGCCGGGCACCGCTGAGCAAGTCCCAGGTGTCGTGGCCGCGGCTGGCCGCGCAATTCAATCGTTTTGTATGGACGGGTGCCGTCTCGGAGGGACGGCGAACGGAGGGCGAGCGGATTATTCGATGGAGCGCACCGGCTGGCGCAGCAGCGTGCGCAGCTTGGCAGGGGCGACCCTGCGGAAATCGCTGAAGTAGACCTCGTGGTGCTTGCCGGTCATCGTGAGGCCGTGCTCAGGGATAAAACGAGTGTGCAGATCTGACAGCACACCGGCTTCGTCATCAAACGCACCGACGTGCAGGGTCTGCACGCACAGGCCCTCATCGAGGGTTTCGAGCCGCACGTTATGCAGGGCGGTGAGGGAATTTTTGGCCGCGACGGTGGCGACGGCGGAACGGAAATCGTCCTGGCCCAGCCAGTCGGGGACCATGTTCATCAGGGTCCACTGCCAGTTCGCCTTGTCACGAGCATCCGTAAATGACGACATGTCGTCAGCCCACCACTGGGCCTCAAGCGGCATCACAACGTAATTGCGACCAAGCAGGTTTTTGCTTGCGAACTTCAGCGTGTAGGCGAGGGGATAGATCGCGGCGATCGCCTCGGCGTACGCCCCGGAGGTATTCGGATCGCCGTGCCCATCGATCATCAGGTATCGGAGCGGTGGCACCGTGACAACAGCGAACGACCCCGGCCGGGCCGTGTACGCGCCAATCGACTTTTTGAAGTCAATTGTGGGGATGCTCCCGGTGCTGGCCGCCGTCATGATTTCCACGCTAGAGCACGGGCATCGTGCAGGTCTAACGCCCGGCCCCAGCGATCCAAAAAGTTAAGGCGGTACATTTATCGAGGCCGGTCAACGGCACGACTCGAAGGTGGCAAATGATCAACTGGCTCAAAACAATCAATTGGCGCCGGTACCTGAAGGCCGCACCAACGGTGGTTCTGGTCATCGACATCCTGATTCGAATCGGCGCCGTTGTGGTGATTCCGCGCAACCGCCGCCCCACGGCCGCCATGGCCTGGCTGATGACCATTTTTATCGCCCCGATTCCCGGCAGTGCGCTCTTCGGGCTTCTCGGCAGCACCAAGCTGCCCAAGGACCGGCGCGACAAACAAACCGAGATCAACAGCTTCATTGTGGAGACCACCGCGGGGCTCGACCTTGTCAAAAAAGACAAAACCTGGCCCCTGTGGTTCGACTCGGTTGTTGAGCTCAACAAGACCCTCGGTGCAATGCCCCTGGTTGGTGGAAACGACGCCGACCTGTTCGCCGACTACCGCAAATCCATCGCCGCGATGACCGAGGCCGTTGGTAAGGCCGAGCGTTATGTGCACGTCGAGTTCTACATCCTCACCCGCGACGAAACCACCAAGGCGTTTTTCAACGCCCTGAAGGATGCCCAGGATCGCGGAGTCATAGTGCGGGTGCTCTACGACCACATCGCCACCGCTCGCAAACCATTTTTCAAGGCGACCAAACAGTGGATGCGCGACCACGGGATCAACTATCGCGAGATGTTGCCGTTCCACCCGTTCCTCTACAAGCAGTGGCGCCGCCCGGACCTGCGCAATCACCGCAAGGTGCTCATCATCGACGGCACCGTCGCTTTTATGGGCTCGCAGAACATGATCGACCCGAGCTACAACACCAGGGGAAACCTGAAAAAGGGCCTGCAGTGGAAGGACCTGATGGTGCGCCTCGAGGGTCCCATCGTCGCCGGTGTCAACGCCATCTTCATCACGGACTGGTACGCCGAGACCAACGAACTGCTCACCCGCGAAACGGACCCGGTGCACAGCATCCCCGTAAAAGACGCCCTCGACTGCCAGGTTGTGCCGAGCGGTCCGGGATTCGACGGCGAGAACAACCTGCGCCTCTTCAACGCTCTGCTCTATAGCGCCCAGAAGCGACTCATCATCGCGAGCCCCTACTTCGTGCCGGACGACTCGATGTTGTATGCGATCACCACCGCGGCCGAGCGCGGCGTCGAGGTGCAGCTGTTCGCCTGCGAGGTCGCCGACCAGGCAGTCGTTTACCACGCCCAGCGTTCGTACTATGAGACGCTGCTGCGCGCGGGAGTGCGGATCTTCCTCTATCGCAAGCCGATCGTGTTGCACGCGAAGCATTTCACCATCGACGACGAGGTTGCTGTTATCGGCTCCTCGAATATGGACATGCGGTCGTTCAGCCTCAATTTCGAGGTCTCGCTGATGGTGCGCGGAAGCCGTTTTGTGGATGCTCTTCGTGAGATCGAGGACGACTACCGGAAGAACTCCCGCGAGCTGTACCTCGACGAATGGCTCGCTCGCCCGGTTCGCTCACAGGTGCTCGACAACACCGCGCGGTTGACCTCCACCGTGCAGTAGGAAAAGCGCGGTAAAGCTGTCCGCGGTGGAGGTTTAGTGAGTGAATAGACCATGATCTCCCCTGCTGGCGGCCCCGGCCCTGTAAACGATTCGTCCCGTCCCGTGCTCGCCCCTTCCGGGTTCCCGGCCATCGATTGGGCGTCCAGGAACATGCCCCTCCTGGCGGACAGCATTGGTCGGGACGCCCCGATTTTTTGTGGACTCCACATTGGGATCTGCATTCACATCGAGCCGAAAACGGCAGTGCTGTGTCGATGGATGCTCCAGCAGGGGGCACGTGTGACCCTGACCGGGAACGTCGGGACAACAATCCCCGACACCGCCGATGCCCTCCGGGAGCTGGGGGTAAGTGTCATCGGCCAGCGCACCGACAACCTGGAGCAGCACACCCGCAACCTCGAGGAGTTGCTCGCCGCGAAACCCGACCTGCTCCTCGACAAAGGTGGTGAACTCATCGCGGCACTGACGCGCGGTGCGCCACGGTCGGAGACCTTTCTCGGTGCCACCGAGGAGACCACCACTGGCGGGATCTTTATCCGCTCACTTCCCGCGGCCCCCGACTTTCCTGTCATCGTGATCAATGACAGCCGGCTCAAATTGATTGTGGAGAACGAGCACGGCGTTGGCCAAAGCATTGTGCAGGGCTTTATGAACGCCACCAACACGATGCTGCCCGGGGCGCGCGCCACCGTGGTTGGTTATGGTCCCTGCGGCAGGGGCGTCGCAGACACACTCCGCAGCCTCGGTGCAACCGTGAGCGTCGCGGACACTGACCCGTTTCGTGCGCTGGAAGCGATCATGCGGGGGCATACGGTCGGCACGCTCGAGTCGATCCTGCCCGGCACCGAACTGCTGTTCCTCGCGACCGGGGCCCGTAATGTGATCGGCGCCCCGCAGATCGCGCAGTTGCGCGACGGCGTCATCATCGCCGGGGTCGGCCACGAAGGGCTCGAACTCGACCATGCCGCCCTCGAGCGGGACACGGTCACCACCGTCGACCTTTCGCCCGCCGGCGGGGATCCTGACGCGCGGATCCTGCACCGCCTGGCGGACGGTCGCGAGGTCATCACCCTGCACGGCACCCGGATGATCAACCTCACCGCGGCGGGCGGCAACCCGATCCAGGCGATGGACCTCGGGCTGTCCCTGCAGGCACGCAGCCTCGCCGCGATCGCCCGCCGGGAAGTGCCGTGGACCGGGGCGGGCCCGGTTCCGGAGGTGATCGACCGCAGCCTCGCCGCGGCGCTGGTGGCACTGCTGGAGAAGGCCGGCTGACCGGCCTTCCCGCGCATGGCGCCCGCGTGGTTGGTTAGATCCAGTCGGGGCGACGGATGCTGTCCGCTCCGCCGTCGACAAAAATGACCTGCCCGGTGGTGTTGGTGTTCTCCTCGCTGACGAGCCACGCGAGCAGGTTCGCCGGGGCCGCCGGCGGTGCGGCCGGACCGTTCAACGGCGACGGCGCCCCGGCGTCGAGGGCGGCGCGACCCTCTGCGGTCGACAGCGCGTCGCCGATCATCGGGGTGGCAATCACGCCGGGGGCGATGGCGTTCAGCGGAATAGAGGCACCGGCCCAGGTCGCGGTCGGCGCGTTTTTGCGCAGCCACAGCGCGATGCCGCGCTTCGAGGAATTGTAGATTTTGTTGCTCGCGCCGTTCAGCTTCTGGCCGGCGAGGGCCGCAGCGAGCTCGATCGCCTTTGGCTCGTCACCGGCGACGAGGGCCGCCAGCAGGTCGTCGTCACCCTCTTCGATCGCGGCGAGGGATGCCACGAGGGCGGCACGCGGCGCGGGGGAGCCAAGCAGGAGCGGCCGAAGGCCTTCGAGGGTCGCGATCGCGCCGAAGTAGTTCACCCCGATCGTTGCGGGGATCGGGGCAGCGAGCCCGGCAACGGCGACAACACCATCGAGCACCCCGCCGCTCTTCTCGGTGGCCTGGGCGACGAGGTCGCTGCGGCCCTGCCCGGTGGTGAGGTCCACGGTGATGTCGGCGTCCCGCAGGTCGACACCGATCACCGTGTGGCCCTTCGCGCGCAGGGTTTCGGTAAGTGCCTTGCCGATTCCGGATGCCGAACCGGTGACCACGTAGGTCCTCGACGATGAGGGTGCAGACATTGGAGCTCCTTGTTTTTACTCGTCCCGACCTCTGGCCGGGAAGTTGGTGATGCCGTTGGTGGTGTCAGTCGGTACCGGGCAGGACAAGCCACGCCGGCATCAGGGCGACGAGCCGCTGCACCATCTCCTCGGTGGGCAAGGCGGTGTCCTGCCGCATCCAACCGATCACCAGCGCAAGCGCACCGCTGGCAATAAAACGGGAGGAGTCGTCAGGGTCGACCCCCGCAGGTACATCGCTGAGCACGGCGATCGTCTGGCGAAGGCGCAACGCGAACTCGTCGACGGCGGTTTCGTAGGCGCGCGAACTCTGGGGAAGGCCGAAGACGCCGAGGTACAGTCCGCGGTGTTCGAGCATGTGCTCGACCATGCGGCGAAGCCCGATGCGGGATGCTTCTGCCGAGCTGACGGCGGCGGTGCGGCGCAGCTCGAGGTCGTCGGAGCCGATTGTTGCGAAGGCGTCGCGCAGGATGCTGGTCGAGAGTTCTTCGAGGCTGCCGAAGTGGGTGTAGAAACCGCTGCGGCTGGTGCCCGCCTGGCGCACGATGTCGCTCACGGTGACACCGGTGTGACCCTCCCGCACGAGGTCTTCTACCGCGGCGATGATTGCGGCGCGGGTTTTCGCGACCTTCGGGTCGTGGGATGTTTCCCTTGTGCGGCGGACTTCCCCGAGGGGGCCGGTTACCGCTTCATCGCGAGACATGGCTCTACCGTACATGAAATAGACACCTGTCTATTTGATTCCGAGACGACTCCCAGGAGCTAGAATTCTCTTTAGCTTGCTTCAAGAAAGCTAATTGGGAAGGAGGGCCACCGTGCCACTGCGCTCAGACTGGTCGACCAAAAACTGCCCGGTCGCCCGCGGCGTCGATATTTTCGCCGATCCCTGGACGGTGCTAGTGCTGCGCGAGATCTTCCTGGGCAACCACCGCTTCGACGGGTTGCGCGACGCCCTGTCCATCGCAGACAACTCGTTGAGCGACCGGCTGCGCCGCCTCGTGGAGGCCGGCCTCTTGCACAAGCAGCCTTATGGGCAGGGCGCGCGCCCCCGGGTCGACTACCTGCTGACGGATGCTGGTCGCGACGCGCTGCCCGTACTCAACGCGCTCTCCCAGTGGGCGGACAAACACACCCCCTCACCCACCGGCCGAACCATGGGTGTGTACTGCACTACCTGCGGCACCGCCGCGACCTCGGCAGACTGGTGCACTCACTGCCAGCGCCCGCTGACGGCAGAAACCACCGCGTGGGAGCGACCGCAGGAGCCGGGCATCCTCATTGCCCTCGGCAGTGCCCCCGCACCCCGCGCCAACCCGGAGAACACGCAGTCATGACAACACCAGCCAGGCGATTCGGCCGCCGGGGTACCTTTTTCGCCGCTGCCGCCGTACTCGCGCTCTGCCTCTGGGCGAGCGGGGCGCCGAGCGTCTTGTACCCCGCATACGCGGAAGAGTGGAACCTGACACCGGTCGTGACCACCGCGGTGTTCGCGACCTATCCGATCGCGCTGATCGTGGTGCTCCTGCTGTTCGGGGGACTGTCCGATGCGATCGGCCGCCGCCGCGCCATGCTGCTCGGGATCGCCCTGATCACCCTCGCCTCCGTCCTGTTCGCCGTCGCGCCCAACGTGGGATTCCTCTTCGCCGGACGGGTGGTGCAGGGCATCGGCACCGGATTCGCCCTCGGCGCCGCCAGCGCGGCACTCGTCGAGAACAACCCGGGCGGCAACCCGCGCCTGGCGAGTTCGGTCACCACTATCTCCACCTCGGCCGGGCTGATGCTCGCGCTGTTCCTCTCCGGGGTGCTCGCCCAGCTCCTCCCGCTGCCGATGGTGATCAGCTTCGCGCTCCTGTTTGTCCTCGGGCTTGTCACCTTTACCGTTGTCTGGTTCACCCCGGCGGATACCGCGACGGGTCCCGAAGTTGCTCCAGCAAGTTTCGCGCCGCACATCCCCCGGGTGGCGCCGGGAATCCTGCGTGCGTTTTTCCTGTCCGCCCTGTCCGTTTCCGTCTCGTACAGCGTTGGCGCGCTTGTGCTCTCGCTCGGTGCGCAGATGGCCCGCCAGCTCACCGGCACCACCAACCTCATCGTGGTTGGCGGCCTCCTCGCGTTTTCCCCACTCGCGATCGGGGTGACTGCGCTCTTCCTCAGCCGCATCCGCCCCCACGTCGCCATCCTTGCCGGCGCGGTCATATCGCTCGGCGGCCTTGCCGTGATGGAAGCGACCGCCGCCTCAGGCTCGCTCGCACTCCTGCTCGCCTGGTGCATCATCGGCGGTGTGGGCTACTCGTTCGCCTTCACCGGCGGGCTGTCGCTGATCAACCGCTCGGCGCCGGCGCAGCACCGCGGCGCAACACTGTCGCTGGTCTACCTGGTTGCGTACTTCCTGCAGGCGGCAACGGCCGTCGGGGCAGGTGCCCTCGCAACAAGCCTTGGCCTTCGGCCGGCGATCGGCATCATCGGACCGATCGTCGCCGTGGTGTGCATCGCGTCGATCGCCCTCGCGGTTATCGACCTCCTCGCGAAGCGTCGGGCCGGGATGCTGGTCGTCGGTGGTAGCGGTTCGCTGCTGAAGGATGCTGCGTAGCGGCTACGCGGCTACGCGGCTACGCGGCTACGCGGCTGCCAGCGTCGGAGCGGCGGCGGCAGTGGTGGCTGCGGCGGTAGCAGTTGCGGTTGCGGTGAGCTGGCGGAGCGTCGCGCGTTCGGTCAGGATCGACACGTAGGCCCGGACCGGGCGACCGGAGAACACGTCGAATTCGCTGCGCGCAGCATCCTCGATATTGGTTCGCGAAAAATTCGGGTACTTCTGCTGCAGTCGTTCAACAACCTGTCGGATGGTGTCTTCGTCAGTCATTTCGGTAGCCATGGTCTGAGTCTGGCGACCAGCGGTGACAGCGGTCAAATCAATCTGGCTCATTTGCCACATCGATACCAATTGTTCATGTTCCGGGGTCGGCTAGCTCGAGTCCGTAGTGCACGGTGGTGTCGTCCCGCACGATTTCGTCGAGACCGCCACGGGCCAATGAGTCCTGCGCGGTCGGGTTTGTCACGTCGGCGGTCGCGATAACGAACCGTGCGCGGTGCTCGCGTGCGATGAGGATCAGCTGCGCCACAACCTCGGCCTCATAACCGCGGCCGAGCTGGTCGGGAATGACCTGCACGTCAAGCTGTACCGCCCCGAACTCGTCAGGCGGACCAAGGAAACCGGCGCCTCCGATGACGGTCGCACTGTCGAGTATCTCGACCTGGTACTGCCCGAACGGGCTGGTGGCGACACCCGGGATATGCGCGTGGACTAGGGCCTCGAGCACATCCACCTCGGTGAACGTGGGGTATTCGCGCCCCCAGGTCTGGCCGGGAACCGCGAGGCCGGCGAGCACCCGGCGAGCGTCGTCTGCGGCGAGCAGGCGTAAGGAGACCCGTGGCGGAACGTGTTTCACGGGGCACCCATCATCGCGTGGTTGTCGAAATTCGACAAAGAGTCATCTTAACCGATATTTGCGATCCTGCCAAATCGTCGCGGCCCAGGCGGAGCATCCGAGATTAACTTGACCGTCTTCGCTCAAGGTGTGTAGGTTCGTTAGTGAAGTAACTAACCAGTGAGGCTCCATGGATTCCGACAGCAGCCCGATATTCCACCAGCTCGCCGCCCAGATCATGCAGGACATCGTGACGGGCACCTACCCGGAAGAGACCGCCGTGCCATCAACGAACGAGTACGCCGCGTTTTATCGCATCAACCCGGCCACCGCCGGCAAGGGAGTCAACCTGCTCGTTGAGCAGGGCGTGCTCTATAAAAAGCGTGGTGTCGGGATGTTTGTCGCCAGCGGTGCCCGGGAACTGCTGCGCACCCGCCGCCGGGCCGAATTCTCGGAGCAGTACATCACCCCGCTTGTGCGGGAAGCCCAGATGTTGGGCATCAGCTCCAGCGAACTCGCCCAGATGATCGAAAAGGAAGACAACTCGTGAGCAACGCGATCGACATCCAGAACCTCAGCCGCAGCTTCGGTCGAACCACGGCGCTCGACGACGTCAGCTTCTCAGTGCCGGAAGGCTCCATCTGCGGGCTGCTCGGCCGCAACGGTGCCGGTAAAACGACGGTGATGTCGATCATCGCCGGCCAGGACCGTCCGAGCTCCGGCACCGCGCAGGTGTTCGGCTCGAGCCCATTCGAGAACGCCGCCACCCTGGCGAAGATCAGTTATGTCCGCGACAACCAGCGGTACCCCGACGACTACTACCTCCGGCACGTGCTGCGGATCGCGCCAGAGTTCGCTCCCCTGTGGAACTCGGCCGTCGCCGAAGAACTGCTCGAGGGCTTCCGCATCCCCACAAAAACACCGGTCAAGAAGTTCTCCCGCGGCCAGCTCTCCTCCGTCGCGATTGTGCTCGGTCTCGCCTCGCGTGCGCCGCTGACCCTGTTCGACGAGCCCTACCTCGGCCTCGACGTCACCGCGCGGGCGCTCTTCTACGACGTGCTGTTGCGTGACTACGCGCTGGTGCCGCGCACCATCCTGCTCTCCACCCACCTCATCGAGGAATCCGAGGCGCTCCTCGACCACGTGGTGATCCTCGACAAGGGAAAGGTGGTGGTGAACGCCGACATCGACGAGGCCCGCGCCGGCGCGATCATAGTCAGCGGCCACGGCGCCGCCGTCGACCGCCTCACCAGCGGACGCACCGTGCTGAACACCCACGGCATCGGCGCCCTCAAATCGGTCACCATTGCCGGTATCGCGAACGACCCCCTGCTGGATTCGATTCCCGAACCCGGGGTGCAGGTCACCGCGGCCACCCTGCAGGAACTTGTCGCCGCGCACGGCGCGAATACCCCCGCCACCCTTTCGGCACTGGACACGGAAGAAGTCACAGCATGAGCAGCGTCATTTCCACCGTCAAGCTCCACCTCAACAAGCGCGAGATGACCTTCCTTGTGCCGCTCTACATCACGGCGCTGGTCGCCATCATCTCCGTCCTTATCTCGCTGTTGTTCTGGCGCGCAGGCAGCCAGCCGGGCTCAGAGGGGTGGATCACCGGCTCCCGCAATAACCCCGCCATGCTCTGGTCGCTTCCCGGCTTCCTCGTTTATATGGGAGTGCAGTCCGTCGCGACCACCTTCCCCTTCGCGCTCACCCTCGGGGCGACCCGGCGCGCATTCGCCGGCGGCACCCTGCTCTGGGCCGCGGTCACCTCGGCCTACCTCACCGCGGTACTCGCGGTGCTGACCCTGCTCGAGCTGGCGACAAACCACTGGTTCTCCGGGTTCCACATCTTCGACGTGTTTGTGCTCGGCGGCGGAAACCTCGGAATCCTCCTCCCGTCGGTGTTCCTCGGCACCCTTTTCTGCCTGACCGTCGGCGGAGTCTTCGGCGCAGTCTGGGTACGCTTCGGCTCCCGCGGACCCATCCTGCTCGGCGCCGCCATCGCCGCGGTGGTCATCATCGCCCTGATCATCATCCTGCCCGGCGTTGGCGACATCCTCGCCTCGTTCGAACTCTGGTGGCTCGCGGTGCTGGCCGCCGCCGCGATCCTGCTGTCGGCACTCGGGGTCTGGCGATTCCTCCGGCCGGCGATCGTACGCTGAAAGAGCGAATGATCCAAGCACGGGATGCTCCGGCTGCGGGCACCTCTCTTCGAGGCGCACAATAGAAAAGGTTGAACCCGCAGCCCATCGCCAGGAGCATCCCGTGCCAGCATTCATTCCCGACAACACCCCGCAGCACCCGATCGGCTCCGGCTTCGGTGCGACAAGCACCGCCGCTGAAGTGGTGGCCGGGCTCGACCTCACCGGGAAAAACGTGATTGTCACCGGCGGGTACTCCGGCCTCGGCCTCGAAGTCACCCGGGCGCTCGCGGGCGCCGGTGCCAGCGTCACCGTTCCGGCCAGGCGACCGGGGCATGCCCGCCAGGTTCTCGACGACGCCGACCTTGCGGAGGTGGAGGTCGAAGAGCTCGACCTCGCTGACCTTGCCAGCGTCGCCCTGTTCGCCAAGGGTTACCTCGACTCGTACCGCCCGCTGCACATCCTTATCAACAACGCGGCGATCATGGCCGCACCCCTCGCGCTGGTCGCTGATGGCTGGGAATCGCAGTTCGCCACCAACCACCTCGGCCATTTCGCGCTCACCAGTTACCTCTGGCCGGCCCTCGTCGCGGCCGGCGGCGCGCGTGTTGTCGAGTTGTCCTCCACCGGCCACAAACTCTCGCCGATCCGGTTCGACGACCTGAACTTCGAGACCGGCTACGGCAAATGGGTCGCGTACGGCCAGGCGAAAACGGCGAACAGCCTGTTCGCCATCGCGCTCGACGAGTTCGGCCGTGAAGCCGGAGTGCGCGCCTTCGCGGTGCATCCCGGTGGCATCATGACACCACTGCAACGTCACCTCAGCCGAGAGGAAATGATCGCCTCCGGCTGGATGGACAACAACGGCACGGTCAATGAGCGGTTCAAAAGCCCGCAGCAGGGCGCCGCGACAACCGTCTGGGCTGCGACCTCAGCGCAGCTGGATGGTAAGGGCGGGGTCTACTGCGAGGACTGCGATATCGCAGAGCCCACCGATCCGGACTCGCCGACGGCGCGTTTTCGCGGCGTCGACGCCCACGCGATAGACCGGGATGCTGCCGTGCGGCTCTGGAAGATCTCGGCAGAGCTCACCGGGATCGATATTTTCGCCTGAGGTTAGCCCAGCGACACACCGCGCGCCGCGAAGTACGGAACGGGGTTGATCCGCGCGCCATTGGTGCGCACCTCGATATGCGCGTGGCAGCCGGTGGATGCCCCGGTCGAACCGACAAGGGCGATGGCCTGGCCACCGGAGACGGAGTCGCCGACGCCCACAAGCAGGCCGCCGTTGGCATTGTGGGCGTAGCCGGTCTGCACACCGTTGCCGTGGTCGATAAGTACCCAGTTGCCGTAACTGCCGAGCCAGCCGGAGTAGATGACCGTGCCGGAGGTCGCCGCGCGAACCGTTGAGCCGCAGGCGGCCCCGATGTCGGTGCCGTAGTGGACCGGGTTGACGCCGGCCACCGGTTTGTCCGGGCGGGGGCCGAAGCTGGAGGTGATGCGGCCAACAGCCGGCTTGAACCAGCCGGAGCCGGTGGGAGCCGCCGGAGCGACCACAACCGGGGGAGCGGGTGCGACCACAACGGGAGGCGGGCTGGGGGCTGCCGGTGCGTTCGCGGCTTCTTCAGCGGCGGCGGCTGCTGCGGCGGCCGCAGCGGCGGCCGCCTGGGCAGCTGCTGCTGCCGCAGCATTTTGCTGGGCGAGCTGCTGGGCTTCCGCCTCGATCCGGGCGGCTTCCTCGGCGGCGGCCTGGGCAGCGGCGATCTTGGCGGCGAGGGCGGCGGCCGCGGCGGCTTCCTCGGCCTCGCGACGTTTGCGTTCCTCTTCGCCCTTCGCGAAGTCGGCTTCTGTCGCGGCACGGTCCTCGACCAGCACGGTCAGCTGGGCCTCGAGGACCGTCTGGTTCTCCTGCTGCTCGACAAGGGCTGCCTCGGCGGCGGCGGATGCTGCGGCCGCCTGCAGCAGGAGGTCTTCGGCCTTCGCGGCCAGGTCGGCCCGGATGGCGGTGACAACGGCGGACTGGTCGGCGAGCGACTGGGCGGTATTGCGGTCGACGGCAGCCTCTTCGTACATCCCGTTCGCCATGGCGGTCGCGCGCTCCATTGAACCGAGCTGGTACAGCACGTCGTCCGGGTCCTCGCTGTCGAGGAACAGGCGGACGGCGAAATCGTTCCCGCCGGTGCGCGCGATGGCCGCGGCGAGCTGGCCGACCTGGCGTCCGGAAGCATCCGCCCGTGTACTGGCTTCGACCTGTTCGGCGTTCAGCGCCTCGAGCTCGATGTTCGCGTCGTCGGTCGCGGCCTGCGCGATCTCGTACTGTTCGGCAAGTTCCTGCACCCGGTTGTTGGCGTCACGGGTGGCACGTTCGAGGCCGGAGACGAGCGAGGTGATGCGGGTGATCTCGCTCGCTTTGGAGGAGGCGCTCGCCCGGGCGGCCTCGACGTCTGCCCAGCTGGGGTAGTCGGCGGCAGCGGCGGGCGAGGGGGTAGCGCTGACCAGCGCAACGAGGACGGCGACGGCGAGGATGGCGATGTTCCTCGCGCTACCCAGGCGCGACAGCAGGCTTTGCTGCACACCAGCACTCGCGGACAGGCGGGAAACTGGGGCGGGGTCCTGCACGAGTCGTATCCTTCGATCCGGAAAGACTCCGGAGCGAGCCTGCCCTATCCTAACCATCCTTCAGCTTTTGCGGGTTCCCGCACGGCGCGTCCCCCACTTGAGGGGCACGTTTATGCTGCTGGCTCGGCGGAGAGAAGAGCGCCTATGGCGTTCGCGGGACGGATGCTGCGCTGCGGGATGCCGCGCCTCCGGCGGTGACTTTGCCGAGGCCCTCGATGATCTCGGCGCCGGGAATACGGGCGAGAAGCGCGCCGGGCACAATCAGTTTCGACCGGCGCACCCCGGAGCCGATGATCACCAGCGGGGTCTCGAGGATGGTGCTGTCGATAAGCACCGGCCAGGGCGCGGGGAGTCCGATCGGGGTGATGCCGCCGAACTCCATCCCGGTAGCATCCACGGCGATCTCGCGGGCGAGGAACGACGCCTTTCGCACATCAAGACGGCGCCTGACGATCGAGTTCACGTCGGCGCGGGTGTGGGCGGGTACAAGGCAGGCCGCGATTCGTTCCTCCCCGGCACGGCTGCCGGCGACGATGACGCAGTTGGCGAGGGTGCGCACCTCGAGGCCGTACGCCGTGTGGGTCTCTGCGGTGTCCGACAGTTCCGCGTCGATCTCGACCACACCGACCTCGCCTGTGATGTCCAGGCCCTGCAGCATCCTGAGCGTGGAGGGAGCGAGAAGCTCCGGCCGCGCCGAGACGGGGGAGGTGGTCAGGGTGCCGAGTGTGAAGATGCCCATGGTCCCACCGTAGTTATCAAACGACGCACTCAGCGCACTGCACACTCATCGCACGTAGACCGCGGTGGGGACACCGCTGAGGATGTGCACGGCGACCGGGGTGTCGAAAACGTCGGTGAGGATGCTCGAGGTGACGATCTGTTCTGCGGTGCCGCTGTGCACAATAACGCCGTCGCGCAGCGCGATGATGCGGTCGGAATAGGCGGCGGCGAAGTTCACGTCGTGGATGATCAGCACAATCGTTTTGCCGAGTTCGTCAGCGGCGCGGCGCAGCTGGCGCATCATCAGCACGGCATGTTTGATGTCGAGGTTGTTGAGTGGCTCGTCGAGCAACACGTATTTGGTGTCCTGCGCGAGCACCATCGCGACAAAGGCGCGCTGCCGCTGGCCGCCGGAGAGCTGGTCGAGGAACCGGTCCGCCAGCTCCGTGAGGCTCAAAAAGTCGAGCGCCGCGTTGATGTGGGTCAGGTCGAGCGATGTGAGGCGTCCCCGCGAATAGGGGAACCGACCGAGCGCGACGAGTTCACGCACCCGCAGCCTTGCGGTGATGACGTTCTCCTGCCGCAGGATCGACAGCTGTTTCGCCAACTCCTGGGACCTGGTGGTGCGCACATCCATCCCGCCCACCGTGACGGTGCCGCTGCTCGGGTCGAGCAACCGTCCGATGATGGTCAACAGGGTGGACTTGCCCGCCCCGTTCGGTCCGATGAGGCTGGTGATCCCACCCTCGGCGATGCTGCCGGTGACCGGTCCAAGCACCCGGGAGTCGAGGTAGTCCTTGGTGACGTCGGCGAAGTCGATCACAGTGTGCCCTTTTTTCTCAGCAGGATAACGAGGAACAACAGGCCCCCCACAAATTCGATCAGGATGGTCAGCAGCCCGCCGGCGTAGAAGATGTGCTGCATCACGAACTGGCCGGCCACCAGGGTGAGCAGGCCAAGCAAAAACGCCATCGGGAGCACAAACTGGTGGCGATAGTCTCCCGCCAGTTGGTAAGCGAGGGTCGCAACGATAAATCCGAAAAAGGTCATCGGTCCGACCAGCGCGGTGGAGAACGCGATCATCACGGCGATCAGGACCAACATCACCGTGAGTTCGCGTTTGTGGGACAAACCGAGGCTGGAGGCCTGTTCCCGGCCGAGCAGCAACACATCAAGCCGGAACCGGCGTCGCCAGATGATCACCCCAACAACGGCGCAGACCCCGAAGGCCAGCGGCAGGTAGTCGGCGTCGACGTCGCTGAGCCTCGCGAACAATTCCACCGACAGGGTGTCGTATTCGGTGGGGGAGAGCAGCCGCTGCAGGAACACCGAGACACTGTCGAAGGCGAGACCAAGCACCACCCCAACAAGCAGCAGCACGTAGAGGCTGCCGAGCCGGCTGGAAAAAAGCCAGCGGTAGAGGATCGTGGCAAACACCACCATCAGCAGTGTCTGCGCGAGTAGCTTCGGGATGCCTTCGGTGTTGGCGATGACCGTTCCGCCAAAAACGAAGACCATCAGCGTCTGCATCAGCACGTAGAGGGAGTCGAAGCCGATGATCGACGGGGTCAGGATGCGGTTGTGGGTGATGGTGTGGAACACCACGGTGCCGATGCCCTGGGTGAACGCGGCAACCACCATGGCGCCGAGCATGGTGAGCCGGCGCGGGAAGGTGAAGTCGAACGATCCGCGGATAAATAACAGCAGGAAACAGGCGATCGCGATGGCAACCACCACGCCGACGATGACGAGCCTGCCAGAGGGGCTCAGGCTGGCGAGCCGCGCGCGACGGATCCTAGGCGCTGGCATACCGGCGGTTCCTCAGGACCAGAGCGATAAACAGCACGGCACCGACGGCACCGAGGATAACGGAGGCGGGGATCTCCATCGGCGCCACCACAACGCGGCCGATGAGGTCGCAGGCCAACATCAGGGCGCTGCCAACAACGGCCACCCACGGAAGGTTTTTGCGGACATCGTCGCCGAGCACCATGGAGACCAGGTTCGGCACAATCAGCCCGAGGAAGGGGATAAATCCGACTACCACCGAAGTGACGCCGGAGGCGAGCGCCACCATTCCCACACCGAGGAACACGTAAAGGGTGTAGTTCAGGCCGACGTTGGTGGCGAGGTCCTTGCCGAGTCCAACCACCGTGAACCGGTTGGCGAGCAGGAAGGTGAGGATCGCGATGATAAGGACCGCCCAGAGTGGTTCGTAGAACCCGCGCACAATGCTGGAGAATCCGCCGGAACGCCAGGAGGCCATCGACTGCAGCAGGTCGGACTCGCTGGCGATGAAGGTGGTCGCCGCTCCCACCACGGCGCCGAGCATTATGCCGACGAGCGGCACGATGAGCTGGCCTTTCGCGGCAACCCGGCGGAGCACAAGGATAAAAATCATGGTGCCGACAAAGGCGAAACCGGTGGCGACAACCATCTTGGTGAGAGGGGATGCCCCGGGCAGCAGGATGAGGCAGAAGAGCACTCCGAGCCCGGCCCACTGGCTGGTGCCCGCTGTGGTCGGTTCAACAAATTTGTTCTGGGTGATCATCTGCATAATGACCCCGGACACACTCATCGCGACGGCGGAGAAGATGATGGCGAGGGTGCGTGGCACCCGGGAGATGAGGAACATCTCCCGGGCGGCGGGGTCGCTGAGGAGGTTCGCGAAAGTGATGTCGTAACCGCCGACCATCAGTGAGGCGAGGGTGAGGGCGGCGACGGCGCCGAGGGTCGCCGCAACGAGTAGGCGCCGTTGTGTCGGTGTCATGGGAATGTTGTGGGGGAGTCGTGTTCAGGGTGGGGCGTGAACGCAAACGGGGCGGAGGCCGCCGGAACTGGTCGTTCCGGTGGCCCCCGCCGCGGGCGGTCCAGGTAC
>Ga0247735_1000136_pt1 | contig 34285 bp, 29 predicted proteins | sample UWRJL178409R2_FD_180934 | JGI IMG/M metagenome (GOLD analysis project Ga0247735, IMG submission 180934) | Plant litter microbial communities from Arlington Agricultural Research Station in Wisconsin, United States - UWRJ-L178-409R-2 | ecosystem: Environmental > Terrestrial > Plant litter >... | reverse complement strand
GACCAAGAAGGCTTTCGAAGCCGGCCTGCGTCCAATCGTGGTCATCAACAAGGTTGACCGTCCAGGCGCGCGTCCGGATTGGGTTCTGGATCAGATCTTCGACCTGTTCGACAACCTGGGTGCTACCGAAGAACAACTGGATTTCAAAGTTGTTTACGCCTCTGCCCTGAACGGTATTGCCGGTCTGGACCACGCCGAAATGGCCGAAGACATGACCCCGCTGTACCAGGCGATTGTTGACCACGTTCCGGCTCCACAGGTTGACCGTGACGGTCCGTTCCAGATGCAAATCTCGGCACTGGACTACAACAGCTTCCTGGGCGTCATCGGTGTTGGCCGTATCGCTCGCGGTAAGGTCAAGCCAAACACTCCGGTTGTTGCCATCGACATCGACGGCAAGAAGCGTAACGGCCGTATCCTGAAGCTGATGGGTCACCACGGTCTGCACCGTATCGACGTTGAAGAAGCAGCTGCCGGCGACATCGTCTGCATCAGCGGCTTCGACCAGCTGTTCATCTCCGACACTCTGTGCGACCCACTGAACGTCGAAGCGATGAAGCCGCTGACCGTTGACGAACCAACCGTTTCCATGACCTTCCAGGTAAACGACTCGCCTTTCTGCGGTAAAGAAGGCAAGTTCGTCACCAGCCGTAACATCAAGGAACGTCTGGACAAAGAGCTGCTTTTCAACGTTGCTCTGCGCGTTGAAGAAGGCGACACCGCTGACAAGTTCAAGGTTTCCGGCCGTGGTGAGCTGCACCTTTCGGTTCTGATCGAAACCATGCGTCGCGAAGGCTTCGAAATGGGCGTTGGTCGTCCGGAAGTGATCATCCGTCTGGTAGACGGCGTGAAACACGAACCGTACGAAAACGTCACCATCGACCTGCCTGAAGAGTCGCAGGGCGCAATCATGGAGCAGATGGGTAACCGTAAAGGCGACCTGACCAACATGGTTCCGGATGGCAAAGGCCGTGTTCGCCTTGAGTACAACATCCCGGCTCGTGGCTTGATCGGTTTCCGTAACGAGTTCCTGACTCTGACTTCCGGTGCTGGCATCCTGACCTCGATCTTCGACCGTTACGACGTGATGAAGTCCGGCGACATGTCCGGCCGTCAGAACGGCGTTCTGGTTTCGGTTGCTACCGGCAAGGCACTGACCTACTCCCTGGAAACTCTGCAGGCACGTGGCAAGCTGTTCCTGGGCCACGGTGAAGACGTGTACGAAGGTCAGATCGTCGGCATCAACAGCCGCGACAACGACCTGGGTGTAAACCCAACCAAGGGCAAGAAGCTCGACAACATGCGTGCTTCCGGTAAAGACGAAACCATCGCTCTGGTTCCGCCTATCCGTTTCACCCTGGAACAAGCGCTGGAATTCGTTCAAGAAGACGAATTGTGCGAAGTGACTCCAAAGTCGATTCGCCTGCGTAAGAAAATCCTTGGCGAAAGCGAGCGCACCCGCGCTGCCAAGAAAGGCAACTGATTAATCAGTTAGTCGGCTAAAAAAAACGCCCCCGATCGCAAGATCGGGGGCGTTTTTGTTTGTGTGTAATGCGGCACTGATTTTTGTGGGAGCAAGCTTGCTTGCGAAGGGGCCAGAGCATCCAGTGCATTTTTCAGCGTTCAGGTAATTGTCTTCGCGAGCAAGCTCGCTCCCACAGGGTGTGAGGCGTTGTGCCCTCATTCAAAACTTCGGAAACGGCACGCTGGTGTTGTTCTTCAGCGTGCCACTGGCCTGACGCACGACATCCTTGGGCTTGTAAGCGCAGTAGCCTGGGCGCGGACCGATCTTGGGATGGTTGCGGCAGGTATCCGGGCGTTTATCGTAGATGGTGCACATGCGGCTTTTACGATCCAGATACAGGCAGTCGTTGTTGCTCATGCGCTGCAACGTGAAGATCTCGGACTTCTGGTTATAACGTTCGACGATGCCTTCTTTCTGCAAGCGCTTGGCGATGTTCTTGGCCGGCTCGCCGCGTTCGAAGTCATCAACAATGCCGATGCGGATCAGATCCTTGATCTTCACTTCAACAGGCAGCGTGCAGCAGCTGGAGACGCAGCCCCCGCACATATGGCTGGAGTATTTGGCCCAGGTGTCGATACGGTCGAGTTCTGCGGCGGCGATCAAGGTCGGTTTCATGGGGAATACGGTTCCGGGTGTATCGGGCGCGCGATGATACCGGTGTCCGGGGAAATCGAGTAATCAAAAATTACCAATGCGACTGGTGGACATGGATCTGGGAGGAGATTACTTGTGGGAGCGGTGCTTGCCCGCGATAGGCTCAACTCGGTCTCGAGCACCGAGTTGAACCTATCGCGGGCAAGCACCGCTCCCACAGCTATTCACAGATCACGATTCGAATATAACCCGCGCCAACTCCTCAATCTGCTCCTGCCGCTCCGGCTGGTTGAGTTTCGCCCCTGGATTAAGCGATGACCACTGCGGGTGCGCGCGGGCTTTGTGCAGGGCTTCGGGGAGTTTGCCTTCGCGCCAGGTTTTATCTTGCGGGGTGGTGAGCTGGATGCTCTCCATCGCCGCATGGCCCCGTGCGCCGAGGGCCTGGAGCAAATGGCGCTGGCGCAGCGCAAGCAGGCGCAGCACGGCATCATCAACGGTCAGCTCCCGCTGGCCTTTGAATTTACCCATCAACCTACCGCCGTAGCTGCGCGCGGTCTGCAAAGCTCCGCCGGCGATGGCGCCGACCAGCGCTGCTGCGCCGAGGGTTATGCCGCCGACCAGCAGGTCTACACCAGCGCCCGCCGCCGCTCCGGCAGCGATGCCGCCACCGACTCGCACGCCAAGCTGCTTGAGGGTTTCCGGGTTGAACAAATCGTCACCCCAGCGCCCATCCAGCAACGGTAGATCGCTGGCCGCCGCATCCTGCATACGGAAGGCATACAGCTTGAGCAGCTCTTCGACACAGCGCTGCTCTCGCTGGCGCACGGCTTTGCGCAGCTCATCGATAGCCTGTTGCTCATGCCCGGCCTCGGTAGAAACGCTGCGTCGGCAGGCGGCGCAGTCGATCAGCAATTGCGCAATCAGGCGAGCGGCGCTTTGCAGGCGCGCCTGGCGCTGGGCTTCCTGATCAAGGATCAAGCGCTCAAGTTGGCCTCGTGAATTTTCCAGGAGCAGGGCCAGGCTTTCATACAAGCGTCGCTCGCCGTCTTCCGGCGGTGCGACGCTGTCAAAGCGCACTAGTGCATGAAGGCCCAGCCGCGCCAAGGCTTCGCGCCACGCCGGTTCCCGGTGCTCGGCGCTGCTGACGAAATTGAGCACTGGAAGCAGCGGTTTGCCGCAACTGGCAAGGATCGACAGTTCATCCCGGTATTTGGCGAGCACCGGTTCGCGGGCGTCGATCACGTACAGCCCGGCATCCGATGCCAGTAACTGGCGCAGCACTTTGGCTTCCTGTTCGAAACGTTGCCGTGCCTCACTGCTTTCGAGGAAGCGGGCCAAACGCGCCGGACCATCCAGGCGCTCGCCGGGGCGATCCAGACGCTCAAGGTAATCCAGCAGCGCAATGGCATCTTCCAGGCCGGGTGTGTCGTACAGCTCAAGCAGCGCTTCGCCATCCACCGAGAGCCGTGCGCCCTCCACATGCCGGGTGGTGCTGGGGCGATGGGAGACCTCACCGAAGCCGACATCCCGAGTCAGGGTGCGCAACAGCGAGGTCTTGCCAACGTTCGTGTGGCCGACCACTGCCAGCTTCAGAGCGCGAATGTCGTGCGGGTCAGTCATTGCCGGTCTCCAGCCAGTTCAGCGGCGGGTGTGCGCTGCCAGGTAACTCCAGCTGATGCAGTGCGGTTCGCCAGTCGCCGACACGTTCTGCGTCCAGATGCTGACCCGCGGGTGCGGGTAACAACCAGACGCGAGTCGAGCCAGCGCAACGGGCCAGCTCGGCAATCAACGCGAGGCTGCCCCGATCAGGTGAGCGCCGCGGATCACAGGCAATCAGCAGACGCGCAGGCGGGAAACGGGTCAGTTGGTCCAGCAATTTGAGGCGCGATTCGCGGCTGTCGAGAATGCCTGCATTGGCCACTGTCTCCGGTAACTGCGGCGGCCAAGGCTGTTCATCGTCCAGTTCAATCGCCACCAGCAGCGCGCCATTGCTGTTTTGCGCGCCGCTATTGGGGAGTACTTGATGCAGTTGCTCGGGCGCAGCATCACTGACCCCAAGTCGCTCGCTGCTGGGCATCAGGCGTTCACGCAATTGGTTGTAGCCGGGCAGGGTCAGATCGAGGCTCAGCGCATCGCGGCCCTTTCGCCAACGCCATAGGCAGATCAGCGCGAGGATCATGCGTGGCGCAATGCCGTATACCAGGAGTACACCCACCAGCCATGCCGCCCACGCCTGACGACCGGTTTCCACCAGCAGGGCGCTGTCACCACTGGCGCGGATCATCGCCTCGCTCGGCACACTGAAGCCCAGTAAGGCGGGTAGAGAGCCCAAGGCTTGGGTCAGGCTGACGAAGGTGTCGCTGCCCAGAATTGTGGTTTCCCAGATGAAGCCGTAACGCCGTGTGGCCATCAGCAACAGCAACAGCACCAGCGCGCTGACCAGCGCCAGCAGCCAGAGGCTATGGATCAGTGCACCCAACGCCCAACGATTCAGGCGTTGGCGCTGCAACAGAACAAGCAAGGCCGGGGCAATCTGCGCCGCCTGGGCATCGCGGGCGAGCTTTTCGCTGAGCCAGAGCCAGATACGGCCCAGGCTCGCCGTGCTTTGCCCGGGGACGCTGAAGCTCAATGCCCAGCTGATCAGCAGAATGAGGTTCAGCCCCAGCAGACTGCCCAGCGCCCAGAACACGTTGACCGGTGTCTGGCCATCACCAAGGGCGGCAAATGCCAGGCCTGCGCCACTGATTACCGAAAAAATCGCCAAGGCAATCAGCGCCAGGCGGGCCCCTTGTTTCCAGTGCCGCAGCGCGCCGAGCATGCCGTCGCGTTCGGCCAGCCACAGGGCGCGGCTTTTGATGCGGCTTGATAGATCACCAGCATCGGCTTTGGCGCGGCGGTTGGCTTCAAGGTCTTCCAGTGGGCCAGCCTGTTCTTCGCGCAGACGCACGGCTTCGGTCAGCCACAGGGTGTCGAGGGGAGTCAGAGCAGTCACACGGTGTTCCATCTGTAAGTCAAAGGAGAGCATAACGGCTCAACCAGTAATAAAGGGAGGCGACATCTAGTCTAGATTTCTGAATGGGGCATTTCGGCAAAGCGGGAGCCTCTGTTATCCTCGCCGCCATGAAAAAATCTCTCCCCCTCAGTCTGATTGCAGCGATCGGTGAAAACCGTGTGATCGGCTGGAATAATTCCATGCCTTGGCACCTGCCGGCTGATTTCAAATACTTCAAAGACAAGACTTTGGGCAAGCCCATCATCATGGGGCGCAACACTTGGGACTCTATAGGCCGACCTCTTCCTGGTCGTCTCAATCTCGTCGTTACAAGACAGACCAACTTGCAGCTTGAAGGTGCCGAAGTGTTCACCTCGCTGGAAGCTGCGGTAGGAAGAGCTGAAGAGTGGGCTCGTGATCAAGGCGCCGAGGAAATTATGTTGATTGGCGGAGCACAGCTTTACACGCAGGCACTGATCCAGGCAGATTTTCTTTATCTGACACGTGTCGCATGTAGGCCTGAGAAAGGCGATGCGTGGTTTCCGGATTTTGATACTGATGAATGGTTATTAATTTCTGAAGACAAACATCCTGCTGTGGATGACAAGCCTGCTTATACCTTTGAGGTTTGGCAGCGCCGTTAAATCGCCATCGCGAGCAAGCTCACTCCTACAGTTGGCATGCGCTCGGCTGTAGGAGTGAGCTTGCTCGCGATAGAGATATAAAATTTTTCACCGAAATGTCGTAATCACTCTTCTCTGTCGCGAATCGTTCTCTACCTGACGCCTTCTGAACACAGGCAGTCGCTGACATCTCCAATCAGTCACAGCAATTTGTTACGGTCGGACCTCTTATTTTCGGAGGGACACCACTATGAAGTTCGCGTCAGGATTGCTTGCCGCTGCATTCTGCCTGGGTATGGCCGGTCAGGCTTACGCGGCCACCGAGCTGAAACACTGGCCTGAGCCTGCCGCCAAGGCCCTGGACGCCATGATCACCGCCAATGCCAACAAGGGTAACTACGCGGTTTTCGACATGGATAACACCAGCTACCGCTTCGACCTTGAAGAGTCGCTGCTGCCGTACATGGAAAACAAAGGCCTGATCACTCGGGAAAAACTCGACCCCTCCCTGAAGCTGATGCCGTTCAAAGACACGGCTGAGCACAAAGAAAGCCTGTTCAGTTACTACTATCGCCTGTGCGAAGTTGACGACATGGTCTGCTACCCATGGGTGGCGCAGGTGTTCTCCGGTTTCACCCTCAAGGAACTCAAAGGTTACGTCGATGAGCTGATGGCTTCCGGCAAGCCGGTTCCGGCTACCTATTTCGATGGCGACGTGGTCAAGAAGCTCGATGTAGAGCCGCCACGGATCTTCACCGGGCAGAAAGAGCTGTTCAACAAACTGATGGAAAACGGCATCGAGGTCTATGTGATGACCGCCGCTTCCGAAGAGCTGGTACGCATGGTCGCGGCCGATCCGAAGTATGGATACAACGTCAAACCGCAGAATGTCATTGGCGTAAGCATGCTGCTCAAGGATCAGAAAACCGGCGAGCTGACCACCGCGCGTAAACAGATCACTGCCGGCAAGTATGACGAGAAAGCCAACCTCGGCCTGGAACTGACACCGTATCTGTGGACTCCGGCGACCTGGATGGCGGGTAAGCAGGCGGCGATCCTGACTTATATCGATCAATGGAAAAAACCGGTCCTGGTGGCAGGCGATACCCCCACCAGCGATGGCTACATGTTGTTCCACGGTGTGGATGTCAGCAAAGGCGGCGTGCATTTGTGGATCAACCGCAAAGACAAATACATGACCCAGCTGAACGGCATGATCAAAACCAACGCCGAAGCCCAGGCCAAAGAAGGCTTGCCGGTTACAGCGGACAAGAACTGGGTGATCGTCAAGCCGGATGAGATTCAGTAGGGCGTCAGGTATTCCTGTAGGAGTGAGCTTGCTCGCGATAGCGTCATTCCTGCCAAAAATAGTTGGATGAGATATCGCATCGCGAGCAAGCTCACTCCTACAGTTTTTGCGTCATGGCACCGTTTAAGCATCCAACAAAAAACCCGGCATCGCTGCCGGGTTTTTGGTGTTCGCTGAAAAGCTTAAGGCACCAGCTTGTCCAGCAACGCCTTGTCGCGCACCGCACCTTTGTCGGCGCTGGTGGCCAGCAGGGCGTAGGCCTTGAGCGCGGTGGTCACTTTACGTGGGCGCGCTTCAACAGGCTTCCAGCCCTTCTTGTCCTGCTCGGCACGGCGCTCGGCCATTTCCGCATCGTCGATCAACAGGTTGATCGAGCGATTCGGGATGTCGATCAGCACCTTGTCGCCGTCGCGCACCAGACCAATCGCGCCGCCAGCGGCAGCTTCTGGCGAAGCATGCCCGATGGACAAGCCCGACGTACCACCCGAGAAGCGCCCGTCCGTCAGCAGGGCGCAGTCTTTGCCGAGGCCTTTGGATTTCAGGTACGAGGTCGGGTAGAGCATTTCCTGCATGCCCGGGCCGCCTTTCGGGCCTTCATAACGGATGATCACGATGTCGCCAGCTTTGACTTCATCAGCAAGGATGCCGCGTACCGCGCTGTCCTGGCTTTCGAAGATCTTTGCGTTGCCTTCGAACACGTGGATCGACTCGTCTACGCCTGCGGTTTTCACCACGCAGCCATCCAGCGCAATGTTGCCGTACAGCACGGCGAGGCCGCCCTGTTGCGAATAGGCATGCTCGACACTGCGGATGCAGCCGTTTTCGCGATCATCATCCAGGGTTTCCCAGCGGGTCGACTGGCTGAACGCCGTCTGCGTCGGAATGCCAGCGGGGCCTGCTTTGAAGAAGGTGTGCACGGCTTCGTCGTCAGTCTGGGTGATATCCCATTTGGCGATGCCTTCAGCCATGCTCGCGCTGTGCACGGTCGGCAGATCGGTGTGCAGCAGGCCGCCACGCGCCAGTTCGCCGAGGATGCTAAAGATCCCGCCCGCACGGTGCACATCTTCCATGTGGTACTTCTGGATGTTCGGCGCGACTTTGCACAGTTGCGGCACTTCGCGGGACAGACGGTCGATGTCGCGCAGGTCGAAATCGATTTCGGCCTCTTGAGCGGCAGCCAGCAAGTGCAGGATGGTGTTGGTCGAGCCGCCCATGGCGATGTCCAGCGTCATGGCGTTTTCGAAGGCCTTGAAGTTGGCGATGTTGCGAGGCAGCACGGCTTCGTTGTTTTCGATGTAGTACTGGCGGCACAGGTCGACGATGGTGCGGCCAGCTTGCAGGAACAGTTGCTCGCGGTCGCTGTGGGTCGCCAGCGCGGAACCGTTGCCGGGCAGGGCCAGGCCCAGAGCTTCGGTCAGGCAGTTCATCGAGTTGGCGGTGAACATGCCGGAGCACGAACCGCAGGTCGGACAGGCGCTGCGCTCGTATTCGGCGACTTTCTCGTCGCTGGCAGTATCGTCAGCGGCGATCACCATGGCGTCCACCAGATCCAGGCCGTGTGCGGCCAGTTTGGTCTTGCCAGCTTCCATCGGCCCACCGGAAACGAAAATCACCGGGATGTTCAGGCGCAGTGCGGCCATCAGCATGCCAGGGGTGATCTTGTCGCAATTGGAGATGCAGACGATGGCATCGGCACAGTGAGCGTTGACCATGTACTCCACGGAGTCGGCGATGATCTCGCGACTCGGCAGGGAATACAGCATGCCGTCGTGACCCATGGCGATGCCGTCATCCACCGCGATGGTATTGAATTCTTTCGCGACCCCACCGGCACGCTCGATTTCACGAGCAACCAGTTGGCCCATGTCTTTGAGGTGCACGTGGCCCGGTACGAACTGAGTAAACGAGTTGGCGACGGCAATGATCGGTTTCTTGAAATCCGCGTCCTTCATCCCGGTGGCGCGCCACAAGGCACGAGCGCCGGCCATGTTGCGACCGTGGGTGGACGTTTTCGAGCGGTAATCAGGCATGGAGCACTCCTGGCGGCTAATCAGGTAAATAAAAAGGGAGTGAGCTTCATGGTCTGTACGTAAAGTGGCTGCGCTCGGCCATGCTGCGTTAAAAACAGGCTCGGAATGCTCATTTAGGTGCCTAAACTCCGCTTCCTCGCCTGTTTTTGCCTTGCCTGACCTTCGCTCGCCGACTTTTCGTACAGACCATCGTGTCTTCACGGGCAAGCGGCAGTGACCGAATGCTGCGAGGGAAACCGAAACACCACGGGATCACCGTGCGCTCGGCCTGAGCTCATAAACCCGCCGGGGATGACTGGCGATGAATAGCGTCGATTCTACACCTGTAAGGGGGAGAAGGAATGTGGTGGGGGGGATTTATGGATGAATGCCTGGGCCGATATATCCGGCAGCACTTGAATTGCTGCGCTCTCAAGGTCGAATGACTAACGTTTGACGATCAAAGCGGAGGGCAAAGGATTGCCGGATTTGCATCGTAGTGACCAAGCGCGGGCTGGACGATATTCCGAAACTGGCCGCATCTATCTACTTACCTCGGTAACTCAGGACCGCCAGCCTGTTTTTGCGGACTGGAGGTTAGGCCGATTGGTAGTCAAAGAATTTCGATGGGCGCAGGAGCAGGGCCTTGTCAGATCTTTGGCTTGGGTCATCATGCCAGACCACGTTCACTGGTTGATCGAGCTTCAGACGGGAACATTGCAGAGGCTGATGCAAGGTACAAAGTCCCGGAGTGCTATTGCGGTGAATCGTGCGAGGGGATGTAGCGAACAGCTTTGGCTAAGAGGGTTCCACGACCGAGCACTGCGTTATGACGAGGATCTGCTGAAGGCTGCTCGTTATATCATCGCAAACCCTTTGAGGGCGGGGTTGGTAAGGCGAATTGGGGACTATCCACTTTGGGATGCTGTCTGGCTTTGAGACCGCTATCGCGAGCAAGCTCACTCCTACAGTTGGAATGCATTCCCCTGTAGGAGTGAGCTTGCTCGCGATAGCGTCAGATGCCATCACGCGAGATCGGCGGGAACGCGCTTCCCTGTAGGAGCGCGCTTGCCCGCGATGGCGTCATGTGTGGCAACGCAAAATCAGGAATTACGCGAGATCAAACCCACCCATCATTCTTCTTACGCCCGCGGGTCAGGGCCGGGATGATCAGGCCGACCAGCAGGCCTGCGCCGGCGATGCTGCCGCCGTAGACCATGTAACGCATCAATACGAGGTTGTTTTCATCGCCCAGCTTGGCCTGGGTGGTGCGAAGCTCTGATTGCGAAGCGCTGAGTTGTTCGTTGAGGTCTTTGCTGCGGGCTTCGAGTTCGTCGATCAGCTTCTTGCGGGTGTCGAGGGTTTCCTGCATGCCTTGCACACGGGTTTTCCAGCTGTCGTCGATGGTTTTCAACTGGCCGCTGAGGTCTGCCACTTGCTGGGTCAGCTCCGGCAGACGCTCTGCCTGGCCCGGTTCGCTTTGCAGGTCGCTGGTGGGGATCCACACCGAGCTGCCGCCTTCGCCGCGCACTTGGCTGTAGTCACCCTGAGTATTGATCAATTCGACTTTTTGCCCGGACTTCAGCGTGCCCACGATGCGGTAGCCATCAGTCGGACCGCTGCGCACGAAGGTATTTAGGCTGTCGCTGACCCAGCGGTCGTTAGGTTTGTGTTCGGCGGCGCTGGCGGTGCCACAGACGGCGATCAGTAAGGCGGCGCCCAATGTGCGACGGTTTAGCAGGCGATGAGAAATGAAGGCTGAAAGATGACGAGACATAGACATGGTTATCTTCGATAAAAGGAAAGATAAAGGCGCCGATGGTCGGGCCGGTAAAGATGGTGCAGTGACATGCAGAACAAGCTGCAACGGCTGCGAAAAAAGCGGCAATGGGCGGGGGGAACTGCTTGTTGAGCCCTTTTCAGGGTCTACGCCTGATACGCCATCCGTTTTAATCCCAACTCACAGACCGTAGGAATCGTTTCAGGTTCATTACCGAGCGGTACGGGGGAGGGAATTCTGACTTGCGGTAGGAAGGGGTGGCGCCGAGTTTGAACTGTAGGAGCTGCCGCAGGTTGCGATCGATTTATCAGACAAATCGCTTTCGCAGCCTGCGGCAGCTCCTACAGGAATAAGCGATTGCCGCCGTCGCAGCAGGCAATCGTCAGGTGCGTGCTTTTAGCTATTAGGCAACAGCCGGCAGGTAATGCTTTTGATGTAGCGGGTTTCGGCGATGGCCGGGTGCACCGGGTGATCCGGACCCTGGCCGCCGCGTTCCAGCAGCTGGATATTGCGGTCCAGATGGCGGGCGCTGGTCAGCAGGATGTTTTGCAGGTCGTCTTCCGGCAAGTGCATCGAGCATGAGGCGCTGACCAGGATGCCGTCCTTGCTGAGCAGGCGCATGGCTTGCTCGTTCAGACGACGGTAGCCGGCTTCGCCATTCTTCATGTCTTTCTTGCGCTTGATGAAGGCCGGAGGATCGGCAACGATCACGTCGAAGCGCTCTTCGCCTGCTTTCAGCTCTTTCAGGGCTGCAAACACATCGCCTTCGATGCAGGTGATCTTTTCCGCGAAACCGTTCAGGGCCGCGTTACGCTCAACCCCGTCCAGTGCGAACGAGGACGCGTCGATGCAGGTCACTTCGCTGGCACCAAACGCCGCAGCCTGAATACCCCAGCCGCCGATGTAGCTGTAGAGGTCCAGAACACGTTTGCCTTTGACGTACGGAGCCAGGCGCGCGCGGTTCATGCGGTGGTCGTAGAACCAGCCGGTCTTCTGGCCTTCCATGACCGGGGCTTCGAACTTCACGCCGTTCTCTTCCAGGGCAACCCACTCAGGGACCAGGCCGAAGACTGTCTCGACGTAGCGATTCAGGCCTTCGGCATCACGGGCAGCGGAGTCGTTCTTGAAGAGAATGCCAGTTGGCTTGAGGACCTGTACCAGTGCAGCGATAACATCTTCTTTGTGGTTTTCCATGGTGGCCGAGGCCAGCTGGACCACCAGAATGTCGCCGAATCGATCGACGACCAGCCCTGGCAACAAGTCCGAATCGCCGTAGACCAGGCGATAGAAGGGCTTGTCAAACAGACGATCGCGCAGCGACAGCGCGACGTTGATGCGGTGCACCAGCAGCGACTTGTCCAGCGGCAATTTGATGTCGCGAGAAACCAGGCGAGCACAGATCAGATTGTTGGGGCTCATGGCGACGATGCCCAGCGGTTTGCCGCCAGCTGCTTCCAGCACCGCTTGATCGCCAGCGGCAAAGCCGTGCAACGGGGTTGCGGCGACGTCGATTTCGTTGCTGTAGACCCACAGGTGACCGGCGCGCAGGCGACGGTCGGCGTTGGCTTTGAGGCGCAAGCTAGGCAGGGACATGACGTCGCTCCGGAAAAAAGAGCGGGATTATAGCGGGAATCGGATAGTGGACGGCGGATTTATGGGGGGGCAGAGTCGGTGTTCTGTATTGGAGTGACTAATGGTAAGTCCGGCCGGGAATGCTTGCGGCGCAGAATCCGCTGTAGGAGCTGCCGAAGGCTGCGAAAAGGATCTCATGCCAGACCGGCTTCGCAGCCTCCGGCAGCTCCTGCAGAATCGTTCACGGTTAAGCCGACAATGCCTTGACCAACTCGCGATTGAACGCAGGAATATCATCCGGCTGACGACTGCTGATCAATTGGCCGTCTTTAACTACTTCTTTATCGACCCAGTGGGCGCCAGCGTTGCTCAGGTCATCTTTAAGGGTTTTGAAGCTGGTCATGGTTTTGCCTTCGACCAGCCCGGCGGAGATCAGCAACCATCCGCCATGGCAGATGACCGCCAAAGGCTTGCCGGCGGCATCGATACCTTTGACCAGTTTTTGTGCATCGACGTCGACACGAATGGTGTCCGAGTTCTGTACGCCGCCGGGCAGCACCACGGCGTCATATTCAGCAATGTTGGCCGCCTTGAAAGTCAGATCAACTTTGAAATCGTCGGCAGGCTTATCGTGATTCCAGCCTTTGACCTTGCCTTCCTTGGTCGACAGGATTTCGACTTTCGCACCCGCGTTTTCCAGGGCTTCCTTTGGACCTGTCAACTCGACTTGTTCAAATCCGTCTGTGACCAGGATGGCGACGCGCTTGCCGTTCAAAGATTTAGACATGAATTTTCTCCAGCTTCAGATTCAAGACCGATCCAGGCGCATCTCCATTATTTTGAATGGGTTGCGTAGCCTGGGCTTACTGTTTCCGAATAGTTGACGCCAACAAAGTTCCAGACATTTGCCCGAGTGGCTGTAAAGGCCATGACAGGTAAGGGTAGAATCCAAGCCTGTCCTGGAGTGTTACCCCCATGTCCCAAGAGCTAACGGCTGAGCAGATCAAGCAAGTCCTGCAAGGCATAAGTGTGCCGCCGCAGCCGCAAATCATGGTGGATTTGCAGATGGAGCAGTACATGCCGGATCCCGATCTGGGTGTCATCGCCAAGCTGATCGCTCAGGATCCCGGCTTGTCCGGCGCGTTGTTGAAAATTGTCAATTCTGCCCATTACGGCCTGGTCAACAAGATTGCCTCGATTCAGAAAGCGGTGAATCTGCTGGGCATTCGGTCGGTCGTGAATTTGATCAATGCGCAATCGATCAAGGGCGAAATGAGTGATGAAACCATCGTCACCTTGAACCGTTTCTGGGATTCGACCCAGGACGTGGCGATGACCAGCCTGACGATCGCCAAACGCATCGGCTCGCAAACGGTGGATGAGTCCTACGCGCTGGGACTGTTTCATGACTGTGGCATCCCGCTGATGCTCAAGCGCTTCCCGGACTATATGCAGGCTTTGGAACGGGCTTACGCCAATGCCGGGCCGGATCATCGCGTGGTGGACACCGAGAACGATGAGTTCAACACCAACCATGCAGTGGTCGGCTATTTCACTGCCAAATCCTGGCGTCTGCCCGACCATGTCACCAACGCCATCGCCAATCACCACAACGCACTGGCGATTTTTCAGGACGATTCCAACCGTAACGCGCCGCTGAAAAACCTGCTGGCGGTGTTGAAGATGGCGGAGCACATCTGCGCGTCGCATCGGGTGCTGGGCAACGAGGACGAAGATCACGAATGGAATACCATCGGGCATCTGATTCTGGATTACGTGGGCCTTTCCGATTACGACTTCGAAAACCTCAAGGAAAGCATTCGCGAGCTGTCTGCGCACTGATTTTGCACGGGGACTGTCGCTATGCTTGGGCGCACCAATTCCCTGTAGGAGTGAGCTTGCTCGCGATAGCGTCAGCACAGGCGATATTGTCATCGACTGCCAGACCGATCGCGAGCAAGCTCACTCCTACAGAAATGGCCTACATCTGAATAATTAGCGTCTGCCCAGCAACGAGTTACCCATGCCCGAATTACCTGAAGTCGAAACCACACGCCGGGGCATCGCGCCTCATCTTGAAGGCCAGCGAGTCAGCCGTGTCATCGTGCGTGACCGGCGTTTGCGCTGGCCAATCCCGGAAGATCTGGATGTACGCCTTTCTGGACAGAAAATCGTCGTTGTCGAGCGTCGTGCCAAATACCTGTTGATTCAGGCCGAAGTCGGTACGTTGATCAGCCATCTGGGCATGTCTGGCAATTTGCGGCTGGTGGAAGCCGGGCTGCCTGCGCTCAAGCACGAGCATGTGGATATCGAGCTGGAATCCGGGCTCGCGCTGCGCTACACCGATCCCCGTCGCTTCGGTGCCATGCTCTGGAGCCTTGATCCGCACAATCACGAGCTGCTGATCCGACTCGGGCCTGAGCCGCTGACGGATCTGTTCGACGGCCTGCGTTTGTATGAGCGGTCGCGAGGTAAGTCCATCGCCGTGAAGCCGTTCATCATGGACAACGCGGTGGTGGTTGGCGTCGGTAACATCTACGCCACCGAAGCGCTGTTCGCGGCAGGAATCGACCCACGGCGGGAAGCAAAAAGCATCTCCAAAGCCCGCTATGTGAAACTGGCCATCGAGATCAAACGTATCCTGGCGGCTGCCATCGAGCGCGGCGGCACCACGTTGCGCGACTTCATCGGCGGTGACGGTCAGCCGGGTTACTTCCAGCAAGAGCTGTTCGCCTATGGTCGCGGTGAATTGCCCTGCAAGGTGTGCGGCACGACGTTACGAGAGATCAAGCTCGGGCAGCGCGCGAGTGTGTATTGCCCGAAGTGTCAGAAGTAGAGCCGTTCGCGGCGTAATGCCTGTGAACGCAGTCTCCTGTGGGAGCGGTGCTTGCCCGCGATAAGGCTGGACGCGATCTAAAGTTAACCGCATCCAGCCTTATCGCGGGCAAGCACCGCTCCCACAGGGGAACGCATTCCAACATGCTGTCGTGATTACCCTACTTGCTTAACCCCCGTCGCTGTTTATAGTGAACGCCATCTCAATTCGTAGTGTTTGAAGGACCAATGCCATGAAGCCGTTTCGTATGCTCGCTGCCACTCTGGCGCTGTTTTTTGGATTGCAGGCAGTACCGGCGATGGCGGGTACGCAGACGACGAGCAGTGGCGATCCGGTTTACGACATTCAGAACCCACCCGCTTTCGCCATGATCGGTGACTTGCTGATCGCCCGGCCGCTGCTGATTGCGGCGACGATTATTGGTGCCGGATTGTTCGTGGTGGCCCTGCCGTTCACCGCAACCGGCGGCGGCATCGGGCGCACGGGCAAGGCGTTGGTTGTTGATCCGGCGAAAGCAGCGTTTGTGCGCTGCCTTGGCTGCACCGGCGATGGTTACAACCAGCAGGAGTAATCCTGCGGTTTACCGAAGTCGAGGGTTAAAACTCTGTGACTCACCCAGGCCGCGAGGATCGCTGGCGGCTTCTACCTTCTTGCCGCTCTTGTTCCAGAACAGCACCTGCTGATTGCCATAGCCTTTGGGCACCTCTTTGAACTGATAACCGCGGGCTTGCAGCTGGCTCATTTCATCCGGGGTAAAAACATCGGGCTCATGCTCGACCACATCCGGTAAATATTGGTGGTGATAGCGCGCCACTGCGGGCCAACTGGCAACGGGTTGGCCGTCCAGATATTGCAGCATCGATAACAGCACCATGCTCGGAATCCGGCTGCCGCCTGGCGTGCCGAATGCGGCGAACTCCTCAGGACTTTCGATAAAGCTCGGGCTCATGCTCGACAGCGGCCGCTTGCCCGCTGCAATCGAATTCGCCTGACTGCCCGCCAGACCATAAGCATTGCTGCCGTGGGGATCAGCAGCGAAGTCGTCCATCTCGTCATTAAGCACTACGCCGGTGCCGGGCACGGTAAACGCCGAACCGAACGGCAGATTGACCGACAAGGTCGCGGCAACCGCGTTGCCATCATTGTCGAGAACCGCAAAGTGCGTGGTGTGTTCCCCCTCACGCCATGGGGGGGCTGGTGGCAGGCTTTTGCTGGGCGTTGCCTGCTCGGGGGAGATACTGCCTGCCAGCTGAGCCAGGTACTCGCGGTTCAGAAGATGACTGAGCGGGTTGGCGACGAAGTCCGGATCGCCCAGCAAGCCACGGTCGCGATAAGCGCGGCGCAGCACTTCGAGCACGTAATGGGCACGCTGCACCTTGTCGGACTCGCGCCATGGCAGTTGTTGCAACATGGTCAGGCTCTGGGCCAGGGCCACGCCACCAGCCGAAGGTGGCGGGGCGCTGATCAGTTCTCGTTGACCGTCCAGGGGGTGGCGCAGCGGGGTGCGCGTGGCGATCTGGTACTGGTCCAGGTCTTCGGGGCTCCAGATGCCGCCTGCGACTCGTACCTCGTGGACCATGGATTGCGCGGTCAGGCCATTGTAAAAACCATCGCGCCCCCGGTCGGCGAGGCGATTCAGGGTGGCGGCCAGTTCCGGTTGCTTGATGACCTCATCCAGCGCCGGCACCTCGCCGTTGCGCAGGAACAGCCGTGCACTTTCCGGGTCATCCCGTAATGCCGAGAGGCGGGCAGTGGCGCGCTGCTGGTAAATTCGATCAACCGCAAAGCCTTGGTAAGCAACACGGATCGCCGGAGCCATGGAAATGCTCAACGGCAATTTGCCGTAACGCTCGGCCAGCTCGACCAATGCGGCCGGCAAACCAGGAATGGCAGCCGCCAGTGGGCCGTTCAGGGATAGCGCGGGTTGCACCTTGCCGTTGCGACGATACAGATCGTAAGTCGCCTTCAGTGGCGCCTTCTCTCTGGCATCAAGGAAAACATAGCTAGCGGGTTGGCCGCTTTGCCGCAGCAGGAAGAATCCGCCGCCGCCCAGCCCTGAGCCGTACGGCTCGACCACCGCCAGTGTGGCGCTGATGGCAACGGCTGCATCGAACGCGTTGCCCCCGGCGACCATGATTTCCCGACCAGCGGCTGTCGCCTGCGGGTGCGGGCTGGCGATGGCGGACTGTTCCGGACGAGAGAAGGGGGGTTCAGCAGCGACCACAGCGTGCGTCGTGAGCGCGCAGAGCATGAGCAGTGCGCTGGATACAAGCTGCCGCCCGGTCTTGAACGTCATTCTGTAGGAGCGCGCTTGCCCGCGATGAGATTTGTCTGTCGATAAATTAGCGTCTGATCTGACGCCATCGCGAGCAAGCTCGCTCCTACAGAAAATCGATTCCAGATCCGATGGTTTCGTGTGGTTGGACGAGGGGTGGTGCCGAATGTTTGTTCGGATCATGCCGGGCTCACTTTGGTTAACAGGCGTAAAGCCTGATCCCGGCCAACAGGTGGACGCCGACCTTAGACCTTGCTGGTGAGGATCAGGTACTTCTGCATCAGCTCGTCTTTGCTTTCGACGTGGTTTTCATCCAGGGGGATGCAGTCCACGGGGCAGACTTGCTGGCACTGCGGTTCGTCGTAATGGCCAACGCATTCGGTGCACAGGCTCGGATTGATCACGTAGATCTCTTCGCCTTGAGAAATCGCCTCGTTCGGGCACTCGGGTTCGCAAACGTCGCAATTGATGCAATCGTCAGTGATGATCAGGGACATGAAGCACTCCTGCCCCAGCCGACGCGGGGGCATATGAAATCTAATGCGGCGAATTGTGCCGCATTAGTCGTTCCGATGCACCCGGGGCGTGCGGCAAAGAGCTTAGCGCTTGAAGCGTTCGGTCAGCGCCGTGGCGACGGCCGGATGGACGAATTTGCTGATATCCCCGCCCAGTGCGGCGATTTCACGGACCAGTGTCGAGGAAATGAACGAATAACGTTCCGACGGAGTGAGGAATAAACTTTCGACGTCCGGTGCCAGTTGGCGATTCATGTTCGCCAGCTGGAACTCGTATTCAAAATCCGAAACGGCACGCAGGCCGCGAAGAAATACGTTGGCGTTCTGCTCCTTGGCAAAGTGCGCAAGCAGGGTCGAAAAGCCCACCACTTCGACGTTCGGCAGATGTTTAGTGACCTCGCGGGCCAGCTCGACGCGCTGTTCCAGGGGGAATAGCGGGTTTTTCTTCGGGCTGGCAGCCACGGCAATCACGACCTGGTCGAACAGGCGCGAAGCGCGTTCGACCAGATCGCCATGGCCCTTGGTAATTGGGTCGAAGGTGCCTGGATACAACACTCGGTTCATCGCGTCGTCCTGGTCGGAGTCCTTTGGGGAGTCGGATGGTATCGCAGCAATCTCGGTGGGCCAAGTCGGCGTGCTGAAGGCGAAGGTCGTATTGCTATCGATTTGGCGCTTCAGACTTCTGTGGGAGCGGTGCTTGCCCGCGATAAGGCTGGACGCAATTCACTTTAGATCACCCAAACCTTATCGCGGGCAAGCACCGCTCCCACAGGGGGACAACCTTTTAACGAATAAACAATTTATAGACCAACTTCTGAATCGCCTTGCCATAGGGCGGGTAAATCAGCCGGGCGGCGTTGAAGCGTTGCTTGATGAACACGCCCTTGGCCTTGCTGAAGGTCATAAAACCTTCGCGGCCGTGGTAATGGCCCATTCCTGACGGGCCTACGCCACCAAATGGCAAATCATCCTGGGCGACATGGAGCAAGGTGTCATTCAGACACACGCCGCCAGAATGGGTCTGCTCCAGGACGCGAGTTTGTTCGGCCTTGTCGTAGCCGAAGTAATACAGCGCCAATGGCCGAGGACGCTGATTGATGTAGGCAAAGGCCTCGTCGATGTGGGAGTAGCGCACGATTGGCAGCAGCGGTCCGAATATTTCGTCCTGCATCACCAGCATGTCGTCGCTGACATCCAGCAGCAGACTGAAGGGCATGCGCTGTCCCTGGCCGGTTTCGTACAGGGCAATGACCTTGGCGCCCTTGAGAGTGGCATCGTCCAGATAGTGATTGAGTCGTGCCAGCTGTCGCTGATTGATGATTGCCGTGTAGTCCGGGTTATTGATCAACGTCGGATAAAACCCCAGCACTGCGCTTTTGTAAGCCTCGACGAAAGCTGCCACGCGATCATGGGGAACCAGCACATAGTCCGGTGCAACGCAGGTCTGGCCGGCGTTCATTGTTTTGCCAAACGCGATACGCTCGGCCGCATCTTTGAGCGGCACGTCATGGGAAACAATCGCAGGGGATTTGCCGCCCAGTTCCAGGGTCACGGGTGTGAGATTCTCCGCCGCGGCGCGCATTACATGCTTGCCGACGCTGGTTGCTCCGGTGAATAGCAGGTGGTCGAACGGCAGCCTGGAAAACGCAATGCCCACGTCCGCTTCGCCCAGCACCACGCCAACCAAGTCTTCCGGGAAAGCCTGCGCCAACAGGCGTTTGAGCAAATCACCCGTGGCCGGGGTCGATTCGCTGAGCTTGAGCATCACCCGATTGCCCGCCGCCAACGCGCCGATCATGGGCCCGATGGCGAGAAACAGCGGGTAATTCCACGGGACGATGATCCCCACGACCCCTAGCGGTTGATAAATCACCCTGGCGGACGCTGGTTGAAAGGCAATACCCACCTTGCGCGGGGATGGCTTCATCCACTTCTTCAGATGTTTGAGCGCATCCTTGATACCGAACAGGCTGGGCATGATCTCAGCCATAAGTGTCTCGTCGGCACTGCGATGGCTGAAATCGCTGCTGATTGCTTCAATCAGCGCCTGCTTCTCGGCGCAAAGCAGCTCATGCAAACGGGTCAACCATTGTGAGCGCTCGGCATGGGTCGGCATCGGACTGGCCGCAAAAGCCTTACGCTGGGTGTCGAACATGCGCTCAAGTTCACTCAGTGGCGAAGTCCGGTCCGGCAACCAGGCGTGTTCGGCGGGCATGTGGGTGATCTCAATTGGAGTTGTTGACTGGTTTTAGAGTTGTAGCTCTATAAAGTCAATCCGGCACACGGAGATCCCGGTAGGAGCCAGCTTGTTGCGAGGCATTGGGCCTGTGTCCTCAGCAATACCGCCTCGCGAACAAGTTCGCTCCTACCAAGGTGCGCGTTTCTCTGTGAGCCCTCACTGCCAATCCTTCGAGGCGCTGGCCAGCATTTCATGGATCATCTGGCCAAAACGCTTTGTCAGCATGCTTTGCGGTCGATCAGACGGCAGCAACAGATAAGTTGTGAAATGTATCTGCGGGCGAAATGGCCGAATTCCGATTCCGGTATGCAAGTAATCCAGCGCCACCATCGGGCTGACGATGCTGACTCCCAGGCCAAGCCCTACCAGCGAGCACACGGTCGCTGCATAGGGGGTCTCCAGGCTCAGTTTTCGATAGCCCTTGCTATCAGGGAACGCTCGATCAACACGGGTCCGTGAGCCGTCATTGAGAGATAAATTCTTCGTCCCGCAGATCCTCCGGCGTCACTGACTCCAGCGTGCTCAGGCGATGATCTTTGGGAAACACGCAAACGCCTGGCACATCGCAGATCATCTGCGCGTTCACCCCCGGCATGTCTTCGCCGATGTATGACACCAACCCCAGGTCACAGAACTGCGAGGCAGCCCAATGCGCCACCATCGGCGAGTCGCTGGTATGGATCGAGATCGTCACGGCGGGGTTTTCCTGGCGAAAGCGCTGGATAACTTTGGGCAGAATCGTCAGCGACAGTGAGGGTACCGCCGCGATACGCAAACGGCCGGTACCACCCCGGCGAATGTTCTGTGCCGATTTTTCCAGGCTCTGCAGGCCGATGAACGCCCGCTCCACGTCGGCGAAGAGCGATGCGCCCTCATCGGTAGACAGCACCCTCCCACCGACCCTTTCAAATAGCTTGAAACCGCTGCTGCGCTCCAACTGCGCAATGAGTCTGCTGATGTTCGGCTGGGAAGTGTGCAAAGACGCCGCGGCAGCGGTCATTGAGCCGCTCAGCATCACCGCGCGGAAAGCTTCAATTTGTTTGAAGTTCATAATCGGGCATATCAAATCGGTATGGACGCCTACTGTATTGTCATTTGTTGACATGATCCAGAGGCTTTATAACTGATTGCGAGATCGACATAACCGCGCAGACGGACTCGGTCCAACCCGCTCCATCATCACCTTGTTCTGCCCTTGAATTCATTGCGTCGTCCCGTGCCACTGGTCGGTCGTCGCTGTTATGTACCAGGAGGCATCATGTCGTTTTCTTACAAGAAACTGGGTAGCGCGCTGGCATTGTCGTGCGTTGCATTCGCAGGAATCGCGCAGTTGCAGGCGGCCGAACTTCCCGCTGTTCCCGCCGAGATCAAAGACGCCGGGCAATTGCGCGCTGGCGTGCGTTGTGACCAGCCACCCTATGGCTTTCAGGACGGCCGCGGCGAATTCGCCGGTGTCGAAGTGGAAATGGCCAAGCAGGTTGGATTGTGGGCGCTGGGCTCCAAAGACAAAGTGACCTTTACCTGCGTGACCGCTGAAAATCGCGTACCGCAACTGCTGGGCCGCAAGGTCGATTTCCTTATCGCCACACTTGGTGTGACGCCTGAGCGTCAGCGCGTGATCGACTTCACGACGCCGTACCGATGGGGTGCCAGCGACGTCATTGTCAAAAAAGACAGCGCGATCAAGAAAATCACTGACCTTAAGGGCAAAACTCTCGCAACCCTGAAGGGCTCAGTGCAGGCCAAGTGGTTTGAAGATCACATGCCCGAGGTCAAAACTCTGCGAATGAACAGCGCTGCCGACGCGCTGCAGACCTTCCGTCAAGGCCGTGCCGACGCTTACACCCACGATGCCGCCACGCTGGTGGTTGTCATTGACAACGATAAAGACGCGCGACTGCTCAATGAGCCGTTCCAGATTTCCGATGCTGCCATCGGCGTGCGCAAGAACGAAGATCAGTGGCGCGATTACCTGAGTGCGGCCGTAGCTCGCATGCACGAAGAGAAGCTGTTTCGTGTGTGGGTACAGCAATTCGTCCCGACCAATATCCAAAGCTATTACCTGAGCGTCTTCGAGCAGGCTAAACCTGCTGAAGCCCTCTGACGGGCGCCACTCATGGACTTTGATTTCAACTACCTGCTGGCGCAATGGCCTGCACTGCTCGATGGCGTGTTGATGACGTTGCGGGTGTCTTTGCTGTCCATCGTGCTCGCATTGCTCATCGGTGTCGTGGGCGGCGCCGCGCGAGTGATGAAAGTCCCGGTGATCTCGCAATTGGTGGTGCTGTATGTGGAGTTGATTCGCAACACACCCATTCTGGTGCAGTTGTTCTTCATCTTCTACGGGCTGCCAGCCATTGGCCTGGAGTTGTCGCTGTTCTGGTCCGGAGTGTTTTGCCTGTCGTTATGGGCCGGTGCTTACCAGATTGAAAACATGCGCGGCGGTCTGGCGACCGTCGAGCATGGGATGCGCGAGGCAAGCATGGCCCTGAGCCTGAAGCCGAGTCATTACTTCTGTCTGGTGGCCTTGCCCATCGCATTTCGCACCAGTTTGCCGGCGGTGCTCAATACCTCGATTTCGCTGCTCAAGAACTCGTCATATCTCCAGGCGATTGGCTTGGCCGAGCTGACCTTCGTGGCGGTGGATCGCATTGCCACGGATTTCCGGGCCATCGAGATGTTCAGTGCTATCTGCGTGATGTACCTGGCATTGGTGGCGATTCTGGCGTTGTTGACCGGACGTCTTTCGGCTCACTTGCAACGACCTTTCCGGCAGTGAGGCAACGATGAATTTTCTAGTCGAAAACTGGGGTTTCGTTTCCAAAGGCTTGTGGATGACGCTACGCCTGGCCCTGGTAGTGCTGCTGTTCACCACGTTGATCTCAGCGGTATTCGGGGTGCTGGCAACGCTGAAAAACCGCCTGCTGCGCTGGGCGATACACGGTTACGTCGAGCTGTTCCGCTCGATCCCGCTGATCGTCAACGTGTTCTTCATTTTCTTCGGCGCACCCATGTTAGGGCTGGACCTGAGCCCATTCGCGGCGGTGACCACCGGGCTGACTTTATGGGGCAGTGCCAACGGCATCGAAATCGTGCGTGGTGGGCTTGAGTCCGTCGCTCGCCATCAATGGAAAAGTGCCTGGGCCTTGGGTTTACGGCCCTGGCAGATCTATCTGCACGTGATAGTCCCACAGTCGATGCGCGCCATTCTGCCGGCCTATACCGGGTTGCTGACCATGCTCGTGCAAGCCACTTCCCTGGGTGCGCTAGTGGGTGTCGGTGAGTTCCTCAAAGTCGGCCAGATCATCATCGAACGCACGACGGTCATGACCGGTGCCAGCCCTGCATTCACCGTCTACGGCGTGGTGTTGCTGGTGTACTTCGTCATTTGTTCATTACTGAGCTGGCTCAGTCGTTATCTCGAACGTCGCCTGGGTCGCCCAGTGACGCGTGCCACTATTTAAGAGGTTTCACCATGCAAGAATCCAAAGTCAGCAGGCGTTTGAAAGAAACCACCGCCCCGGAAGTCAACGAGTATATCTACCGGCCGCGCCTGGAGGGTTTCGCCGATGGGTTCGATAACCTGGGCAACGTCAATAAGGCGCACATCGTCATGCTCGCCGAGCAAGGCCTGATTCGTGGTGAGCACGCCGCCGCGCTGGCCAAGGGCGTCCTGGACATGGAGGCGGCAGGAGCGGGTGTGGTGCCGCTGGATCCGTCCCGGGAGGATGCGTATTTCAATTACGAAGCGCATCTGATCGAGCAGATCGGCACCGACATTGGCGGGCGCTTGCACACCGGCCGTAGCCGTAACGACATTCTTGCCACGCTGGATCGCCTGCGTTGCCGTGAAGTGTTGATGGACCTGATCGATGCGCTGATTCAAGTGCGCCAGACGGCCCTCAACAACGCCGAAGTGTTCGCCACAGTGGTCATGCCCGGCTACACCCACCTGCAACCCGCGCAGCCGATCACCTACGGTTATTACCTGTCGGCCGTTGAGCAGGCACTGGAGCGTGACTGCAAGCGTCTGACCCGGACGCTGGAAACCATGAACCAAAGCCCGCTCGGTGCTGCAGCCTTCGCTGGCACACCTTTCGATATCGATCGTGCGCGCACCGCAGAACTGCTGGGTTTCGACGGCTATCTGGATAACGCGCTGGACGCAGTGGGTTCGCGGGACTTCATTCTGGAAAGCCTGTCGCATCTGAGCCTGCTTTCGGTGTTCTGGAGCCGGGTGGCACAGGATTACTTTATCTGGAGCACCCACGAGTTCAGCCTGATTGACTTCCCGGACAGCGTTGCCGCCACGTCAAGCATCATGCCGCAGAAGAAAAACCCGACCGTGCTCGAATACCTCAAGGGCCGCACCGGGCACATCGTCGGCCTGTTGATGGGCGCGAGCATGAGCATCAAGGGCAGCAACTTTTCCCATACCGGCGACGCCAACCGTGAAGGCACTCGTGGCTTCTGGGAAGCGGCTGAGGAAAGCCTGCGCTGCCTGAAATTGCTGGACCTGGTACTGCGTACCGCGACGCCAAATGCCGGGCTTGCGGTCAAGCGTGCGGGTGAGGATTTCTCGACTGCAACCGGTCTGGCCGACTTGATCGTCCGTGAGGCAGACCTGTCGTTCCGTGAGGCTCACCACGTGGTGGGCGGCGTGGTGCGTATGGCGATGGATGCAGGTATGCCTGCCCACCAGATTGATACGGCCATGGTGGACGCATGCGCCATCGAGCAACTGGGCCACGCGCTGAATTTGCCCGCGCAGAAAGTTCAGGACTGCCTCGACCCTGTGGCCAACGTGCAGGCGCGCAGCTCCGCAGGCGGACCGTCGCTGTCTTCGCTGGCACCTAGCCTGCAGCGCGCGGGTGTGCGTCTGGCGAGTGAGCGTCAAGCCAATCAGGCGCGGCGTGATCGCCTGACCGCTGCTCATGATCGCCTGCAAGCCGCCACCAAGGCACAGGCTGGCCTATGAGCGCGATCCTGACCGTACGCGGGCTTCATAAGCATTTTGGCGATCATGAAGTCGTCAAAGGCGTGGACATGGACGTCAACCAAGGGGAGGTGGTGGTCATCATCGGCCCCAGCGGCTCGGGAAAGTCCACATTCATTCGTTGCCTGAACAGTCTCGAAGAGCCCTCGGCAGGGAGTGTCGTGATCGCCGGTGGGGAATCGGTCAAGGCGGGCAACCGCAAGGCACTGGCCAGGTTGCGCGAGGAAGTCGGCATGGTGTTTCAGGATTACACCTTGTTTCCGCACATGACGGTGATGGCGAATATGATCCTGGCGCCTGTCAAGCTCAAGCGCGCGTCCAAGGCAGAGGCGCAGAGCAATGCCCTGGCGCTGCTGGATCGAGTTGGGCTTCGGCACAAGGCTGACGGCTATCCGTCCGAGTTGTCAGGCGGACAGCAACAGCGCGTGGCGATTGTCCGCGCGCTGGCGATGAAGCCCAGGTTGATGCTGTTCGACGAGCCGACCTCTGCGCTGGACCCGGAAACCGTTGGGGATGTGCTCAACGTCATGAAAGGGCTGGCCAGCGAAGGCATGACCATGATCGTCGTAACCCACGAAATGGGCTTTGCTCGGGAAGTGGCGGACCGCGTGGTGTTTTTTGATGGCGGCCGGATAGTCGAAATGGGGCCGCCGTCGCAGATTTTCAGCGCACCGAAAGAAGCCCGTACCCGGCAGTTTTTGCAGAGTGTTCTTCACTAGGAGCTGGTGATGAGTGACGTGATCAATAAGCCTCTGGGCGCCGAAGGCATGATCCGCATGGAGGGCGTACACAAGTGGTACGGCCAGTTCCACGTGCTCAAGGACATCAACCTGAACGTGCGTCAGGGCGAGCGTATTGTGTTGTGCGGGCCGTCGGGCTCGGGCAAATCCACCACCATTCGTTGCCTGAACCGTCTGGAAGAACACCAGCAGGGCAAGATCGTGGTTGATGGCACCGAACTGACCTCGGACCTCAAGCAGATCGAAACCATCCGCCGTGAAGTCGGCATGGTGTTCCAGCACTTCAACCTGTTCCCGCATCTGACCATCCTGCAGAACTGCACGCTGGCGCCGATGTGGGTGCGCAAGATGCCGAAGAAAAAGGCTGAAGAAATCGCCATGCACTACCTGGAACGCGTGCGCATTCCAGAGCAGGCGCATAAATTTCCGGGCCAGCTGTCCGGCGGTCAGCAACAGCGTGTGGCGATTGCGCGTGCCCTGTGCATGAAGCCGAAAATCATGCTGTTCGATGAGCCGACCTCGGCACTCGATCCGGAAATGGTGAAGGAAGTTCTGGACACCATGGTCGGCCTGGCTGAAGAAGGCATGACCATGCTCTGCGTAACCCACGAAATGGGCTTTGCCCGCACCGTGGCCAACCGCGTGATCTTCATGGATAAGGGCGAAATTGTTGAGCAAGCCGCTCCAAACGATTTCTTCGACAATCCACAAAGCGACCGTACCCGCCTGTTCCTGAGCCAGATATTGCATTGATGGGTTGAGTGGCAGCGTGAAAAAACCCGGACCTTGTGTTCGGGTTTTTTTTGATAGTCGCAAAAGTGATGCTGGAACCGAATCTGTGGGAGCGAGCTTGCTCGCGAATGGGCAAGAGAATCCGACACATTTTCTGCGGTTGAAATAATGCTTTCGCGAGCAAGCTCGCTCCCACGGGCTCTCGTGGCCAGTTGGAGCCGGGCTTGCCTGATAAGAACGCTGAAGGGGCGTCCTTATCGTTCGCATGCGGCCCCGACCAAGCCACGCCCCGCAGAAAAGCCAGCATTCACATTTTTGCTTCGGGAAACGGTATCTTTGCCGGTCCAGCGCTGCAGTCCCGGAAACACTTATGCCCAAACCCTCAGATAGCGTCTTGCCCAAGGGCGCAAGCCTGACCCTGATCGACGTCGCCAAAGTCGCGGGTGTTTCGCCGATGACGGTGTCTAGAGCGTTGCATCGACCTGAGCTGGTCAGTGAAAAGACCCGCAATAAGGTACGTGAAGCGGTGCGAGCCACCGGTTATGTGCCGAACATGCTGGCGGGTGGCCTGGCGAGCAACAAAAGCCGTCTGGTGGCGATTTTTTTGCCAACCATTGCCAACTCGATTTTCGCCGATACCGTCCAGGCGCTGATGGATGCCCTGACTAAGGCGGGTTACCAGACCATGCTCGGGCTGACCGGTTACTCCGCCGAGCAGGAAGAAGCGCTCCTCGAAGCCGTGCTGGGCCGGCGGCCGGATGGCATCGTGCTCACCGGTACGCTGCACACTGAAGCCAGTCGCGTGCGATTGGCTCAGGCTGGCATTCCCGTGGTCGAAGCCTGGGACTTGAGCGAAGCCCCTATCGACATGCTGGTGGGGTTTTCCCATGAGGCGGTGGGCGAGGCCGTCGCCCGGCATCTGCTGGAAAAGAACTACAAGCGCTTCTCCGTCGTGACCATCAGCGACCCTCGTGGCTTGCGCCGCTGTAACAGCCTGCTCGCCGAGCTTGATCGTCACGGCATTCGAGATGTCCCGGTTGAAGTGCTGGCGCCTCCGGCAACCCTGGAAGTGGGGCGTGAAGGTTTGCGTCGACTGCTGGACCAGCAAGCCCCGCCGGAAATTGTCATTTGCAGTTCCGACACCATCGCCCAGGGCGTGCTGGCAGAAGCAGCCAGCCGTGGGTTGCGCATTCCCGAGGACCTGGCGGTCATGGGCTTTGGCGACTTGAGCAGCGCTGCGCAAGTTTATCCGGCGTTGTCGACGGTCAAGGTCGATGGGCTGCGTATCGGCCAGCTGACTGCTCAGGCCTTGCTCGAGCGTTTTAATCACGCAGACCGCAGCGATAAGCCCTTGCGGATCGATACCGGCTTCACCCTCATTGACCGCGCAACCACCTGAATCCATTGCAAATATAGGACGCTCAACCGTCCTGACACATCGCCGCCACGCAGCAAGCACAGTACCTCGTAGGAGCGCGCTTGCCCGCGATAGCGTTGGGTCAGTCAAAAAATATCGTCTAATCTTGCGCCATCGCGGGCAGGCGCGCTCCTACAGCATCCAGTTGGTAAAAAAAGTTCTACAGCATTGAATGATTGCGCAATCATAGTAGTATCTCCGTCAACTCTTCATCCGTAAGCGGACGCGGAGCTTTTTTTGATTGCTGAATGATTGCGCAATCATCAGCGAGCAGGCAAATATCCATAAGGAGCGTTGAATGCCAATCCAACAAGAAAACATCACCTCGTCCGACCTCGACCAGATTGCCTGGGTCAAGGTCTCGTCAGTATTCCTGCCGCTGGCCAACCCAATCAGCGATGCCAAGGTACTGACCGGTCGGCAAAAGCCGATGACCGAAATTGCCATGCTTTTCGTGGAAATCGAAACCAAGGATGGTCACAGCGGCTTGGGTTTCAGTTATTCCAAGCGTGCCGGTGGTCCCGGCCAGTTCGCTCATGCCCAGGAAATTGCGCCGGCACTGATTGGCGAGAACCCCAGCGACATCGCCAAGCTGTGGACCAAGTTGTGCTGGGCTGGCGCTTCAGTGGGGCGCAGCGGCATGTCGACGCAGGCCATTGGCGCTTTCGACGTGGCGCTGTGGGACCTGAAAGCCAAGCGCGCGAATCTGTCCCTGGCGCGTCTGTTGGGTGCGCAGCGCGACTCGGTGCGTTGCTACAACACCTCGGGTGGCTTTCTGCATACGCCGCTGGATCAGTTGATGAAAAACACGGATATCTCCCGTGAGAAGGGTATTGGAGGCATCAAGCTCAAAGTCGGCCAGCCGGACTGGACCATCGACATCGAGCGCGTCAGCACCGTGCGCAAACACCTCGGGGATAACTTCCCGTTAATGGTCGATGCTAACCAGCAATGGGATCGGCCGACCGCGCAGCGCATGTGCCGCAAGCTTGAAGAGTACAACCTGATCTGGATTGAAGAGCCGCTCGATTGCTACGACGCCGAAGGGCATGCGGCGCTGGCTCAGCAGTTCGATACACCGATTGCCACGGGTGAGATGCTGACCAGCGTGGCCGAGCACGCCGAGTTCATTAAACTGCGGGGCGCGGACTTCCTGATGCCGGACGCGCCACGAGTTGGCGGTATCACGCCGTACTTGAAAGTAGCCGCCATGGCTGAGCAGGCGGGTCTGATGCTGGCGCCGCACTTTGCCATGGAGTTGCACGTTCACCTGGCGGCGGTGTATCCGACCGAGCCATGGGTAGAGCATTTCGAATGGCTGGAGCCGCTGTTCAATGAGCGCCTTGAAACCCGCGACGGCCGCATGCTGGTGCCGACTCGCCCGGGTCTGGGACTTTCACTCAGCGAACAGGTCAAGCCATGGACTGCGCAGCAAGTTGAGGTCGGCAAGCGTCCTTGATGTGGGTCATGTCCGGGCGCTGGTAACGGCCGGACATGACACGTTGTTGCAGGCTTGCGTTAAGATCCCTCGATACCAATAACATTCGAGCGATCAATCGAGCATGGCCCCGCGTATCAAAACCCGTGAACGCATCGTGCAGACCAGCCTGGAGCTTTTCAATCAGCTGGGCGAGCGCAGTGTCAGCACCAATCACATTGCGGCGCACATGGAGATTTCGCCGGGCAATCTCTATTACCACTTCCCCAACAAGCAGGCGATCATCGCTGAACTGTTCAGTGAATACGAAACGCTGGTGAACACCTTTCTGCGCCCGCCCAAAGGGCGACAGGCCAGTGTCGAAGACAAGCGCTATTACCTGCTGGAAATACTCGATGGCATGTGGCGCTATCGTTTCCTGCATCGTGACCTTGAGCATCTGCTGGACGCCGACCCTGAACTTGCCGCGCGTTATCGGCGCTTTTCCCAGCACTGCCTGATTCAGGCCATGGCGATCTATGGCGGGTTTGTCGAAGCGGGCATTCTGCAGATGGATAAGGTGCAGATCGAATCCCTGACCCTCAATACCTGGATTGTCCTCACGTCCTGGGTGCGCTTTCTGTGCACGACCAGGGAGAACAGCAGCAGGCTGAATCAGGACGCCATGCGCCGTGGGGTTTATCAGGTACTGATGCTGGAATCCGGTTACGTTACAGCGGCTGCCAGTGATGAAGTCAGGTCGCTCTGCGAAGAATTTTATGTGCCGTTGCAGCAGGCGTTGGCTGATGCTGTCTGACAGGCATAGCGTCTGAGCATCATCGGTTTCAGCTTCTCGCTAACTCAATTGTCCACAGGAGCCAGTCATGTCCATCGCACAACTGATCAGCCCCCAGCAACTGGCCCAGCGCCAGCAGCAACCAGGTCTGGTGATTCTCGACTGCCGTTTTGCACTGGAAGATACCGCTTACGGTCAACGCAGCTACGCCAACGGGCATATCGAGGGTTCCTGCTTTGCTGATCTGGAGCGTGATCTGAGCGGCCCGGTCAGCAAGGGCAAGACGGGCCGCCATCCGCTGCCGGATGCGCAGACCCTGGTGGAGCGTTTGCAGCACTGGGGCATCAATGCCGACAGCGACGTGGTGCTTTACGACGACGGCCCCGGCGCTTATGCCGCCAGAGCCTGGTGGTTGTTGGCCTGGCTGGGCAAGCGCGATGGCGTGTTTATCCTCGACGGTGGCCTCAAGGCCTGGCATGCAGCGGGCCTGCCACTGAGCCTTGACGCGCCGGACAAAAAACCCGGGCATTTCACCGGCCAGCCGGATGATTCGCTGGTGCTCAGTGCCGACCAGTTGCAGGCGCGCCTGGGCGACCCGGAAATGACCTTGATCGATGCCCGTGCTGACGCACGATTCCGTGGCGAAGTAGAGCCGATTGACCCTGTCGCAGGGCACATTCCCGGCGCCCAATGTGCAGCCTTCACCGATAACCTTGGGCCGGATGGCAAATTCCTGCCTGTGGACGATCTCAAGCAACGCTTCGCGACCCAACTGCATGGCCGCGCTCCGGAACAGCTGGTTGCTTACTGCGGCTCAGGCGTGACGGCGTGTCACAACCTGTTTGCGTTGTGTCTGGCAGGGTATCCGCTGGGCGGGTTGTACGCCGGGTCGTGGAGCGACTGGATCACCGATCCGCAGCGTGAGGTTGCGACCGGCTGAATCGCCCAGGGATTTGCGGGCATACCGGAGTGTAGGGAGACCTCGGACCTGTGGGAGCGAATTTATTCGCGAAGGCAACGTTAAGGCCCATGAAAATGCATCGAATGTACTGGCCTTTTCGCGAATGAATTCGCTCCCACAGGTATTGGTTATGAATCCGTTGGAGCGAGGCTTGCCCGCGATTCAGACACCGCGTTCTGTAGCTAGATCACCCAAACCTTATCGCGGGCAAGCACCGCTCCCACAAGAAACCGCATGCCTGCGTTGGAGCTGGGCTTGCCCGCGAATCAGCCGACGCGGTGTAACAGGTGCAACGCGTTATCGTTCTTCGCGGGCAAGCCCGGCTCCAACAGATGATCGTTATTGCCAGAACAAAAAAAGCCCCTGCCGACCGAAGTCGCCAGGGGCTTTTTGTGACGCTTGAAAATTACAGGCCGGCAGCGGCGCGAAGGGCTTCGGCGCGGTCGGTTTTTTCCCAAGTGAACGTGGTGAAGGTGTCGTCGCCCACGGTCTTGGTTTGCGGCGTACGACCGAAGTGGCCGTAGGCAGCGGTTTCTTGGTACATCGGGTGCAGCAGGTCGAGCATCTTGGTGATTGCGTATGGACGCAGGTCGAAGATGTCGCGGACCAGTTTGATGATCTTGTCATCGCTGATCTTGCCGGTGCCGAAGGTGTTCAGCGAGATCGAAGTCGGTTGCGCAACGCCGATGGCGTAGGAAACCTGAATCTCGCAGCGTTCAGCCAGGCCAGCGGCCACGATGTTCTTGGCAACATAGCGACCCGCATAGGCTGCCGAACGGTCAACCTTCGATGGATCCTTGCCGGAGAACGCGCCGCCGCCGTGACGGGCCATGCCGCCGTAGCTGTCGACGATGATCTTGCGGCCGGTCAGACCGCAGTCACCCACTGGGCCACCGATGATGAACTGGCCAGTCGGGTTGATGTGGAACTGAGTGTCTTTGTGCAGCAGCTCGGCTGGCAGCACGTGCTTGACGATCAACTCCATCACGCCTTCGCGCAGGTCGTTGTAGGAGACTTCCGGGTTGTGCTGGGTCGACAGAACAACCGCGTCGATGCCCACGACCTTGCCGTTTTCATAGCTGCAAGTGACCTGAGACTTGGCATCCGGGCGCAACCATGGCAGCAGCCCGGATTTGCGGGCTTCTGCCTGACGCTTGACCAGCTGGTGCGAGAACGCGATTGGCGCGGGCATCAGCTCTGCGGTCTCGTTGCTGGCGTAGCCGAACATCAGGCCCTGGTCGCCGGCGCCTTGATCTTCAGGCTTGGCACGGTCTACACCCTGGTTGATGTCAGGGGACTGCTTGCCGATGATGTTCATCACGCCGCAGGTAGCACCGTCGAAACCGACGTCGGAGCTGGTGTAGCCAATGTCGGTGATCACGTCACGAACGATCTGCTCCAGGTCAACCCAGGCGGTCGTGGTCACTTCACCGGCGACGATGGCAACGCCCGTCTTGACCAGGGTTTCCACCGCTACGCGAGCATGTTTGTCCTGAGTGATGATTGCGTCCAGAACCGCATCGGAGATCTGGTCGGCGATTTTGTCTGGATGCCCTTCGGACACGGACTCGGAGGTGAAAAGGGAGTATTCGCTCATCTCTACGGGTTTCCTGAATTTTACCGATGGTGAGTGTCGCCAGCCGGTCGCTGAAAATGGCGGACCTGGATCTGGAAACCATTACGTAAGCCTACATAGAGGCTTTCCCCGGGAACTAGCCCCGCAGCGATGGCCCAACGGGCCAGATCATCCTGTTCGAACCCCAACCAAAGATCGCCACAGGCCTCCCTGGCCCAGCTCTGGTCATGGCTACACAGCTCGGTCACCAACAGGCTTCCACCCGGATGGACCAGTGCCGCGAGTTGTTTGAGTGCCTCGGCCGGCGCGGCGAAATGGTGCAGGACCATATTCAGTACCACGCAATCGGCCTGTACGTCGGCGGCATCCAGTGCATCGGCCAGTTTCAGCTCGACATTAACCAATGCCTGGGCGGTGCAGACCTGACGCGCCATTTCGAGCATTGCAGGGCTGTTGTCCAGCGCCATGACGTGCTTGAAACGACGGGCCAGTTCCGGCAGAAATCCGCCATCGCCGGGGCCGACTTCCAGTGCTGTCGCCTCTGGGCCGAAGCTCAGTTTGTCGAGCAGTGACAACAGGCTTTCCCGGTATTGGGTCAAGCCTGCAATCAGGTCTTGCTGGGCGCGGAATTTTTCCGCCGTACGAGCGAAGAAATCCTGGCTGGCAGAGGCGCGTTGCCGATGCACCAGGCCGATGCGCATCTGTACATCGTCGGGCAACAGCAGCGTGTCCACTTCATCCAGCAGCGCCGCATGCAGCCTGCCGCCCGGTAGTCCGGTATGGGGCAGGGCGCGTCGATAGAAAATCGCGTTGCCTTCGCGGCGGGTCGCGACCAGATCAGCCTGGGCCAGCACCTTGAGGTGATGGCTCATGCCCGATTGGCCAATAGCGAAAATCTGCGCCAGTTCCAGCACGCCAAAAGAATCATTGGCCAGAACCCGCAAAACGTTCAGTCGCAATGGGTCGCCGCCCGCTTTGCACAAGGCAGAGAGGTCGTCGCAGTCATCGTGGCGGATTACGGGGGCGCGCAGGTTCATAGGGCTGGCAGTCTAGTTAGCCTCCGGGGATGTCGCAAGGCCAATATCAAAAAGTTTTGATATTGGGTGATGGGTGGCAAGCAGGGGCACTAGCACAGCGCCATACCTGAACAAATAACGAGCAATGCGCAGGAAAAACTACCCCAACCCGCTATCTTCCATTGCTCCCAGGCAGTGCCTGAGGGAAAATGCTCGCCTTTTTTCAGATCCATTCTTTCCAGTTCCCAGGAGATCAGCGATGCCCAGCCGTCGTGAGCGTGCCAACGCCATTCGTGCACTCAGCATGGATGCCGTGCAAAAAGCCAACAGCGGCCATCCCGGTGCCCCTATGGGCATGGCGGATA
>Ga0247735_1000135_pt1 | contig 34398 bp, 29 predicted proteins | sample UWRJL178409R2_FD_180934 | JGI IMG/M metagenome (GOLD analysis project Ga0247735, IMG submission 180934) | Plant litter microbial communities from Arlington Agricultural Research Station in Wisconsin, United States - UWRJ-L178-409R-2 | ecosystem: Environmental > Terrestrial > Plant litter >... | reverse complement strand
TCAGGCCGCTCTCGCGCAGCACGGTGAGCTGGCGGCTCACCGCACTTTTGTCGATCGCGAGCGCCGCGGCAATGTCCCCGGCCCGAATCGGACAGTTGGCGACGATGTACCGCAGCACCCCGAACCCTGCGGGCTGCAGGTCGGGATCGAACCGTTCGACCAGTTCTTTGACCCGTGCCCGCGCGGTCTGGTGCAGAATCGCGATCGCCTGCTCGACCTCGAGGAGGTGCTGGTAGCGCTCCTCCGCAGCGGACGAGTCAGACACCGGCACCTCACTGGCGATCATCAGCGGGTCGTTCGAGTCGTCGCCTCGCGGTCACTGGCGGCAGCGGCACTAACTGTGTCGTCTGCCGTCTCACGGGCGGTCTGGACGGGGATGGATGCCGTGGGCCGAACCGGCATGTCTCCGGCAGTTACATCCAGCGGAGCATCGGCCTGCGCATCGGCGAGCTGCTCGATACCGGTCTTGGTTCCGAGTTCCGCCTTCGGCAGGAAGATGATGCAGAGCAGCGTGATGAACGCGAGCGGAGCGGCGATGAGGAAGATCTCACCAATGCCCTGCCCATACGCACTCTCGACCAGCGTGCGGACGGGAGCCGAGAGGTTCGCGACATCGGGGATTGTGCCGGATGCAAGCGTGGCCAGCTCGCTCGCGGGCGCCTTGACGGAGCTAATACCCTCGCCCACAATCGTGGAAACCCGCGACGCGAGTACAGCGCCGAGCACGGACACACCGAGGGTGCCTCCGAGGCTGCGGAAGAAGGCGACAGCGGAGCTCGCGGCGCCGATCTGGCGGACGTCGACGGCGTTCTGTACAACAAGCACGAGGTTCTGCATCACCATGCCGAGGCCGAGGCCCATCACGCCGATGTAGATGGCGACGAGCACCATGTCGGTGTCGAAGCGCACGGTCGACATCAGGGCAAGCGCAACGGTGAGGAGGCTCGCGCCCAGCACCATCCAGCGCTTCCACTTACCTGAGCGGCTGATGAGGATGCCGATGACAGTCGACGCCACGAGGGATCCGACGACCTGCGGGAGGCTGAGCAGACCGGACTGTGTTGCGGTTGCACCGCGGCTGAGCTGGAAGTACTGGCTGAGGAAGACGGAGGACGCGAAGAGCGCAACACCCACCGAGAAGCTTCCCGCCACAACCAGCGCGAAGGTGCGGTTTGTGAAGAGCGTCATCGGAAGGATGGGTTCCTTCACCTTGAGCTCGACAAACACGGCAGCAAGGAGAAGAACAACGGCACCGACGGCCATCGACCAGGAGGTGACGGAGCCCCATTCGAACTGGTTGCCAGCGAGCGACACCCAGATCAGCAGCAGCGAGACACCCGCGGTGATCAGTATCGCCCCGAGGTAGTCGATGGAGACGCGGGCACGCTTGACCACGGGCAGCTTCAGGGTGCGCTGGATGAGGATCAGGGCGATCACGGCGAAGGGCACAGCAACGTAGAAGTTCCAGCGCCAGCCGACCGAGTCGGTGAGCACTCCGCCGAGCAGCGGGCCGCCGGCGGTTCCCACCGCGATGACAGCGCCGAGGAGGCCGACGTAGCGGCCACGCTCACGCGGGCTGATGATGTCGGAGATCAGCACCTGCACAAGCGAGATGAGTCCACCGGCACCGAGGCCCTGCAGGACACGGAAGACGATGAGTGTTGGGGTGTCCTGCGAGAGTCCGGCGAGACCGGACCCGAGAACAAAGATGATGAGCGAGAGCTGCACCAGCAGCTTGCGGTTGAAGAGGTCGGCGAGCTTGCCCCAGATGGGTGTGGACACCGTGGTGGCAAGAAGGGTGGACGTCACAACCCAGGTGTAGGCGGTCTGGTCACCGCCGAGGTCGGAGATGATGCGCGGGAGCGAGGTGGACACAACGGTCGACGCAAGGACGGCGACGAAGAGTCCCATCAGCAGGCCGGAGAGAGTCTCGAGCACCTGCCGGTGTGACATAGGCGCCGCAGCGGGCGCGGTGGCGGTGGTTGACAAAAGAAATACCCCTTAAATGGCGAGGCCCTCCTCGCGGAGCAGTGTCGCTCTGCGATGAGGGGCCTCGATCAGTTGATCTATGTCAACTATAAGCAGGTAGTTGCACTCTGTCAACTAAATTCATGGGGTTAGGCGAATTTGTGGGGCGGGGCAGTTTTGGCACCCCGCTGGTTACGCACCCAGCGAACGTCGCTCCAGGTCCGCGACCTCGCGAGTGTCGGCACCCACCATGGCGTAGTGGCTGAAGCCCTCCCCCACAAGCGAGTCCAATAGCAGCTTCATGTTTTTGATCCGGCGTACGGGTCGCACGCGCACACCCTCGGCGATCAGCCCCGACTTGAGGGTGGCCAGAACCACCGGGTCGGCGGCAGCGTCGTAGAGCAGGGCGAGGGAACTGGCGGATGCATCATCCGGCAGATCCACGAGATCAACCAGTCGCTCGAACCCCAACGAAAATCCGGTGGCGGGAACGTCGGAGCCGAGGAACCGGCCGATCATGCCGTCGTAGCGGCCACCACCACCGAGCGAGTACCCGACCGAAGGGTGGGTGATCTCGAAGATCGGGCCCGTGTAGTAGCCCATACCCCGGACGAGGAACGGGTCGAACACAATCGCTGGTGCGGCGGCACCGTCCTGCGGGTCGCCCTCCGCTCGGGAGGCCGCGACGGCGTCACCGAGCGACGCGAGTTCGCCGATCACCACCGGGTCGACTCCCACGGGCAGTGCGGAGGTGATGCCGTCGATGCCAAACGGGAGCGACTCGGTCGCGGGGCGCGCGAAGAACTCCTCGAGGGCGTCGACCGCGGCCGGGCTCGTGGTGCGTTCGCGCAGCTCAGCGATGACCCCGGTCGGCCCGACCTTGTCGAGTTTGTCGATGGTGATGAGTACCTGGCTGTGCTCGTCGACGGAGAAGCCGAGCACATCGAGCATCCCGAGCAAAAGCCGACGGTCATTGATACGGATGGTGCAGCCATCGAGACCGAGGGCGGCGAGGGCGGCGGAGGTCGCGGCGAGCAGTTCGACCTCGGCAAGCACCCCACTCTCGCCGATGATGTCGATGTCGCACTGCACAAACTGGCGGTAGCGACCCTTCTGCGGACGCTCGGCACGCCAGACCGGGGCGATCTGGATTGACCGGAACACGGTGGGAAGCTCGGAGCGGTGGCTCGCGTAGAAGCGGGCGAGCGGAACCGTGAGGTCGAAGCGCAGCCCGAGGTCGGCAAGGTCGAGCGCATCGGTGGCCGCCGCGAAGTTGTCGGGGGTGAGCCCGCGCTTGAGGACGGCGAAGGCGAGCTTCTCGTTGTCTCCGCCAAGGCCCGCGTGCAGGCGGGAGCTGTCTTCCATAACCGGGGTCTCGATCTCATCGAAACCGTGCGCACGGTAGGTGGAGCGGATGACACCGAGCAGCCGCTCGCGGCGTGCCTTGTCTGCGGGCAGGAAATCGCGCATTCCGCGCGGAGGGTTGACGGGAGAAGCCATACGTCGATTGTGACGCATCGCGGGGGTCGATCTCGTTCGGTCGTCGTGTGCAGTCATCCGCGCGGAGGACTCGCTGTGGCATCCTCCCTCGCTAGGGTGATCGCATGCACACCTCCGACAGCCTGGGCGATGGGATCATCGCCGACAGCGTCAGCCGTTCGTTCGGCGACGTCCACGCCGTGGTCAACGCCAGTTTTCATGCGCGTCCGGGAGATGTGACAGCCCTCATCGGGCCCAACGGCTCGGGCAAAACCACCCTGATGCTGATGCTTGCGTCCCTGTTGCGCCCCGACTCCGGCACGATCAGCATCGGCGGCCACAACCCCCTGACCAATACGGCCGCGGTGCGTGCTCGCCTCGGTTGGATGCCCGACACCCTCGGCTCGTGGGCCGCCCTCAGCGTGCGGGCAACGCTCGAAACAACCGGTCGGTTGTATCGGATGGATCGGGATGCCGCGGCGAATCGAGCCGCCGCCCTCCTTAAACTTGTCGACCTCGAACCTCTCGCCGAACGCCCCACCCGGGTGCTGTCGCGGGGACAGAAACAGCGCCTGTCGCTCGCGCGGGCGCTGGTGCACAACCCGTCCGTGCTACTGCTCGACGAACCGGCCTCTGGCCTCGACCCCGTGGCGCGAGTCGAACTTCGCCAACTGGTGCGCCGGGTCGCTGGTGAGGGAAAAACCGTTCTGGTGTCGAGCCACGTGCTCGCCGAACTTGACGAGATGGCCGACACCGCCGTCTACCTCGAGGCCGGAACTACCGCGTCGATGGAAGCCATCGCGCACACCCGCACCACAACCCGACTCTGGCGAATCAAAGCAGCGGAACCGCAGGTATTGCGGGCGGCGCTGCAAGCTGCGGGCATCCCCTCTGTCGATATCGTCATCGACCGGGCGGAGTTGATTGTGCCGCTGGCGGGCGAGGCCGATGCCGCCGAGCTGCTGACGCGCCTGGTGACCGCCGGCGTGCAGGTCAGTACCTTCGCGCCCGCGGTCGGCGATCTCGAACACACCTTCCTCGACCTCAGCAAGGGAACAAACCGATGACCGCCTTTTTCTCCGGAGTCGGGGTTGTCCTCTCTCTCGAGCTGCGCCAGCGTGTGAGAGGCACCGCCTGGTACGTGCTGCTCGCAGTGTTCGTTGCCCTGCTCGCGCTTGTCACCGTGCTGCTCTCCTATGCCTTCACTGGCTTCGGCAGTATGGGCCAGGGTGTCGCGGGTGGCGGGATCTACTCCACGATCATCTACTTCGTTCTGTTGCTCGGAACCCTGGTCGCGCCCGCATTGAGCGGCAATGCGATCAATGGCGATCGGGATGCCGGGACGCTCGCCACCACCCAGGTGACACTCGTCACTACCGGGCAGATTGTGATCGGCAAGTTTCTCGCGTCGTGGATCACGGCGCTGGCGTTTCTCGCGGCATCCGTTCCGTTCCTGATCTACGCCTCACTCGTGGGTGGGCTGACCGGTACCACCGTGGCGGTGTCACTCGTGATCCTCGCCGTGGAACTCGGGGTCGTCGCCGCAATCGGAGTGGGGTTGTCAGGGATCCTTTCCCGCCCGCTGTTCTCGATTGTGCTCACCTACCTCATGGTGGCGGCGCTCAGCGTCGGTACTCTCATCGCGTTTGGACTCGGCGGGCTCGCCTCACAAAGCGAACAAACCGTCACCAACACCTATAGCGAGACGTACACCGAAGACGGCGAACCGATCGACTGCTCGCAGACCGATACGTACACAACGACGATCCCGCGGTTCGACCGATTCTGGGGTGTGCTCGTCGCCAACCCCTACGTGCTGCTGGCAGACGCCGTGCCCACACAGTTGGGTACCAGTGGCTACCCCGAAGACCTCTTCGGGCAGATCAAGCTGGCCGTACGCACCGCTCAACTGGAGCCCGACCTCAACCAGGTGTTCAATTCGTGCGAGGTTGCCGAGACGGGTGTTGACCCCAACGCGGGACCCCTCCCCCAGGAAGTCATCGACACCACGGTTCCCGGGTGGTTCGTGGGACTCCTGGCGCACCTGATTCTCGCCGCCGCGGCGCTTATCGGAGCGTGGGCTCGCACCCGCACACCGATTGGTCGCCTCAGTAAGGGCAGCCGTATCGCCTAGCGGCCCTGCGGTCAGTCGGCCCGGGGCATCCCGATAATCCCGGCGTCCGCGACATCGTTCCCGGAGCGCAATTCGTCTTCAGTGTCGCGGATCTCGTGCTGGAGATCGCGGAGGGTGCTGCGAAGGGCCCGTTCAGCGTCGAGGCCACCGGCACGCGCCGCCGACACGATGGCCAGGAGGAGTGGACCGAGTTGGTCTTCGGTCTCCACCACGAGTGCGGTCGGAGCATCCGCATCGATCAGCCCCATCTTTTCAGCACGACCGAGCAGTTTGTCGGCGAGCGCGAGCGACGGCATACCCTGCGGGATACCGTCGAGAACACTTGTGCGTGACGGCTTTTCGACCCGCTTGAGCTCATCCCAGGTCGCGGCGACGTCGGCAGCAGTCTCAGCGACGGTGTCACCGAACACGTGTGGGTGACGCCCGACCATTTTGGCGATCATGCTCGCCGCAACGTCCTCAATAGTGAACTCCTCACCCGGCGTGTGCGCGGCCAGGTCGGCATGGAACAGCACCTGATACAGCACGTCGCCGAGCTCTTCGATGAGATCCTCGCGGCTGCCCGCCTCGATGGCGTCCACCAGCTCATGGGTCTCTTCGATGAGGTGCTTCACGAGTGACTCGTGCGTCTGCTCGGCATCCCAGGCGCATCCACCCGGTCCCCGCAGGCGCGCAAGCAGAGCGATGAGGCTGTCGAGTTGGGGGTGAAGCGTCTCAGTCATGCTGACCATCCTTGCATCGGCCCTGACAGAGCGCGCACATCGCGGCGGGAGACAATGGCAGGGTGCAGCTCGCGCTCGTCTCCCTCCTCCTTGTTATCGTCGCCCTCCTTGTGATGCGCGCGGTCTCCCGCGAGCGCCGCGAATACGGCCGCTTCAAACGGCTGCGCTCCACCGTGGGACGCCGCAAGGTGTACCGACGCTGGCTGCGGGAGTCCTTTTTTATGTTCGGCGGTCTGTCAGCCGTTGTATTGCTCGCGACCTCGCAATTCGTTGCTCCGGCATTGGCCGACACCCGCTCGTGGACGCCGGTTGCCGCAACCCTCGATGCGATCGACACCCCACTGGGCACCGGCATCACGATCGCTGTGATCGTTCTTCTTGTCGCGCTGTTGGTTGTTCCCGTTTTCCTTCTGCGCAACGAGAAAGAGGCCATCCCCACCGTTGGGGACATCGGTGCCCTGCTTCCCCGCAACCGAGGCGAGCTGGGCTACGGCGCCGCTCTGGGCATCAACGCGGGGCTGGTCGAGGAACTGTTGTTCCGGTTCGCACTTCCCGCCCTGCTTTTTGGAATCCTTGGCAGTGGTCCTGTGTCATTCCTCATCGCGTCCCTCCTGTTTGGGCTGCTGCACCTGTACCAGGGTCCGGCCGGAGTGATCACGTCGGCTGTGCTCGGACTGGTGTTCTGCGCGATCTACGTGCTGAGCGGATCCATCCTGCTGGCGATCGTTGTCCACGCTCTCTTCGACCTCCGCTCGCTGGTTCTGATTCCAGCCGTTGTCACTAAGGTGTGGCGGAAGACCGCCGCACCGGCCTAGTCGACCCGACCTGCACGGGCGTCGTTACCGCCCATGTGATCCTCGTCCTCGGTGTCAATGTCGGTGTATGCGTCGGTATCGTCATCATCGATGTCGTAGAACGCCCAATCGGGCAGCTCTCCGTCGCGGATTGTCGCCATGAGGTCGTTCGCCACGGGAAACTCAGGCGCAAGTGCGATGGCCTCGGCAAGGGCGACCGACGCCAAAGTCCCGTGACCCAGCGCCCAGTGCAACCAGCCCAACATGTACAACGGGACGGGCCGCGCGGCATCGTCAGCGCAGGCGACAAGCTTTGAGACGAATTTGATCGCGTCCTCGAGCCGCTGAGGATCGGGCTGACGGGCAAACCCACCCAAAATCGCAGTGAACTCTCTCAGGCCCGACGCCGTTTCTGGACTGGGATACAGCATCGCCTTCCAGAGGTATTCGCTGGGGTAGTCGTCGCTGGCCCACTGCACCACCATCAGGGTGCCGACCAACAAATTCTGCGCAGAGGCCAGGAACAGTCCGGCGAACTGCTCAAACTCTTCGTCTGAAAAATCTAGCGCGCGGTCCACGAGCTCGTCGAAGGTGCCGTGACCATCTGCAGCCATGGCCTTCGTATCCCCGGACGTTTCCCCTGCCAGGCCGCGGCTGATGCGCTGGTAGTCCGACATCACCTGATTTTTCAACGCCTCTCTGGCGTCGGGAACTCGCGGCGGCACCGCGGTGGGGTCCAACAGTTCCGGGAGATCGGGCGGGAGCTGGGCCGCGATGTCCGAGTCTGCCAGGTCAGCGAGCGGGTACCCGCCTGGCGGTACATTGGGTTCGAAGTAGGGCGCCCATCCGTCGCGTGCCAGGCAGAGAACTCCTTTGAGTGCGAACCGCGAATGCTGAATCGTGCGGATGATTTCGATGACGAGATCTACCCGTGGCGGAACGACGGAGCTCCCAAACGCGTCATCGGTGACCACAACAACCACGACCCCGTCAACCGTCGGCAACTTCTCGAGCATCCGCACGTACGCGCGCGAGATCCGTTTGTAGATGAGCGCTGGTCGGGCCTTGGTGGGTTGGGGAAGGTCGAACCGGAACGCCCCATGTGTGCGATTTCCACAAAAGGCAATCAACACCACGCTGTTGCTCGGGTGGAAACCCAGCACGTGGGGCATCAATGCGAGGAGGCCCGCCTCGTTGGCGGCTTTAACTATGGTCTGCATGCGGGCAACTGTGGCTGATTTGCGTCCACGGTCGAAGTGGTTTCTCGAACGTGTGAATAAGTGATCGGATCAGCCCGATGTGAAGGACCCCTGACACTGACGATGCACTCGATCGGCATCTCCTGCACAACTACTCCGAGCCTTGTCGAGTCCACAGAAGAAGCTCCGCACAGCCCGCCGTCGGTGGCACCTGACAAGCTGGTGCAGTGTTGGAAACCGAAATGACTGAGACGCGGGCTGCCGCCGTCGAGATCCTGCGAACCCTGGTGGGGCGTGATGACGCGCAATTCCACGACGGCCAGTTCGAAGCCATCGAAACGCTGGTTGACCAGCGTCGACGTGCACTCGTGGTGCAGCGCACCGGGTGGGGCAAGTCCGCCGTCTACTTCGTGTCGACTCTGCTCTTGCGTCGCCGCGGCGCGGGCCCCACCATCCTGGTGTCGCCGCTTCTCGCGCTTATGCGCGACCAGATCGCAGCGGCCTCGCGCGCTGGCGTCCGTGCCGTCGCCATCAACTCAACAAATGCGCACGAGTGGGCTGACGTGCAGGGACAGCTCGCTCGCGACGAGGTCGACGTGTTGCTTGTCTCCCCCGAGCGCCTCAATAACCCGTCATTCCGCGAAAACCAGCTTCCCGACCTGATGCGTCGCGTGGGCATGCTCGTGGTGGATGAGGCGCACTGCATCTCCGACTGGGGCCACGACTTCCGCCCCGATTACCGCCGGCTACGCGACCTCATCGCCCAGATGCCCGCCGGGGTTCCGGTGCTGGCGACCACGGCGACCGCGAACAGCCGGGTTGTGAAGGATGTCGCCGAGCAACTCGACGCGGGATCGCCCACATTCAACTCTGGCCTCGACACCACCGACGATGCCGACACCGCAGTAGTGACCATTCGCGGCCCGTTGGCCCGCGCGTCGCTTCGGCTCGGTGTGCTCAGGCTTCCCGACTCCCGCGCCCGTCTGGCCTGGCTTCTCAGCCACATCAGTGAGCTCCCCGGCAGCGGAATCATCTATGCCCTCACCGTGTCCGCCGCCGAAGACACCGCCCGGTTGCTGCGTGACGCCGGCCATAACGTACGTGCCTACACCGGCCAGACCGACACCGCCGAGCGCGAAGAGTCCGAGGAAATGCTCAAGGGCAACCAGGTGAAAGCGCTGGTCGCCACCAGTGCCCTCGGGATGGGATTCGACAAACCCGACCTCGGATTTGTACTCCACCTCGGGGCGCCCTCCTCCCCGGTTGCCTACTACCAGCAGGTCGGTCGCGCCGGTCGCGCTACCGACAACGCCGATGTGCTGCTGCTCCCGGGTACCGAAGACGAAGCCATCTGGCAGTACTTCGCCACCGCATCTATGCCCAACGAACAGCGGGCGAACGCAGTCCTCGACGCGCTAAACGCCACGGACGGTCCCCTGTCGACCCCTGCGCTTGAGTCACGGGTCGACATCCGCCGTACCCCGCTCGAGCTGTTGCTCAAGGTGCTCGACGTTGACGGAGTTGTGCGCCGCGTCACCGGAGGATGGGTCGCGACGGGCGCCCCGTGGAACTACGACCGAGAACGCTACGAACGCATCGCCGCGGAACGAGTGGCCGAACAACAGCACATGCTCGAGTACGAGCGCACCTCGGAGTGCCGGATGGAATACCTCCAGCGCTCCCTCGACGACACCACCGCGGCCCCCTGCGGCCGATGCGACAACTGTGCCGGTGTCTGGTACCCGGCCGATGTGCTCGACGACGCCACTGCGTCAGCAAGCTCAGCCCTCGACCGCGTGGGAGTACCCATCGAGCCCCGCGGCCAATGGCCGACCGGCGCCGACCGGCTGGGCGTTGACGCCAAGGGCCGCATCGCACTGATCGAACGGGTCACCGAGGGCCGCGCCCTCGCCCGCCTCACTGACCTCGGCTGGGGCAACACCCTGCGCGACATCTTCGCGCCGTCCGCCGTCGACGCCCCGGCCAGCGCTCCCCTGCTCGCCGCCTGCGTTCGTGTGCTCGCGGAATGGGGATGGGATGACCGTCCTGTTGGGATTGTGATGATGCCGTCGCGGGCGCACCCGCTGCTGGTGGCCTCGATTGCGGAACACCTCGCGCGAGTGGGCAGACTTCCCCTGCTGGGCGCGCTAGAGCTGGAAGGATCAGGACCGCGCGGTGAGTCCGGTGGAAACAGCGCCTACCGCCTGGCAAGTGTGTGGAACGGATTTGTGGTCGGACCCGACCTTGCCGGTGTGCTCGCGGGAGCAACCGGTCCGGTACTTCTCGTCGACGATCTCGCCGACAGCCGATGGACGCTGACCGTCGCTGGTCGACTACTCCGTCGTGCAGGAGCGCCCGGAGTGCTGCCATTTGCACTCGCGCTGCGGTCCTGAGGTTCAGAGCAATCGCTCAACATAACGGAGTTCCGGCCGTCAGGGAAGCACCCACTACTGGGGCTCAGGCTCACAAAAGCGCGCTGTTAGCCTGACCGCGGAGCACACCGCCGACGCTGCTCACCGACCGAGGGATACCTCCGATGTCCGCTGAACAGCTTGCACTCCCGTCGATGTCGCCGCGCAGGCGCCCGCGGCTTCTCACGCTCCTTACTACAACCGTGGTCGCCGCCGTTGTGCTGGCGTGCTCCCCGCTGCTGTCGCCCGGAGCATCCGCCGCAGAGGTCTCCGGCACCGCCGGCCTCAACTACGTCGCGCTGGGCGACTCATACTCCTCCGGCTTCGGGTTGACCCCACTGACCGGCGCGCCGGTGCCCGGGTGTGCGCAGTCCAGCAGCAACTATCCCCACCGGATCGCCACCGCCCTTGGAATGAACCTCACCGACGTGACGTGTTCCGGAGCCACCACCGCACACATCACTGGCCCCCAGGCCACACTCGGTGGCACCGCACCCGCACAGATCAGCGCACTCTCCGCCGACACCGACGTCGTCACACTGACCATCGGCGGCAACGACGTGGGCTTTGCCACCATCGCGGCGTCCTGCCTGGCGCTGTCACCCGTGGGCCCACTCGTCGCTTCTCTCGCCCTGCCCGCCGGAACGCCGCCAATCAATGACTGCGCCTCGATCCTTGCCACCGACCCGTCACTCACCGCCCTCCAGGCAGCGCTTCCCGCGAGCATCGCCACGGCCCTGACCGCCGTGAAGACCGCGGCACCCAATGCCAAGATCTTTGTTCTTGGATACCCGAGCATTACGCCCGACCCGGCGAATACGCCCGTCGGCGGCTGCTTCACCCCCGCGTTCACTGCGACCGGTGAACTCACCGGACTGCCCAACAGCTTCCCGTTCACCAACGTCGACGTGACGTACCTCCACACGCTCGAAGTCGGGGTGAACGCCGTTGTTGAAGCAACCGCTGCCGCGGCCGGTGCCACGTACGTGCCCACCTTCGCCCCGAGCGTCGAGCACAGCGCCTGTGCCCCGGCGGGCCAGAGCTTTATCAACGGATTCACCCTGACGTCCCTGGATGCCGCTGCGGCGACTCCCGGCGCACTTCACCCGAACGACGCCGGCACCGGCTTCCTCGGCACACTCGCGGCGGCCAGCATTACGCAAGCGTTCCCCGCGATCACAATCCCCGATCCCACACCGACTCCGACTCCCACCCCAACAACCGTGCCAACACCGGCGCCCACGGCCGCACCCACCACCGCTCCCACGGCGGCACCGACGCCGAGCACCACACCGGCACCCGTGGTGATTCGGGCGCAGGTCCCGGCCGTGCCCGCTGTGTCGACCAGACCGCGCGAGCTGGCCGCGACGGGCGTCTCCGGTGAGCAAACGCTGCTCGCCGGAAGCGCCGCATTCCTGATGCTGCTTGCCGGGGTCACCGGCGTGCTGGGAGCACGCCGACGCCGCAGCTGAGGCACCGCGTCAGCGCGCCCTCGGAGGACTGCGCAGGGCACTCGGCTTAGACGAAGCGGATGCCCGCCCGCAGGCGTGTCCGGATGTCGAAGACTTCGGCGCCGCCGCGGAACGGGAGCGTTCCGAGCCCGGTGCGCATGAGGTCGGGCAGACGGGACCGCCACGCGAGGATTGTGGGTATCCCCCGCATCGTGCCGAGCAGCATGGCGGACTCGTCGCTGCCGCCGTCAGGTACCACAATCACAATGGCCGTAAACGTGACCCTGCTGGTCCGCGCAAGATAGCGCGCTTTCACCGCGAGCCGGTGCACGGGAGTCTCCCCGTCAGCCAGCACGGCGCCAATGATCTCGCCCTGGCGCACACGAACACGGCCGCCCCAGTCTTCCGAGGACACAGCGAACAGTCCGCTCGCACCCAGCACAACGTGGTCGATTTTTTCGTCAGGCAGCCCCGGGGCCGCGGTCGAGGTCGCCGCGTCGTGCCAGACCGTGTAGCCAATACCCAGCGAGTTCAGCGCCTGCGCACTGGCCTCCTCGGCAAGCGCCTTGGCGAGCACCGCGCGAATCTCGGGCGGAGCCGAGCGCACCAGCAGCGCGTTGTACGGGTCAACGATCGACCCACCCTTCCAGGCGCGCAGCAGGTCGAGATAGCGCTCGCGCTGCCACCCGCCGGCATCGCCGTATTCGGTGGTGGGCGGACGGGTTCCGCGTGCGTTCTGGGGTGCGGTGGGGTGCCAAGTGGTGGATGCTGTGTCCGCCACTCCCCGCGCGCCCGACCGTCCGGTGTCCCACGCCGCTCGCGCCGCGGGGGTGCCCACGAGGTCCCACGCCCACTGCACGGAGTGGAAGTCGACGGCGACTCCACCCGTATCGGGGTGTGTCTGCCGGAGCATCCGCCGATATGCCCGCCGTAATTCGTCGGTGTCGACGGTCGACGCAACACCGAGCACTTCGTATGGTGTGGCGGAGATTGGGCTAGCTGGCACGTTTCGAGGATACAGAGCGCGCACCACCTGGCTCGTTCGCAGGGCGCAGCACACTCCGCGCAAAAATGTTGGGAAAAACCGGAATTATCCGACAACTGTCGGAATACTCTAGAGGCGTAAGTCCTTATATATACACGTCGCCGCGTTTGGCACGCCTTTATATCGAGACCTGCAGACCGGCACCCACGGACAAAAAGCCCGCGGAAGACTGGAACAAAGGAACCACAAATGGCTCAGTACGACGTCGCGGATCGCTCCGCAATTGTGACCGGCGCAGCATCCGGAATCGGCCGCGCAATCGCCCTCGAGCTCGCCGCCAGCGGTGCAGCTGTTCTGGTCGCCGACCTCAAGCTCGAGGCCGCCCAGGTTGTTGTCGACGAGATCCGTGCCGCGGGCGGAACCGCCGAGGCGTTCGCCGGGGACGTCTCCGACCCCGCCACCAGCTTTGCCGCCGTTGAGGCCGCCAGCACCATGGGCCCCCTGAAGATTGCCGTCAACAACGCCGGTATCGGCGGAATGGCCGCGCCCATCGCGGAGTACTCCCTCGACAGCTGGCGCAAGGTCATCGAGATCAACCTCAACGCTGTCTTCTACGGACTGCAGGCACAGCTGCCTGCCATGGCCGCCAACGGTGGCGGTTCCATCATCAACATGGCGTCGGTTCTCGGCAGTGTCGGCATCCCGATGTCCTCGGCCTACGTCACCGCCAAGCACGGCCTAATCGGCCTCACCAAAAACGCCGCCCTCGAGTACGGTGCCCAGAAGGTGCGCACCAACGCCGTCGGCCCCGGCTTTATCCACACCCCGCTCGTTGACGCGAACCTCTCCGACGAGGCGCAGAGCGCCCTCGCCGCCAAGCACGCTCTCGGACGCCTCGGCCAGCCCGAAGAGGTCGCCGCGCTCGTTGCGTTCCTCGCGAGCGACGGAGCCTCGTTCATCAGCGGCAGCTACCACCTCGTTGACGGTGGCTACGCAGCCCAGTAATTTCCTGCACCGATCAGCGGACAGCGCACGGCGACTGGCAGCACCGATCGGGTAAACGCGAAAGGCGCGCACCATCCGGATGCCCGGGGGTGCGCGCCTCTCGCTGTTAACGGCGGTGGGAGTTCGTCGGTGCTCGTCCGACGGTGCTAGTTCGCGACCGCAGCCGGCACGACCGGCTCGGGGAAGATCTGCGCCATCAGTTTGCTGGTCCACTCGATCAGCGCGAAGTCGCCGAGACCCTCGGGCATAGGCACACTGATCGTGCGCGGCGCCGCAAAGTAGCGCGCCCCCGGGTACATCCGCTGCAACCGGACCTGGATCGAGTCGGGCAGGTCGGCCGGCGCCACACGGAGCTTTCCGCCCATCGCCACGACCTCGCCGAGCCCGGCCTTCTGGGCGGCTCGGCGCAGACGGGACACCGCAATGAGTGCCTTCACCTGCTCCGGCGGTTCACCGTAGCGGTCGGTCATCTCTTCGAGCACCTGGTCGAGCTGCTCAGGCGAGGCCGCCGGCGAGCTCGCGGTCGACAGCTTCTGGTACGCCTCGAGGCGCAACCGTTCACTCTCCACGTACTCCTCGGGGATGTGCGCGTCGACGGGAAGTTCGAGCCGCAGCTCGGTCTGGCCCTCGGCCACATCGCCCCGGAACGTGCTGACCGCTTCGCCGATCATCCTCAGGTACAGGTCAAAACCCACCCCCGCGATGTGACCGGACTGCTCGCCGCCGAGGAGGTTACCCGCACCGCGGATCTCCAGGTCTTTGAGCGCGATCTGCATACCAGCGCCGAGGTCGTTGTTTGCCGCGATCGTCGCGAGACGGTCGTTCGCGGTTTCACTGAGCGGTTTCATCTCGTCGTAGAGGAAGTAGGCGTACGCACGCTCGCGCCCACGACCCACCCGGCCACGCAACTGGTGGAGCTGGCTGAGTCCATACTTGTCGGCGCGGTCGATGATGAGAGTGTTCGCGTTGGCGATGTCGAGGCCGGTCTCGATGATGGTGGTCGACACCAGCACGTCGAACTTGCGCTCCCAGAAGTCGACCATCACCTGTTCGAGCACGTGTTCGGGCAGCTGGCCGTGCGCCACAGCGACGCGGGCTTCAGGAACGATCTCGCGAATCTGAGCGGCAATCCGGCTGATCGACGAAACCCGGTTGTGCACGTAGAAGACCTGGCCCTCGCGCAGCAGCTCACGACGGATCGCTGCGCCGATCTGCCGGTCGGAGTACGGGCCCACAAAGGTGAGGATCGGGTGCCGGTCTTCGGGCGGTGTCGCCAGCGTCGACATCTCCCGAATGCCGGTGACGGCCATCTCCAGCGTTCGCGGGATCGGCGTCGCACTCATGGCGAGAATGTCGACGTTGGTCTTCAGCTTTTTGAGGGCGTCTTTGTGCTCCACACCAAAACGCTGTTCCTCGTCGATGATGACGAGGCCGAGGTCTTTGAACTCCATCGACTTCGACAGGATGCGGTGGGTACCGATAACCACGTCGACGGTGCCCTGCTTGAGCCCCTCCATGGTCTCCTTCGATTCCTTGTCCGTCTGGAACCGGCTGAGGGGTCGCAGGTGGATGGGGAACCCGGAGAAGCGTTCCTGGAAGGTCTCCATGTGCTGGCGAACGAGGAGTGTGGTGGGAACAATCATCGCCACCTGTTTGCCGTCCTGCACCGCCTTAAACGCGGCGCGCACAGCGACCTCGGTTTTGCCGTAGCCGACGTCACCGCTGATGAGGCGGTCCATCGGGATCGGCCGCTCCATGTCGGCCTTGACCTCGTCGATGGTGGTCAGCTGGTCGATGGTTTCCGCGAACGGGAACGACTCCTCGAGCTCACGCTGCCACGGAGTATCGGGGCTGAACGCGTAACCCTTCGAGGCCATCCGGGCCGAGTACAGCTTGACGAGTTCGACCGCGATGTCGCGCACGGCCTTGCGCGCCTTATTTTTGGCGGCCGTCCATTCGGTTCCACCCATTTTGCTCAGCGAGGGTGCCTCGCCACCGACGTACCGCGAGAGCAGGTCGAGCTGGTCGGTGGGCACAAAGAGTTTGTCGCCGGGGTAGCCGCGCTTGTTGGGCGCGTACTCGATGACGAGAAACTCGCGCATCGACTTTACCGCGTTGCGCCCACCGCTGGAGACCTCACGCTGGGTGAGCTCCACAAACTTGCCGATGCCGTGCGTCTGGTGCACCACAAAGTCGCCGGTTTTCAGCTGCAGCGGGTCAACAACGTTTTTACGTCGCCCGGCGAGCTTTTTCACCTGTCGGGCGTCGTAGCCGGCACTGCGGCCGTAGAACTCGCCCTCGCTGAGCACCGCGAGTTTGATCTCGGGCAGCTCGAAGCCCGCTTCAACGGCGGCCTTGAGCAGGTAGACCACACCGGGTTCGGTCTCGTCCGGGTACGCCTCAACGATGCGGGCGGCGATCTCCTTTTCGGCGAGCACGTCTCCCGTGCGCTCCACAAGGCCTGCGCCCTGGGCGACCACGGTGACGGTCCAGCCGTCGCGCACCCGGGCACGCACGTGCTCGAGAGCGCCGTCGGCCTGCCCGGCAAAACTCGGCACACCCACCGCGTCAATGCGCACGTAGTTGTCGTCGCTGACGATGGTCTCGACGAGTTCGCTCAGCGAAATCGTTCCGGCGGGTTCGGGGGTGGATGCCCCGGCAGCACTCACCGCGCCCGCATTGAACTGACTGAATGTCCACCACGCCCGGTTGCCCGCGCTGTCCCGCAGTCCACGCAACGACAGGAAGTCGCCGGCGTTGAGGTCGATGGGGGCTTCGGCTCCCGCGGTCGCCGCGTTCCACGCAGCACTGAGGAACTCGCGGTTGGTCTCCACCAGGCTGACGGCGCGGGTGGCGACCTTCTCCGGGGAGAACACCGCGATGGCGGCGCTCTCGGGGAGGTAACTGGTGAGGGGAACGAGTTTGTTGACCAGGGCGGGAGCAAGCGACTCCATCCCGTCGACGGGGATTCCCTCGGCGATTTTGGCGAGCATCTGCGCGAGGCTGGGGAACTCGTGCTGCATCTCGCGGGCGCGCTGGCGCACCTCGTCGCTGAGCAGCATTTCGCGGCTCGCGGGCATCGAGGCGCTGATGACTTCTTCGGCCAGGCTGCGCTGGTCGGCGACAGAGAAGTAGCGCAGCGTTTCGAGCTCGTCGCCGAAGAATTCCGCGCGCACGGGATGCTCGTCGATGGGAGAAAACACGTCGAGGATTCCGCCGCGCACCGCGAACTCACCACGTCGGGTGACCATGTCGACCCGGGTGTAGGCGAGGTCAACGAGTTCCCGCCCGAGGGCGATGAGGTCGTAGTCCCGGCCACCAGCCACCAGGCTGATGGGCTCGAGGTCGGTGAGGTTGTCCGCGAGCGGCTGCAGTGCGGCTCGCACCGAGGCCACCAGAATGATGTTGCCCTGCGGGTTCGCCGTCCACGCCTTGAGGCGACGTAGTGCATCGATGCGCTTGCCCACGGTCTCGGCACTGGGACTCAACCGCTCGTGCGGCAGTGTCTCCCAGGCCGGGAATTCGATAATTTCGGCATCCGGCTGCACAGAGGCCAGCGCAGAACGCAAGTATTCGGATTCGCGACCGGTGGCGACAATTGCCAGCAATGCCTGGGGTCCACCGCGGCGCTCGAGGAGCGCGGCGAGCAGAGGGGCACGCAGACCGTCGACGAGCGAAAAATCTGCGCTTCGTGCGGCGTGGTCAACAGCGGTCTCGAAGCTTTGGGCGCGCGAGAGCCCCCGGATTAATCCCTCGAGTATCACCCGCCAAGTCTAGGCGGGCACACCGACACTCGGGGCCGTGTTCGCTGCCAGCACGGTGTTGGTCGTGGCGACCCAGCCGAGCTCGTCCCGGGCCGCGTCCGTCGACAGGCGCAGTGACGTGCGGGTGATGACCTCGGAGGCGAAGGGCGCAAGCACCCGAATCAGCGCATCGGGCAGCACCACGGGCGGGGCGAACCCGTCGACGCGGGACTGCGCGCGCTGAATCTCGCGCCAGGAGACGGTGTCGTCGCCGGCAATGTTGTAGGTTCCGCCGGGTGCACCGGACTTAAGCGCGAGAACCACGGCACGGGCGGCATCGGCGACGTGCACGACGGGCAGGGCTCCCTCCCAGCGACGCGGGACGGCGGGAACGCGCTCGGCGTTCTCCGACACCAGGTGGCCGAAGCGCAGTACCACTCCCCCGAAGGCGCGGGTCTGCTGCTCGAGGCCGCGGAGCGCGAGCTGCACGGGAGCGTTCTCCGTGTCATCGGTCTCCCCAAACGGCGCATTCTCGGTGAGGGCACGGTCGCCGTGGGTGTCAAAGCCATACCCCTGAAAGCTGGATGAACCGACCAGGCGGGTGGCCCCGATCCGACGTGCGGCGGCGATGAGGGTGCTGGTTCCCTCGAGGCGGGCACGGTTGATGGGGTGCATCGCGCGGTATCCGTCGACGAGCTCGGTGCTGGTGCCCAGAAGGTTCACCACAGCGTCGGCGGTGATCCCCTCGAGGCTGGCGAGGAATGCGGCACGGGACGTCGTTGGAACGGTCGGCTCGACCGGGTTGTGGCCGGCCGCGACAAGGTGGTCGAGGACAGTTTTGCCGAAAACACCTGTGGCGCCGGCGACGAGTACGCGCATGGTCCCTAGGTTAGGCCTGGTTGTTGGTATGGAAGCGCAACTGCGCCGCGCTGAGGCCTTCGCGGGCAACGAGTTCCACCGCGTCGGCGGCGTCGGCGAGAAGGTTCGGCAGGGTTTTGCGTTCGTCGCCGGAGAAGTCTTTGAGTACGTAGTCGGCGGCGGGCTGGCGACCGGGAGGCCGGCCAACACCCACACGAATGCGGGTGAAGTCGCCCGTGCCGAGCGCGGCGATGATGTCGCGAACACCGTTGTGTCCCCCGTGGCCACCACCGGACTTGAGCCGAAGAGTGTCGTAGGGGATGTCGAGTTCGTCGTGGATCACGATGAGGTGATCGGGCTCGATTTTGTAGAAACGCAGCAGCGCGGCGACGGGAGCGCCGGAGACGTTCATAAACGAGGAGGGTTTGGCGAGGATGAGTCGCGGGCCCTGGGCCCCGGTGCGCCCTTCGGCAACCGAGGCGTTGGTGCGGTGGCTCTTGAACGGAGCCGATACTCGATCCGCCAGTTCCGCGAGCACCATTTGGCCCACGTTGTGACGGTTTCCCGCGTAGCCGGGCCCGGGGTTACCGAGCCCGACTACGAGCCATTGGTCAGTGTCCATTGGCTTATGTTTGCGAAAAAAGAAGATTACTCGGCCGACTCGGCAGGGGTCTCTTCGGCGGTCTCTTCGCCAGTCTCGCTGTCGCCGAGGTCGGCTTCCTCGGGGATGCTGACGTTGACGATGAGCAGCTCGGGGTCGCTGATCAGCGTGGAGCCGGAGGGGAGCTCGATGTCCTTGGCGTAGATCGAGGTGCCGGCTTCGACGCCCTCAACGCTCACGGTGAAGAACTCGGGGATGTGGGTCGCTTCGGCCTCAACCGAGACGCTGGTGTTGTCCTGGATCGCTGCGGCGCCGCCAGCAGGCTCGCCCTCAACACGGACGGACACGTCGATGGTGACCTTCTCGCCCTTGCGGACAACGATGAGGTCGAGGTGCTCGATGATCTGGCGTACCGGGTCCTTCTGGACATCCTTGACGAGTGCCAGCTGGCTCTTGCCCTCGATGTCGAGTTCCAGAACCTGGTTCGACTTGCGGATGATCAGTGCAACCTGGTGACCGGGAAGGGTCACGTGCTGCGGCTCGGTTCCGTGGCCGTAGATGACGGCGGGGATCTTGTTCAGGGCGCGGATCTTGCGAGCCGCTCCCTTGCCGAAGGACGTGCGCAGCTCAGCTGCGAGGTAGTTGGAGCTGTTCTTGTCAGCCATGATTTTCTCCTTATTGCCGGACCGGCAGGCCCGTTTCGTTTTGTTCTCATTCGAACGTCTCAACTCGAACGCATGTCAGCGTGAGGAAGACCGAAGCCTGCACCACCGCGTCGATAACGGAATCTCTCGTCGTTTACACGAAGTTCGATTCCCTCGCCGAAGTTCCGGTCGGAGCACACCACAAACGGCGTACACAAACCAAGAAGCCACTCTAGCAAAGAAGCGTCAGTAGAATTCCACGGTGTTGACCCGGTTCACCATCGGGAGGCCGTCGAGAATGCGCGTGGCGTTCTCCGCGACGAGCTCCGCGATGAGGCGGTCCTCACCACTGTGCAGCGCGCTGGTGTGCGGACTGACGAGAACCCGAGGGTGCGCCCAGAGCGGGCTGGATGCCGGGAGTGGTTCAACTCGAAAGACGTCGAGGGCCGCGTAGCCCACCCGTCCGTCATTGAGGGCCTCCACGAGGGCGTCTTCGTCGACGGTGGATCCTCGTCCGACGTTGACCACGGTGGTGCCGGGACGCAGACGGGCGAGAACGTCGCGGCTGAGCATCTTTTCGGTGTGTGCTGTGCCCGGAAGGGTCATGATGATCGCATCGGCTTCTGCCACGGCATCCCCCAGCGATTCAACGGGCACCACCTCGACCACACCCGCAACATCGACCGGGCGACGGTGCACCCCAATAACGCGGGCACCGAGCAGCGCGAATTTCTCGGCGGTGGCGCGGCCGATACCACCGAGGCCCACCACAACAATCGTCTGGCTGCTCATCACACTGACCGTCTGGCGCGCGGCCCACTCTCCGCGGGCCTGGGCGGCCTGGAGACGGGGAAGTCCCTTGATGCCGGCGAGAACGCCGAGAAGGGCGAACTCGGCGAGAGGTTCGGCGTGCACCCCGCCCGACTGCGTGAAGATGATGCGCTCGAGCGCGTCGGCGGGGAGGTTCGCGTCGTGCACCTGGGATCCGCCGCCGGCGGGAGTGGTGTGCACCCAGCGCAGGCCCGGGTTTGCGGCAACGGTGCGGGCGAGCTGCGCGGAGGACTCCCCCGGCAAGCCGTAGAGGGCATCGGCGGTATCCACCATGGCGTCGAACCGGGCCTGCTGGGCGGGGGTACGCACAAAGGCGGGGTCACCGCGGTGGTCGCCGGCGTGGAGCTGCGGCGGCAGCAGCGTCTGGTCGCGGATGAGGTCGATGCGGGGTTCGCGCAGCTCAACCAGGGCACACAACTCTTCGCTCAGGGGCGTGGCGAGAACAAGTCGAAGTCGGTCAGTCATTGTTCCCCCGCATTGTTCCCCCGGTTGTTGTGTGCCTCGACTCTAGACGAGCGGGTTCGCGAACTCCGGGAGGCGCCGCTGCACCTCGCGCACAATCTCCGCGGGCGTTGCGGTGATGTCGACGAGGATGGCGCGTTCGTCGGACTCGATGGGCTCGAGCGTCGCCAGCTGGCTGGTCAGTAGTGCCGTGGGCATAAATTCGTGGGTGCGCGCGAGCATCCGGTCACGAATCACGTCCGCAGGGCCAGTGAGATGCACAAACACCACGGACGGCACGTGCTCGCGCAGCAGATCGCGGTACGAGCGCTTGAGCGCCGAGCACGCCACCACGGTGGGCTGCCCCAGCGCGAGTTCGGCGGCCATGTACTCGCCGATCACGTGCAGCCAGGGCCACCGATCGGTGTCGTCGAGCGGGATGCCCGCGGCCATCTTCGCTTTGTTGCTCGCCGGGTGCAGGTCGTCGCCGTCGGTGAAGGGGATGCCGAGCGTCTCGGCGATATCCATCCCAACCGTGGATTTGCCGCTCGAGGTGACTCCCATCACCACCAGCGGGGGCACGGTGCTGGTCGAGGCGTTGGTGTTCGGGATGCTGCGGGGCGAAGCACTGGGTGACGTCATTGGCACTTTCGGGACGAGGCGGGCAGGAACCACGGACAGTTCTAAGAGAACCTCACAACTGGTATTCCCCGTCACGTTAGCAAGAAGAGCGGGTTCTCCGACCGACCACACACGTTTGTGTGCATGTTCGTTTGCTAGCGTTGAGAACGGTCCTGCCGTTCGCGGCTCACCACCAGTCGCCCTGCTTCCCCGAGTCTTCCCGTGGGAGGCGAGCCCTTGGTTTCGTTCCTCATCACGTAGGCGTACAGGAGACAGTTCCCCATGGATTCACCGCAGGCACAGGCAAACATCGGCGTTATCGGTATGGCGGTGATGGGGTCGAACCTCGCCCGCAACCTCGCCAGCCGTGAAGGCAACACCGTCGCGATCTTCAACCGCTCGTACGAAAAGACACAGACGGTGCTCGACGAGCATCCCGAAGCAGAATTTTTGCCCGCCTCCACCTATGAGGAGTTCGCCGCGTCGCTGACCAAGCCGCGTACCGCGATCATCATGGTGCAGGCCGGCAAGGGAACCGACGCGGTCATCGACGCCCTCACCGGCGTCTTCGAGCCCGGCGACATCATCGTCGACGGCGGCAACGCGCTGTTCACCGACACCATCCGTCGCGAGAAGGCTGTTCGCGAGACCGGCATCAACTTCGTCGGCGCGGGAATCTCCGGTGGAGAAGAGGGTGCACTGCTCGGCCCGTCGATTATGCCCGGCGGATCTGACGAGTCGTGGGTCACCCTCGGCCCGATCCTCAAGTCCATCGCTGCGGTTGTCGACGGCGAGCCCTGCGTCACCCACGTCGGCCACGACGGCGCCGGTCACTTCGTCAAGATGATCCACAACGGCATCGAGTACGCCGACATGCAGCTCATCGGTGAGGCCTACGACCTCATCCGTCGCGGCACGGGCAAAACCCCCGCCGAGATCGCCGACATCTTCACCGAGTGGAACAAGGGCGAGCTCGAGAGCTACCTCATCGAGATCACCGCCGAGGTTCTGCGCCAGGTCGACGCCAAAACAGGCAAGCCGCTCGTCGATGTCATCCTCGACCAGGCCGGCTCCAAGGGAACCGGCGTCTGGACCGTGCAGACCGCCCTCGACCTCGGCATCCCCGTCTCCGGCATCGCCGAGGCCGTGTTCGCCCGCTCCGTCTCGTCCAAGCCGGCCCAGCGTTCCGCGGCATCCGCTCTCCCCGGCCCGACGGCCAACCCCGTCGAAAACGTCGACGGCTTCATCGAGGGTGTGCGCCAGGCTCTCTACGCCTCGAAGGTCATCGCGTACTCGCAGGGCTTCGACGCCATCGTCGCCGGCGCCGAGCAGTACGGCTGGGACATCAAAAAGGGCGAGATCGCGAAGATCTGGCGCGGTGGTTGCATCATCCGTGCCCGCTTCCTGAACCGCATCACCGAGGCCTACGCCGAGAACCCGGGACTCGTCTCACTCGTGACGGCGCCGTTCTTCACCGATGTTGTCGCCCAGGCCCAGACCTCGTGGCGCAACGTTGTCGCCGACGCCGCCCACGCGGGTATCCCCGCGCCGGTGTTCGCCTCGTCGCTCTCGTACTACGACAGCCTGCGCGCCGACCGCCTTCCCGCGGCCCTCACCCAGGGACAGCGCGACTTCTTCGGAGCGCACACCTACAAGCGCGTCGACATGGAGGGCACCTTCCACACGCTGTGGAGCGGTGACCGCAGCGAGATCGAGTCCGTCGACTCGCACTAGTTAGAACCAGTTCAGTACTGGGCGCTGGTTCGGTATCGAGCGAGTTCAGTACTGAGCACTGAAGTCCCGCGGGGTAGCCATTTGGCTTACCCCGCGGGACTTTCTGGTTGTTGCGTCGCGCCGCTGCACCTCGGCCCGCAGCTCCACGCCTCGCTGCTCCACGTCGTCTCGCCACTCGCGCTGCTCAAATCTCGCGGATGGGGAAAACGGCTCGCGGAACCCGAAACGACGGGGTCCGCGAGCCCCTAAAGGGGTCCGTGACCTGCTTTTTCTACCTCCGCGGGTAGGTTTCCGTATCCGCGAGCGACACTATCCCCCTCCGCGGGTAGGTTTCCGTATCCGCGAGCGACACTCTCTGCCTCCGCGGTACGGCGTCGATGTCCGCCACGCGCAGATTGCTCCCTCCACGAGCCGACTTCTCCCTCCGCCGCCTCACATCACCCTCCGCCACGCGCGAATAGCTCCCTCCGCCGCACTACAACACCCTCAGTGGTCCCGCATCGCGATCCGTGAGTACTCTGTCGCCGCCGCGACAGCAGAACTCAGGCCTGGTCGTACCGCTGGCGGGCGCGTCCGAGGCGCTCGACTTCGAGCTCCACCACGTCACCGTCGCGCAGGTACGGTTTGCCCGGATGGCCGCCCGCGACACCAGCAGGAGTGCCCGTGTTGATGAGGTCGCCGGGGCGCAGCACCATAAATTGGCTGAGGTACCAGACGATGTGATGGATGCCGAAGACCATGCTCGAGGTGGATCCGTCTTGGCGCAGTTCGCCGTTCACCCAGGTGCGCAGGCGCAGCGACTGCGGGTCGCCCACCTCGTCCGCCGGAACCAGCACCGGCCCGAGCGGGTTGAACGTCTCGCAGCTTTTGCCCTTGTCCCACGTGCCGCCGCGCTCGAGCTGAAACTCACGCTCCGACACGTCGTTAGAGAGCACATACCCCGCGATGACCTCGGCCGCGGCATCCGGAGAGTCGAGGTAGCGCGCCGTGTGGCCGATGACGATGCCCAGCTCGACTTCCCAGTCGGTTTTGGTTGACCCGCGCGGGATCATCACCCGGTCGAACGGTCCGCCGATGGTCGACGGGTCTTTCATAAACACCACGGGCTCCTCGGGCAGCGCCGCGCCGGTCTCCGCCGCGTGGTCACGGTAGTTGAGCCCGATGCACACAATTTTGCCCGGGGTCGCGATCGGGGCGCCGATACGGAGGGATGCTGCATCGGCCAGCTCCGGCAGATCGCCAACCGATGCCGCAATACGTGCAAGGTCGATACCTCCCGCGTCGAAAAAGGAGCCGGTGAGGTCTGCGGTAATGCTGCGCAGGTCGTAGGTGGCATCGATGGTGTGCAGTACAGGGATCTCATGGCCGGGCTGTCCCAGGCGCGCTAGTGGCATACCCCCGAGTCTGCCCGACCACGTTCGCTTTGGCGATGGATCGAAAGTTTTGGTGCAGAATGCAAGGTATGTCAACGAATGTGCGCCGGATGGACTGCAGTCCCGAACACGTCTTTGAGGTTCTCGCCGACGGCTGGGTCTTCCCGACCTGGGTCGTTGGTGCCTCGCGGATGCGGGATGTCGACGTGGCGTGGCCGAACGAAGGCTCCCACCTCAAGCACTCGTTCGGCGTCTGGCCGCTGCTGATCAACGACCAGACCACCATGCTCGAGTGGGACCCACCCCGCCACGCGGTGATGAAACCTTCCGGCTGGCCGCTCGGCGAGGCCATTGTGACGATCGACGTTCGTCCCCGCGGCGACGGATGTGTGGTGCGGCTGCGCGAGCGGGCCGTCCGGGGCCCTGGGTCGTATGTGCCCAAGATCGTGCTCGATGTGATCCTGCACGCGCGCAACGTCGAGACGCTGAATCGCCTGGCGTTTATTGCCGAGGGCAAGGCCGACTCGAAGTAACCGTCGTGACCGAAGCGTGATTTGTGCGGAGCACACGACACCGCATCCGGTCGCCCGATCATGGAAGACTTGTCGGAGATGAGCCTCTCGGACGACAACCCAGAACTCGCCGGTTACCAGCCCACCGGCGACCGGCCCCTCCGTGGACGCCGGATGCGCGTGATCACCCAGGTTGTGGTTGTTCTTGGCCTCGTCGCACTGGTTCTCCCCGGCATCATGACCACGGTCAGTGTGGGCAGCAGAACCGCTCAGGCGAGTTGTGCGATCTGGGTCGCCTATGAAGAACCGGGTGCTATCGGAGCATCCGCCAGCTTCGAATTTTTCGGCGAGGGCGGCATCGGCTGGGAGTGTTACAGCGTGGGCGCCTTCGGTGGTGACCGCCACGTGGCATCCCTCGGCCTCATCCCGGGTACACCGAAACTGCCGTCGCGGTCAGAAACCGGCGCGTAACAACGCAGAACGCAGACGCACAACGGCGCCACCACTCCCGGAGGAGCAATGACGCCGTAGTGAAATGCGGGGGTGACGCGGGAGTTATGCCGCGCCGTCGAACATCGACGTGACGGATCCGTCGTCGAAGACCTCATAGATCGCGCGAGCGATGAGCGGGGCGATCGGCAGCACGGTGAGGGTCGGGAAGCGCTTCTCCTCGGGCACGGGCAGTGTGTCGGTGACCACAACGTCGTCGATGAAGTCCGTCTGCAGCAGCTCGGTCGCGGGGTCGGAGAACACCGCGTGAGTAGCAGCGACGATCACGCGAGTGGCGCCAGCAGCCTTGAGGGCTTCTGCAGCCTTGGCGATGGTGCGGCCGGTGTCGATGAGGTCGTCAACGATGAGGCAGACGCGGTCTTTGACCTCACCGACGATCTCGTGCACGGAGACCTGGTTGGGAACCAGCGGGTCGCGACGCTTGTGGATGATGGCCAGCGGGGCGCCGAGCTTGTCGCTCCAGATGTCCGCGACACGAACGCGGCCCATGTCGGGCGACACGACGGTGAGGGTGCTGGCGTCGAGCTTTTTGAAGTGCTCGAGCAGCACGGGCATTGCGAAGAGGTGGTCGACGGGACCGTCGAAGAAACCCTGGATCTGAGCGGCGTGCAGGTCGACGCTCATAATGCGGTCGGCACCGGCGGCCTTGTACAGGTCGGCGACGAGGCGGGCGCTGATCGGCTCGCGACCACGGCCCTTTTTGTCCTGGCGGGCGTACGGGTAGAAGGGGGCAACAACGGTGATGCGCTTGACCGAGGCGCGCTTGAGAGCGTCAACCATGATCAGCTGTTCCATAAACCACTCGTTGATGGGGAACGTCAGCGACTGGATAACAAAAACGTCCGCGCCGCGAACACTCTCGTCATACCGGGCGTAGATTTCGCCGTTTGCGAAGGTGCGTGCATCGGTGTGCACCACATCGGTGTCGAGGGCCTCGGCGATATCCACAGCGAGCTGGGGGTAGGCCCGTCCGGAGACGATGACGAGTCTCTTTTCTCCGGCGACTTTGATCTCGGACACGTATCCCGCTCTCTGCCGGCGAACCGACATTCACTACTTGAAATCTTGCCTATTTTATTTTTGGTGGATGCCCCGGGCGACAGTTTCCTGCCGGCGGCACATCCCGCGTAGACCCGAAAGGCTAAGCAGATTCCGCGGCGGACGATTCTGCTGCGGCAGTTGCCGCTGCAGTACCCGCCCGGTTGGTCTCGACCCAGCCGACCATGTTGCGCTGCGGAGCGACATTGATGGCCAGCGCCCCCGCTGGGACGTCCTTGCGGACGACCGTGCCGGCACCTGTGTACGCTCCATCGCCAATTCTAACGGGGGCGACGAAGACGTTGTGCGACCCGGTGCGAACGTGCGACCCCACCACGGTCTTCGTTTTGTTGACTCCGTCGTAGTTGGCCGTGATTGTTCCGGCACCCACGTTGGATTCCACACCCACCGTGGTGTCACCGATGTAGCTGAGGTGGGGCACCTTGCTTCCGGCACCAATGGTCGAGTTTTTTGTCTCGACGAAGGTACCGATTTTGCCGCCCTCCCCGAGGTAGGTTCCGGGCCGCAGGTAGGCGAACGGGCCGACCGTGGCATTCGCGCCGATGACCGCGAGGGTGGCGTCGGTGCGACGCACGGTGGCGCCCTCGCCGATCTCGCAGGAGACCAGGCTGGTGTCCGGGCCGATGATGGCGCCGCGTTCGATGACCGTGGGGCCGCTGATCGAGGTTCCGGGGAGCAGCTCGACGTCGGGCGCGATGGTCGCCTGCAGGTCGATCCAGGTGGACTCGGGGTCGAGGATGGTGACGCCGGCGCGCTGCCAGCCGCGCACAATCAGTCGATTGAGACGACGGGCGGCCTCGGCGAGCTGCACGCGGTCGTTGATGCCTTCAACGATCCAGCTCTCGCTGACGGGAACGGCGGTGACGTCGGAGCCGGCCGCGCGAAGCAAACCGACCACGTCGGTGAGGTACTTCTCGCCCGAGGCGTTTTCGGTGCCCACCAGGGCGAGCTGGTCGCGCAGGTCACCGGCGCGGAAGATGTAGGTGCCGGAGTTCACCTCGGTGAGGGCACGCTCCTCCTCGGTGGCGTCCTTCTGCTCGACGATCCGGTCAACTGACCCGGCGGCATCCCGAACAATACGGCCGTAGCCGGTGGCGTCGTCGAGAACGGCCGACAGCAGTGTGGCAGCCGCGGCACTGGCGCGGTGGGCAGTGATCAAGCCGTTGAGGGTGGCCGCGTCGAGGAGCGGAACATCGCCACTGACCACCACCACGTCGCCAGCGAAGTCGGTCGGCAGCAGGTGCAGCGCTACTTCGGCGGCGCGGCCGGTGCCGGGAACCTCGTCCTGGTCGACAATGACCACACCGGGCAGCAGTGCCGTGATGGCCGAGGAAACGATGTCGCGCTCATGGCGCACCACGGCGAAGATATGAGCTGGGTCGAGTTCCTGCGCGGTCGCCAGCACGTGGCCCACCAGCGGCACCCCGGCGAGGTGGTGGAGAACCTTGGGCTTCGCAGACTTCATCCGGGTGCCCTGGCCTGCGGCAAGGATGATGATGGCGAGGTGGGAATCGGTCATTCGGGTGTTCTCCTCGTGAGGGTCGACGCGCACTGCCGGCTGCGGGTCGTGTGCTCCGCACCGGACACGTAAAAACGCCGCACCGCGTCGTTTTTACGCTCCGCCTCCAGGACTCGAACCTAGACCGAACAGCTCCAAAGGCTGACGTGCTGCCATTACACCAAGGCGGATTACACAGTTTCGTGCGGTCCAAGTCTGCCAGATCCCGCCTCCCCCGCAGTCCGCGTGACACGAACCCTCCAAAATCGTCGGCGCAAGACCCTCCCGTGCTGCGCCACGTAGGGCAGAATCGGCTCACCCCGGCCCGTGTCGCCGGGCCCGCGACACACATCAGGCGAAATGGGTCGAGTTGAGCGCACCACGGTTCGGGATTCTTTTTCTACACGGCTGGCACAACCGGCGCCCTCCCGGGCACTGGCAACGCGAGGCGGCGGCGCAGCTCACCGCGCGCGGGCACCGGGTGGAGTATCCCCAGCTGCCCTCCCCCGATGAACCCACCGTGTCGGAATGGAAGTCTGTCGCCGAACGGTCACTCGACACATTGGCATCCACCGGGCTGCCCATTGTTGTTATTTGCCACAGCCTCTCCTGCCTACTCTGGCTGGGTGCTCGGCCCGGTGATCTCGGCGTGGAGCGCATTCTGCTGGTCGCTCCGCCCGACCCGCGGGTGCTGATGGGCAGCCCGGAGGTGGCCGGGTTTGTCGCCCTCGGCCTGAAGATCGCGCCCGCCGACCGACCGCGCCTGACGATTGTGGCGAGCGACAACGACGAGTACTGTCCCGACGGCGCCGCCCGGGTGTTCGGCGACCGGTTCGGCATCCGCACGGTGGTGCTCGAGGGGCAGGGACACCTCAACTCCGAGGCGGGGTATGGCGCGTGGCCGTCGCTGGTGGCGTGGTGCGAAAACCCCGACGTCGCGATTGTGCCGCGATAATGGGGGCATGCCCGCACATGATGAAGTCGACCGCATTGTCGGCGCGTGGCAGCGGGAACGCCCCGACCTGGACTTCACCCCGCTGCAGGTACTGAGCCGGGTGGCGCGCCTGGCGCGTCATCTCGAGCGGGAGCGACGCCTCGCGTTCGCCGCGAGCGACCTGGAGCCGTGGGAATTCGACGTGCTCGCCGCGCTGCGCCGTGCCGGGTCGCCCTACCGCCTCAGCCCGAAGGCCCTGCTGCAGCAGACGCTGGTCTCCAGCGGCACCATGACCAACCGCATCGACCGTCTGGTCGAGCGGCAGCTGGTTGACCGCAGCACCGACCCGAACGATGGGCGCGGCATTCTTGTCCGAATGACGGTGCGGGGTCGGGAACGGGTGGATGCCGCGATCAGCACACTCCTCCGAGCCGAGGGCGAGCTGCTCGACGGGCTGAGTTCCGCCGACCAGGAACGCCTCAGCGCGCTGCTGCGCAAACTGAGTCTCGACTTCGACTGAGCTGGTGCGGGAGCATCCACCCCCGCACCACGTCCCATCTAGCGGCGGAGCGCCTTGCGGGCCAGCCAGTTGGCACCGAACTGCACCAGCTGAACCAGAACGATGATGAGCAGCACCGCGGCCCACGTGACCACGGGGTTGAACTGGCGGTAGCCGTAGAGCAGCGCGAAGGCGCCGAGGCCACCTCCACCGACGTACCCGGCGACCGCGGCCATGTCGACAATCGCGACGAAGATAAACGCGTAACCGAGGATGAGCGGGCCGAGCGCTTCGGGAAGCAGGATCTGACCGATGATGCGGAACGGGCCAGCGCCCACCGACCGTGCGGCCTCGATCACACCGGGTTCGACCGTGAGCAGGTTCTGCTCGACAATGCGGCCGATGGCGAAGGAGGCGGCCAGCGACAGGGTGAAGATGATGGCGCTGTTGCCGATTCCGGTGCCGATGACCACCCGGGCGAGTGGTTGGGCGGCCGCGAGGAAAATGATGAACGGGATCGGCCGGAACGTGTTCACAATGAAGTTGAGTGTGCCGAACACCACACGGTTCTGCAGCAGGCTGCCGCGCCGGGTTGTGTACAGGCCGAGGCCGATGAGCATTCCGACAATTCCCCCGAAGAGCAGCGTCAGCCCCACGATGTAGAGCGTCTCGACGGCCGCTTCCCAGAACAGCGGCTGGAGGGTGATCAGATCATCCATGGTTAGTGCACCTCCGTCACGGTGACGAGCGATTCGATGGCGGCGAGCGAGGCGTCGATGGCGGCCGGGTCACCACCGAGCGAGAGGGTGAGGTGACCGAAGGTGCGCCCCTGGATGTCGTTGATACCGCCGTAGATGAGCTCGAACCGCACACCCTGGCGGCCGAACTCGAAAAAGATCTCCGACTGCGAGGCGCTGCCGTCGCTGAAAGAGAGGGTGACGATGCGGCCGGGATGCCTGGACCGCAGCACTGACAGCTCATCAGCTTCGGGAACCGCACGAACAACCGTGGCCACGAACTTTTGCGCGGCGGACGTCTGCGGGGCGGAGAACACGTCGAAGACGCTCCCCCGCTCGACGATGCGGCCGGAGTCCATCACGGCGACCTTGTGGGCAATGGAGCGAATGACCTCCATCTCGTGGGTGATCACGACAATGGTGGTTCCGAATTCCTCGTTGACGCGTTTGAGCAGGGCGAGCACCTCGCGGGTGGTCTCGGGGTCGAGCGCGCTGGTGGCCTCGTCGGCGAGGAGGATGCTCGGTGAGGTCGCCAAGGCGCGGGCAATGCCCACACGCTGCTTTTGGCCGCCCGAGAGCTCATTGGGGTAGGCAGCGGCTTTGTCGGCGAGGCCCACAAACTTGAGCAGGTCGGAGATGCGGGTGTTGCGCTCCGCGACGTCCACCCCCGCCACCTGCAGCGGGTACTCGATATTGCGCCAGACGGTGCGCGAGTTGAACAGGTTGAACTGCTGGAAGATCATGCCGATGCCGAGCCGCACCTTGCGCAGCTCGCGCTCTGTGACGCCGGCGATCTCGGTGTTGTTCACCACAATGCTGCCGGAGCTGGGCAGTTCGAGCGCGTTGATGAGGCGGACCAGGGTGCTTTTGCCTGCGCCCGAGTAACCGATGATTCCGTAGATATCGCCGGCCTCGATGTCGAGGTCGACCCCGTCGATCGCCCGCAACTCGGGCTCATTTTTGGCGCGACCGGGAAAGGTCTTGGTGACGCCCGTGAGGGAGACGATCGGCATTGTGGTCCTTCGGTGAAATGGTGATGGTGCCGGGGTCGACGCCCGCGATCGCCTGAAGCGTTCGCGGAGGGCCTACCCCGGCACCGGAGTTCGCGGGCGAAACTACTCGCCGACGTTCTCCTCGATCTCCTTGAGGGTGGCGACGAGGTCGGCAACCGGGGTTTTAGTGATGATGGCGGTGCCACCGGACTGCTCCACCACACCGTCGAGCACGGCCTGGTCGTTCTGGTAGATCTCCACAAGACGGTTGAGAACCTCATCGTCCGCGTTGTCCGCGGTCGAGGCGAAGACGTTGATGTAGGGCTTCGCGGCGGGGTTCTCCGGGTCGTCCTGCGCCAGGGCGTCGGTGCCTTCGAGGCCGGCTCCCTCGAGGAAGTCGTTGTTGACGATCGCGGCGGCGACGTCGGGCAGCGACGTCGCGGTGAGCGACGGCTCAAGGGCGGTGATCACAACACGCGAGGCGTCGGTGTCGACGTCGGCGAGGGTCGCGAAGGTGGAGTCGTCGGTGGTCAGCTCTACGAGTCCTGCAGCCTGCAGCACACCGAGGGCGCGGGCGAGGTTGCTGGGGTCGTTGGGGATCGCGACGGTGTCGCCGTCAGCGATCTCGTCGACCGAGGTGTACTTGTCGGAGTAGAGGCCCAGCGGGTAGATCGCGGTGGAGCCAATCGGGGTGAGGTCTTCACCGGCGTCGACGTTGTACTGCGCGAGGTACACGAGGTGCTGGAACTGGTTGAGGTCGAGCTCACCCTCGGTCAGTGCCGGGTTGGGCTGGTTGTACTCGGCGAAGTCAATGATGTTGACGCTGATGCCCTCGGCCTCGGCTGCGTCGGCGTAGACGGTCCAGTACGGGTCGCTCGCGCCCACAACACCGATCTGTACGGGGTCGTCGGCCGAGCCGAGTCCGCTCGTGATGGCACCGGAGTCGGCACCGGCGTCGGTGGATGCGGCGGGCTTGTTGAGGTTCACCACAATAAGGACGGCGACGACGATGACCACAACAATGGCGGCCACGATTCCGATGATCTTGCCAGTGTTACTGCGCTTGGGTGGGAGAACAACGCTGTCGTTGCTCGGGGGAATTGCGGACATATGAAAAACTCCTCGGCTGGGGTCGTTTTGTCGGGCTGTGACCGACAACTCCAGTGTTACTGCGCCCGTGCCGCGAGTGAAATTGTGTTCCGAAGTGTGACGCGCAGACCTATTGCGTCGGGATGACGTAACCCTCGGGCATCGGGTTCGCCGTCAGCAGGATGACGTCACCCGCGTGCAACAGGAACGGGTTGGCGAGGGTCACCGCATTGTTGTCCGTGAGCTGCCAGATGTAGCGGTTGAAGCGGGTGCAGATTTCGACGGCGACGTCGCCGGCCGCCACGGTGTAGCGGTACGGGGTGCCGGCAGAGTCAATTTCCACACTGCCGGTGGCGCGCGGAATGACCCCGTTGTCCGTCGGCGGAACCAGCACGATGGGCTCGTCCTCGGGAACGGGAACAATCTCTTCGACGGGCGGCGGCTCCACGGGTGCGGCCTCCGGGGTGACGGTCACGGTGGGCACTGGCACCGGGGTGGGAGTCACCGTGACGGTGACGACCGGGGCGGGGGTGTTGGTCGGGATCGCGATTTTGGCGCCCAAGCATCCGGTCAACATGGCCACTGATGTCAGCGCTATTGCCACGCCGAACGCACTACGTCGAAAGGTCACCCGGGTACTCATCACCTGTTGATCGTATCGGGCCACACGACAGAAGATAACTTTCTGTCATAAACGTCGCCACGGGCACACGGTGGCGCACACACAGCGCTCACCGAGCAGACACACAAAAGCCGCTGCGACCCGGCACAATGGCCCGGACGCAGCGGCTTTTTTTGGTGATCTAACCGGCGATCTAGCCGAGCAGTTCCGTGAGTTCGAGCCAACGCGACTCGACCTCGGCGACGGTCTTCTCGAGCGTCGCAATCTCGTCGCTCAGCTTGCCGAGGCCCGCGTAATCGGACTGGTCGTGCGTCGCGATCAGCACGTGCAGGTCGGTGATGCGCGCCGTCGACTTCTCGATCTTGCGACCGGCTGCTCCCAACTCCTTCTCCGCGGCGCGCAGTTCGGCACCCTTCGGACGGTTGCTGTTTTCGGGCTGCTTGGGCTTGTTGCCGGATGCCGCGGCGGCACTGGCTGCCGAGAGCTGTCCACTACGAAGCTTCAAGTACTCGTCGACGCCGCCGGGCAGGTGGCGAAGGTTGCCACCGAGCACCGCGTACTGCTGGTCGGTGACGCGCTCGAGCAGGTACCGGTCGTGCGAGACAACAAGGAGTGTGCCCGGGTACGAGTCGAGGAGGTCCTCGATCGCGGCGAGCATGTCGGTGTCGAGATCGTTAGTCGGCTCGTCAAGGATCAGAACGTTGGGCTCGTCGAGGATGATCAGCAGCAGCTGCAGGCGACGCTTCTGTCCACCCGAGAGCTCTTTCACCTTGTTCGAGAGAGCGTCGCTGCCGAAGCCGACGCGCTCGAGCAGCTGGCTCGGAGTCATTTCCTTGCCGCCGGAGACGTAGGTGCTCTTCTGGCGACCGAGCACCTCGCTGACGCGGTCTTCCCAGATCTCGGCGAGCTCGCCGAGCTGCTGGGTGAGCGTGGAGACCTTGATGGTTTTTCC
>Ga0247735_1000133_pt1 | contig 34723 bp, 34 predicted proteins | sample UWRJL178409R2_FD_180934 | JGI IMG/M metagenome (GOLD analysis project Ga0247735, IMG submission 180934) | Plant litter microbial communities from Arlington Agricultural Research Station in Wisconsin, United States - UWRJ-L178-409R-2 | ecosystem: Environmental > Terrestrial > Plant litter >... | reverse complement strand
CCTCACACTTGACGATTCTGATTCTGAAAGAATATGCCAAGTGCGCCTGATGCTCTTTATCAGCGCTGCCATTCCCTTGTTATGTTATATGTTATACCGTACACGACATCACTGGAGAATTTGCACCCGCTCACGCTCACGCTCGGTGTCAGTCAGCTGGACGAATGAATGGATGTGCCTACGTACGACTTGCAATGAGGATCGGCGCTGTCAAACACCTTTCGCGGCTGTTGTTAGGTGCGTGGGACATGCGCAGTGAAGTTATCGTAAGTTATGAGGAAGGGGAAATGGGTTGTGCATCTGCAGGGGTGGGGAGTGCATGCATACGACGTCAAATACATGCTGCAGCTAATTAGTGTGGCGCACGCGTCAAGGCACCCCTGACAGAACGTGTAATGCCTATCTCCCGTCCCGAGGCAGCCCGACACACAGCAGAGCGGCGGCGGCGTCAGTGGCGAGTGCTTGATGATGAAACGATTGTTAAAATCAATCAGTGTATGACGGTGGCTGCGAGCGCTCAGGCTGGGTAATAACGAGGTATACAGACCTCGGCGCTCGCTAAGCGCTTGGGAGTCGGGAATGACATTACCGGTGACCGGTTATATAGTATCAATCGCGTATACGCTCGTACTATGATGAATGTCGACTGCTTGGATGTACATGTTTGATTAGGGATTATATACAGTAGGCCTGTGCCCTCCGTGTTCGATGTACACGGGTAGGTGTGAACGGAACGGGTACTCTGGTAGTCAAGCTCAAGACGCGAATCTTGAGAAGGTCCACATTGATACATCATTGAATAGTAAACTCACACTCACACCAGGTATCCAGGCCATGTTACGTTAGTAGATTTCGCTTGGCCTCCGAGTCCAATGGCTGCGGATACGGAGACGTTCTCTCTGGTGTGTAGGTGTTACTGTAGAACTAACTAATATGCCATCCAAGTACGAAGCCTATTAGTATTGTATTTAACCATCAACTGAGCACGTCAACGGTGGGAACTAATACCGTTCACTCAAGTACTTACAAAAATACTGCAGGACGTCTTTCAAACCCTTACCGTGCTTACCGCCGTTAAACATTCAAATTCAAGTTTGCCTCTCAAGTACGTACTCATGACTTGGCCCAATCAAATCACGAGTCATTCAGACAAGTCAGATTTGGGTTAACAGACAGATGTCTACGTACGTCCGGCTTTGCTGAGTTATGTTTAGGATATTGTCAAGTGACATAACATCCTTTTTGGCCCCATGGGGTATTTTTGGAGGGGAGCTCGATCTAAATCTGAGAGCAGCATGTTTCACGTGTATATTCAGAAGTTGAAGCGTGAACTTGTGGTTTTGTCAACTGATAATCGACCATGGCATGCCATAAACCGGAATTGGCGGTAGCTATCGACGATAGTAGACTTTAGAGCTTTTGTATTCTGATCCCCAGTATACATTGTCACTATAACATACCTGTGTTTGACATCTATCCTCCTGCGGTTGCTGGACAACAATCTCTTGGCGCTAGTGATTAATGCTCGTGAACTAATAATAATAGGTGGTGCCCGAATGTGCAAAACCACGCCGGTAGGTAATTTTGGAAATCAGTCAAGACGTCGGGACTCGCTGGCGATTTACGGAGGTATATACTTAGCTTCAATGCGGTCGGGTAGGCCGGTGAATGATTGGGATCCCCATTGATGTTGTCCGCCGATATAATTGACACCGCACAAAAGCATTAGGGTTTTGCTTGCTATCAATGTGTAGAATATCAATGCGGTCCACACGTGTATAACATCGTAAGCTGGACTTCCAAGCCCAGTGCTAGAGATAAATTCTGTAGAGCACCCTCTCCATGCTCCTTAAAGCATATAGGGGCATACAAGCTGTCTCTGGATTTATTCTGAGCGTTTCCAGGGCCGTACCGAGTGGTCAAAAATAAGGTGCGCGGGGAATCCACGGCGGGTACTCTTCTCGCTGGCCGTAAGCTAAGAGTTGTCTGATGGAAGAAGAATTCGATGCTCAAGTCGGCGCTCTTTTATCACCGGTCTACCCCAAAAATATTCCTGACAAAATGGGTCGCAAATATTGTCGCAATGTTGAAATATGTTCAAGCGCCCGTGTAGGCGCGCGGTCAGGGTCACGCGACTAAGTCTTTTTAGGACCAACATAGGACACTTGATTTTGGCGGGTTATTTAATGATTGACTATGTTATATACGACGCTTTATGTGCATTATTTGGAAACCCCGCGGATCGAGTCCCAAGAAGCATCGTTATAGCATGCGCCACCATTGCCATTGAGGAAGCGCCGAGTCATCACTATTTAAGACAACTATCAAGCTGTGAGAGGCAATGTACTACATTTGGTCAACTGCTTGATTTATACGAGCTACCGCTTCTACTTATATTCTATTATTCGACTGACCAGAAGTGAGAAAAATATAGAGAAATCCTCCTGGGCTGCTTCTAACAAGCAACGTGCTTTTTGTAGACGCTTCTCTTCCTTGTACGCTCTCACGATGTACAACGCTCATCACGACCCAGTGACCTTCTACGAGTGTCTATGGCGGTGGTCCGGGGATGCCGCAAGTAGGGTATTCAGTAGAAAACACAAAATACAAGGTGCACCACTTATGTCATGATCACTGCACAGCCAAGTTATCATGGTTCTCGCATTCAGTAGGGTAGAGAAATGGTTACTTTATTCGTATGATATAGGACTAGAGAGAAGAGACGGCGAGTCATTCGTGATGAAGTTCGCGTGGCCTTTGAGTTCTCGCATTCAATGAAGCTGGGAATATATATCTTGTAGTGGTAGGCTAGAGAACTAAGATAACTGAAGTCAATCTTGAAACTCTAGTTCGCGTGGCTTTCATTGTGGGGTGACTTCGAATGTATCACGAGTCCAAGCTTGGGTTTGCAATTCTACTATTCAATTATTTAACATACTCGAGTCTGGAAAGATGAGATACAACTGATATGACACGGATTTGATGAGGACGTCCTAATGGCTCAAGCCTCCTCAGCTTTATCCTCTTCCTCCATATCATACGATTATAAGTCACCGGGTCAGCGATCCTTCTTGACAAGCAATTAAAGTTATTTTGGTCGCAAATATAAATGCCGGATCCTGGCCAGGTATCGACCGATATGGAGTGCCGATGTATATTTTTAAGCGATGGGTACCTATTGGAGTAAGTACGTTGTCAGGAGTCGCGGCCGAGTCGGAAGTCTACTAGTGTAGTGTCAATCCCTGCTGATAAAACTGGACGGCCATCGACAGAAAGCGGACTTATAAGTACATTTTTCTTAAGTAAGTAATTAACGCTGCTGGCAGTATCACCTTATGGTAAAAATACGACGGAGTCCCCTCCTGAGCTCCGCGAGCGATGGCGGGGAAGCGAGTAGAGACCAAGTCCTTGCCGAATTAGACTGAGTCACACCCGAACCTGAGAGTCAGAGATCACAATTGGTATACTTTGTAGTAGTAAAGAAGCTGAATCGCGTGACCATCATCAGGATACCGTCAGCACTCTGTGAACCTTCAGAATGTTTATTGTTAAGTCCAGAACAGACCGAATACGCCTGGTCGTTTCATACCTTATCACAATCACTCAGCGCGACGACAGAGTCGGTTACTCGTTCGGGATAGTGGCGTCGAGAGGGTTGGTCTATTTTGGGGCCCCAGGTTTCACCTCTTACTCTGTTAAGAGGTTTGCCATACATGGGCCTTAGCGGGGGCGCCCAAATGTTGATTCCAGACATAATATTCTCATAATGCTCTAATTATTGAGGTCAAGCACACATTCAAATCTGCCAAAACCTTTTGCGGCTCGCCTAAGAGTCTTACTAAGAGTCTGCGGGACAAATCTCTAATCCCCACGCGCTTGCGAACGAATCATACGCTCAACGTTGCATGTTCGCATGTCGTTTTGACCACATGTGGACAATGTTGCTCATGATCAGGGGCTGATTCAGGCCTCGTAAAGCGTGAGGTCCACGCGCAACATTTACATATAGGGTAACAAACCCCAGCTTTGAGATCGGTGACTGGGTCGATGGTGGTTTGGGATGGATGGTCAAAGATATTTCAACTATGGGCGTTTCTGGAGGTGCGGAAATCTGTTTGGCGAAGTATCCGTTCTAGATGGGAGGATGTCAGATTTCTCGGCGAGCCGCTTGCATTTATTATCTGATAAGTTCAAGAAGCTGGAGCTTGGTCAGGTTTCCCTTGATCTCAGCGGGTATGCTTTCACGAGATCGAACAAGCTGTTTTAGCTCAGAGGTACTATTAGTGCACGCAGATCAGCAAGCAGCACGCGCTTTCGCATGGCTTTGAAGTGAACGGCTGACTTGACTTTACTCCTCGATGGAGAGAGATAGGTAGTAGCACAAGGGCACGAGGATCGTGAGTCGATACTTTCAGAGAATCAGAAGATCTTTCTCCATAAAACGACTGTATTCATTGGTAAATAAGACCTTAAAATATCTCAACGATTGATGTAAACTCTCATTAGTCTTGGCACGGTGTTCAAATGCGCCACCATATAGAAACGATCGCCTCCAACGTTGGCAATTCTCAAAAGAATCTGTGGCGAATCAAGGCTGATTGGTGTTGAACTTGATACAACGGCGATAGCCTTTCCTCGATCGCGAATGGTTAAACAATGATCTTCAATCGTGATAACAGTATGTCTAATCGGGTCTTGCCAACCATATGCGCGGCTAGCTTCTGCGCCACACTACCTCATGCTCATTGAGCGCCCGGGCCGGTACGTCGTTGATGTCAAGTTAATTCGATTGTTCGTTGGGATGCCGAGGTGGAGTGAGAGGATGGCAAAGAGGATGGCAAGTAGACGAAGGCGAAAATGATAAATATTAACCGTATAGTAGATTCTATGGTTAATAAGAATATCGAAGAATGAGTGTCTGGTGACTTTGGTTGAGTATTGCATAGTTTTACAAATTTATCACTCGAACATGCTTCAAGTTGTATTGCTGTCTATCGAATGGATATTAGCTTGAGGCCAGATGACCAGCCATTTTACGAGTTCCAGTTCAAATAAATAGCCACTACCATAATGAATAGTTAATTCAATGGCACCTACAGTAGCACTGGCGAAACGCAGTCTCAAACGTGAACACGCGACACACCATTCCTTGAATAGCAGTTCCCTAGTAACTTCAAGGAGTAGGTAAATATGCAAATTAAAACTCGAGCGGTATCATATTTGAATCCAGTAGTTCTAAAGTGCCCAGACCCCGTGGGGTGGCGCAAAAGTCAAAAACACTGTCACCAACCATGCGAAGGAATTGGTATGGGGACTACATGCCGGTTGATGTCCTACTCAGGGACATATTGCTGCTAGCACCAGTGAACGTTGAATGGATATCGACGCCCTAGAAAAAACGCTACATCCCTCTTAGGTACTCTAATTCGTAATTGAAGGACGCCCTCATACACTTAATTGCACTTCAAGGGAAGATCTCCTTGGTTTTTTTTTCCAATAGTAAATATCCATGCATTATCATTATCATTCCGTAGAAAGGGCGGATTAGAGTCCCCAATCGAGTTTTGATGTGAGTCCTCTTGACATTCACATGGCTATTCTCCATGGAAATTCTATGTTAAGTGTCGCATCTCCGCAGACAGGCAGCTGAACTTTGACATGGACACGCATGAAAATCTCTTTCAAGTATACGCGATATGTCGGCCCTTGGCTTAAAGGAGGAGATTGCCAGCACATGCGCTCAAGAATAGCTTAATTCATTGGGATAACAGGATGGTGTTGCATCAGTGGTTTGATCATAACAGCACTCCTAACTCGGACGAGGGACCAGGAGATGAGATTGGAGAGGTCGATAAGCTCGTATTTGTCGCTTCAATTTACATAGATCTGTTACTCTGGGATTATAGACGGACCTTGTGGTTATAATAAGAATGCTCGAGCCGTACCTTCGAGCAATAATGGCGTGATGACAGTCCAAGCTACCAGCATGCATCTGAGATATAATATATCACCCTTTCAGCATCTCTTTTATCTGTACCGTTTAACTTCAGGCTTCGTGATAGACTCAGGCAGACGTCGCTGCTACATGCGATGTAGGTGCTCGCAAATAGTTCTTCCTATTTCAGCACAGCAGCGAGCACTGTGAAAGGGGGAAAAGACATCCAATGGAAGGCTGAATTGGTAGAGAAACCGTAGTAAAGGTATTGCAGTGATTGAAGAAGCTATCTAGCGATTTTAACGTCAGTGACGACCTAAGCCTGTCAAAGGAGTCTGATAAAGGCGCAGCGTTTCTACGCACGAGAATGTTACCATCAGTACGTACCTGGCAATGCACCTGGGGAGTATTTTCCGAGGGTCTAAACGTCGACCCCGGTCACGGCCACCGAGTGATCCCAGAGGAGCTTACCAGCATCCTTCGCTTGTGGAAGATTCTTCATCCCGATATCGTCTCCGGTAGTGTTGTACCTCCTCAGTCCCTTGTCGGCGTCGAGCAAGGAAAATATCATCCACTCCGCGCAATCTTCTTTCGAGGTCGTGATAAGTAGGAATATTGGATGAAGGATCCACAGGAAGAAGTGAATGAGGGGGTTGGTTGAGGTGTACGTGAGGACAAAACCAGGATAGGTGTGTACCCAGGCAATATCAGGCTCTTGCCTGGCAAACTCCTGAGATAGTCAATAAAGTGATGTAGCCCCCAAAAGCGCACTACTCACCGCGAGTATAACGTCGGCATATGAACCAGTCTGGAACATGGCTTTGAAGCCAGTGTAGGTCTTCCTAAGGCCAAGGTCGTCCAGGTCGATCTCTGGGGCCACGCCAGAGCTAAACACGAATTCTACTGAGGCTGGTTCACCCATCTTCTGTGCCTTGCGAAGAAGAGGCAAGAGGTCGTAGCTCAAGGCAAATCTGGCATAGTAGCGAACAGCCATCTTCTTGTCGATACCTTCTACGGTGTCAACTCTCCCTCGAAGGCCAGCAACACCAGCGCAGTGAACCAGAAAATTGATCTTCGTGAGCCTCCGAAGGAGTTCCTTGGCCATGGAATGAACGTTCTTCATCAAGGTGATGTCGCATTGGATGAATTCGTACGTGTATTTGGCTCCAGTATTGCCGGACGAGGGTGGGGTAGGGAATGAAGCAATGATCCTCTCAGCTGCAGCTCGGTTTCGTCCTACAAGGATGATGTGGGCTCTTCCGTGAGGATTCCGCGCGAAGATTTCGGACATGGTTTGTCCTATGCCTGAGGTAGCTCCCGTAATGAGTATTATCGGCGCATAGGAGGGAGTGAAGGATAGATTTGAGTTCCTGGCTACCGAGATTGAAGGCATAGCGGTTTAGCAAAGATCAAAGGTCATACTTATCGATGAGAAGCCTCTTTAAGAAGATTTTTTAGTGGACACATCCTGCCGAGGTGACGCGTACCAGATCCAGAGGCTGCAGCCAAGTTCGAGATCACCAGGCACGACGTCTGGGTCATCAATGCATCACGGGAGAGGCACAGTTTGTTCGCTTGTCAAAAGTTGCCAAGGCATGCCTCATTTCGTCGTCTCAAATCACACTTCATTAACCGAAGGCCAAGAACCCATCTCGAAGGCAATTTTGAATTGAATCTTTTCTGGTCTCAGCGCTGTTTTAGGGAAGGACGAGCGTATTAGATGGTTATACGATTTTGGTGCATATTGCCTATGATCTCGAGCTCCCTCGTCTCAATCGTGTTGAATAGCAAGTTTTTCTTGTGTTTTCTGTGGGGTTTGCTGAATGAGGTGCTGGCCCAAAAGACAGAGAAGAAGCACCTGGATCACGAAAATTACTGAATGGGACCTCGTACAAGGAGATAGAGGAAGGATCAAGCTTGCATGACATACTATTCTACCACCAAACGGGCATGTCAAGGCGATTCTCTGGAGGGTATGTGCCGGCGAACAGGGGTCTTCACCTCTGGCATCATATCTAGGACACATATGCGCTTCACTCAGGCGGGAATCTTTCGAATGTCGCTGACTTCTGGTCTGCCGCAGATGTATGGTAACGCGAAGGCTACGGATGCGCCGGCACTGGAGGAAATCTGACAATATAATGGGAGGAGCACTTCGAGGCAGTATGCGCCCTTGCTGGTGGTGATGTTGAAGAAGGACAGGTGTTCAAAGGAGGATTTTTAGGCTAGAAGGACCAAGCCCTAGATCTCCAGGTAGTACTGGGAAAGGGAGCGGGAAGGTTGCTTCTCGGACTGTACTACTACCGGTGAATTACTCTGCCTCATTAAACCTAAATACGTACGAGTTTGGATTCATCCCATTCGTTAATGGGACAAGGGGCAGATACTTAGACTCAACAAGGATATCCAATCCTACGTAATACACTAGCTACCTTAGACTTCCAAACGAATCACTAGTTACTTTCCGCAAGATCCCATCCCGTTATCCCATTGCCTCAGGTCATTTGAGAGTGTCCACCATCGAGGTCTGCCTTCTGGGAAACGTTGGATGTTGAAACGGAATCCACTGGGATTAATCGCAAAGAACTCATTCAGCTCTTTGATCATGGACGCTTCAATCTTGATGTCGGCACCGCCGAACAATCCGGATTGAGCTTGCAGGGAAAGCTTCAGTTGTGCCGCTGCTGAGCGTGTAGGGCGAAACCATCCCGACTTCAGTAGGCGCAGGATATGCGGTGCACACCTGGCGCTTATATCATCGAGAACCTCCAGCTCCACGTGCTCTAGTTTAGGGAGTATGGTTTCCAATCGACGAGCGCCCAGAAAGTCGTATTTTTCGTCGGGGTCACCCGAATTGAATAGGCTTGAGTCAAAATGTAACTCAGCGACGTTTGAGGTCGCACTGAGCATCTCTGAGATGCAGTGAAGAGATGGAAGAGAACTATGATATGTACTCTTGAGTCGGAGGGCCACCAGGGATGGGAAAAGTAGACTAGAAAATGGTGAACGAGTGGTGAATGATTCGCATGAAAGCGAGAGGTGTTTAAGGGCTGGGACACCCGCCCGCCTGGTCGCTTGAAACTGGCTGGTTCGCGATGACAGGTTGTCGTTGTCGTTGTCGTCGTCGTCGTCGTCGTCGTAGGTTCTCATGACGGAGAAGTCCCCATACTCAAGATTAAGGCAAGTCTCTGCCAGGATCCGGTAAAATGTGTCCTGGGGGATCAGGGAATTTATGCACAGATGAGTGATTTGTGGGCATGGAAATAATAATAGCAGCTTGGAATTCGCCAGTCGCAGTCGACGAAGGGAGGGCGAATAAGGGAATCCGGCTGACTGGAAGGGCTCCGCGCCTCTCATATCAACATAGGTATGAAGCCGAAGGCATTCCAAGTTCTGGAATGGGGTGGAACGAGATTTGCATAGTTCCGCGATATCACCCTCAAGGAGTGATAAATCTAGGTCTCGCGCGCGGCGAAGGATAGATTCTGTGAAGAACTGAGTATATGTCATGGTGGGTATATCGCAAATGTGAAATGAGTTCGTTTTCTTGTATCGGTCGGTGTGATAAAAACCACGCCTTTGTATGGGTTGGCCAACTGAAAGAGACAGAGGGAAGGACCCTAGGTTTTTTGTCCACCAGTCGAGGAAATCCTGAGATTTTGGGGCGATATGTTTATCCGTGTATTCAAGAGTACTACCGTCTCGCTGAACCAAGAACACGAGGATTGGGATGGATTTAATGCGCAAACAACCCCAGAGCTCCTTCATGGAAAGCGCCGTCGCTCTCCAGGCTCTGCAGATGTGGCACAGAAGCATCGGTGCGATCTCTGGGTTAGGTTGATCGTCCGCCAGATAGTCCTCAGACAAGCAGCTGATGAAGATCCGTTCTATGATATCGATCGGCAGGTTTGATATCTTCTCGATATCTGTAAGTCAGTCAGGATTTATGGCAGAGCTATTAGCAGTACGTACGTGATTGCCGCGTGTCGGGGGCAGGATGCTTGACTGTGATGCCATGCTCATATATGCTTGGATCCTCGAAGATGAAGCGGATTGTGCAAAGCGATGTAGAATTCGATGGCTGGTGATCGATAACTCGGATATGCAGTGAAGTTGCAACAGTGTGATCAACTTCGTTGCGTCCTAAATTAAAGTTAAGTGGAAACTTCCGCACTAACCCTTACAGAAATCGTATAATGCCAACTCGGCATACAGTACTCCGGGATGGACAATAAGTAATCCTACATCCATGCTAATGCCTCGCTCTCGGCCACATTACTCTGGTCCTTAATGACATCTCGGACCTCATCACTTCGCCTAAAGGCCAGTACGTATGGAAACGGCCGTGGACGAATCACCAAACCGCCGATAAAATCATCTACTGACGGAAGTATTGGTCGATTTTTTGCATCCAGTGATGGCTTTATATCGAAAGCCCAAAGGATCTTGCGAATAACAATTAGCTCTGGGGTACATAAAGACAACCATAGAAGATACCTGGCAATTACGACGAACAACGAGTTCTGAGCAATATGTAGACCAGGACATATGCGACGACCGAAGCCGAAGTAGAAGTTTGACTGAGAGGCCTTTGATGCCGCATCGTCAAGGTATCGCTCTGGCTTGAATTTTTCATATGACGGGAATATCTGAAAGTGAAAATGTCGGTCAGTATGAAGTGAAACATCCAACTTTGAGAACCTGATACCTCCTCGTCCTTACTCATATAGCTGCCGCTCAGGAATAAGTGTAGCTCGGTGATAGAAATACGAATGGCTTACGAAATATCAGCAAACACGGTACATCCACTGGGGAAGTACATATCTTGGTACTCGTTCGCTGCAATGGAGCTGTGAGGTACGCCAATAGGTGCTATCGGTTTCCACCTATGAGTATACAGACCGAAGGTACACAGCAATCAGAAAATGAGGTAAAACTGAGTTCGATGTGTAAAATCACCTCAAGGTCTCCCGTATGACAGCCTGAATATAAGGGAGGTTTTCATAATCCGCGAAGCCCGGCAGGCGATGTGGGCCAACAACACTGTCAAGCTCAGCTTGAGCTTTTTTCATGACGTCCGGGTAATGAAGCATCGCAACTACAACGGCGATTGGTTCAGCAACAAGAGGAAAGGAGCGCGGCGCTTACGCAAAAAGACATCAATAGCGGCCAGTGTCTAATTATTTAAAGTTAGGTTATCCAGGCATTTATACCAGATAGAACTTGAGATCACCGTTCTAACTCCTGCGGAAAAGGGAGCCGATAACGCAAATGCCAATTCGAGGTCGGTGAAGCCAAATTCTTCTTGCCTTTCTAATCCGCGAAGGGCCACCGACGGTTGAGCTATTCCTGCCTTCATCTGGATCTGAACTTGATTCATGAGAGCGATGTATAATTCCGTGTCTTTAGCGCGTTGCTCTTCTGCCTCATGTCGAAACCACTAGAGAAAGCGCTGGAAAAATGAAATCACTTAGTCGGTTTTCCCAAATGAAGGTGCATATACGTGCAGGGAGCTTGAGTAGAATTGGCCACTACAAACGACAGGATAAGTGAGCCACGGAGGCGCGTTCATAATCACATCGCTCACCGTTTCGACGATATATCTTCCAGGGGTGCTGTCAAATGCAGTCAGAGCGCAAGCCAAACGTCGAGGCGGCTGGGTCTACCTCATTCTTCACAACATCCGGAGGCTGACGTCAGTCAAGGTACTGATCATGATGAGTTTATTTCCTACCGAATATAACCTTGTGTACAGAAATCCATTAGAACAGATAAAACAAAATTCCAAGGTTCGCACTCACATTCATCAATTCTCTGGTTAGCAAGGACAATTGGATCATCTATTGTCTGGACTCGACGTCCGTAAGCCACGGCAATGACGATAGATTGAGCGAATCTATTTCACATAGCTGATGTGAGTTTTTTTTAGGACGTTCGGAATAACCCAGGAACATACCGGCGAAGATGAGACGAATACAGCTCGGGATCCTTCTCCTCCAGTAAATCCTTGAGAAGAATCGTGGACTCGATAGATTGCAATATTTGATGTTTCTGCGATGCGTCGATGCCCATCCCCGCATGCATCAGCTAAGGCCACAGAGTACTAAGAAATAGGGCTTGACAGATCCTGGGTTCCGAATGGTACGAACCGATCTCCAGTTCCTCCATCTCGTTCCGTATGGCATTCCAAGTCCTCTCATTCCACCAGACAGGATTTCTCCTCTGAAAGATAGAAATAATCAGTTAATCACTATATGCGCGTCGCTTACTGATACCACAACGTACCCCATGATATTCCGGGGTCTACTGGAGTAGATACTGCCCTGCTTTTCCAAGAGGTCGGTCGCAGATTTGATGGTGCCGAGGACTATATAATGATAATAGATCGCTGCTAGTCAGGTATCGATATATGGTTAAGCGCTCAAGTGCTCACCTATAACTGGTCTTGTTCCTTGATAGAACGAGAAAATTGGGCCTGTGCTAATGAGCAACATCACACGTCTTCAATTCACACAAGTTAGCCTACCAAATTTCTTGTGCAGAAGTGCAAACAACTTGTATGGAGGTAGTGCAGGCGCCTTCGCAGCTCCAAAAATCTTACGAGGAGGACCAGGGGGAAGCCTTTTCGAATCCCTTTGCGGGTAAAAGTGGACGATGGCGGCTAGGGCAGCCAGCGCGATAGTAGTGGTAAATAGTAGAAGGCCATTCATCTGCACGTCGGTTGACCTATTATCCTTCGTCGTAAAACAGTGCTTTCGAATGATAAAGGACAAGACCTTGGTCTGCAATGTTAATGGTTGGTTTTAGCATGCTGGCACAGATAAACGTTCACTAGTAGCTGTTTGGTGGATGTTTGGCTAGTTTGGTAGCTATAAATAGTAAGAAGAGCGTGGGACTCGTCGATGTCAATTTTTGTTAGTGATCTATGTTAGGTGCTGCCTTCTAGGATGAAGAATGATAGAATAAAACAGCAAATGCTTGTTTCATTCTCAATACCTAGCTGGATTTTCTATGATCTTTTCGGAAAACAGTCAGTTTACCGAATGGGACTGACACCGCGAACGGTCCCGATGCACACAGATACGCATGTGTATTTTAAGACTGGGTTACATAAATGGACCCCAAAACAGTTGTACATGGTAATGATATTCGACACAAGTTAAGCTCTCGAAGTCGCCCATTGAGGTCACCAGAACCGCTGATGACAGTCATGCATCTCTTGAAGCGGATCGAACCTCAGACTAATCGTACCAATGCAGGATGCCCTAACCGAACGTCCTGTGATCACTTTATTCATGTCGATGTTAAGCTACTCAGTGTTGCACCTCGAGAGAACCCCAACTCAATTATCATGACGCTATTCTTCGAGCTTCGAAGGGAATTGAAAATTCCATCTCTTTGAACACCAAGATCGGCGCTCTCAGACATTACTCACAATGACCCAGTCCAAACTAAACACCTTTCAGACAGCCCGCAAGATATTCAAACCCATTCTTGCAATAAACCGGAGACCTGATATGGAGGAGAAGTTATCGGAGAAGATCTCGTCCCTGAATCTCCAAATACTGGAGCGAAGCAGAAAATACTGTAGGCGAAGCTTGACGTCGAAACTGAGATTCAATCTTATTAAACAAGCTTGTCATTTCACCCAAAGCCTACCACAACTTTATATTCTTCGGCCTTGCAACTCCCTCTAATATCTGCCTCCCAGTTTGGGAGGACTAGATCGTGGTTCCGAGCCCTATTTTTGGAATTACGCGACTGATAAGTTCCTATCGTTGATTTTTCTTGCCGCTATCTAGACTATATAGATACTACTGATATTATCGGAATCCAATGCTATTCATGAATGGAAGGCTGGTTTGAAAATATGGTCAGAATGGAACAAATGTCGGTTATTTTATTTACTGGACTGAAAATTGGCCTCACGAAACAAAAACAAAATACGACATCGAATCCAGCATTATTTCTCTCCTTGGCGTGACTCCCAAGAACTAATTCAATATCTACAAGCTTTGAATCAATAAATTGGAGTACTTATCAGATGGCCGCACCTTCACATTCGACCTGTAGGAGTCGGACAACTAAGATGCGAAGATGATTCAAAAGAATAAGGTCGTCCAAATCATAAAGGCTCGGGAGGTGACGCAAGCAAAATTACGTGATTCTAAAATGTAATTATTATATGAGAGACCATGTTAAATTCGTAATTATAGAGCAATTTCAGTATTCCGTAAAGTAATGGCTTTCCCGACTTCAGAAAGTTGGATTGACACGCCCAAATCCTACCGTATCTCTCAATATTCACGCATGGGAAAAATGGAGGCATGAAACTAAAATTTATTATTTATTTCTAACACATTCTCTCTTAAAGGCTTTGACAAAGATAGTGCTCAGTTATGGGAGGCCGCCCACGATTTCCTGTTATGGAAACTATGCGCCACAGCCAGTGATGGTGTTGATCGGCAGCAATTGCCTCGCCCAGCCAAATCTCAGCGTCAAAATTGGTATGCAATGCGGTGTGATCATGACCTGAATAAGTAGTTTTAAAGTACTTGAGATGAATAGATCTGCCGGCAGAACTCTAAACTCGCTTGTTTCCTAACCCTGTCAGAGTGAATGTGTCCTCAACGTCTTGCGTGTTTACAGAATTCATATCCTCTTGTCGAACAGTTTCGAGATGCTTCCCGAGAACAATCTTGGTACTTATCGCCAGAAGGTCTCCTGGTCCCTTATCACTCGGAGCTAGAATCGCATCATACATTTCGCATGCGTGTGGTGGAGAGCGCAGGTTACGGGCAGCGGGGTGGCGGGTATGTTTTCTAGCGAGAGGCAGCATAGATTTTTATTGCCTGTAATTAAGAAAGTTTTAGAGGTTCGGCGAGTTTGCGTTTCGACTCTGATAAAACTGAAAAATATCAAGAGTTCTATTCAGTCTTGTACCATTCCGTTTTGAATATACAGCCAAATGGAGTCATACAGAAGTCTCTCTTTCCCAAGAAATACAGCGACAATTCCTTCAACATCCATGGTCTATACATCAGTGAGAGTATAGAAATTTGGAGATGGGTTTATTGATTGTAACTTGGCTGTGAAGACACCACAGCATCAATGGCCTCGTGCCGGCCACGCGGTAAGCTGTGATGCAAAGCAGTGCGATTAGCCGACATTCATAGTCTCGCCGGACGTTGAGAGACGAACATAACACTACGGAAAGCCCCTTTTCCCCAACCTCCAACCTTCGCCCTTTAGACCACTAGCTTTCCAACTGCCAAGGCTGAGGGTCCTCGATGAGCAAGTCCTCTGTTATATCTACGCCCAGCTTTGTTCCTACTGCTGGTTCATCTAGCATACGTATCAATGGTCATAATTGGGCGAATCGATAACGAAATACTATCGTCGGGAACGCATGGCGACGGGTCCAGGGGATTCAGCTGGGAAGGACAAGTGCACGGACGTGTCTTGTAGGGGGGTAGAAGAATTTTCTATCCTGAGTTAATCTTTTTATTATTATTATTGTGATGCAATAATTAGCTAAGTATATAATGGGATAAGATAACGATGCGCTCTTGCGCAACATCAACGACGAACTTAAAGGGCGAAGCACCACGGCTACTTCAACCAAAGTCCAGAATATAACCTCGAAATCCGGAAACATCAATAACAGCGAGATCAAAGGATCTTGGAATAAATCTGTAATCTTCCAATTCTTTCGTGAGTTTGGATTTTGTGACTTCGGGAAGTGGAATCGAACGCGACACTGACAGTTCGAGCTAGGCATATCCAATGATCAGTCAACAAAGCGGAGAAGATCTCAAGACGTCATCTTGCCCAATGACGCCGCTTCTTCATTGAACGATTTGTCTCCACACATTTCAACTGTTCACCCGCTTGCAGACTTGCCTGCAGATACACGCGGCCATTTGGCTGGGCTCCTAGGTACAATTCCAGGGCACGCAGGCGTGGGCGGTGACATGGCTGACGTTGCCGACTGGCTTCTGGATGATCCAAGTAGAGACGAAGACGCTGGACAGACGTTGAAAAACGGTCCAGAACGAATGTCCGAGCTCCTCAATCGACTCAGAAGTGGCGATTTCGGCGATGCTCTGAGTGTTGAGGTCGGGGGTGTTAATCGCGACGGTGAGTTTCGTCAGGCCGTGCAACTCCAGGAAGCCTTAAAGATCCTTTATTTCCGATAGAAAAACAAAACCAGCATGTCAGCACGCTAACAATGGAGAACACTACCACGTTCAAAACCATCAAAGAGGTTCATGGAGATCATGAAGATCCCATCCCCAGAATACTAACCAACGTTGACACCAACATCGTAGATTCTCTCAGGAACATCGAGAGCTCCATCGCTATGGGTGCCTTGCTTTCCTCCGTTCAGTCGGAGATAAATAGCTTGGAGGTGGCTTGTATGTTAATGGAGGCGCGTCTGTAGGCATGTCAGGATGAAGCGTCGAGAATGAAACTCTCTGACAGGTTGTCTTCGTTGGGTCGCCAGATTTCAGCGGCGAAAAAGAAGAGGTTGGAGATTGAATCCAACATTCGCTCGCGGCTCGGTGCAGCTCCGAAAAATCCAGTTCATTACCGTTCTAAAGAAACGACCAAAGTATCTTCTGTCTCGTGGTTACGGCGAAGTACAACCAGAATGCGGACTTGGGTCACCAGAAAAGCTGCGTCTGATTCATCGTGATATCCCAGTTTCTTGGAAGACGCAATATATTTCGGTTGTATGTAAATTACAATATTTCCAGGACGCCAGGTACGAGTTCGAGACGGAGACTCCTAGAGGACGAGAAAGTAAATCTAGTTCACTCGGATAACTTTAGTCGGCGTCGGCGGTGATGTTCGAGAACTTTGAGGTGGGTATATAATATGTGCGATAGTAGGCGAACGATCTTCTCCCACTTCGCACCCCACTTCGCAGAAAATAAAAGACAAGAGTAGGTGCGTCCGCGGGTACATCAGAACGAAGAGATGGATTCACAGGGGAAGTCGGCCCTCGCTGCCGGCAACATCCGGTCTGGAGTGGTCTAGACCCAGCCTATCCGAAAAAGGGAATTGTGAGAGTCTGGAGGAGGTCTGGACGGTAATGGTCTGTGGGATATAGGACCAGTCTCGACCGCTCTCTTGCCTTTACCTCCCTCAAGCTCAAGCAGCCAGAACATTTGCATACCAACATACGCGCGGTGGTCGCCGGAACGAAATACAAGTCATTCCTTGAAGGAAACGGGTGATTGATCTCGGGGAAAATAAACATAAAAACCCGGTCGTAGGCGCGCACGGCTGAGATGGATCAGATCCAGACTTCCTCTTCTCCATATCCACCGCTGCCCCCACAATCGCAGCCCTCGTCCTCGTCCTCGTCGAGGCAGCATATTCAGCTTCAGATCCAGCAGCACCAGCAACGTCTGCTTGCACAACAACAGCAGCAGCAGCTGTATAACAATCTTCCACCGCTGCATAACACCGCTCCGTACTCGCCAAGCAACACGCTTCCTCCTATACCTTCATCTTCACAGCAACATTACTTTACGGAGGGACCTACTCATACAACACCACCTACATCCTCGTCTATTCCAAGTGCGAATTGGCAACGTACCTCAAACTCGAGGGAAGAGCTACATCCGCGACAGCAGTATCTGTCTCAGCAGCTACCACCACCACTACAGCCGCAACCACCACAATTACCCCAAATAAAACGAGAGTCGATGAACTATTCGACCAAGGAAGACAGAGTTCCGTCGGGGAGTGGTAATGGCCATGTACCACAGACGAGGGAAGATCCCATGCCGTCGACGAGTGATTTCGTCAAGAAGCTTTACAAGTACGGTTTTCTGTACCATTTAGCATTATTTCGATTGCTGACTGGAGTCTAGGATGCTTGAGGACCCCGCTTTTCAATCCGTTGTGTGTTGGGGTCCATTAGGAGACTGTTTCGTTGTCAAAGTGCGTCCCCTTGCGGCACTTGGATACTTTCCTTGAATAGATGGATTCTAACGCTTGGGTCAATTTGTAGGACATGAACGAATTCACGAAATCCATCCTGCCACGGATGTTTAAGCATTCGAATTTCGCGAGTTTCGTACGGCAGCTGAACAAATACGACTTTCATAAAGTCAAGAATACGGACGATAACCAGTTCGGTGAACATGTACGCGTCTTATTATTCTTCTCGTTCATCTACAACTTCTAACCTCCTCAATTTTTCCCCCTCTGCAGAGCTGGACATTCCGCCATCCAGACTTCCACGCTGACCGACGTGATGCCCTCGAAAACATAAAACGCAAAGTCCCCGCCGCCCGTAAATCCTCATCCACCGCCGCCCTAAACACGTCCCTCCCACCTTCATCCACACACCCTCTCTCCTCACACCCCTACCGTCGTTCGCCTTCCCCAATATCCGCTGGAGGGCTCAGTGGCCACACCCATAGCCACGGGCACTCCTTAATCAACGGTGGTTCCCACAGCTCAGGAAACACGGCGGCCCTCAACGCCGAGATCCAGAGGCTGAAAGATGAATCTGACGATCTACGCGGTCGAATAAGGAGCTTGGAACGGAATTATGAGAGTGTACTTGTCGAGATGGTCGGCTTTCAACGGGGTATGGCACAGCAGGACGGGCTGATGCAGAGCCTTATTGCATATTTCTTGGGAAGCGAGAGTGGTGAGTGAAAATTTTTCTTTATTCGGTTTCTGTGGTGTCTTTGAGGTTTTGTGGTGTGAGGCTTGGGCAGGCACCGTTGATTCGTCTAAGTTCCACGTTCCGCACCTTTCTCTGTTGCCTGGGTTTCGCCTTTTCTTTTTCTTTGATTTTGTGCGCTCCATCTCGCTCGTTTCCTATACGCCGTCCCCAGAACCTTCAAAACTGTATTTGTAAATCCATACACTCTACTTATCGTATATCATCCACATTTACCGGCTGCTAGGATCGAGTTCGCGTCTAGTCACTTAGAATAACCCCACTACTTACTTGCGACAGTTCCTTTCTCCGCGCCTAGATCCTACCTAGAGACGCCGCTCGCCTCCCTCCTAACCCTAATCCCACTGTTACTTATTTTGCATCTACTACAGTCTTTCGTTTATTTATCATCTCATTTCGGAATTTTTGGGATCTTTTGGCGTCGTTTATTTTATTTTATTCTTCCCTTTTATTTTCTCAGTATTGTACAGTTTCATTCCTTCACATTCGTTACATACGGAACAAAAGACGAAACAAACCTGTACGCCCAAGCCTTCTCGTTGAAAAGCGGTTGTATATCAGTAGGGGGATGAAGATGAGAACCCCCTTGCTACCACCGCTATTTGAACCCTCTTTCCTTCATTTCTCTGAGTCTAGAACAATAAATGCATGCTGACGATCTTTCCCCTTCCTCTTTCCCCCATGCTTTTGTTTTCCCATACATTGGCGTCGTACACGCAACGCACCAAAATTTTCCTGGGTCCTGGTTGAATATTAACCGATCGAATGACCTTGGTATGGTCTGGACTCTTGACTCTCCTGCTGGCTGTGCATTGGACTTGGTCTGGGCTCATCCTCCCCGTTTCTCTACACTGCATGTCTTCTTACCTGCTATCCGCGCCTATTTGTCGGTGGTGGGTACGTTCTGGGCCTTATTCCATTCGACATGCTGGGTCTGGACCGTCTATTTCTGATTGCTGGATTGGATCCATCTGCCCCCGTTGCTCCGACCACCGACACGGAATCTTCTTCTGTGCGAACATTATCGCCTACCTGGATTTTGTATTGCACCTCACTCATCAACGCACAATGATCATAATGGGCGTCACTGCGTCGCACGCAATCTCCACTCGTTACTTGGAACGCCCCAATCTCGATGGGTGTCACCTAACTTGGCCCCATCGTGCGACTCCCAACTTCAACTTCCCTACCTTCAGGCAAATTGAAAGCTGGCTCATCGACTTCCCAACATGGCTCTTCTCCACAACCTCAAACACCCTCGGGTACTTCGTCGTCCACCCTTGCGGCCAGCGCCAACGGTGGAACCGCTGGTGGCTCTTCCACCCCGATAATGCTGCAGGCACAAATCCAGACCCAATTGAGACAGACACAGCATGCCCAGGCTTCGTTGAATGCGCAGTTACAGAATCGTATGAAGGAACGGCAGGAGCGGGAAGGGCGCGATAGGGAGCTGGATAATGAGAGAGAAAGTCTGGCTGATAACTCAGCTTCTTCAGCTCAGCTGTCGCTGAGTCCTCAACGAGGTCGATTTCAACATCAACAGGCTGTGGCTGGACCGTCCAATGCGACACCGTACACCGAGTCATTAGGTGGACTCTCGCCCTTGTCTGACACCGATTCCTCAAACCCTTTCCTTCCTCCTCATACCGTCCAGCGGATCCTAGGCTCCTCTGTGCCTGTAGCCACTTCGGGGTCGGGTATAACACCCACAAGTGCTGCTGCGGGTTTCGGCTTCGGTCACAACAGCGATATCGGACGCGCCTCATTGATGCAAATGAGCGAGTTGAGTCGACGAGCAGCGCATCTGACGTCGAATGGGGGTGCTCCTGCGTCTGGCGGCGATGGGCGGTTATGGAGCGGGATGACCTTCGGTTCGGATGCACCCAATCCACAGACCGGACAAGCAGGACAGTCGGACCTGGCGCAACCGAAGCTTAGTCGAGCTGAGGCTTTAGCCCAGATACGAAATCTGCATCGGGAGAGAATAACCCAGGGTGGATGGGCAAATGCGCCTGCAGTTCCATCGACGACTGTTGGGCTTGCCGCAGCTGGCATGAGGAGAAGTCATAGTGAAGAAAGGGAGAAACAGCGCGAAAGGGACAGGGACCGAGTTGGATTTAGCATGTCTATGGCGCGCGAAGATCCTAGTCAAAGTCATGATCTACAGCAGGGAGATGAGGAAAGAGGTTTGGCAGTGCGGAGAAGGCAGAGTGACAATGTTCTGTCTCATAGTACGATGGACGGCGTGACCATGAGCGGGCAGGAGTATGGATTACCTACGCAGGATTCTCAGAGTCGGGAGCTGGAAGCAAGTCAGCGACAGCAACGTCAGCTACCCTCAAGACAAGAGAGCAACACGCCAAATCCAAATCCATGGGCATCGCTTATGTCGATGGGAGCTACTCCATTTGTCCTGGATTCGCAGCCATTCGCGTCTGGAAGTGGGTCCGAACCTGGTGCTACACCGAACTTTAGTTCGTTGACGGGCGCAGATGACGATGGAACGCACGAAGGATTGCAGGTGTACACAGTGGGACATCTACTGCCTCGAGGAATGGGCGGTGAAGACATGCAGGGGGGATGGAATTTTCCTCCTAACTCTGGTGGCGAGCGGTCCAACCAGCAAGATTATAGTGGAGATGAAGAAACTGTACAACCCACACCGTCAAATTCCCTTATCCGTCCTGAGTCTTCTTCATCTTCTATACCGATAACGACCCCATCAAACACCACATCGCCATCATCCACCTCCAGCTCCCAAAAACTTCGCGTCCGACGCTCAACCTTCGTCCCAGGCTGGGCCGTACCCCCACGCGTCTTACTCGTCGACGATGATGCCGTCTCTCGCAAACTTTCCTCCAAATTCCTTCAAGTCTTCGGTTGCACGATTGACGTTGCGGTGGATGGTATAGCAGCCGTTAACAAGATGAACCTGGAGAAATATGATTTGGTCCTCATGGACATTGTCATGCCAAAGCTAGACGGTGTGTCTGCGACGAATTTGATCCGGAAGTTCGACCAAGGGACGCCAATCATTTCGATGACGAGTAACTCGAAACCGAATGAGATTATGACCTATTATTCGAGTGGCATGAATGATATTCTGCCCAAGCCGTTTACGAAGGAGGGGTTGTTGGACATGCTCGAGGTTGGTGTCTCAGATATTTCATCATGGTTTAGTCGATAGTGCTAACTCATATCATCCTGAATAGAAACATCTCATGCATCTCAAAGTCATCCAACAGATGTCACGGATCCCTCGTTCGGTTGGTGTACCTCCACTATCAGACACCAATTTCGAACAGGCTCTCACAACAAATGCCAACTACCTCATGCTGCAACAAGGTCAATCATCAGCATCTTCGAGTCTTGTTCCCTCATCCTCTTCCAACTCCAACTCGGTAGCGGCTAACGCCCCGTCTCCGTTTACGTTCAATTTCGGTTTTACTGGCGACGGTGATGATGGACGTATCAATCCGCTTGCTGGTATGGGTTTGACGGATGAGCAATATAATACGATATTGCAGAATATCGTTAATGGGGATGGGTTTATGGGAATTAGTATGGATGGTGTTGGCGTGAGTCCTGGCGGGGGTGTAAGTGGGATGGATGGTACATTGGCTGGTGAGAAGAGGCCACTGGAGGATCCAATCGAGGATGGGAGGGATGGGAAGAGGAGCAGATTTGAGGTTATTGAGTAAGGTTTGGTATTGTATTTGACGGGTAGAGGTTTGTTTCCGCACATGTTCTTTATTCAACCGTCTCTTGAACGTCTGCTTGAAACTTTACCCGTTCTTTCAATTCCCAATTCACACCTATTTTTCTTTTCTTCGTGTAACATTACGGTACTGCCACGACAATTACAGCCTCTGCTGATCCATAATTTTCCGCTAGTGCGTATATATTGATTATCCCTGCCGACCACCAGACATGCACATACAGTTGTAGTTAGACGGTAGCTCGTTTTCGTTTTTGACGATCTTTTCCATTCTGTGTTTCTCTGTATATGTAGGTAGAATGTGCCACTTGAATGGACTATAAGACGCGACTGAAGGCAGCTCGGTTTCAATAGACCTGCCTGCGGTGTTGCCACTTGGGTAGCCGCGAGCCCATCCCGAGCGTCAATTTTTCAGCTAAGCTATCCGCCGCATAGTACTGCAGAGGTTCGAAAACCCAGCTTATTGCGCTTGTCAATCAGATTAGCCAATTAGGTAGCGCACTTACGAGGATGTGCCATATGCATGAGGGTGAGATGTGATGATGGTGATGACCAATTACGTGCTGAGATAAAATCTGAAGGCCTCTCATCTGAACAGGGGATCATAGGTGTTAAAAAATGAACTGCAATAGGCGGATAAGTCAATGAAACCATCTGAAAAGCCCATTGTGTCCTGTTCACTGCCCAACATATATTGGATCTTTGTGATGGCACTGGTTTGATTTTTCAAGGGGGAGAGGTGATCTTCATCCACATTGATAGGAATGGACACCGTACCGTATACGGCTACGGCCGTAAAATTACGACCATAAATTTCGGAACCTAAGGTCAAGACGGTACGGGACCGTATTAGACCGTATTGTGCAAAACCGTACTGTCACCGTCCGTAACGGCCATATCTGGCCCCACTCCCAAATGCATTCCAAAGGGTTGTCTGACCACCCAGAAGGTAAAATAACAAACCGTAATTATACCGCATAATTACGGCCGTATTTTGGCCTCTCAAAGCTGATACGGTACGGTATCGTCGCCGTATTACGGTGACGTCTTGCCGTCTCAATACGGCACGGCGTCCATTCCTAATCCATAATGATGAAGGGTTATATGAAGGGTCCTGAAGATCGCGTAGGCTATGACAGCATTTCCTCGTCCTTTGAACAAAGTAAATTTGCAGTTACCATTCCCGAATGCCTCAACGCCATTGATTATAATTTATTTCGATGTCGCAGTCACGGCAAATATTGACGAGACCGCAGCCGCGTGTGGAAAATTCATCGAGTGATTTGCGATGGAGGGCGATTCTTTGGACCTATGTTTTCTCATAGTTTAACGGAGGAGTCGACTGTGGTGAATGTATCCCATGCCGAGTTCTCTGGGGGATGTAGGCGCTTACAACTAGAATGAAGAAATCGTGTCCGAGTACAAGGGTATCAGGGTTTGAGAGATCATCGCCTCGTTCGATAGCTATATTATCTGAAATGAGTCCTACGATTCCAAACTATTGCTTGCGAAAGGTTTGGTACTAGTAAGTACGATCTTGAGTGGTCCACTATTAAGAAACCGTCAGGCCTTCAGGTGTGTCATACTCGGTTGAAATGAATGCTAATTTCTGTATTCATGGACCTACTCATATCATCGGGCTGAGTGTCCTCAGCCATGGAGCACTAAGAATCGCAGACACGTTAAGCCCTCACGTCAAAATGCGGACTAGCAGTTCGTCAATTTACTGAAACCGTTGGACTCGTACCTGCGAGTATTCTATCTCAGCGACTCTTTTTGTGGTCCCTCTTCTCGCAAAGATACCAGACATCAGAAAATTGGACTCGGTGAGCTCGGACTTCTCGCTTCCAAGCAAGATGCCAATGAAGGTTTGAGGTATTGAGGTCGATGTGCTTGGACACAATAATAGTCGGAGCGGGACACTCATGAAGAGGACAGTGATTGCGAAAATGACAAACTGACATAGATAACTTAATCTCATAATCTACGACTCTGGTAGAATTGACCAGACGATCAGCCGCCTATAAAAGTATTTCCCGCTACACAACCCGCTCCACCCATGTACGCAATCATCTGGCCTCAGCCTGTCAAGAAGTGTCGAAACCTCTGGATTCGCTCCGCGAGGGAATTTCCCGCTCGGATACCGAAATCCAAGTTATAGAAGACGATTAGATCGAGTATGTCATCGTGAGTATACGCATCAAGGTGGGGTTTGAAAAAACGCGGAAAGCTTCCAACTGCGTAGTTTTGGGCTATGGTGCTCAGTATTGCTAAGTGGTTGTGGGCTTTAGCTTCGTTAGCTAGCTCGAACCCATCACCTGCGATCTGGGCATATCCCAATCAAAGATGAATTTCGAAGCGAAGAATATCTTTACGTACCTCTTTCTTGAGAGGACGAAACATAGTAGTACCCTCAGATGTCTGGCCGGGAGTATAAAATGCGAGGTTGTCCTGTCTAAGGAAGCTGTTCGTACGTGCGGCCGCATCCCCGGTGACGCGGTCCTGCAGTAACAGGGCAAGTTTATTCGCGGTGCGTCGGAGCCTACGGATTTGGTCTAAGAGATCCTGCATTAGATCGACATCGTTGAACTGTTTGTTCCTCTCCAAAGCGAGATAGTACATCCTCAAGTCTGGCAAGCATCTGTTAGCTAGCAGCTGAAGCAGGAAAGATGCGCGTTTAATTTACCCACACCTGGGGTAGGAAGCGCATTTTGCGCTTGTGTAGTCTCTGCCCTATCCATGCTTGCGGGCATTTTTAGAGGTTATGGTAGAAGTTACAAAGTAAGGCACACTCCTATTTCACCTCCCTTAGATTCTTCATACACGTGACGTTTCGCGCGAGTAACGTGTCATGTGCCTAGGGCTGACTCTTTCCGAATACTAATAGCTTGAGCGAGAGACTTGTTTAGATATAAGTGTTTCACCACCAACATTATTATTTAAACCGTGACAGAAGGTTAGCAGAATTGCCCTTCATTTGCGCACTCAAGACCAACCGCGTTCCAAGCCTCCAAGCGTCGTGTTGTACTTAGTTATATTTGAAATCGGCCGGGGACCAAGTCAGGAAGTCCCACCTTCAGTCTCGATCGTGCAGAGCTGCTGACTGTCACCTCTGATTGTATTTAACAACGGACTCAAAAACATTTCGTTGATTTTCCACAGCGCCAACAGCAATGGCCCAACTATTCAATCCCATTCCAGTATTTCTTCATCAAATACGGGGTATTATCCGTGACGTCCTCAAGTTAAGTGCCAACTTGCTTTCAAGCCGAGGTCCGTTCCATGTAGTACTTAGGTACGAGCGCTTAGCGTGAGATTACGTGACCTGATGACATCAAGAAGGGGTAATAGTCATATATACAAGGGATACAAGAGGTTAGCGTAACGGATACAACCCGATATGCTTCCTCGGGTATACTTATCACTCGACATAGGTATTAGCACTTAATGTGAGGTTATATGACCTGATAAATTGCCAATAAGTCTTCCCGCATCAACTGATAAGTTCTTATAAGCCCATCAGCTGCCGCAAGTAATGATACACCAACCGCCATTTTCCCGACATTGGAGGGCAATACCGTCATGGGTAGTTGATACAAATTACCTTTTTCTAATTCTATCGGAGTCGTATAAAATTATCTACTACTCGTCGTCCTCATAAGCACTGTCCTCTTCATGAATGCCCTTGGACTGCATTCCTCGCTTCCGTTTACTATATTTTGGTCTCTTGTTACTCTTTCCCTTCCCTTCCTTTCCCTTTCCGCTCTTAGCCTCAGCACCCTTCACAGCGGCACGTATTTCCACGCCCGATGCAACAAGGTCAACCTCCACAATTGAAACAGAGTTATGACTGTTATCCTCCATGCTCAGTCGTCGTAGAACATCGATCTCAACACCCCAAACCTCCTTTGGCATCTCGAAGCTAGGGGTTTCAAGTACCATGGGGAGGTTTCGAGTTCGATTGTCTTGCACTATGTGCTTGAAGGCGAGAAGTCCGAGTTCACCGAGTCCAATGTTCTGGTGTCTGTCCTTGCGAGAAGAGAGACCACAAAGGGAGTCGTTGAGATGGAATGCCCGCAGATACGAGAGTCCAACGGTTTCGGTAAATTGACGCACTGCATTAGATAAACACAGTTAGATAAGAACATTCGGAGCGTCGACATAGTTTTACACGCACTTGTATCGCTGAAGAAATATATTATGGTTGAGTGTTGGCTACATGGCGTAGAAAATATCAACTTACTTCCAACCGTCTTTCGTGCGTATGTCATATCCCTATAATGTTATGGTTAAATGGTTCCAAATGTGTCAATTTGATGACTGACTGCTGCGAAAGCATGGCCTATTCGGGCAGAGTAAACAGTCAATCAAGCCAATTTTCGAACACTAGAACGCACATGTATCAATGCAGACTCCCACTCGCGTCTTGTCCTCTACTAATTTTATTATGCCAGCTAGGTGAGCGAAGTCTCCGCCAATGATGTTGCCGGCTCCTGCCTATAATGTCCATCATCAGCCCGCACACTTCATAGGGTATCTTCAATCCATATCTTACCATATTCTCCAACACGATAGTTACGCCTTTCGTCTCCTTATGGGCACGGTTTATGCACGATGCAATGTTCTCGATGCCCTCCTCGACAGTAATGGCGCCCACTGTCGAACCAGGACTGACTCGGTCGTGTTAGAGTATGATGTGCGGTAGCGCTAAAGACATACTGAAAGTTATATAGGTCTAGTCCTAGAGCTTCACAGCGTCTCAGGTCATCCAGGAAGCAGTCGTAGGATTTTTCGCGTTTTTCTCTGTTAGGCGACGATGTAAGATTCCAGGAGAACTAGAGCATGTATGTAGATCCGCTTACAGGTCAGGGTTGGCCAGGTTGATCAAATAGCTTCCATGTGGTAAGACATGTCGAGATTCATAGCTGTATTCTTTCATCTTCTGCTTGAAAGATAATATCGATTGTTCGGACAGGGCTGGAGATGTCCATTTGCGTTGAGATTTGAGAAAGAGTGCAAATGAGTTCGCCCTTTGAGATACAATATAGAAGATGGAATTAGATCAATTTGGAATGGTAGAGATTAGGGACGCACCCTATCGAGGAAGCATTTACAACTGCATTTTCTACTCCTCCAGCAGCCGACACATAGGCACCAATCTTCCATGGCGAATCAAGACGTGGAAGAAACTGGTTCCTATCATGCTCTTCGTCATTTGCCTTTGCCTTCCCTTTTGCTTTGCCTTTCTTTGCCTTCGGGGCTAGATGAGACACTGTTACTGAACCAGTCCCTGAGACAGACGCTTGCCCTACTGTCTGCTGGACTTGAGGACATACGTCAGAAACGGAGTCAAGCCACACTTTGTGTTTGAACTTACTTTCAACAGACACAGAATCTTGTGCAAAACTTTCACCACTGAGGAGCTTCGACTTCTTTTTAGGGGGAGCCCCAACAGGTTGGCGGGCGACAAGTTCCACATTATTTCGTTGGATAGCTGAGACGGCAGAACGCGTCATGCGTCGTGTGGCCATTGAAATGGTTGACAAAGATGATAAAAGTGTTGAATGTCCGTGTTCGCGTCTAGCCGTGTTTGCCGAGGTTGTGTCGCCGCATATGCATCTTAGCTCACTAACGCATGGCATTGGCTATGTGAGCCTTCTATGTCGTTCATTAGGGTTGTATGGGTGATATTCGGCTTGAGCAGATCCTAAGGACAGACCCGACGACTAGCCTGAGTTTGAATCGTGCAAAACCCACAGCATCGGCCGAGGCGAGTTCCCACGTTCTTGTTCCTCATCTTCTACATCCATTTGGCCGTTTTCATCGCCGCCGCCGACCAAGAACGAATGACTATCCCTACGGCCACTGTCGCCAGTCTCAAGAAGGCAAAGAATTCAGTCATTGGAAATCCTCTGGCCAAGATCCAGCTTGTACGAGATGAGGTCTTCATAACAACGTCAGTGCCTTCTCATCTACAACAATCGCCCCCGCTCACTTCTTACCGGAAGACTCATAAATTGCCTCAATCCGCAGAACTCTGAACTTAGTGTCACACCATCATCCAAGGCCTCACAAGATGCTTTGCGTATTGAAGCAGCCCATGTCGTTGCCTCATTATCATATGGTTCGTGCTTGTCTCAAGCGTGCAAAGCTCGACCGGGTTCATCCAATCTTTCATGTAGGATCAGAAGAAGCTCTGGCAATTCTACTGCGCGCAAATGCGCACCATGCTTTTCTCTTCGCAATATCACGCTTTACACGGACGGACCCTCTGGCATTGCGTGCTGCATTCTCCCGTGCGTTACGAGCGCTAGCATCTTCATTGGCAGATGTGGTGGGGCCATCTTTATGGGGGCTGAAGCCCGAATCATCATTGATCAAGAGCGAGGCTCGTGAAGCACTTGAGTATCTCTTTCAGGTATGTAATCAAGCAGCTGTTATGGCCAGCTTCTAAGGAAAGCAGATCGAATCCCTTGACACATATCTGCCACTTCTACTTCCCTCAACCGGTCCTTCAGGTTCCGCAAACTCGACAGCTGTCGCAACATCAACAGCGCAGATGATTTCTACCACTATGCGGACCGCTGCACATCGACGGGCTATCACAGAATGGTTACCTCCAGCAGATCGACAACGAGAGGTCAAATCGCGTCGCGGCTGGGAGAAAACAGCTGCACTTACAGGGCACGCTGCAGCGCCATGGGTTGCTAAACAACTAGTTTCACTCTTAGGGGAGGGCGAGCAAGAGCGCGATAGCAAGGTGCGCTCATAAAACCATCCTATGAGACGATCCTGCTGACATGTTCCCACCAGCTAGTCGAAGCTGTGCTGTCCACACTGGCGGCTTTGACCAAAGAAAACCATGCTGTAGCAGCATACTTGGAAAGGGCCTCATTCGATCGAGAACGTGAGTAGACCATTTACCCACTCACTGAAACCAGAACCTTGACACCCACCCTAATTTTTATTTGACGCATATTCTAATCCGTCCTTGATAATTTTGCATGACAGACCCCCCACCACTGCTCAGCATTCTCGCCTTTACAAAGTCTCGGTCAATTGATGTTCAACTCGCCGCCTGCCTTTGGTATGTTTATTCATACAGTATCTATATGGCCTCATGCTAAGGTTTGCTAGTGTAACGCACACCATCCGTGCTTCATCATTGACTTCGAACTCACATCCACAACCGCATCTACATCTTTCTTCATCAGGGCATCCTGCATCGCCCTCGTCGCCCCATCCATCGTCTATAACAAGTCATAGCTTCGTCCCTAACCTATCCACAAAGAACCCTACTTTGGAAGAAAGTTGCACTCGCACAGTGATAAATGTTATCAACCGTATGATCGCCACACCACACGTATCCAGTATAGCTGGAGGGCCGATTGGTGGTACCGAATCCCCCCAGACCAAGACGAAAGCATGTTTTATTCTACGTGCGCATTACAGGATTCCTATGTGTATATGATCTGATGCATACTACAGATTACCTCGTTACGGATGACGCGGCGTTGTGCCATGCGGCGTTCGACAGAGGATGTCTGGAGCACCTTGGTTCCTTAATCCAATCCATAGCACCCATCGAGCCTGCACCTCCAGAGTGGGAAGAAGACGAACCAGAGAGCATATCATGTTTGAGAGAAGTAAGGGACCCTGCTAGCCTACACTTTTCTTATCGACTGATTCCTATACTATAGGCCGGCCTTACCGCTTTATCATCGCTTGCACTGTGCTCAGACGACATTCGACGACGAATAACCGACGAACTGCGGCTTCTGCCTTGCATATCGCGCGCATTGCGAGCCAAGCGGCATGTAGGAACTCGATACGCGGCCTGTCAATGCGTTCGTGCCATGTCTCGAGCAGTTTCCGTACTGCGTACCAGCATTGTCGACAGCGGTCTTGGTATGGACGTCTTGCGCATCGTGCTGGGAAAGGAGCTCGGTGATCGGTTTGGAGGGAGCGTAAGCAGTAGCTCGAATGCGAATGGTGGTGCTGGTGGAGGCAGAGAAGGGAAGCAGAGGGAAGGCCCGAGGGATGATGACGCGATGGACGTTGTCGAAACAAGCACGCTTACCACTGGCGGGAAATCTAAGGGCCTCGGAGAGGATCGTAGGGTGCTCGGTGCTGCTTTGTCGGCCGTCTGCAACATTGTTAATGACTTCTCTCCTTTGAGACCTGTCAGTCTATTGACTCATTCTCCCTGACATAATGTCGTCTAACTATGTTTTTAGATCTACCTTGAGGAGAAGCTAATGCCAAGATTGGTTTACATTCTTCGACAGTCAGGAGACCCGGCTTTAAGGCTGAATGCTTTGTGGGCCGTCAAGAATCTGGTGAGAAAGACCAGCGCCGAGACGAAGAGAGATATCATGAGCCATGTGGGCTGGCAGGAGCTCCTCAAGTAAGTTTCTGCTTACATAGTCGTCCTACGAGCTACATTTGACTGGCTTAACCCTTCTCAGTTTTTTTAGCGATGCAGAAGAGGAGATACAAGAACAAGGCTTTAATCTCTTGCGCAACCTTGCAGAAAACGAGGAGGGGATTATGATGGTCTTCCGCGAACTTGGCCCACGCGTACTCGCCAAAATTGTCGAAGGCATGCGCTCACCAAACGAGGATGTCGTGCTCCAAGCAACGTTTGCCCTTGCCAACCTCTCCAATGGTTCACATGAGCAACAAGAACTCATCGTACGATACCCTAACCTACTCTCGGCATTGCAGACTTGCCTTGCGGAGTCGACAGCATCAGTACGGAGACCTGCAGTTTCCTGTGTCCTAGTGTTGGCACAGGCGAATCCTAGGAGAAGGAAGGAGATGGCAGAAGTGGGGATTGTGGGAACGCTCAGAAGGCTATGCGAGTGGTCTGGCCATGCACATGGTCAGCCTCACGGACACGCACATGGACACGCAAGCTCGCTTGCTGGAGGGATGGGTCTTAGCCTCAGCCCCTCTAATGCAACAGCTGGAGGAGGACCTGGGCCTGGGCCTGGCGGGATGTCTGCCTGGGGTGGAAGGAGCCCAATTCGTTCGCCGTCGACCAGTAACACTCCTACTGTTGCTGGTATTTACGGTAGCTGGGGCGGAAGCGGCAGTTTGCATCATCATCATTCGCATTCGTTCACACATCCCGGTCATGTTGGAGGGCACTATCCTACCTCACATTCGATGGTCTTGGATGATGATCGAGATGTCGTGCAGCGCGCGAGAACCGCTCTGGAATGGCTGGAACATGGGGAGGTGTATACGTGAGGACGATTTTGAGCAGCAAGAGTTTGTGTTGTCTCTGCTATCTTTGCTATCCTATTACCGCAAATTATGACCTTGCTCCAACCGCGTGTTCTCCTGCCATGACTGTCTGTAGTCAGCATAATGTTCATTGCATGCTGTGATAAATTTATAGAGAGTATATCTAAATACAAGTGATCAAACGACAAATATCAAGAAAATATGACACTGGTAATGGTGGAAGCTATTCGTGTTCAACCCTGTTGAGAATGGATAAGAAAAGAAACATCACACGTCTATGGAATAACACCACGGACTGAATAGTTGAGACAACGAATTACGCCAATGTGAGCAGACAACCAAGTGTAGATATGTTCCTAAACTCAGTACTAATTCACGCAATTGGAGCACGAACCTTGCTTAAGCTAGGCGCCGATGGGGAGCAAAAACATGGAATTGAGAATGAAAAGACCGACCGTCGTGGTACGTAACGTGAACCGCGTAAGAAGAGTGAGTATACACGAACCTAGTACATCGACGTTGCATGACGGAGAGGAAAAATTGTGAAATTCAGAGAAGCCTACCACTCACAGATCATCTGCTGAGACCTGTTTCCATCCTTCGTCGTGGTCACTAAGCTCGACGAAAGTAGAAATAAGCGAATGCATAGTGGAGGGGTTGTGATGGACGGACGGACTGGTGATCCAAGTGCTCCTTAAGTTGAATAATGTCCGAAACACGGGCTTGCCTGGAGGAAGGCTAATCGTGTCAAGCTCGAGGCATACAAGTGTTTAATTTAAGTAGTACCTTTTAAAGGAAATCTTCAGCACGAGCTCGCTTTTTGCCTCGTGATTCTTCAGGAGCGGGAGTTGACGGCGCATCAGTACCAGCGTAGAAGTACTTGGGATGTACTGCCCTATGCTCATCCTATAAACAGAATCAGCATCGAATGGCAATATGGCGAGCTTACACTTACAGGAGAGAAGTTGGGGTCCTTAGCCTTGAGGTCTGTAGGTTTCTTAAACTCCGGATTCGTTTGAGCACGAGAGGGATCAGGGAGTGTGAGGATGGGTTGTCGCGGGGGCCGAGGCGGTTCAACTTTCACTGGTTGGGACGAAGGGGCAGCTGGTTGATTCAGGAATTGATTTTGAGCTGGTGCTGAGGGAGGCGTTGCCGAGCTTTGAGCCATTTGCGCTGGAACAAACTGAGGCGGTGGAGGAGATGCGCCTGGTACCATCTGGGGTGGGGCGAAACCAGGAGCACCAGGTGGCATCATTCCCGGCGGAAGGAAGCCTGGAGGAGGGAAAGGTGGCCGACCAGGAGCACCCGGAGGTCCAGGTGGGAAAGGCGGGAGAGCGCCAGGAGGAAACCCATGAGGCGGAGGCATCGGGAAGCCTGGAGGTGGCGGACTAAAGTTAAGAAAGAAAGAATCAGGCGATATGTGAGATGAAATTGACGAGAAGCGTACCCTGGAGGAAATCCTGGCATGAAAGGTGGGAATGGCGGAGGGCCTCCTGGAAAAGCTCCAGGTGGAGGGGGGAACATCCCAGGTGGCATCATTGAGGGAACAGGAACGGGCGGAGCCGCATAAGTCTGAGGAGCACCATAGATAGCACCTGAGCTTGACTCTGTTGTCGACGAGGCTTCAGGGGCAGCATGACCCATGAGCGCCTTGTGCTCTTCAAGCTGCCGTCGAAGTTCATCCTCGGATAGAGGGCGATTTTCAACCTTGGCCCTCTTTGGTGGTGGCTGAGAGATGGATCCGGCAGAAAGTCCAAGTTCGATCTCCTTGCGACGTTTATAGTCGGCAACATCTGGTGCAGGTATTCCTTCCATTCCAAAAATTTCCACCTCGTAACCATCCCGACCAGGTAACGCATTTTCGATGCGAGGAAGACTATAGTGCCCACGTCAGGTACGAACTACACACAGCAAGAGCATACGCACTTTTCCGGTTCAAGTTTATGCACCTGTTGGATATGGACTGCCAATCCTCCTGCAGTATTCAATCTTCGAGGGCACAAATTGCACTTGAAATGTTTCGCCTTTTGATGCTGCATTAAAACTGTATTTGGTAGAAGTAAGTCTTCATATGACAATGACAACAAAAATGGGAACGTACCTTTCTCATCTTCAAATTCACGCTCACAATACCAGCACCATGGTCGGATAATCTGTAAAGGGTTGTATAAGAGATTTCTCAAGTTGAAACTACCTTCTTACCTGTTTGTTCTTCTTCTTTGCCATTATAAACGATGCACGATGTTTGATGATGGAGGTTGAAATCAAAGCGCAACTGACACGATTGTGGGAAGACCTGTCGGAGTTCAATTAGATGACTTCGGGCTTCTAATTTAACCAACCGACTCGTTGCCTACCTAAAAACGCTGGGTAATCGAGCTGTTTTGCACTGGAGACAATATTTCGATGAACATTCCCTGACTAGGACAATGGCTCGTTGGTAACTCGATATTACATGCACGCAGAAGTAAGGGTGAGTCAATTTACATGAATCTTTCGAACCAAGCAGCCGCATTAAGGTGAGGTGAGGTGTTACCTGGGAGCATCCAGGTGCTGCGGCTATGCCTTTGACTCGGGCTAGTGAAATCAGTACAGATCAGCGCTTCCGCAGGGCTGAGGCTGTGCCCAGCCGTGGTATCGTATAAATGTGGTGCAATAAGGCTCTCACTTGAGCTCCAATGTCGTCCCCCCATGATGAAAAACTACCACCTGGTAAAGCGAAATCTGCCGCGCCGAATATTGAAGAATATCAGCTAGGGGTATGGCTCCTCAGGCTTGACCGAGACAGGGTTCTTGGGAAAGGAAAACTCTGGGACAACATTCGCAAGGCGCTGCCTTTGTACTATAGCCTAATATTGGAGATCTACCGTATTGCCCCTAGGCTATTCACCTTCTTCATTCTAACCCAGATATGGCAAGGTGTGGAAGATGCGTTGCAGATGCAATTTTCATCGCGCGTCCTCAAGGCGGTGAGTACTCCTGATCTTAGATGTTCTATGGACTGAGGGTTTTTTTTGAGGTCGAGGCAGGTATCATACATGGGAAGCCCGATACCAAGGAAATATTAGCCTCGATATCTGCCCGCATATTTTTGTCAATCCTGGCCGGT